>Ga0182018_10000361_pt1 | contig 59833 bp, 63 predicted proteins | sample 812P2MmetaG_FD_120490 | JGI IMG/M metagenome (GOLD analysis project Ga0182018, IMG submission 120490) | Permafrost microbial communities from Stordalen Mire, Sweden - 812P2M metaG | ecosystem: Environmental > Terrestrial > Soil > Wetlands > Permafrost | place: Sweden: Stordalen | collected... | reverse complement strand
GGCTTTTCCGGTGATTGGGCGCGACGGGTCTGATACCGCTCCAACCGGGTGAGATTGGCGCCGAAGGCCCTGTCCATCGAGACGATCGCGGCGCTGGTGGGCGGCCGCCGGGCTGCTTCGTCCGGGCACATGATCTTACCGACTCCATCGACGATCATCTCGTGCAGCATGACGCAGCGGCCGGCGAGCATGGCCTCGATGGAGTCGCGCGGCGAGAAGGCCAGGACCATGAGGCCGGCGGCCTGGACGCGGATGTATTGGTGCTTCTCGGACTCGCCGGGGCGGGTGGCGACGGCTTTGGCGACACCGCCGCAAATGTGGGTCAGGAGGTCTCGGAGGGTAAATTCGGGTTCGGTGTCCATGGCTGCCCTGGCGGTCGTGTTGTTAGTTTGAGTTTGTATTTCTAACTGAAGCGTCGCGTCAAGGAATTCCGGGTTCAGGATCGATGGCGTTTGAAATCGGGGGCCGGCGTCCTGCCTCAGGCAGTGGGTCAATGCGCCCAAGGTGGTCATCGCGGGTCGCCACTGTCGTTCTCAACGGTGGGCGTTTTTAGCGGCGGTGAGTCGCGTGGTAGGCTGACCACGATGACCCACATCAACCGAGCCGAATTCGAGGATGCTGCCTTTGAGGTAAACCTCGGCCGGGCAATCGGGCTACAGGCGGACGGCACGTTCAGCGGCGGCCTGGTCTCCGCGACTGTCGCCGAAGTTCCGGTAGGCTCTGGCCTGTGCCGGATTACCCATTCGGCTCTTCCGGCGGAGGTCAGCCTCACTTCCCCATGGTGGGCCTATAAGGCGGATTTCGAGCTGATTTTGTTAAGGGCGCTTTCAGGTTCGGCGGATTTCCGTGATGTCCTCCGAGAGAGCCTGGCGCTCGCCAGCGATTACACAATCCCCAACGACCGTGCTGATTTGATCCGGGCGAAATACGATCGGGATGCTCTCGCCACCCTCAAGAACTTCGCGGGCATCCGGCCGTACGACCGCATATTCGAGATCGAGACGTTGTCTCCCCTGCTGGCCTTCACCGGCATTGGCCGCGACGTCGTCGATACCCACCCGAACAGCGCGCTCGGTGCGCTGAAGACGTGGACAGCCGCGACGGACATCAGGCAGTTCTTCATTCCGGGGCTGCGGAACGCCGATGGCCGCCTGTCGGCGGTGGGCCGCGCCGGAATGCACTATCGGCGATCCTTGAACCTCGGCCACTGGATTGATCGGCATATAGATGCCGCTGGTGGCACGGCAACCGCTCCAACGCCGAACTGATCGCCTACAAAGTCGTCGTCACCAGCCGGCAGTGCGCCAAGTCACCCAGGCCGCTCCGCGCCAATGCCGGTCGTTCACTCGGAGCGGTTCAGTCCTCGACAGGGGACCTAAACATCATCCTCCCCTACAGCCGTACAGGGTGGAAAGCGGTCCTTACCAATCTACCGCGCGGTCGCCAAATACCTGGTCGATCGTTCTCACAATCTGATTTCCGGATTAAACCTGACAAGGTTTCGATCAGCTTCTTCAGCACCGGTGGATGGTCGATAGGCCGCAATCGTTATTCCGATTGAATCCTCAGAACTTATCGACCAGATCCTCAAGTTCCCGCAGCCAGACCGAAATGTCCTTTGCTTCCCTTGGTAGCAATTTATAATCGTGAGCTGCCTCGTTCCGAACCGTGTATTCCTTGTTCAGCGAACCTCGGACGGAAGTGTTCTCGTGGAAAATAAGATCAAGTCGGCGTCGAACGGAAAAGTTCCTCACGTTCTCCTTTAGGTAACGCCAGGCATGCCCCTCGAGGGTATGTGCTCGAGCATTGCCCTCAATGCGTTCTTCTGCCTCCTTTCGAACCAGATATTCGAACTGGCCCCATCCCAAGAGATAGAACGCCACATCGAGAGTTTGGCGGAACCGTTCAAGTTCTTGCGTCGATCCACTTCGCTTACGAATCTCCTGATCGAGCAACTCGACGAGCTTGTCGTATGCCCGTTTCGTTTCCGTAATGCGGCTCACTCGCCGTCCAATATTTCTAATAATGCAGACTTATCAAAGCCCCGCAACCGCCCCCGATTCTCGGGCGATGCCAATTGCCATTCGAACTTTTGCAGCTGTTTGATAGCGATAAGGATCCACGTCCTATGTCTGGTAATAATATCGATCCTGCCCCAGGCACCGATTAGCCAAAGGCCTCGTGGCACGAAACTCGCCACCACCTGATCGTCACGCAGTACGTCAAGTACCGACAAGTCGCGATCCGTAACGGCGAATTCCTGCATCATCTCTTCTGACATCGTGACTGTACGCGTTTGCTCGAAGCGCAAATCCCTTTTATCATTGAGCCATGCCCGAACGTCTGAGTAGAGATGTTCGACACGATAGAGCCAATCATCGACTTCATCAATGACACGCTGACGTTCGAAGATTCCCTCGGACGTCCTTGTCCATACATTCAACGGCACAAGATAATCGACCCGAAGATTGGATTCGTCGAGCCGTATCACTGTGAGCTTCAACCGTTCTACGTTGAAGAACCATACTTCTAAATTGTGCCCCTCAGATTTCGCTCGATTTAGCCGCTCTGTGCCTGACTGCATGTCTCGCAGCTTCGGGTCGGTTTCTCGGACCTTGATGTCGATGAGGATGCGGTTGCCGGCGTGATCGACCAACTCGATGTCGGAATCGTTGACGGCAGCATCTGGACCGGGGGCGACGCGGGTCATCCCGGACACCTCCAGAGTTTCCGCAATGCGCGTCTCGGCGACGTCGCTCTCCTCGGCGACGCGCGGCAAAATCGGCGAGTTCTCCGGGTCAAAGCGAAGCGGTTCGGGCAACCCGCTATCCGGACCGAAGACCACAAAGCGGTTGCCGAGATTGATCAGTACCTGCCGGTTTACCGTATCGACGGAAGCCGAGTCTGCCATAAGATCTTCCGATCCCGTTCGTGCAAAGAAGCCGGAGCATGCCTTGCTGCCCCGCCCTGGTTTCGGCCACAATATGCGGCCAAATATCCGCGTTCGCCTTAGGATAACCCGAATCGACGGATCGGCGCCAGCCGGGCTCCTAATGTCCGCATTGGGTCGTTACCCGACTTTCAATCTGACCCACTACCCTTCCCCACCAGGGATTGATCTCGTGCGGCCAAAAATCTGGAGGCCGGAGGCCGCGTGAGTATCCCAACCGTTGCCGGCGTTCACTTCTTTCTCGAAATAATATCGCCGTATCCCACCGCCGACGGTCTTGTTGCTCGCGGCTTCGGCGACCTCTTCCCGCACCTGGCGATATCCCGCGCGGCGGTACAATTCCAATGCCGCCGGCTGCAACTCCGACGTACTCAGTTCCAGCCGGCGCGCGCCAAAACTCCGGCACTCCGTTTCCGCGCGACGCAACATCGCCCGCGCGATCCCGGCACGGCGAGCCGACGGATCGACATACATTCGGCGCAACTCCATCGCGTCGGGGGCCGCGCGCTCCAGACCGAACATGCCAACCAGGACACCGTCCCGGACCGCGACCCAGAACCCGCCGTCATGCTCCCGGTAATAATCGGCGACCCGGCCAATCTCTTCCGCCACCGACCGCTCGATATAGGCCTCGAACGCATCGCGTGCGCTGGGCGGCGCCAACAGCCGATTGACCAGAACGAATAAATCCCGGACCGCCCCTTCGTCCTGAGCGTGGAACGGGCGGATCGCGACCGCGGAGCTCAGAGGCAGCCCCCGATCACGGGCCGCGCGGACGTAACCGCAACTGGAACGCCTCCAGCGCCGCCAGCGAAGGCGCGGTGCAAACCAAATCGGCGCCAACCGGCGCGACCTCCGATCCATCCACGAAGCGCGCGGTGCAGCTCAGATCGAAACGCGCGGCGGCCATCGGATACAGGCGCAGGCAAAATCCGCGCAGCGGGAGCGCCAGACCGCGACTGCCGCAAAATCTGCCGCCCGGCAACCAGGGCGAGAGCCAGTCGCGGCCGAGTACCGCCCGCATTTCGAATTCCTCGGGGGAAATGCCCTGTCGCGGCGCCAGGCTGAACCCCTCGATCGAGCGGCCGCTGCCACGCATGCCGACCCAGTCGCCGAGTTTGCCGTCGACGTCGCCGATACCCTCGATGTGAGCGACAATTTCGGCGGCATAAGGCACACCTCCTTGCGCCGCGCCCCCCTGCGTGGCCCCGATCGCGGGCCCCGTGGCCTCCTCCGGGTTCAGACGGGAAAGCTTCAGCGCTGGAGGAACTCCGGCCGGATCCGCGGCGGACCAATATTGGGTGACCAGCACGTCGCCGCCGCCCGCGGCCACGCGCAACATGATCGGTTCATCGTTGGCGGTCATCCAGCCGTCGCCGCGCATCGTGCTGATGCTGACCGTTTCCCGGCGCCCGGTTGGGCCGGGTGGAAGCGATACGCGAACACCGGGCAGGCCAGTGCCGGGATCGACCAGGCCTGGCACGAGCGCCAGGCTGAACCAGCCAGGTTCAAGGTGAACCACACGGCTCGCGACACTGATGCCGTCGGTCCGCGCCGAAGGGCCGGGATCGGAGAACGGCGGTCTGGTCCCATACAATGGTGCGCTCATGGTTCGCTTCCTTGGCCGCGCATCCGCGCCGGGTGATGCCCTGGCCCTTGGCCCGAACCCCGTTTAGGCGTGATTCGAACTATGCCAACGCGGGACGTGATTGTCGAACGCCGAACGCACCTCCGGTTCGGGAAATTCGCACCCGCGAACTACAAGCGCAGGTTCCGCAACCGCAGCGCATTGCCGATGACGGAGACCGAACTCAGGGCCATCGCCAACGCCGCGACCATTGGGCTGAGAGACACACCAAACGCCGGGTGCAGCACACCCGCCGCGATGGGAACGCCGATCAGGTTATAGGCGAAGGCGAACACCAGGTTCTGTCTGATATTCCGCATTGTCGCCCGGCTCAGCACCTGGGCTCGCACAATGCCGGCGAGGTCGCCCTTTACCAGGGTAATCCCGGCGCTTTGCATCGCGACCTCGGTCCCGGTGCCCATGGCGATGCCGACGTCGGCCTCGGCCAGAGCCGGCGCGTCGTTCACGCCGTCGCCCGCCATCGCCACCACGCGCCCTTCCTCCCGCAGAGTGTGGACGATCCGGTACTTGTCCTCAGGCAATACCTCACCGCGCACGTCACCAATGCCGAGTTGCCTTCCCACCGCCTCGGCGGTTGTTTTGTTGTCGCCGGTCAGCATCACGATCCGCACGCCGTCCGCACGCAGGCGATCGAGCGCGGCGCGCGTCGTCGCCTTGATCGGGTCGGCGATCGCGATGACCGCCGCCGGCGCGCCATCCACCGCCAGAAACAACGCGGTGGAACCGTGCCGGCGAAGGGATTCAGCCGACGGAACCAGATCGCCCAGGTGGACCCCGAGGTCATCCATGAGCGCGGTGTTGCCCAGAGACACGAAACTTTCATCGACCGTGCCGGTGACCCCCTTGCCGGTGATGGACCTGAAGCCGGATGGACCGGCCGGTACGATGCCACGCTCTCGCGCGGCGGCGACGATGGCGGCGGCCAGCGGATGTTCGCTCGATCGCTCCAGGCTGGCGGCCAGAGTCAGGACGCGAACCTCGGTCATGCCGGCCGCGGGGACGATGGCGACGACTTTGGGTTTGCCTTCGGTCAGCGTGCCGGTTTTATCGATGACCAGGGTATCGACCTTTTCCATGCGCTCCAGCGCTTCGGCGGATTTGATCAGTACGCCGGCGGTGGCGCCTTTGCCGATCCCGACGCCGATGCTCATCGGTGTCGCCAGGCCCAGAGCGCACGGGCAGGCGATGATCACCACGGACACCGCCGCGATCAGCGCGTAGGACAGCGACGGCGCGGGTCCCCAGACAGCCCATGCGACAAACGAGATCAGAGCGGCGGCGAGCACGGCCGGGACGAACCAGGACGCGACAATGTCGGCGAGGCGTTGGATCTGCGCCCGGCTTCTCTGCGCTGCCGCGACCATGGCGACGATGCGGGCAAGCATCGTTTCGGAGCCAATCTTGTCCGCGCGCATGATCAGCGACCCGGTGCCGTTGATGGTGCCGCCGATCAGCCGGTCGCCAGGTTGTTTCGTAACCGGCATGGATTCGCCGGTGACCATCGACTCGTCTACCGCGCCGCCGCCTTCGAGCACGATGCCGTCGACCGGAACGCCATCGCCGGGCCGCACGCGCAACCGATCGCCCACGCCAATATCGGCGAGCAGAATGTCTTCGTCGGCGCCGTTGGCGTTGACTCGTCGCGCGGATTTCGGCGCGAGATTGAGCAACGCGCGAATGGCACCACCCGTTTGCTCTCGCGCGCGCAGTTCCAGAACCTGACCGAGCAGAACCAGGACGGTAATCACCGATGCCGCTTCGAAATAAACCGGGACGGCATTGTCCGTGCCGCGGAAGCCGGCGGGAAACCAGCCTGGCATCACGGTGGCGACGAGGCTGTAGCAATAGGCGGCGCCTGTGCCGAGCGCGATCAGGCTGAACATGTTCAGACTGCGATGGATGATCGAGGCCCAGGCTCGCTGGAAGAAAGGCAGTCCGGCCCACAGGACGACCGGTGTGGCGAAGGCGAACTGGATCCAGTTCGATTGGCCAGACGCCTCGAGATCGTGGCCGAACCAGTGGCCGCCCATGTCCAGGACAATCACCGGTAGAGCCAGGACGGCAGCCGTCCAGAACCGGCGCGTCATGTCGGCGAGTTCGTGATTCGGAGGCGCCTCGGCGGTTACGACGAGGGGTTCGAGCGCCATGCCGCAAATCGGACAACTTCCGGGGCCTTCGTGACGGATCTCCGGATGCATGGGGCAAGTGTAGGTGATGCCGCCTCGTAATGACGGTAACGCCGCGTCAGCCGGTTCGAGGTAAACGCCGGGATCGGCGGCGAACTTCTCGCGGCAGCGCGCGCCGCAGAAATAAAATGCGTGGCCACCGTGATCGAAACGGTGTTTCGACGTGACGCGATTGACCGTCATGCCGCAAACGGGGTCGATCGCTTCCTCGTCCGCCGGAATTCCGGCGGCGGCGTGTTCATGCGCGGCCATGGCGTGGTCGTGCGCGTTGCTGGCTCCGGCGTCGGCCACCATTTCACTCCTGATCCTGGGCCTGGCGCGAGAAAGGCGTGACATCGGCCGGCGGATGTTCTATATACCCCTCCGGGGTATGGTATCAAGGGACAAACCGGCATGCATGAGGCGACCAGGTCCGACGTCATGAAACGGCTGAGACGCATCGAGGGGCAGGTCGGCGGGCTGCACCGCATGGTGGAGAGCGACCGGTATTGCGTCGACGTGTTAACGCAGATCAATGCCGTGCGGGCGGCGCTGCACAAGGTGGAAGAGAGAATCCTGCACGATCATGTGTCGCACTGCGTCGCGGACGCGTTTGCCTCAGGCAACGTCACCGAGCAGCGGCATAAGGTTGAGGAGCTGATCACGACGATCGAGCGCATGACGAAGTAGCGGCGGCCGGGGCATTCTCGTCAGAAAGTCGCATTCCGGCGCCCGGTTCGCGGATGGTGCCGCGGCCGGCGACATGGTCCGGCTTCTGGGCGACTCGGCCACGTTCGAATTTTCGCCCTATCATGGGAAAGTCGACTTCATGTTCGTCGACGGATCGCACGCGTAAGACTATGTCAAATGCGATACGATCGCCGCGTTGAAAATGGATAGCGGTAAGGAAATCCGTGTCATCCCGGCAATGGATCGGGCGTGAAGCCGAGGAGTTCGGTAAAGCGCTTTGAATACAAAGACCAGGCCTCGGGATTTACCATCCGCGGCGGCACTTTGCCGTGGAATACGTCGATCCATTGGTGCGCGGTGGCGGTCACCATCTCCAGCATGGATTCCGCGGTCACGCCGGCGTTGTGCGGCGTCACGATCACGTTGTCGATGTGCAACAGAGGATGATCGAGTTCCGGCGGTTCTTTCAGGAAGACGTCCAGGCCGGCGCCGGCGATGCGGCCGGACTTCACCGCGTCCGCCAGAGCGGACTCGTCGTGAATCCCGCCGCGCGCGGTGTTGATGAAATAGGCCGCCGGATTCATCAACGCGAACTGGTCCACACCCAGCATGCCGAAGCTTTCGCTGGTGCGCGGGCAATGGACGGTGACGTAATCGGAACGGCGCAGCAGGTCCGGTAAATCGGTCTTCGTGCCGCCGCGAGCGCTGATTTGTGCCGCGGTCAGATAAGGGTCGTACGCGAGGACGGTCATCTGGAACAGACCTCGGCATAGCTCGGCGACGCGCGTGCCGATGTGGCCGATGCCGATGATGCCGAGCGTCTTGCCGAGAATGTCGTTGCCCTCATACAGCCGGCGGTCGAGGTCCCGGGCCGTCCGCATCGCTTTCTCCGACACGGCGATCTTCTTCGACAGAGACAGTATCAAACCCAACGCGTGTTCGGCGACGCCTTCCTTGTTGGTGCCGGACTGATTCAGCACGATCACGCCGGCCTTGGTGCAGGCGCCGGCGTCGATCATGTCATAGCCCGCGCCGGTCGAACTGATCGCCAGCAAATTGGGACAATCCGCCAGTAACGCCGCGTCGCCGAACCAGGGTTCTCTCAGTTCGGTGCGCGGTTGAATTTGATAACCATGGGCGCGCCGCATCTCGGTAAGGTTTTCCTCGGCCGGGGCGGCGTATTCCAGCCGGATCAGATCGAGGTCGTCACGCCCGCTCAGGATCTCGACGGCGGCCGGTTTCATGAAGCTTTCGAAATAGACCAGCCGCGGAATGTTCGCCGCCATGGGGTCAGTTCGGGCGATGGAACGGCTTGTCGCCCTTCACCGTCACGCGATACCCGGAACGAACCTGAGGGAAGTAGTCCCACATGGCGATATGCTGCACGCAACGATTGTCCCAGAACGCGACACTATCGGGCTGCCAACGGAACCGGACCTGCCAGTGCGGACGGCCGCAATGTTCATACAGGAACCCCAGGATCGCCTTGCTCTCGGCTTCCGGAACATCCTTGATGGCGGCGGTGAAGACCGGGTTGACGAAGATCGCCTGCTTGCCGGTGACCGGATGGGTGCGGATCACCGGATGTTCCGCGCGCGGAAAGGTCTTCTCCGCCGTGTCGCCGATCAGTTTGTTGGTACGCGAGTAATTCGCCGTGCCGTCATGGATCGCGGTCAGGCCGGAGAGGAACTTCTTCATCGGCGCCGACAGCGCGTCATAAGCCGCAACCATGCTGCAAAACAGCGTATCCCCGCCACTGGGCGGAATCGTCTTCAAATTCAGGATCGAACCCATCGGCGGTTCGGGGTCACAGGAGACGTCGGAGTGCCAACGCTCCCCGGCGATTCGTTTGGAGTTCGCATCGGCATGCACCGGCAGGATTTCCGGATGCCCGTCCGGCCCTTTGGTATTGGGGTGGATCGCCAGCTCGCCAAACAAACGGCCAAACGCCTTGTGCTGATCGAGGGTCAGCTTCTGGTCGCGGAAGAACAACACCTGATGCGCCATCAGCGCGTCGTGTACTTCCTGGAATTGCTGATTGCCCAACGGACGGGAGAGATCGATGCCGGAAATCTCGGCGCCGATGGTGGGGGTGACGGGCGTGACCGAAATTGTCTCGTATGTCATGGCGCGGCTCCTCATGCTGGAGGCAGCATGCCGGTTTGGCCGCGTTACCGCAAACCCGGGGCCTCGGCGAGACCCGAGTACCGCCCAATTCCATCCCCCTTTCCTGAACATGCCCCCCGAACCGCGGATTTTCCCCATTGGTTAAGTTTCCATAAAGCATTTTCGGGCATCCAGGATGTCCGTGAGGCACTCTTTCCACCACGCAGCCCTACCATCCGACGACGTTCCAGGAGCGTGGCGTGATGGTGCCCTTCACCACGCCGCTATTGGCCGGCGCGCGCGCCCGCCTGGCGGGCCGGCGAGCAGGCGATGGAGGCGGCCGATCTTGCGATCGCCACCGAGAAGAGCGACCGGCTCGTCACCAATGGCGAGCTCCCGCTGATCCTGCTGCGTCAGGTCAACCGTGAGCCGCACGTCTCTTCCGCCGCCGCGCCGTCCGATCTCGGCAAATCGGCACGGCAAGCCATCGCCTGGCTCGCGCGGCATCTGGGCATTCCCGCGACCATGCACGACGCCGACCTGGCACTGAGGGCGGCGTGGGACGAGGTGTTCGGCGATGCCCCGGCCGCTGGCCCAATTTGCGCCGTCACGGGTCCGGGGGCAGGCCGGAATTAACACTTCCTAAAGACATTCGGCGTAAGACGCGCGCGTGTTCCCGAAGGGACGCTCGTGTCGCAGACCCAACTTCCACCGGTTCAACCGTATCATCCAACGACCTTCCTGGAGCGCGGTGTGGCGATCCCTTTCACCACGCCGCTGCTTGGCGGTACGCGCGCGCGTCCGGCCAGCAAACCGGGGCTGGAACTGATCGTCAGCAACCCCTCCGGCGGGCGCGGCGTCTACATCATGCCATGGCCAAGCGTCGCCACGCTCTGCCGGCCCACACTGCATGATCGCGTATTCAACACCCGCATCGGCAGGCTGGACTTCGTCACGCCCGCGGTGATCCGCCAGATCGCGCGGGAGATCGCGGTCGAAGGCCTCGCGGGGGAGGCGGCGATGGAGGCCGCCCGCCTCGCCGCGGACTCCGAACGGGACGACAAGGTGGCCACGAACTACGAATTGCTGATGTCCTTGATCGAGCAAAATGGCCCAGGCCTGATCGCCGCCAACCTCAACGATCCGGAGGCCGAGAAGATACTGGCGCGGCAGACCATCAGCAGGGTCGCGCCGCGGCTCAATCAATCGACGGCATGGACCGCGTCGGCGCTGGAAGCACTCGCGGAGGTGATGACGGATACCGGCATGGGCGCCGGCACGGCGGGCAGAATTCCACGTCTGATCGACGGGCTCCGCCGTACCCGTGCGGAGATCGCCGATTGGACCGGAACGCGGAAGCGCGACGATCAGGCGGCTTACGGGCGCATGATCGGCACGGTGGCGGACGTGACCCTCGCACTGGCCGATAACGTGCTCTCTCAGGTTCATGCGCTCACCCGCGAAATGGTCGGCCTGTTGCGCACCTGGGCCGCCGATCCCGCCTCGGTGGTGCAATTGGCGTCGCGGCCGGAATGGTTGCTCGACGGGTGGGAGAAGATTTGCTTCGTTTGGAACTATGCTCAGGATGATGTGAGTCGCCGCATGGCCTTGCTGGAAATCGTCGATCTGGTGCCGGTGCTGCCGCGAGAAGCGCGAGATTGGTGCGACAGGAGCTTCGACATCGATGGCGCGATGCGCTTCCGGCGGAACATTCGTCTCAACGAGGATTGGCGAACGGGGGAGAACGTCCTCGCTCTGATCGCGCGCAACGAACACTTCCGGGCGGCCGCATGCTGACCGCCGCGGATCACGGCCGCGCGGCACGTCAGGGGCACGCCATCGCCGCCCGCGGGCTGGCTGGCTGGCGCGGGACCCGGGGGCGAAACCAATCGGCGCGAAGCGTCCGGCGGGGAGCGCGCGGGTGATGCGAAATGGTCCGGACGATCAGGCGAAGCGGTCCGGGCGTGCTTTGCGCGACGAACTGCGCGATGCGGATGACGGCAAGATCAGACGCGTGCTCGCCATCGTGGATGAGGCCGCGGACCCGACGTTCAATCAGAAACTACTGGGCTCGCTTCGGCCGCGCCTGGCGATGCTGCGTCCGGCTCGGCCGACGCGCTTTGCCCGCCTGTTGCTGATGCCGCTGGATCCGCTGATCGTGCCGGCGCCGGCCTGGCGGCCGGGGGAGCCGGTGGTGCCACGCACCATCCTCGCATCGATCGTCGAAACCGTGCGAGCCGGCCTGGGTGGCGACATGGGCGCCATTGATAGGATCATCGCGGACTGCGGGAGGGACGCGGTGCTGGCGCTGACCCGGGCCGGCGAAGCGCTATGGCCTCGGGCGGCCGAAATCCTCGCCGATGCGCCGCTGCCAGCGGGCTGGCCGGAGACCGGGTTGCGGCCGGAAACATGGCCGCATTTGGCCCAATCGATCGCCGCTGTCCTCCGGCGCGCGTCGCAACTGCGGCGCCTCGCACGAGACCAGGAGTTGGGGGCGGTAGAACTGGACGAGGACCAGGTCAACGTTATCCTGCGACACACTGCCGGCGAGCCGCCCGAGGCCTGCGCGATGATCGTCCATCTGATCCTGGTGCGCGCGCCGCACGCGGCCCAGTTGCTGCGGCGGATCGTGTCGTCAAATCGGAGTCCGGCCGAGAAGATCGTGCTGCGACAGGCGATCGATCGAGCCATGGAGCGGATGTTGAGCGGGATGGAGGTGCCCGCGGCGTTTACGCATGACATTGGCGGGGCCGGCCTGGCTGGCGCGACTGCTCAACTGCGCCAGATGACCACGCTGCTGCGCGAGATTGAGCAAGATACGAGCGCCGGCATTCCGCGGTCGCGGCTGCGGGCAATTCGCGAGACGCTGGACGACGCGTGCCGTACGCGGTTCACCAGCGGGATCAGAGACGGGCTCGTCGCGCCATTGAGCGGTCATTCGCCGCCGGTGGATGGAGCCGGTCAGACCGGCCTGGAGGACTGCGCCCGGGATCTGCGCGGCCTGGCGGCGGTCGCGCGCGAGGTCGGCGATTCAGCCAGCTATGACGGGCAATTGCGGCAGGCGTCGGAGGCCGTGCGGGAAGCGGCCGCCGCCGGCACTTTGACGCCGGTCCGGCAAATGCGGTTGGTCGAGATTTTGCTTGGACCGGAGGCGGCGGCGGCACTGTACTGGAAGAACAAGGCCCTGGCGGACCCGCCAGCGTAACAGTCTAGCGCCGGCGCGGCGTGGGTTCCGGGCCGGCCTGAACGTCCGGCAGGTCCTCGTCGAGGATGGTCAGGGTCACCGAGTATGAGACTTCACCGTCCTCGACGTCTTTGTAGACGGTGCCCAGTACCTCATCGCCGACGGCGAATTCGACCGACAGGCCTTTGCGCGCCGGCGCGACGATTCGGATGAGGTTGTTGCTGAACAGCTTCCGCAGATAGGCCTGCACACGCGCGATATCGAGCGGGGTCATCGGTCCAAGGTCTCCATCGGGCGGCTTTATGGCGGGAGCGCATCCTTTGCCCGCGCCGCGACCGCCTGTCCAGACCAGATCGCGCCGATCAGACCGGCGCTGGAATGGCGATCCGCACGCCGGCCATGCGCAGGGCCAGATCGGCCATTTGCGCGGCGGTTTGCTCCAGCGTCAGCCGCCCGCCCGGCCGGTACCAGGTGTAGGCCCAGGAGATCATGCCGCCGAGGGCGAGGGCGGCGAGGGAGTGGTCCTGGATTTCGAATTCCCCGGCTTTGATGCCTTCGATCAGCAGGTCCGACAGGACATGGTCGAAGCGCCGGCGCAACGCGTTGATCTCGGCCAGCGCTTCGGGGGCGAGGTTCTTTTCTTCGCGGAAATAGATGGCGATGTTGGGCTGGCGCCGTAGCACGACCATGGTGAAGTCGGTGATGGCGTGACGTAACCGCTCGGTGGGCGTGCCGGGATGGGCGGCGGCGTTGGCGACGGCTTCCAGCGACAGCTCGATCGTGGGTTTGCACAAAGCCGCGAGGAGTTCGACCTTGCCGCGGAAGTGCGTGTAGATGAACGGCTTGGTGACGCCCAGTTCGGCGGCGATGTCGTCGAGGGTCGTGCCGGTAAAGCCGCGCTCGTAGAAGAGTTTGACGGACTCCTCGAGGATGCGTTCGCGCTTGTAGGCCAGAATTTCATCTCGCATGGGTGCCATTCTACCCGCGACCGGGCTGGATTGAAAGACTACCAGCGAGTAGCCTGGGCTCAGGCCGGGATTGCCTCTCGTCGTCATGGCCCGGCTTGTCCGGGCCACCCGCGCCAGCACCGTGCCGCGACAGGTGGCCCGGACAAGCCGGGCCATGACGGCAACTGTGGGCATGACGACTATTGGGGCGCCGTGACGGCTATTGGGGCCATGACGGCAATTGGGGCGTGGACCGGGCCGGGGTCAGGAGGAAAGTACGATGGTGGGATTGCTGGACGGGAAATCGGCGTTGATCACCGGCGGCGGTGGCGGCATCGGGCGGGCGACGTCGCTGATCTTCGCGCGCGAGGGCGCGCGGCTGGCGGTGGCGGACGCGAACAGCGAGGCGGCGGCCGAGACGGTGGCTCTGGTCAATCAGGCGGGCGGGCAGGCGATCGCTCTGTCCGGGGACGTGACGGACAGCAGCGCGGTGCAGGCGATGGTTGGCGCGGTGGTCAGTGCCTATGGCCGGATCGACTGCGCATTCAACAACGCCGGCATCGCCGGGTACCAGGTCAACGCGTCGGGCAAGAAGACGCACGAATGGGCGGATGAATCGTTCGACCGAATGATCGGGGTGAACCTGAAAGGCGTCTGGTTGTGCATGAAGCATGAGATTGTGCAAATGCTGGCGCAAGGCGGTGGGCGGATCGTCAATACGGGCTCGATCGCGGGATTGATCGGATTGCCGTCGTCTTCGGCTTATGTGGCGGCGAAGCATGGCGTACTGGGACTGACCAAGACGGCGGCGCTGGAATACGCGACCGACAACATTCGGGTGAACGCGGTTTGTCCCGGTTATATCGAAACGAAAATGACCGAGGACACGATGCGCCGGCGTGGCGAGCAGTTGATGCAACAGGTGCCGTTCCACCGCATGGGCAAGCCGGAGGAAATCGGCGAAATGGTGCTGTTCCTGTGCAGCGACCGCAGTTCCTATGTCAGCGGTGCGTGTTACAACGTCGATGGCGGGTATATGGCGATATGAATCACATCACGCGGGACTTCCATGCTCTGGCGGCCGACGAGTCGCTGCTGGATCAGGCGCTGGAGGGGGCGGATGTCGCGCCCTTGCTGATGGTGCTGGTGCACCTGACCGGCGAGGAACATTGGCTCGACGAGGTCGCGCCGCACATCAACGGGCCGTGGAATTTTCAGGAAACGGTGCCGGAGAAACTGAAGCGACGCCTGCGCGCGCGGATGAAAGAAGTGTTGTTGGATTACGCGGCGCGTGGGACGCCGCTGCCGACGGAGCCTCCGCCGGGGTTGTTGCCCAGGATGCTGGCGGCGGGGGTGGGGGGACCGGTGCCCGACGAATATATCCCGATGATCCTCGAAGAAATGATGCTGGATGACATCGATCCGAAAACCGTGCACTGGCGCACGCGGCCGGATGACGAGACTCTGGCGGCGTTTCGCGTGGTGATCATTGGCGCCGGCGTATCCGGGCTCGGTATGGCGATCAAGCTGCGCGAGGCGGGCATTCCGTTCGTGATCTACGAGAAGAACAAGACCGTCGGCGGGACGTGGCTGGAGAATTCGTATCCCGGTTGCGGGGTCGATACGCCCAATCACTTTTACTCGCTGTCGTTCGAGCCGAACCACGACTGGCCGGATCATTTCTCCAAACGCGACGAGTTGTGGAAATACATGGAACGGCTGGCGGATCAATACGATCTGCGCCGGGACATTCGTTTCGAAACCGAGGTGACGGCTTCGGTCTACGACGAAGCGCGGGCGGTTTGGCGCGTGACGGTGCGCGATGCGAGCGGGGTTGAGGAGACCAGTGAGGCGAACGCGGTGATCACCGCCGTCGGTCAATTGAATCGGCCTTCGATCCCCCCAATTCCTGGGCTTGACGAGTTCGCCGGCGCGAAGTTCCACACCGCGCGTTGGGATCACTCGGTCGATCTGGCGGGTAAGAACGTGGCGATGATCGGTACTGGTGCGTCGGGAATGCAGACCGGGCCGTCGATCGCTCCGGTCGTTAAGCACCTGACGATTTTTCAGCGTTCGGCGCATTGGGCTGTCTACAACCAGAACTATCACAAGTCGGTGGGACCGGGGAAAACGGCGGCGCTGAAGCTGATTCCATTCTATGCGAAGTGGTACCGGTTCCAGTTGCTGTGGGCGTCGTCGGATGGGTTGCACGCGTCGTTGCATGTCGATCCGGACTGGAAGACGCCAGATCAATCTCTTAACGAAACGAACCAGAAGTTCCGCGATCAGTTGATCGCCTATATTCGTGATCAGGTGAATGGCGATGAAGCGCTGATAAAGAAGGTGGTGCCGCCGTACCCGCCGTACGGCAAGCGGATGCTGCGCGACAATTACTGGTACAAGATGCTGACCCGCGACAATGTCGATTTGGTCACGGACCCGATCGAACGCATCACCGCGGATGGCGTGACGACGAAGGGGGGAAAATTCTGGCCGGCCGACGTTCTGGTGCTCGCGACCGGCTTCCAGGCGCAACGCATGCTGACGCCGATGCATGTCGAGGGCCGCGGCGGACAGACCATCCGCGCGCTGTGGGGCGACGATAATCCGAGAGCGTATCTGGGGATTACCGTGCCGGCGTTTCCCAACCTGTTCTTGATTTATGGGCCGGGGACCAATCTCGCGCATGGCGGCAGCGCGATTTATCACTCCGAGTGTCAGACGCGGTACATCATGCAGTGCCTGCGGGAGTTGCTGGAAACCGGCGCCCGCGCGATGGAAGTGAAGCAGGACCCGCATGACCGGTTCAACGAGTATCTCGACGCGACGCATGCGAAGATGGTGTGGGCGCATGGGGGCGTGGGGAACTGGTATAAGAACAAGCACGGACGAGTGGTGACGAACTCGCCGTTCCGACTGGTCGATTATCGCGCGATGACGGAGAAACTGGACCGAAACGATTACGAGATGATGTGATCCCGGGCTTCTCCGCCACGCCGGCGGAGGCGAGATCGCTGTCCGACGATCAAATCACCGGCTCTGTCAACGCCTCCCCAACCATATCAGGGGCTCGATCGAAGATACGCATCAGGCTGACCGCCGCCGGGTCGGGGCGATTACGCCCCTGCTCCCAGTTCTGCAGGGTGCGAACGTCAAGGCCGAGAAGATCGGCATATTCGCGTTGTGACAATCCGCGGCGCGTTCGCATCGCGGCTATGTCCGCGACCTTGCCAGTCACGGGCAGCTTGCGCCGCAATTCCACGTTCAGGAGGGCGAGGTCGCTGGCCAGCAAACTGAGGTCTTCAGTTTTCGCAACCGCACAAACCGACCAGCCGAGCGCCGCCAATTTGTTTATGGCGTCATGCGCCTGCTTCAGAGTCATCCCGGAGGCGAAAAGCCGGCGAGCGACCAGAATACCGTTGTCGAGAGTTCCGACCCGGTGCAGCACGACGACGACTGATGCGTCAGAAGACAACAGGGGACGGGATACGTCCCGGACCGGCCCCAGACGTTCGAGCCGCGCCTTCAATTCGGAGCTGATCGACATCGAGTTGAACCTTCGCCCAGTTAATCAAGTCTCGCAGTGCCCGCGGCCCAAGCGAGTTGGAGCCACCGCCGAGGATGTGAAGACCACGCATCGCCGCCGCTCGGCCCACGAACTCAACATCAGCCATTACCTGGATGATGTGGTTTCCGTCGGTGAGTGTCACCAAGACCGTGTTGGTGCCACCGAAGTCGAATTCAAGGGTCCGCCACACAACTGCCGTCCTTGCTGATCGGGAGAAGGAACAGCCAGCGGACGCGCGCCAACCCGAGTGACTTGTCTATACGCGATCCGAGTACGAGTGTCAACCCGCTCATGTCCGCGCCCCCATCGAGGTCTGGTCAGCGCGGTGGTCTCTGGCTCTGGCCTCACCTCCCGTCGGACTTCTCCGCCACCGCCACCACCCGCCTGGGCGCCACCGGGGCGGCCGGGATCGCGCTCAAATCCACCGCGGGCATCGCGATGTTGATTTCTTTCAGCACCGCGTTGGCGAGTTCGTTGTAGCGGGTGAAACTCCGTCGCAACCGCGCGCGCCAGACCGGAATCCCGCCATTGGAATGCAGTTCATACGTCGACTCGCGCCCGTCCAGCGATGACCCGACGTGATCCCACGCCATTTGCAACAACGCCGCCCGTTGCGAGGCGGTGTATCCGCCGCCGCTGAACGATTCTTCCAGGCCGGCCCCGACCTCGGCCGACGCGAGGTCGGTGTCGGAGGGGGCCACGATCATCGACGATCCGGGCAGAATGCGTAACGTTTCCGTCAGCCGCTGGCGAGCGTTCAGCATCGCCAGACTGCCCACCGAGGTGTGGACGTGATTGGGGTAGCAATACCCCTCGGCCGTGAAGCTGGGATCGAGTTCGGCGGCGGTGATGCAGGTGCGCACGGTTTGCACGTCGGTGATCATGTCGACCAGCATCTCGACTGTCGGCTGCGCCTGCGTCAGTCCCATCGCGTCGGTCAGCGCCAGGCCCAGGCCCAGGGCGAACTCGCCCTTGGACAGCCAGCAATAGAGTTGGTGCCAGAACAGCCAACGCGCGATCGGATCGACGTTGGCGTCGATGAAGAACAACCGGTTGTTCGGCACGAACACGTTGTCCAGCCACATCTGGCCGTCCAGCTCGTCGTTACGCGCCGACAACGCCGAGACGAACGGATTGGCGTCGCGCACCGAAATTTTTCGACATAGCACCGTCACGCCAGGCGCGTTGATCGGCACGACGCAGGTGACGCGGTGACCATTAAATTCGCAGCTGGAGTTGGCGCCGATATAGACGTCCTCGGCATAGGCCGGGCTGGTGAACATGCCGACCTTGCCGCTGATGTACAAGCCCTCGGGCGTTTCCTTGACGACGCGCAGAGCGTTGCGCTCCGCCGGGTCGGGACGCATGCGGTAGCCGATCGTCGCCTGGCCGGAGGAGAAGGTCAGGAACCGCCCGGTCTCGGCGATCGACGCGCGATATGCCGCCGCGTTTTCGATCTGCTCGGGGAACTTTCCGTAAGCCCGCATGGTCGTTTCGATGCCGAGCGCGATCAGATGGCCGTAAGCCGGCGTGTGCGTGATGTTGCCGGCGTTGATGAACGTGGTCGCCGAGAAGCTCGCGCCCAGTTTGCGCAGATCGGCGGCTGAGCGCGGCAGGATGCCCCAGACCGGTGAGCCGTCCGCGCAGACCAGTGTTTCCCGCCAGGCGGGATCGAAATGGCGGTCGTACCAGGTGACGTATTCCTCGACCATCGCGCTGGTCGTTGGATGGGTGACGACATCTTCGACCGGCCCGCTGTTCAGGACCCACACCTTGCGGCCGTCGCGCAGGGATTTCCGGTAGTCCGCACCTGTACGCATCGTTTTCTCCCAGGGATCGCCGGGTCGGGCTGTTATGTTTAGACCGGTGCGTGGGAAGACGGAAACCACCCGCGGCGCCGTCTCGCGATCAGGAGATGTCTCGGATGCAGGACGATCAACTCGCGTTCATGTCCGCCACGGACCTGGCGGCCGCGATCCGGGCGCGCCGTGTCTCGCCGGTGGAGGTGGTGCGTGCCGCGCTGGACCGCATCCACCGCGCGCAACCGGTGCTGAACGCGTTCATCACGATCGCCGAGGACACCGCGATGGCTCAGGCGTGGGAGGCCGAGGCGGCGATCATGCGCGGCGAGGTTACCGGTCCGCTGCACGGCGTGCCGGTCGCGGTGAAGGATCTCGTCCCGACGCAAGGCATCCGCACGACCTGGGGGTCGTTGATCTTCAAGGACCACGTCCCCGATACCGACGCCGTCGTGGTGGCTCGCCTGAAGCGGGCGGGCGCGATCATCGTGGGAAAAACCACGACGCCGGAGTTCGGCCAGCAATGCCTGACCGAGGCGCCGCTGTTCGGCCGCACCCGCAACGCCTGGCGAGGCGACCGGACCTCGGGCGGCAGTTCCGGGGGCTCGGCGGTGGCGGTGGCGGCGGGGCTGGTGCCGCTGGCGGTAGCGACGGATGGCGGCGGCTCGACGCGCATTCCGGCCGCGTGCAACGGCGTGGTTGGGTTCAAGCAGGGACTGGGCGTGGTGCCGCAGGAATACGCCCAGGATGGGTTTGGGAATATTTCGTACGTGACGCCGATGACGCGGACGGTCGCGGATACCGCGTTGATGCTGAGCGTGATGGCGGGGGCGGACCCGCGCGACCCGCTGTCGGTGGGGCGGCCGGTGTGGGATTTCGTTGGGGCCGCCTCGGCGGAGGGCGATCTGGCTGGGACTCGCGTCGCCTGGCGGCCTCGATTGGGGAATTCGGCGGTCGCCGCGTCCGTGCTGTCCGCGTGCGAGGCGGCCGTCGGCGCGCTGGCCGAGGCGGGCGCGAGCGTGAGCGAACTGACCACGCCGTTCGAGAACCCGGAATCGGTTTGGTTCGTTAACAATGGGTCGTACCGGCGAGCCCAGTTTGGACATCATCTGGAGAAGCATCGGGAGATCATGTGCCCGACGTTCGTGCGCCAGATGGATCGGGTGGCGGCTTATTCGGCCGCGGAGTTGTACGAGGCGATCTTTGCTCGGACGCGGCTGTACCGGCAGGTGCAGGCGTGGTTCGACACCGCCGACATCGTCGCCATGCCGACGCTGTCGAGGCCGGCTCTGCCGATCGATCAGGACTTCTTCGGTCCGATCGAGATCGACAATCAGAGCGTGGAGAATATCCGGGCGGCCTGGTATCCGTATACGATGCCGTTCAATCTGACCGGCAATCCGGCGGTCAGTTTGCCGTGCGGGTTCGATGCGGCGGGGATGCCTCTGGCGATCCAGTTGATCGCGCGGCCGGGGGAGGATGAGCGGCTGCTGCGCGTCGCCGCGGTGTTTGAGCGGGAGAGGCCATGGGCGGGGAGGGTGCCGGAGGGGGACGGTTCGGGGGCGGGCTGAGGAGGTGGGGCGCTGCGCTTATACCTCCGCGCCAGTTTGGTACAGGCCAAAATGCGGACGCGGACGTAACGGGGCAAGCGGAGGGCTGTCGAAAGACCGGCGATAGACTATATACTCAGTCGCATGGTTAAAAAGCCAAAAAACGGGTCGAGCCCACCAGACTTAACCGGCGCCGCATCGGGCGACGAGGCTCGTCTGTTTGATGACATTGTTCGGAAGCACGGTCCGTTGCCCGCGGGGGTGCGAAAAGTTGAGTTTCGCTTCGGTGAGGACTCGACTGGCGCTCCCGCCGTATGGATAGTCTTCGTCGCCAAAGATGATTTGAAGCCAAGCAGTGAGAGTATCTCCGCCATTCGGCGCGTTGCAGATGAGGTGCGATCCGAGGTCCGTCGCACCGGTAGTGAGCGATGGCCATACGTTACGATCGAGGCTGAGTGACCGGAATTGGCACTTCATCACGACCTGCTGGAGCAGGCGTCACATTTGGCGATGCGAGAGCGAAAGAAACCGAAGCAGGCCAGTCTCCGCCGCGCCGTTTCCGCAGCCTATTACGCATTGTTTCATCTTTTGGTCGCTGACGGGGCGCGACTGATATCACCTACGAATCCGTCCGGATTGAAGAACCTTATCGGTCGCGCTTTCAATCACGGGCAGATGCGGGAAGTCTGCTCAGCCTTTGTGGAGGGTAACGCCAAACCCGGTGGCAAGAGAATTCCCCCCGCGACCAAGGCGCTGCTGACGCTACCCCTCGATCCGCGCCTTGTTCAGGTGTTGGAAGCATTTGTCGATCTTCAGGAGGCTCGTCATGAGGCAGACTATGATCTCACGAAAGTTTGGAACCGGTTGGATACTGTAAATCACGTGCAGACGGCACGTCAGGCATTTCACAATTGGGCCGGCGTCCGAAAAACTCCAAACGCTGCTGTTTTCGCGGCGGCTCTGTTGCTTCAGAGATATTGGGCCAGGTAGCTCATCGAGGCAGCCGAACCTGAGCCAAGGCTGGGCTGTTGATCGGCGTGAGCGCGCCGGCGCGGACCTGTTCGATCAGTATGTGAGGTGTGCCGCGCCAGAACAGGCCGGACAGCAGCACATTGGTGTCAATGACGGCTCGCGCGCCGCCGGCGCTCGGCGCGGGTCGCTTTCACCTCGGCGTCGATATCTTCCATCGGCATCGGCTCGATCCCGGCCGCGGCCACGCGGTCGGCGATCGCGAGCAGCGCGTCCGCCGTCTGTTGCCACCGGATCGCGTCAGTGAGCAGCCGGTCGAGGGCCGGCGGCATGAGAAGTCCTGCCTCGCGAGCGGCCTTCGCCGTGGCCTCGGGCAGTTCGATCTGGATCTTGGTCATGGCGCTCATCGGGATGCAGTGGGTTGATACAACAAGGTTCAGGTTCGACGCCATTACAATGAGGCCTGATTATGTGCATTCAGCTCCTGCCAAAATGCAATTACCGACTGGGGATAGCCATTTGGCTCTCGGTCAGCGTTATGGAGCGACCGCGCCAAAAAGAACTCCTGGCACGTTCGCAAAAGGAACCGAAGCCTCATGGTTCCTCGCCGCCTGGCGGAAGCCGACGACAGCAGGGCGCATCCGAGGATGGTCGAAATATCAGTTTGCGAGTTCGGAAAAACAACTCTGGCAAGATCCTCAACCACAGTCGAACTAATCTCCTCGGTTAGGGAACATATTCCATCTTGTGCTTCGACCATTAGGGCGGCGACGTGCTCATGCAGACACATCATTCGTTCGACGAAGGTCGAACTGTCTATCACTTCAACGGGAGTATCTCTACCCGCAATCTCGATGTCTCGGACAATCTTTCGTTCCATCCAGTCGCCAACCAGCTCCGCGCGGGACCGCTGCCTTATCCTACCATTTATCGCCTCATCCAGAATCATCTGCAAAAACAATGGGTGTTGGGGGAGATCGCCATAAAGGTGACGCAGTTCCCCAGACCGTAAACATGCCAACAACCACTCTAGTTGAACCACCTCATCACTGGTCGCTTGCTCTATTGCAGCCTCGACAAACGCGACTACTTCGTCATCTGACCACAATTGCAGGCGCAGAATTTTGCCGTCTCTGCTTTGCCCTGCCTTGATGGACAAATTTTCGAAGGCACGTTCGAAATTACCGCGCAACGAGTCGAAGTGCTCTTCCCGCGTCGTAAGAATTATTGGGCACCTCAGCTCGGCTAGCTCATTGGTTAGCTGTCTTAGCCCATTCGGCCTACTGTACATTCTGTTCTCGTCGAGCCCGTCTATAACGATCACGAAGGTGTGTCCCCGCCTCAAGGCTGATGCGAGTGCTTCACCAGCCAACCGACCCAGCACAAGTGCAGTTTGGTCATCATAGTCGTCGAAAAGGCCCATCGCATCGACAGACCTGGACAACAGGACATTGGTTCCAGTGCCAAGCCCGCGGTCTGTCATTGCCTCTGCTCTAACATAGACAATCTGATGCCCGGCGTTTCTTGCCCCCTGAAGAACCGTAGTTGTTTTGCCAGTTCCGAATGGTCCGATCAGCAATGTCCATCTTGCTTCTTTGCGGGCCATAATGTGCTGGGACAAGGAAAGCGCATTGTACTCTTGATCGATGCTTTCAAGGTTCATCGCTTCGCCGCGGCGAATAACCAGTCGATATTCAGCGAATGGCACGCGAGGCATATAAACAGATCCGAATCTGAATAGGGCCTCATGTTCCGAGAGAATTCGGCTCGCATCGCTTCCCAATCTTGCAAGTATGATCGATTGCAATCGTTTGCGCGCTTCGGCGATGAACGTCTGTCTATCCCACAACCACGCTGCTTTGGCTTTCCCTGATTGGCGAATAGCATCAAGCCCGACTTCGATTTTCGCTACCGCGTCACGGTTCTCGCCCGTACGATTGTGGAGCAGCACGTACTTGTCGCAAGCGTACTCCGATCGCAGGAATGCATTGATCGAAGCTAATATCTGCTTTACCTGCGAATCACCTAGTTCCTTTTCCTTGAAACCCTTACATTGAACAACCCAAGGAAAACATAATGTGTCGTCCCATGCGAAAAGGTCGATGCCCGCTCTGTCATACGAACCCACTTCTGGCGACTGGATGATGTCTGATCGGAATATTTTCATGAACGGCAGAGCTCGCCGCTCAAACTCGCGCCCGGTCGCCGATGCCAACTCCCCTCGCGCTTCTTTCCAGCCAGCCATTGCTTCTATCCCAAGGAAATTTCTGGCATTGTTGCCAAATAGACTGCCGTCTACGGCTTATTCTGTCGAACAGGTCCGGCGTTATCTGTTCCTTTGATCGCGGAGTTTCGTGGTGGGCGGACTCTCGCACGCCGGCCATTGAGCGGCATCGTGAGCACAGTCGCTGGCGGGACAACGGCTGGAAGCACGACGGTTGGTTCAGATTAGGCTTGGTGCTTAAGCTTCATAGGCCGTTACTCTTACGCAATGCGTCGCCACTATACCGAATTAGTTTGCAGCGTCCAGATTACGATTGGCATTCGCTCTGTTAATTCGCCGGGACGGTCCACGGAGCGACACCGCTGCCTCTCATCCCGTGACCGCAAGTGCCTAATCCAGCGTCCGTGAGACCTGTCTATCTCCGGCATCCGGTGCACAATAAACGCAACCCATCCTCCGGGGGAAACCCATGCCCGCCCCACTCGCCACCCCGCCACCAACCGCCCCGACCACCTCCGAATTCCTCGCCCGCGCCCGCGCGCTCGTCCCCATCCTCGCCGCCCGCGAACCCCAGGCCACCGCCGCGCGCGATGTCCCACCCGAAACCATCGACGACCTCCGCCGAGCCGGTCTCCTCCGCCTGCTGCAACCGCGCCGCTTCGGCGGCCACCAGGCCTCGATCGGCGTCTTCCTTGAAATCGTCGAGATCCTCGCCGAGGGCTGTGCTTCCACCGCCTGGGTTTACGGCGTGCTGGCCGAACTCGAGTGGGTGATCGCCTGCCTGCCGGAACAGGGCCAGCTCGACATCTGGGGCGACAACCCGGAAGCGCTCGCAGCCGGCTCCATCGTCCCCCGCGCCGCCGGCACGCGCGAGCCAAACGGCTGGCGCGTCAGCGGCACCTACGGTTTCGCCAGCGGCTGCCGTCACGCCCAATGGCTGATCCTCGGCGTCCGTTGCCAGGACACAAAAGGCAACGAAGAACCCCGCTACCTCATCGTCCCCACCCAGGACGTCGAAATCCTCGACGACTGGCACGCCCTGGGCATGCGCGGCACCGGCAGCTTCAGCGTCGTCCTGCGCGACGTCTTCGTGCCCGAACACCGGAGCGTCTCGATCGCGGACATCGCGGCTGGCACAGTGCCCGGCCGCCTCGTGCACCCGGACTACGCGGTCGTGCGAGCACCGCGCTACTACCTCGTCCCCTTCGTGCTTCCGGCGGTCGGCTTCGGCCTGGCCCGCCGAGCGCTGGCCTCCACAACCGCCGCCCTGCGCGCCCGCGGCCAGCCCGCGTCGGATGCCCAGCATCTGCGGCTCGGCGAGGCGGCCGCACTGATCGAGTCCGCCCACCTGATCTTCGCCACACGCCGCGCCGCGTCCGTCGCCCACCTCGAGTCCGGCGCGCCGGTCACCGGCGCCGGCATCCTCCGCAACCGCCGCGACGTCGCCCTGGCGTTCCGCATGATCCGTCAGGGCGTCGAGCACCTCGTCGCGCTGACCGGTGCCCGCGCGGCGCATGACGCCGAACCGCTGCAGGCCTTGTGGCGCGACCTCACCACGATCGGCACCCACATCATCGTCAACGAGGAAGCCGCGATGGTGCCCTATGGCCGCTTCCTGCTGCGGCCGGAATGACCGCGCTTCACCGATCCCTTCGATCCCACTGATCGAAAGATTTCATCGTTTCGAGAACTTTTATTTACCGGGCAATTGGACTAGGTTGCAGTCGTTGGCCGCCGGACACGTGTGTCCCACGGCGGTCCAGCCTCACGAACCTGGAAAGGAAGAGACATGGCGGCGCTCAAGGGAAGCAAAACCGAGGACAATCTGAAAGCCGCGTTCGCCGGCGAATCGCAGGCCAACAGGCGGTATCTGTATTTCGCGCAAAAGGCCGACGTCGAAGGCTATAACGACGTCGCGGCCGTGTTCCGCTCGACCGCGGAAGGCGAGACCGGCCACGCGCACGGCCATCTGGAATACCTGGAGGAAACCGGCGATCCGGCCACCGGCCTGCCGATCGGTTCGACCTCGAAGAACCTCGCCGCCGCCGTGGCGGGTGAGACGCACGAATACACCGATATGTATCCTGGCATGGCCCGCACAGCCCGCGAGGAAGGTCACGAGGAAATCGCCGACTGGTTCGAAACCCTGGCGAAGGCCGAGCGCTCCCACGCCGGCCGCTTCACCAAGGCCCTCAACGAACTGGCCTGATCACGGCCCAGGTCCCTTCGCCCTTCGGGATTGCTCCCATGGGCGGAGGGACTTTCGTTTCCATAGAGAAAGCAGAGCCCATGCGCGAAGGGAGCCTTGAGGCGCCGACCCGCCACGTGATTCCGTGGCAGGAAGAGTCGTACTACGACCCGGAGGCGATCGACAAAGAACTTCGCCGGGTGTTCGACATTTGCCACACCTGCCGGCGCTGCTTCAACCTGTGCGATTCGTTTCCCCGGCTGTTCGATTTGATCGATGCTTCGCCAAGCCAGGAACTCGATGGCGTGGACAGCAAGGACTTCGGCCCGGTCATCGGCGCGTGCACATTGTGTGACATGTGCTATATGACCAAGTGCCCGTACGTGCCGCCGCATCCGTTCAACGTGGATTTTCCGCATTTGATGTTGCGGCATCGCGCGATGGAGGAGAAACAAGGCAAGGTTTCGTTCGCCGACCGTCAACTCGCCGCGACCGATCGCAACGGCAAAATGGCCACTCTCGTAGCACCCCTCGCCAACTGGGCGACCGCGCGCGACAACAAAACCGTTGGTCCGATCCTGCGCAAGGTCGCGGATTTCCATCCCGACGCGGAACTGCCGAAATACGCGTCGAAGACTCTGGAAGCCCAGTCGAAGACGAAGCCTGAGGTGAACGGGGATGCACCGGCGGTGGGCCGTAAAGCCGTGCTGTACGCGACATGTTTCGGCGATTATAACAATCCGCATATCGGCGCCGACCTGATCGCGGTGCTGGCGCGCAACGGCGTCGAAACCGAGGTGGTGCAGCCGCGTTGCTGCGGCATGCCGTTGCTGGAGCAAGGCCGTATCGCCGATGTCGCCGCCAATGCACGCGTGGTCTCGGCTGAACTGGGACCATGGATCGACAAAGGCTTCGATGTTATCGCTCTGGTGCCGTCCTGCGCGTTGATGTTGAAGTTCGAATGGAAGTTGATCCTGCCAGGCGACGCGGCGATTGAAAAACTGTCGCGGGCGACGTTCGACATCAGCGAATACATCGTCGATATCGCTCGCAAAGAGGGACTGGCGCCCGGATTGCAACCGGTGCCCGGCACGCTGTCGGTGCATATGGCCTGTCACGCGCGGGCGCAAAACATGGGCCAGAAAGCCGCCGAAATGCTGCGCCTGATCCCGGAGGCAGACGTCAAGGTGATCGAGCGTTGCTCGGGGCATGGCGGATCCTGGGGGTTCAAGAAGGAATGGTTCGATGTGGCGATGAAGGTCGGACGGCCAGTGGCGCGGCAGGCGGCGCAAAACGGCGCGGGGTTCGTGATGTCGGAATGCCCTCTGGCAGGCGTGCACATCGCGCAGGGGATGGAGAAACAGACTTCGGAGGGGCCGAAACCCGAACTGGTATCGCATCCGGTGCAGGTGCTGGCCCGGTCTTACGGGATCGCTCGACTGTAAGGAGAGGACGATGACCGCATTGACGCTCGCCGACATCATTCCGGCCGCGGATTACGCGAGGGACCGGCGCGAATGGAAGCGCAAGATCGCCGCCATCAAGCGTGACCGGCGCGTGCCGGTGGGGCCATACGTGACGTTTTACTTCGAAAGCCGCGACACGATGTGGCTCCAGGTGCAGGAGATGATCTACATCGAGAAAGGCGGCATGGCACAGGCGAAGGACGAGCTGGAGGCGTATAACCCGCTGATTCCGAACGGCTCTGAACTGACCGCGACGTTCATGATCGAGATCGACGATCCGATCCGCCGCAAGACCGTTCTTGATTCGGTGGGCGGTATCGAGGGGGCGGCGTTCCTCCGCGTCGGTGGTGAAACGATCAAGGGCGTGCCGGAAGCCGACCAGGACCGGACAACCGCCGAGGGTAAGGCATCATCCGTGCAGTTCGTGCATTTCCCGTTCACGCCGCCGCAAATCGAGACGTTCCGAAGCGGCGAGGGAGAGGTGGTTCTGGGTTTCAGCCATCGAAGTTACGGCCACATGGCGTCAATACCGGATGCGGTGCGAACGGCGCTGGCGAAGGATTTCGCGTAAGCGTCAGGTGAAGCAGTGCCGGATGATTGCTCGGACCGTCGCATGCTCATCGTGCTTACCGGCTTTGTGAAAGTCGGCCGCCAGAGTCCGCAGAAGACCCTTCAGGTTCTCAAGGTCGGCGCCCGCGACGCCATGTGATGCCAGCACGGAGACGATGCTGCGTCCTTCCGTGATCGCGTCGTCATCGGAAACGCGCGCTTCAACCAATTGCTTCAGGTGATCGCGTGCGATCCACAGTCGGTTTGTGCGGATCAGACAGTCCATCGGGACTTCCAGGACTCGCGCCAGCTTTAGCAACGCGTCCGCACTCCCAGGCTTTTGGTCGGTTTCTATTTCGGCCAGATAGCTTGGGCTGACACCCGCCTTGGCAGCCAGCGCCCGCTGCGACAGTCCACGCTTGTCTCGCCAGACCCTTACCGGATTTTCCCAATCCAGCAGGCGCCGCAATTCGTCGCCGGTCAGATAATTTCGCCGAGCGATGTCTTTTCCCATCGTCGTCTCCAGGGTCCTCCTGGCGGCAATCGCGGCGATATCCTCGGCGTCCTCAAGCCGCTCAATCAGTTCTTCCCAGTCCGAGCGGTTGAGGGTCACCGTTTCTTTCGACTGCCGTATTGGCTTTGGTAAAACAACATTCATCGGTAGACCTCTCTTCGGTGCGCCACTCGATCAACGATCACATCACCGTCCTCAATTGAAAATACCGCGCGCCAGTCCCCCTGCCGCACGCGAAAACCGCCTTGAAGCCCGACCAGCGCCACTACACCCGGATGTTGGACATCAGGTGCCGCCGCGATCGCATCCAACCGGTCCCTGAGCCGTCTCGCATCCGCCCTTGGCATCTGGGTAAACTGCTTTTCGACCGAAAGAGGGATCAGCAGCGTCATGGAGTACGCTCGCTGACAGCGAGCAAAAAGTCAAGCGGCATTCGCCTTGCCAGATTCCTGGTCAGCACAAATATGGTCTGGAGCAATTCAGGACACAGGTCTAATGAACCAAACCCGCGAAGAGACCGACAGTCTGGGCGTCGTCGAAGTCCCCACCGACAAATTGTGGGGCGCGCAGACCCAACGGTCGCTGAAATTTTTCAATATCGGCACCGATCTGATGCCGCGCGAAATGATCCCCGCCTACGCGATCCTGAAGAAGGCTTGTGCCATCGCCAATCATGACGGAGGCAGCCTCGACGATCAGAGGTATCAGTTGATCGTTCAGGTTTGCGACGAAATCCTCGCCGGCCAGTACCACGACATGTTTCCCCTCCACGTCTGGATGACCGGCAGTGGCACGCAGTTCAACATGAACGTGAACGAGGTGATCTCCAACCGGAGTTGCCAACTCGCGGGCACGCCGCTTGGGAGTAAGACGCCGGTGCATCCCAACGATCACGTCAACATGTCGCAATCGTCGAACGATACGTTCCCGGCGGCGATGTACATGGCGGCGGCGATCGGCGTGACGCAACGCCTGGTGCCCGCCGTCACCGCTCTGCGTGACTCGATCGACGCCAAAGCGCGTGCCTGGTTCGGCATCATCAAAATCGGCCGCACTCATTTGCAGGACGCGACGCCGCTGACTTTGGGCCAGGAGTGGTCCGGCTATACCGGCATGCTGGAGGACAACCTGGAACGGATCGAGGCCGCTCTGTCTGGCGTTTACCGCCTCGCGCTCGGCGGCACCGCGGTGGGCACCGGCATCAACGCGGCACCTGGTTTCGCCGAGGCGGCGGCGGCATCGATCGCCTCGCTCACCGGTTTGCCGTTCGTGACGGCACCGAACAAGTTCACCGTTCAGGGCGCGCACGACGCGCTGGTACAATTGTCGGGCACGCTGCGTACGCTCGCGGTGTCGCTGTACAAAATCGCCAACGACATTCGCCTGATGGCCTGCGGCCCGCGCGCGGGTTTCGCGGAACTGGCACTGCCGGAGAACGAACCAGGCTCTTCGATCATGCCGGGCAAGGTCAATCCGACCCAATGCGAGGCGCTGACGATGATCGCCGCGCAGGTGATGGCCAATGACGTCGCGGTGGGATTTGGCGGCGCCGGCGGCCATCTGGAAATGAACGTTTACAAACCGTTGATGATCCATAACGTCGCCCACTCGATCACGATACTGGCCGATGGCTGCCGGAATTTCCGGGAATTCCTGGTCGAGGGCACAAGCCCGAACCTGAAAAAGATCAACGAATATGTGGAACGATCCTTGATGCTGGTGACGGCACTGGTGCCGCTCATCGGCTACGACAAGGCATCCCAGATCGCCCACCACGCCATGGAGCACGACCTCACGTTGAAGGAAGCCGCGTCGCGCCTGGGGTTTGTCACCGAGGCGGATTTCGACCGCGTCGTCGATCCGGCGAAGATGGTGACACCTGGCGGATCCGGACCAGGCTGATCTCACGCGGGATCCCGCCATCAATTTTGGTCAGGCCTCGCGCCGGCCGCAAGTCCGATTTCAGGCCTTTGGCGGCGCGGCCGGCGGCAAGAGACTCTGCCTTGTCATTCCGGACCCAGCCGCATTAGCATCACAGGCCCGCAAGCGGAGAATTCCCGGCATGCCCAACGCCATCGCGCGCGGCCAGATATCGACCGCTCCGTTCGTGGCTCTCGCATGCGCCGCCATTCAGTTGTGGCCCTCCACCGCGTTCGCCGGTACTTTCTGGTCGCTGGACAGCGATATCTGGAAAGTCCTCCCCGGTGCAGGCGCCTTCGTGATGTCGGTCGTTGCCCTGATCGTTTCTTCGCGGAGCACGCGCGAGAAAACCGCTCGGGAACAGCGCGAGGAACTGAAGGAGTCGATCGAGAAGCTGATCGACTTCCGCGATGAGTTCAATACGAAATTCCCCACTTTCGCCACCGATGCCGAACGCGAGGCCTTCAGCGTCATGACCAATAACAAGAGGTCGATTTATCTGCAATCGGCGGAATATCTGGCCAGGCAGGTCGAGAATATCACGTCGGCGGAATGGCGTGTGCTTGCCTTCGAATATCAGGCGGATTCAAATTTCGTGAAGGCGGAGAGTCTTTACAACCTGGCGTTGGAGGTCGCCCGCGATGGGTCGCTGGCCGTTCAGGCCGCCGCGCTGCAAGGAGTGGCCTGGGCGGCGATGATGCAAGACGCCGCCGGACAGCAGAGGGGCCGCCAGGCCTATGAAAAAGTAATGCGGTTGCTGACGGTGCAGAATGATCCCTATTCCATCTATATGCGGGCATACAACTTTCGCATGTGGGCCAACTCCGAGTTCGCCATTGGCGATCTGGCGAATGCGCGGGACCGGATGATGGATGGGTTGCGAGCGGGCCGTCAGATGCCGGAGTGGCTCAACTACAGAGGAATGGAACTACGGGCCGGTTTCGGATTTCTGATCGGCTTGACCGAGCGTTGGGTGGCCGGTCCCAACCCTGACCTGAACGGCGCTCGCGCCTGCCTCGACGAGGTCGCCAGGACAATTCAGCAGGATCATGACGAATTGTCCCGGGCAATGCTCGGCCAGATTTACTGGCGTCAGGCGCGGCTTGCCTCCATCGCCCAGGATGCCGCGTCCTGCGAGCGATTCAGCCAACTGGCCAAATCATTGCCGCAACCCAATCAGGCTAACGCTCAAACCTTCGGGGGAGTGCCGCCGCCCATCGCGATAACAACCCCGCCCCCGCCAACGCCGTTTGCCCCACCCCATCAGCCGCGCTAACCATGGTGGCCATGAGCAACACGCCCCCAAAGCGCGGCCTCGCCCGCAATGCCGCCAATTACGGCGATCGTGACTTCGCGCTGTATCTGCGCCGGTCCTTCGCCAAATCCATGGGCTACACCCAGGCGATGCTGGACAGGCCGGTGGTCGGCATCGTCGATACCGGCTCGGACTACAACAATTGCCACCGCACCGTGCCGGAACTGGTCGAGGCGGTGAAACGAGGCGTCCTCGCCGCCGGTGGTCTGCCGCTCGCTTTCCCGACCGTGTCGTTGTGCGAGCCGTCGCTGTTCCCCACGTCGATGCATTATCGCAACCTCGCCGCGATCGACACCGAGGCGATGCTGACCGCGCAGCCGATGGACGCCGCCGTGTTGATCGGTGGCTGCGACAAGACGGTGCCCGCGCAACTGATGGCGGCGGCCTCGGCGAACATTCCCGCGGTGCAACTGGTCACTGGGCCGATGCTGGCGACCCCGTTCCAGGGCGAACGTCTGGCGGCCTGCACCGATTGCCGCCGGTACTGGGCTGCCTACCGCGCCGGGACGGTGAGCGCCGAACGCATCGGCCAGATCGAGGGTAGGCTCGCCACGACCGCCGGGACCTGCGGCGTCATGGGCACCGCGTCGACCATGGCCTGTATCGCCGAAGCGCTTGGCATGGTGCCGTTGGGTGACGGCTCCATTCCCGCCGTCCATGCCGACCGCCTGCGCGCGGCGGAAGAAGCCGGCGCGCTGGCCGTGCGGCTGATCGAGAACCCCATTCGCCCGTCCGAAATCATTACGCCGGAGTCGGTCGAAAACGCCGTCCGTGTGTTGCTGGCACTGGGAGGCTCGACCAACGCGCTGATCCATTTGACCGCGGTCGCGGGCCGGTTGGGGATCAAGATCGACCTGCACCGGCTGAATGCGTTGTCCGATTCCACGCCGGTGCTGGTCGATTTGAAGCCGACCGGCGAAGGATACATGGAGGACTTCCACGCCGCCGGAGGTATGCACGCGCTGTTGTGGGAATTGCGCGAGCTGCTGCATCTGGGTTGTCGTGACGTCACCGGCACGACACTGGAACAACGTTTGAAGCAACCTGAGTTCGTCGATCGCCGCTACATTCGTGCGTTCAACGAACCGGTCTCACCGGTCGGTGGCATCGTCTCGCTGTTTGGATCGCTGGCGCCGCGCGGCGCGATCCTGAAACGCAGCGCCGCCACGCCGTCGCTGTTCGAAACCGAGGCTCGCGCGGTGGTGTTCGACGGGCTGGAGGATCTCGCCAACCGTATCGACGATCCGGCGCTGGACGTGACCAAAGACGATATCCTGGTGTTGAAAAACGCCGGTTCGCTGACTCCCGCCGGCATGCCGGAGGCCGGGTATTTGCCGATCCCGTCGAAACTCGCCCGTGCCGGCGTCAAGGACATGGTGCGCATGAGCGATTGCCGGATGTCGGGGACGGCGTTCGGCACCATCGTGCTGCACATCACGCCGGAGGCGGCGGCAGGTGGTCCGCTGGGGCTGGTCGAAAGCGGCGATCGGATCCGGTTGTCGGTGAAGCAACGATCGCTCGATCTGCTGGTCGACGAGGCCACTCTGGCGAAACGTCGCGCCTTGTGGTCGCCACCGCCGAAGCCCGGCCGCGGCTGGGACCGGCTGATCGCCGAACAGGTGTTGCAGGCCGACGAAGGCTGCGATCTTGCGATCATGCGGCCGGCGGAGTAGTTGGATTCGGCCACCTCGCAGGATATGTCCTTCATGCGGTTAAAAGAGGTCTCGTGCATCGCCGATAGCCTACCAAACCGGAATGGCTATCCGAGACTTTCCAGCCACTCCAGCCAGTGACAGAAGTGCGGACAGGTAGCCCGAATGACGTTCAAACCGGCTTTCGAAATTATCTCCGGGCCATCGGCGACCTTCCCGTAGCGGCGTTGCCTGCTCAGTTGTTGGACCGTCATGGCGAGGCGGATCGACGGATGGGTTGTTGAGCCATCGTTCACCAGTTCGGGTCCGCCCGCATTCGTCGCCGTTTTCGTGAGTTCATCGCCGAGGCCTTTGATCGCGAGGTGCTCCTCCGCTGCTGTCGGCGCGGCGAAAATCCAAGCCTCAAACTCATGCAATGCGAGAAAGGGATGGAATCGCGGATGATTCATGTCTTTGCTGAAAGCCGTCTCCAATGCGGTCACGCGATCGATCACGTGCGGCAGGGTCTTTGCCTCAATCAGCCCCCGGAAATCCGCGGGCAAGCCATAGTAGCCGATCAGCGTGGTGACCTGGGCATTGCTGTCCGCGAGCAGCCGACATGCGTCGCGGAAAATCTGCTGGTACGTCGTGACGCCTCCCTTGTACGGTTTTCCCTCGGGCAATTCCTTCGTCCGCAAAAGGCTAGGACGCTCAATATAAACTCCACGCGGATTCAGGTGAGGACGGAGCACGTGATTTACGAATGCCTCCTCGGTTTGCCCTTCCACGAGAGTGAGAACTCTTGTCATTGAGGACGCCCGCCCAGTACATTCTTGAGCCAAAGCTCTCCGAGGCCGTAATCCTCCATCCTATTTCGCAACGACTCTTCCTCAAGGCGGCGGAACGTGGAGGCATTATCGTCCTGCTCTGCTACAATGACCTCTTCCGGCGTCAGGTGGTCAAGCAAGGTGACGGACTGAGTCGCGGCTAAAATCTGCGACGAGGCCGAGGCTTCCCGCAGCATTTCGGCCAAGAGAGTCAATGCCGCCGGGTGTAGCCCTAGTTCCGGCTCGTCGATAAATCACTGATGGCATCAAATGGCGTGGTTGCAACAGCAGTGTGGCGAGGCAGATAAATCGCAAGGTACCGTCGGAAAGCGACGCGGCATCAAAATAGGCATCTGAATCACGCTGCCGCCATTCGAACTTAATCTTGTCCGGCCGAGCGGCAAGCGGTGCGAGACGGAACTCAGCGAAAAAGGGGGCAATGCGTTGCACATGTTCCGCTATTCGGCGAAATGCTTCGTGGTGCTGCTGTTGCAGGCGATATAAGAAAGCCGCCAGATTGGCGGCGTCTGGCCGCAATGTTCGGTTATCGTCGACGTCCTGTGTCGATTTGGGCGGGCTCGTATCGGAAGTATCGTGAAAATGATAGACGACCCAGTTACGCACAGCTTCCATGACATACCACGGCACACGGCGGGGACCCTCTTGTGCCGCGTCCGGTAGGCGAGCCTCCTTATGGCCGGCTCCAAGCAGTGGACCTCGGTCGGTGGCGTAGTCGCCACGAAAGTGGGTTTCCTCGCGAAGGAAGAAGAGATTGTCGTCGTTCGACGGCGCCAGCGTGACGCTGTAGCCGTTGCGGCCGAAATCAAACCCCATGAAAAGCTTGGGCGATATCTTCGGTCCATGGTGGAGAATGCGTGCTGCCCCCCCTTGCTGCCGCACGTACTCTTGCAGACGCTTCTGAACGATCTGGCCGAGAAGACGAAACGCACTAATGAGATTGGATTTTCCCGCGCCATTGGGACCGATAACGACGTTCAGCGGGCGCAGCTCGAGCTGTACGTCTCGGATCGACTTGAAGTTCTTGATCTCTATACGATCCAGCATGACGGGCACTTTGCCTCCGCGGAACCCGGCGATCACCGTGCTTGAAGCTACTCTGGCGAGTGACTCAACCATGGGCAAGCGGCCTCTTGCTGGATCTGCTGGTGGAGGACGCCACCCCTCGCGAAGCGCCGCGCCGCCTGCGCTCCGCCACCGAAACCTGCCCGCGGTTGGGACCGGCTGATGGCCGAGCAGGTGTTGCAGGACGATGAAGGCTGCGATCTCGCGATCATGCGGCCGGCGGCGGCATAAACCCGGCCTCTCGATCATCCGGCGAAATCTGATAGCCTGACGCATTCCTGGCTGGAGGACGGCGCATGAACGCGATGATCGATGCTTTCGAAAACGCCGGACCGGCGGAGCGGCGGCGTATTCGCACGGGCGCTTTCACCGGCCCGACCTCGGGTCTCGCGCCCGGCAACGTGCAGGCCAATCTGGTGGTGCTGCCGCGCAACCTCGCGCATGACTTCCTGCGGTTCGCGCAGGCCAATCCGCGACCCTGTCCGGTGCTGGCGGTGTCCGAGGAAGGGTCGCCGCATTTCCCCAACCTCGGCGAAGATATGGATATTCGCACGGACCTGCCGCGGTATCGCGTCTGGCATCACGGTGAACTGGTCGAGGAACCGGTCGACGTGATCCATGCCTGGCGCGGCGATCTTGTGGGGTTCGCTCTGGGCTGTTCGTTCTCGTTTGAGGAGGCGTTGATCGCCGACGGCATCGAAATCCGCCACATCACGCTTGGCTGCAACGTGCCGATGTATCGCACCAACATTCCATGCGTTCCGGCGGGAGTTTTTTCCGGGCCGATGGTGGTGTCGATGCGGCCGATGAAGCCGGCCGATGCGATCCGGGCGGTGCAGATCACCTCGCGGTTTCCCTCGGTGCACGGCGCGCCGGTGCATCTCGGTCTGCCGGAAGCGATCGGGATCAAAGATATCGGTAAACCCGAATACGGCGACGCGGTCCCGGTGCACCCGGGCGAGTTGCCGGTGTTCTGGGCCTGTGGCGTGACGCCGCAGGCGGTGATCGCTCAGGTGAAGCCGGAGTTTTGCATCACGCACGCGCCGGGGAGCATGCTGATCACCGATTTGCGAAATACCAAACTCGCCGTACTGTAGCGTTCGGTGCGCGAACGGATCGACGCCATTGAAGGTTTGATCCAGCAGGAGGTCGGCCGCGGCGCCACCGCTTTGTTCACCGCCTCCCGCGGCGGCTTGTGGGGCGCGGTGTCGGCGTTATCGGCCGCTAAACCTCGTTACGTCGGGATATTGACCGGGTTTTTCGTGCCGCATGGGGAGATCCCGGCCGCCGAGACGGACGGTCCGGCCGGCGCGGCGTTGCTGGCCTTGGCGTTGTCGCGGATCGGCGTGCGATGCCGCCTGCTGACCGACGAGGCATGCCGTTCCGCCTGCGAGGCGGCTTTGGCGGGCGCCGGTGTGACCAGGGTGCCGATCGATCGCGCCGAGCCGGATCAGCCGTTGCAGCCGCTCATCGAGGCCTGGCGCGGCCATGACATCGACTGGATGATCGCCATCGAACGCTGCGGCCTCAGCGCCGACGGCCGGCCGCGCAACATGCGAGGCGAGGACGTCGGCGCCAACGCGGCACCTCTGGACCATGTGTTCACCGCCGGTCCGTGGCGCACGATCGCGATCGGCGATGGCGGGAATGAGGTCGGGATGGGTGCGCTGCCGGCGGGTCTGATCGCGCGCGAGGTCCCATTCGGCGCGGCGATCGCCTGCATCACACCGGCGGAGCATTTGATCACCGCGGGCGTGTCGCACTGGGGCGCTTACGGGTTGATCGCCGGGTTGGCGCTATACCATACGGCGTGGAGGGAGACGTTGTTGGGTTGTCTTGATCCGGCGATCGACCTGCGAACCCTGGAAGCGCTGGTGGAACGAGGGCCCGCGGTGGATGGGGTCACTCTACGGCGGGCACTGACGATCGATGGGCTCGATCTGGTCGCACATCGCATGAAGTTGGAAGAGGTTCGAGAATGCGCTGAAATGGGTGGCTGATTATGTCCGCCGATTTGCATGTCGTGTGGTCCACGAGCAAGAAAGAATTTTACCACGGAGGAAGAACGAGAATGCACGGAGGACCACGGAGAAGAAATGATGACGCTTCGCGCGGTGCCGGATCAAACAATGCGCGAAGCGCTAGAATTCCTTACTGCTCCGTGGTCCTCCGTGCATTCTCGTTCTTCCTCCGTGGTAAAATTCTTTCTTGGCTTTGCCGCGGCGATGATCCGGGATTCGACGATCGTCCCGATAAGCCCGGTCAATGAAACGTCGTCGTTCGCCCAGTCGTCGCGACCACGGGTCCAATCATCTCTTCCTGGCCAGCAACCTTTCTCGTGCCTCGCCCACCATCCGATGCGGCTCATCCGTCTCATACGCCCGCCCCATCGTTCTGATGCCCGCCTGAATCGCGTCGCTGACCGGCATCGCCTGCCACTCACGGATCAGTTCTTTTTGTAAACGAATAGCCCGCGGCCCGGCGGAGACGATCGCCGCGACCCATTCCTCCACCGCCTCGTCAAGCCGCGTCAACGGCACGACCCGCTCCACGAGTCCCCAATCCAGAGCGGTCGCCGCGTCAACATTCTCCCCGGTGTAAAGCAAGACTTTCGTGCGGCCCCAACCGATCAGTTGAGGCAACAACGCCGCCTCGACGACCGAGGGCAGGCCGATCTTCACCTCCGGCATGCCAAACACCGCGTTGTCGCCGGCGATGTGCATGTCGCAGGCGGCCATCACCTCCAGACCGGCGCCAAGACAGTACCCGTTTACCCGGGCGATCACCGGCACCGGCAGATCGCGCAGCACCTGGCACATGGTATGGATCTGGGTCAGGAACGCGCGCGCGGTATCCGGATCAAGAACTTCCAGTTCCAACAGATTGGCGCCGCCGATGAAAGACCGGTCGCCCGAGCCCGTGACGATCAGGCAACGCAACGCGGGGTCAGCCGCGATGTCGCGCACCGCCGCGATGAACGCGGCGATCACCTCGCCGGACAGTGAATTCAACCGCGCCGGATTGTTGATCGAAACCGTGGCGACATGACCATGCGCGCCACGATGGTCGAGACGGACAATTACCGGTCCTGCTTGCTGGTTCATACAACCCTCCGGTCAGCGTCCGTTCAGACACGGTCCCAAAGCCGCGCGCAACTGATCGCTCTGGACTGGCGTCAGGTCCAGCGTGGCGGTGAGTGGAGCACCCCCCTTCTTCGCGTTGCCCTGCACCCACACCAACCGGGCCGGCCCATCCAGCAACGGACGCAACACCGTGCCGAGTTTCTTCAAGGGTCCCGCTTCCCGCCGCGACGCGTTCACTTCCAGCACGAACGACAGGGCGCCTGTTCCCTCCGCCGCCGAACCGGCCGCGGTAAACCGGCCGTCCGCCTTGCCGTGCGCGCCGCTGGTCTGCAAAGCCGAGAGCGCGCCTTCGGTCGAATCCGGCCCCTCAAACGGATCGAAATCGAAAATGGCGCGCAGTTGTTCATAGCGCGGGGTCTCCAGATCCACTGCCAGCACGCCGGTGACGTCGCGGCCCTCGTTCGATGAGCAAAAGAAACGGAACCGCACCGTGCGCGTATCGGATCCGGTCCGTGCCGTGCCATCGAATGCCAGTGCGGGCGGACCCGCCGATTGTGCCGTCGCGGGAACGGGCACCATGGCGGCGACGGCGATCACGTACGCCAGGCATAATTTCACCACGCGAAATGTTCCTTGTTCACACCGTGCCATCGCCCCGTTCCGCCAGCTCCAGTTGTGCGTTCAACTCCGCGCCCAGAAGTACAGCGTAAGCGGAAACATAGAACCACAGCATGATTCCGACCACCGCCCCAATCGAGCCATAGGTCGCGTCGAAATTCGCCAGCTTGCTGACATACAGCGACAGCACGTACGAACTGAGCAACCACAACCCGGTCGCCAGCGCCGTTCCGGGCAGCACGCGCATGCCGGGTTGTGGCGGGCGGGATGGTCCTCTGGCGTATAACAATGCCAGCCCCCCCGAGAAAAACCCGATCACCAGGCCGAAACTCGCCATTTGGATGAGCGCCCCGCCGATCGCCGACAGGCCGGAAAACTGGATCAGCCGCGGCAACACCAGCAACACCGCGATCGCCAGCACGGCGCAAATCACCGCGCTGAGCGTCATCGCCAGGCCGATCAACTGGAACCGCAGGAACGGCCGCCGCTCGGTCGTGTCATAGGCGACGTTCATCGCGGACAGCACCGCTTTCGCCGCCGAGGCGCTGCCCCAGAACGACAGCAGGAAGGCAATCGCCAGGCCCAGGGTGAGTTGACCGTGGGGTTGGGCGACGAGTTGGAGGACGCGGTCCTCGATCAGTCCGTAGGCCGGGGCCGGCAACAGGTCCCGCAACACCGCCAGTTGCGGCAGGACGTCTTTCACGTCGAACAGCAGGCCATAGACCGAAATCAGCATGGAGATCGCCGGAAACAGCGACAGCGTGGCATAGAACGCGCATCCGGCGGCCGCCAGCGAAACATGGTCGCTGGTGCTCGCGATAAACGTGCGGCCGGCGATGGCGCGCCAACCGAGTCGTGTGTGTTCCAGTCGGTTGTCCTTTGGTTCGATGGCGTCCACGTTGGCTTTTCCGCTGTCAGGACAGATAAGGAGGCATCATGCCAAAAGGTTTCTTATATGCCGAATTTGAGGTCCTGGACCCGGCGGAGTTCGAGAAATACCGGGAGAAAGTTGGTGCCGTTTCGGCATCCTTCGGCGGCCGTTACGTTGTCCGCCGCGCCGAACCCGAGGTATTGGACGGCGAATGGACGCCGAAGCGGCTGGTGATCATTGAATTCGACAGCCCGGAGAAGGTTCGCGCGTTCTACGATTCACCGGAGTATCAGGCGATCCTGCCGCACCGGCTGCGTTCGACCAAAGGCCATGTGCTGTTGCTAACCGGGGCGGAAGGCTGACAGGCCTCCGGCGTAAATGTTATAGGTGGTTCAGAAGTTACCAGGAGCACGCTCCGATGCGGCGTATGACGTTGGATGTTGAAGCTGGGCAGGTGTCGGCGGAGCTGGCGCACCGCGGCATTCCCGCGCGGGCGCGCGTCCATGTGGTTGTGGAGGTGCCGGACGAGGTAGATCCGCCGATGGCGGCCTTGGCCCAGGCCGGCGGTGCGTTCGATTTTCTTGCCGATGAGCCCGACCTTTATACCGACGCGGATATCATTGAGCGGTTTCAATAAGTGTTTGAGTTCGGGACCATCGCTCTCGCACGGTTCCCGTTCACTGACCTGTCAGGCGCGAAGAGCCGCCCCGTCCTGATCGTCTCGCGCGACAATGAGCGGTGCTCCGACGTGGTGGTATGCTTGATCACGTCAGTTCCGCGTACGGGTCCCGATGTTGCGGTCATTGATGCCACAGAGGGCACAGGCCTGAAGGTTCGCTCGACGGTGCGCTTCGACAAGCTCGCGACGCTCGAAAAATCCCTGCGCACCGGCCGCGTTGGCAACGCTCAGGCCGATTGGTTGGACGCACAAAAGGCAACGTTTTTCGGAGTTTTTGGCTTCGGCTCCTGAATATCAAGGAGGCAACCATGCCCCAACCGCTTCGCCTCGGTGCGGTCTATGACTTTCGCAATCCACCGGAGTCGGGGATGCGCACGCCCGACTTCTATGCCGCCATCATGGAACAGGTGGCCTGGCTCGACGGACTGGGCCTCGATCTCATCTGGTTCACCGAACATCATTTCGTTGCTGACGGGTATTTGCCGTCATGGATTCCGGTCGCCTCGGCGATGGCGGCGCGCACGAAGCACGCCCGGTTTTCCTGTGACGTCTGCCTGCTGCCGTTCAATCATCCGATCCGCCTGGCCGAGGACCTCGCGGTGCTCGACAATCTCAGCAACGGCAGGGTCGAGATCGGCGTTGGCATGGGTTACGCGCCGCACGAGTTCCGCGGCTTCGGCCTGCCGGTATCGCGCCGGTTGTCACTGACCGACGAAGGCCTCGCGGTGCTGCGCCACGCTTTCACCGGCGAAAAATTCAGTTTTCACGGCAAGCGTTACGATTTCACCGACGTGAAGATCACCCCCGGCTACGTCCAACCGGGCGGTCCGCCGCTATGGGTCGCCGCGCTCGCCGAGCCGGGCGCGCTGCGGGCTGCCCGGTTCGACACCAACCTGCTGCCGCAAGGCCCGCGAGCCCGGGCTCTGGATCCGTGGCGGGACGCATTGACCGCGTCCGGCCGCGATCCGGCGAACTACCGCGCCGGCATCATCCGGCCCTGCCTCGTGACCGGCGATCCGGACCGGGACTGGCCGATCGTCCGCGCCGGGGAGCGCCGCCGGATGGAAGTCTACAGCCGGTTCCGTGAGGAAGCCGGTGGCCACGGCGGCGTCGCCGGGATTGTGCAAGAGGAACGCATTCCGCAAACCTGGATCGTAGGCGACGCCGATCATTGCGTGAACAAACTCGCTTCCTTCATCCGCGAATACGGACTGACCGACATCGTCACCTGGGCTGTTCCGCCCGGCATGCGGCCGGAGCAAATGAATGATAGTCTGGAACGTTTCGCTCGTGACGTGGCACCCAGGTTGCGGGCGATGTTCCCTGGATAGCGCGGCTTATACCAATCGACCGAACGACTGACTCTTACGTTCCTCCCGTCATCCCCCATTTCCTCCGTCATCCCCGGGCTCAACCCGGGGATCAATCGCGGCACAGTGCTGGTACTGATCCCCGGGTCGAGCCCGGGGATGACGGTTAAGTGCGTTACGATCGGTCACTCGTTCGGCCGGTTGGTATTAGATTCCGCACAATCGGTACAACCTGAATTTCGCGTCGGTCGCGATCATCGGAAACTGCCTGAGGTATCCGTCCGAAAAATCCGATGGGTAGACGATTACCAGATACACGCCGCCACCATGGCCGTCCGCGCGCCACCTCGCGCACACCTGGCCAAACAGGGACAGGGTTCCCGGCGCTGAAGCGTCATCCGCCAGAAAATGCCGCGATCCCCACCCGTCGTAGCCGGGCTTCAACACGATGGGTTGCAGACTCCGGAAAGCGAATGTCGATGGCACGAATACATCGTTCGCGACAACGAGTGTCGCCAGATGATCGGTGGGCGGCGACCACAATTCGGTCCAGGCGACGCGCTCTCGGCGTGTGCCGATCGCGGTCAATAACACGCTGTCGGAGGCGATGGCGCCGGCCGCCTGGCGGAATGCCTGGTAGGTTGCGGCGTCGCGGCGGTAGTCATCAATGAACGAAACCGTCCGGCACAGCGAAACCAGAAGCAAGATCGTCACCCCCCATCGCCGCGCCGCGGCCGACCGCCAGTCGATTTCGACCGCCGCGATCATGATCGCGAGAGGTGCCGCGACAAGATGATAATCCAGGAAATATTCGTCGCCGATATGATCGGGCAGGACCAGCCAAAGCGCGTTCAGCCCCACCGCCAGAAAGATCGACGGCCGGTTCAACCTCAGACGCGCGGCGAAAATCGCCACACCGGCGCATGCCAGCACCCCTGATGTCATGATCGCGGCGCCGCGGCCGCCGGCGCCGTCAAGCACGGCGTGGCCCAGAAGTTTCAGTTTGCCGGCGATGATGCCTGGCACGAAGGGCGCGCCCGCGTAGCCAAAATGGTGTGCGGTGTCGGCCGATAAGATGCCGCCGCCGGTCGGGGACAGCAGGAACAAGACACACACCGCCACGGCGGCTGTTATTCCGGATGCGTGACGTGCCAGATTCGCCACGCGGAAGCCACCTGGCCGCGAGACCAACTCAAGCTCCAACAGGCCGATCGCCGCCAGCAGGACCAGCGCGGCCAGCAGATGCGCGAAGAAGACCGCCACGCAACCGGCCAACGCGATGGGATAGCGCGCCGCCGGAGAAGCCCGCGCCCACAGCGCCAGCACCCAAAATGCCGCGCCAAGTCCAGCCATATAGTTGGCGAACCCGTCGATCAGGGCGCCGTTGTAAAACAGCATCGCCAACAACACCGGCTTCACCGGATCGGCGGTGGTCAAGGCTCGGGCGAGTGCCATGCCGCCGCCCACGAAACCAAAGAAGATCAGCAGCAGGAACAACTGGCCCGACAACCAGGCCGGGAATCCGGCGAGTCGTAACGCAGTCACACCGATATCCATCGCCGCGTTCGGCAACAACAGATGATTGATCTGATAATATTGCCGCCAGAACGAATCGCCCTGAACCAGCCGGGTCAAAATCTCCACGCGCGCGAGGTGGTTTGGCCAGTCCATGAAGGGCGCGGGACGTGCGACCAACAGCGGCGTCGCGGCGAGCGCGGTCACGGCGCCTGTCAATACCACCCACGGGCGGAATTTCATTCCTGCCGCCGATCGAAATCAGGTCGCGACGGCAATCCGGCCGGCCCAGGCGAGCTTCGACGAACGGTTATGGGCGTGGCAGATGGCGACGGCCAGAGCGTCGGCGGCATCCGCTCGCCGGATCAGCGCGCCGGGCAGCAACCGCCGCACCATCATCTCCACCTGGTCCTTGTCGGCGCCGCCGGTCCCGACCACCGACTTTTTTACCGATTTGGCGCCGTACTCGGTCACCGGAACGCCCGCCAGAGCCGGCGCCAGCAGCGCCACACCGCGGGCATAGCCCAGTTTCAACGTGGCGGCGCCGTTGCGGTTGACGTAGGTCTCTTCGACCGCCGCCTCGTCCGGACGTAGCCGGTCCAGCAACGCCATCAGCGCATCGTGCAGGATCTTCAGCCGCTCCGGCACGGAATCCGTGCTGTCCGTGGCGATCACGCCGTCACCGATATGGCGCAGCCGGTTGCCGTCCACGTCGATCACGCCCCAGCCGGTGAACCTCAGACCGGGATCGAGGCCGAGCAGCCTGACCATGTGCGAATCCATTCCCGTTGTGCCGGCCGGCTGGTATAACGCCTGGCGCGGCGTTTCGGGAAAGCGGTTGGCTCGATGAAGATTTGCGTGGTGACGCCCTACTACCAGACCAACCCCGATTGGCTGCTGCAGGCCCATGTCAGCGTGAAGACGCAAAGCGTCGAGGCCCGGCATATCGTGGTTTGCGATGGCTCGGCACCGGCGCAAATTCCGGACTTTCAGGGCACCCATATCATTCTGGAGCGGAGCTATCGCGATTACGGCAATACGCCGCGGCTGATCGGCTGTTTCAACGCGATCACCGCGCAGGACGCCGACGCGATCGCTTTCCTCGACGCCGACAACTGGTATTATCCCGACCATTTGCGTTCGCTGGCGGCGCTGGCCACGAGCACGGGGATCGCCGCCATCGCCTCGGCGCGCATGCTGCACCGGCTGGACGGCTCGCCGATGATGAAATGCCCGACCGTGGACGGGAACAAATACATCGACACCAGTTGCATGCTGGTGCTGCGGCCGGCGTTCCGGTACCTGATCGCCTGGGTTTTGCAAAGTCAGGAGACGGCGGCGGAGACCGATCAGTTTCTATGGAAGCTCTTGCGCGACTCCGGGGTGCCGATGGCGTTCGTGGACCGGCCGACTGTCGCCTACCGGACGCGGCACCAGATCCATTACGATCAGGCGAAGGAGGCGTTTCCGCCGGGATCAGTCCATCGCACGGATTTGCATGGCGAGCGCTATCAGTAAGCGCCGCTCAGAACAGAAACGGGAACAGGCCGCCAAGCAACACCAGGACCGTCAGCAGGATCGCCCCGGGCATGATCTTTCGCCAACCCGCGGCCGCCGTCTCGCGGTCCTGGCCGGGCACGCGGTGGCCGCGCGCCACGGGAATGTCGGATTGAACGGGTACGCGCCGGACCACGGTCAGAGCGCTGGCGATGTGCATGGTCGTGTCCTTTCGAACCGATGGCACATAGGCACAACGTGGAACCGATTCGGTAGTTCCCGATGCGGCCTCCGCCCCCGTTTTCCGGCCACGGAACCGGTCTTGCGGCCACCGCGCCACGGCGGTACCGTCAGGGAATCGTGCCGGCCGCCCAAACCCCCGGCAGCGTTCCTCCACGGCAGCCAGAGAAGGAATCAGCAATGAAGGCAGTCATGAAAGGCCATCAGATCGCCGCCAGCGAAGACATGGTCTCAGCCGGCGGCTATGAGTATTTTCCCCCGTCATCGGTGCGGCTCGACTGGCTGGTGAAGTCGCCAAAGACCCCGCACGACCTGGAATGCCCGCACGGCGTGCAGTTCTATGATGTGGTGATCGATGGCGAGCGGCATGTCCGCAACGCCTGGTCGTATGAATCGCCGCAGCCGAAGATGGAGCCGGTGCGCGACCGGTTCGGCTTCTGGGAAGACGTCGAGGTCCGCTGAACGGCCGCCTTCTCGCCGTCAGTCCTTCAGCGTATCCAGCGCCGGCGTGCGGTAACGGTCCTTCGGATCGTCCCAGCCCTTGAAGTTCGGCTTGCGCTTCTCGGCGAAGGCGGCGCGGGATTCCATCAGGTCGCTTTTGGCGCCGTGCTCATGCAATGCGGCGGCGAGGCGCCGCATGTCCGGGCCGGGCGACGGCCGCATTTGCCGCATCATGTGCACGGTGTTGACGCGGGACGCCGGAGGCAGAGTCAGCAGATGTTCCGCCATTTTCATCGCCTCCGGCATCAGATCGTCCGGCTCGGTAATTCGGTTCAAAAAGCCAACGTCATAGAAGCGTTCGGCGGTGAAACGGAACCCGAGCGCCATTTCCATCGCGATCGGGTACGGCACGTTGGCGATGTGGCCGTGGTTGTAGCCGCCTAGCAGCCAGCGTTTGGCTTCCGAAACCTCGAACACCGCGCCGCGCACGGCGAGGCGCAGGTCGGTGCGCTCGACCAGCATGAAGCCGCCGCCCATGGCGAAGCCGTTGACGGCGGCGATGACGGGTTTCTCCAGGGTGCCGGACATGAACGGGTCCTCGATGTCCGGGCGGCGTCCGCCGGGCGCGCCGGCCTTCAGCGACTCCTGCATGTCCTCGCCAGCGCAGAAGCCGCGGCCGGTGCCGGTGAAGATCGCGACTTGCAGTTCGTCGTCGTGGCGGAAGCTGGTCCAGGCTTCCGCGAGCAAGGTGCGCATTTCGTGGGAGAGAGCGTTGAGGCGTTCTGGCCGGTTCATCCGGACGACGAAAATCTGGCCGTGGCGTTCGGTTTCGACGACGGGCATGGCGGGGGGCTCCGGTGGTGGGGCAACGAGGGTAGCAGGGGCGACCGGGGTGCGCGATATCCACCGGGTTCAGTACGCCGGTCATTTACCTGCCTGAGGTTGATCTGATCCGCGACCTCGGCACGTGAACACGCGAAGGGGGAGCGCTCGTCAACGGGGAGGACAAGACTGCTCGTGTCGGTGTGGTGCATGATTCAAGAAATACGAAACAAGGACAGGTTGAAGCCGCAATCAACGGAGTCCGCCAAAATACCAACTTTCGGACCGGTAATATGCAACCAAAATACTCGTCAGCCCCGAGGCTTCACAATTCGATTGTACGCCGCCCCCGCCGCCATCAGAACCGCCGTACCGAGGAACACGGCGCGCATCCCAAAATGCCCGCCGACAAAGCCGCCTAGCAGCGGCCCCGCCACCTGTCCCGCGTATTGCGAGGAAATGGAGTAGCCCAGCATCGTGCCGGCAACGCGTTCGGGCACGTTGTGGCGGATCACACTGGCGACGCAGGGCAGCAGCCCTCCAAGCGAGAGCCCCATCAGAAAACGCAGAACCACGAGCTGCCAGCCGGCCAACACAAAGGCCTGCGGGATCAGAAGGACCGCGGACGTGGCGAGGCAGCCGACAATGACCTTCCGGTGGCCGATCCTGTCGGCCAATTTGCCCAGGCGCGAAGCCGACAAGATGTTGCCGAGGGCCGCGGCCGACATCACGATGCCGGCCACGACCGTCACCTGTGCCTGGTCCGCGACGATCTGTGCGACGTAGAGGGTAATGATTGGCTCGATCGACATGTTGGCGAGCATCAGCAGCATGCCTGTGAACAGCATGGCCAGCAGCGGCCCCTTGTCCGGCACCGCCGCGAAGCCGCCGCGCTCCTTGGCCTTCACAGTGTTGCTGGGCCGCTTCTCCTCGCGGATCAGAACCGCGGTCGCGAGAAAGGCAATGAAAATCGTCGCACCGGCGGCCAGGAAGGTCGCGCGGATGCCAATCAGCCGGGGCAGCACGCCGCCCAAAAGCGGCCCCGCCAGATTGCCGGCCATGATGCCGGAGCTGAGCGTACCCAAAGCCCAGCCGGAGCGGGTCTTCGGCGTCTGGGTGGCCACAAGCACGAAGGAACCCGAAGCGTAGCCGCCGAGGAAGCCGGTCAGCAACCGTAGCCCCATCAACTGATACACATCGTGCACCATGCCGGTCAGGGATATGGCGACGGCCATTCCTAGGCTCGCGCGGATCAGCATCAGCTTGCGGCCATACCGGTCGGCGAGGCGGCCCCAGAGCGGCGCCACGAGCGCGGCGGAGAAATAGGTCGCGCCGAAGGCGGCGCCCGACCACTGTGCGATGCCGGCGGGGTTGGACACGCCGAGCTGCTCCACGTAGAGCGGCAGAAAGGGCAGCAGCAGCGTCATGGCCACGATCGTGGTGAAGGACCCGAAGATGCAGACAACGAGGTTGCGCCGCCAATGCGCGGAGCCGCCCTCCTCTCTGGGCTGGTTGCCGCTGCTGTTATGCTCATGCCGACGATATCCTCGCCAAATAACCGCTGACCAGTCTTCACGCTCTCAGGTCAGCACGAACACCAGCGGCAAACCACGTGGGAGCGCACCGCCGCCGACTATAGCGACGGGGCTACGGGTAGCTGTTGCGATAATCAAGAATCATGGAACAAGAGCGATGGCTTGAAAACGCTGGACTATCCTGGTGCATAAATCCGGTGCGCGACCACCGCCGAATTCACCGTTTCGCACCGCCGCCGACCGCCTGCTCAAGCGGCATGCGAATATACCTCTGATAAGGTATTCCAGCCCTCGCCGCCTGCCGGCGTACCACATTCAGCAACGCTTCGGGCAGACGAAGATTGACGGGTTTGTCCTTCGGCCGCGGTTCGAAACGTTCGACCTGGCCGCCTGAGAGGTCATATTCCGTAAGGTCCGCCGACGCGACACACGGCTCACTCTGTCCGCGGCACGATCCGGAACTGCCGCGCAGCCGCATAAGTCCGCAATTTCGCCTGCACGCGCTGAAACAACGCCGGAGGCAAGAACCCGTATTCAAAAACATCGCTATCGATTGGCCGCAAATCCGGTCCTGGCCAGACGAACCGATTGCCCTCGCTGACGACAACCCACGAGGGCGCGTCATCCAAGCCCAGCCGCCGTTTCGTCGCCAGGGGAATCTCAATGGCGGTATCGGCCGCCGAAGGCATGGCGTGCGTGACCGGCGCAACCGTCACGACAAAATCTCCGCCTTGTGCCTCGACCGCGAGGATGACGACGCAAGGCCGGTCTTTGGCCCCATCTTCACGGCCCAGTTCATGCTCCCGATGCCAAAGATAGGCATAGGAAATGACAAGACCGCGTTCGGGTCTGGGAAGCGTCAAACGGCGTCCTGATCCAGTTCGGCGTTCAGATGATCATGGCGCGGGTCCATTCCGCCCTCGGTCAAAGCCCGCAGTTCGGCCTCGCTCAGGGTCTCGGTCAGAAACACGGCGCGCTCGCGCCGCTTCAGGCGTCTGTACTCGTCTACCGACATCACGATCAGGGTATCCTGGCCATCGCCCTCGACCGTGAGAGGGGCCTTGAGCGCCTCGTTCCGATAGCGCCTGAAGTCGTTTTCGAAGTCGGTGGCGGATACCGTTTGCATTTAGGTTCAATCCCCATGCGTCGCTGGCGGTTACTTTAGACCCATCTCGGTTGGGCGTCATCCGGAACAAGGGGCGGCCGGACGGATCGCCGAGGAAACTGGCGTCGGATCCTGATCTGAGCGGCCACCATCTTCCGATCGGGCCGAGGCCGCGCGCCCCGCTCTCCTCGGATGAACATCCGGGCGGAGTGTGCTATGGTGAAGTCCCTGAACAACGGTGCTTCCCCTCGAAGGGTCCTCATGCCGAAAGCCCGCCGCCTGACAGATGCCGAAATCGCGGCGATCCGCGGTCGCAGGCCCGGCGTGCGCGCATCATTGGCCTGTGAGGGCCTCCATCTCACCGCCGAGGAAGAAGCCCTGTTCGATCAATTCGATCGCGAGCGCCTGACGCCGGATCAACGGCGCGATCGCCTCCTCGCGCACAGCCGCGCCCGGAGATCGGAGAAAGCCCGCGCCGCCGGGTAATGGACGATCCCTACGTCTGGCCCAGTACCAACATTCTCATCAACAAGGAAAATATCCGCGACCGACCGCATGGAGACCTTGCCAACCGGCACTCCTCTCACGCCAGACGGCTGGCGCCAGATCCCTCGTGCCATCTTTCAGGACTTCTACGACCGGGCCGGGCAATATCGAACCGTCAACATCGCCAGAGGCAGCGCCATGTTCTGTCTGGTGCCGCATATCGCCGGCCAAATGGAGCAACGCTTCGCCGCCATTCACGCCGAGAACGCTCTCAGGAATCCGACGCGCGAGAAATTCGCCAGGCGCGCCGCCGAACATATTTGCGAACTCAACGCGATCCATCCGTTTCGTCAGAGGAACCGGCGAACACCACGCGCCTTCCTCGAGCGCCTCGCCGCGGCGGCTGGCCATGGGGTCGACCTGAAACTGATCGATCCTGAGTTATGGAACGGTGCATCGGTCAGTAGCTTCCAGGAGGCGACGTACGACGCGATGCGTCAGCTCATCCTCGGCGCGATCGTTGCGCCGCGACGAAAACGCCCGTCCCAGCGACCACGCGGTCAAGGTCGCCGGCGCTAATCCCCCCTGACCGCCCCCACCAACAGAAACGGCGGCCGCTGCCGCTCATCCGCCAACTCTTGCCGCGCCGCGATCTGCGAGTCATCCGGACCCCATTCCTCAACATGCTGAATCGCGAATCCGTGCCGCACCAGTGCGTTCAAATACGATCCCACCGTGCGGTGCCGCTTGATTACGTCCTTTGCCAACCAGTCCGTCGTGCGCGCACCCTCAACCAGATACGAGTCGACCGGCCAGGTCTTGCGTCCGGACGCGTCCACCACCCAGCCAGGGTTCGACGGCGCGGTGTAAATCGGATGCTCGACCGAAACGACCAAATGCCCGCCAGGGACCAGCGCCGCGTGCACCACCGCAACCAGCCCATCCAGGTTCTCGATGTAATGCAGTGCCAGCGAACTATAAGCGAGGCCGAACGACGCGGCTGGCAGTTCAAGCCGTTCCAGATCCGCCTGCTCATAACTGATCGCCGCGTCATCCGTCTCCGCGCGGGCGCGGGTCAGCATTTTCTCCGACACGTCCAGGCCGAGCACGCGAGCTGCCCCATTCGCCCGCGCCCAGCGGCAGAACCAGCCGAAGCCGCACCCCAGATCGACCACGGAAATGTCGCGCATCGGCGGCAGCATCGCGCGTAACGCGGGCCACTCGGCGGCGCCGTCCAGGCCGTCGACCGAGCGGCCCAGCCGGCTGTAGCAGGCGAAGAATTCCGGGTTGTCGTAGATGTTCTGGGTCATCGAAGCGGTCTCCGGCCGGACGCTGACCGCATGTGGCGCGGATGGTCAAGCAGTTGATAAGCCGCCAAAGCGCGATCCGCGGGAATGGACGGGCAGGAGTTCATGGTTCGTTCCAGACAAAGCGCCGCGCGAATATCCGGACAAATGTTCTTGTTTCGTTCTTACATCAAATTCAGCCACCAAAATCAACGGCGTTAACGGTTCGTTCAGCTTCTTGCGTCATGCTCGTTAGCAATTGGTTCAAACTCAGGAGAGTGCGGCGATGATCAACGCAACTTCACACGGTTTCCGTCCACGGACCTGGATTGGTGCCATCGCCCCGGCATGCCTGATCGTGACGTCCATGACGCTCCCTGTATCCCCCGCGTGGGCGACTGTCCGCGAGGTTGTTACGCTAACGAGAGAGTCTCCTTCGGATGAAAGCGCCGCCGCCGTGGCTCGGATCGAGGCAACGCTCGGTCAGTTGCAAACCAACGACGAAGCCGCTCTGCATGAGCCGCTGCTGGCGATGCGCCGCGCCGAACTGGAATTCCGGGCGTCCCCCGATATCCGTTACGAACGGGAACTTTCCTGGTGGGCCAGCCGGTTCTCCGAACTGCTGGACGAGCGGTCCATCCCTGAAGGGACGCGCATCAACCTGGCCCTTAGGCTCGCCACCTATCAGCATGATTCCCTGGGCCGGATGGACGCGAACCTGGCGGCGCGCGGTGATCTGGCGGCCGGCGACGTGCCGGACGGCGCCTGGCGCGCCACGGCGGCAGGTGACGAGGCGCCGGTTCGGTGGTTTGACTGGATGATCGCCATGACCGCGGTCCTGGCGGCCGCCTGGCTCCGGTTCAAATCACCGGTCACCGCTCATGCGGTTGGCTCCGCTGGCTCGGCCGAGATGGTAGATCAGGCGGCGCGCCAGGTCTTGCTGTCGACCCGCCTCGCGACTCGGTCGGCGGAACAAATGGACGCGATAACGGCTGAGGTACGAGGCCTGACCGGGATGGCGCGGCACATCGAGCGAGCCGTGAAGATCGCCGGCAACGTCTCCGGCCAGAGCAGAACGCTGGCGAGGATCGCCCGGACCGAGGCCGATCGGGCTGGTGACGTGGGTGCTTCCGTGCCTGTTCGCCGGCCGGCCATGGCCGATGCCATGGCCGATTGAGCATTGTGCGGCGTGGGAACTCGCGTGGCCTGAAGCCTCGGTTCGTCCGGCCACCGGACGCGGCGAGGCTTCGGCTGGTACAACTTGCCCGGACCGGACCTGAGCGGCATGATTGGGAGCATGGCGTCGGTTGGTTTATCGCGTCGTCCGGCGGGTCCGACCCGTGGACCTTGAAGCAGCCCGCGCGGCTCTGGCTCGCGCGCTCGGGTCGCATCATCCCGCGGCCACCCGGGCGGCACGTTTTGGCGCCGCGCGCGCCATCCTGCTCGAGCATGGTATCGCCGCGCTCCGCGTCACGCGGCTGTCCCTCGACGAAATTGTCCGCGCCGCGACCCCGCTACCGCCATCCGAGGCGCGGCGGGATTTCGCCGTGCTGCTGGTGCACGCGCTTGCCGTCGAGGGGCTGTTGCCGGCGCGCGGCGAGGCGGAGCGCGCCATCCATGCGTTCCTGGAACGCGCTTTGCTCAATCCGCTGCGCCGCGCGGGTTATCCGTTCGACGGGACGCCGTATGACAAACGCCGAGCGCTGGCCGGCCTGCATGCGACCATCGACGAGCACCTTCGCCCGCCGGAGCCGTCCATTCCGCGCTGGCTGCATGGTGTGGGGCCCGGGGACAGCACCTGATCCCACATGGCACGGCAAGTTATGCTGTTTTGTATGATCCAGATCAATGGCATGCGTCGAACGCGGCACTCAGTTGCGAAATCGTCGATTTCACCTCCTCCCCACCGAGCCCATGTTGCACGTGCGAACAAGAACTCGGTTAAGGACCCACATCATGTCCCAAAGTTTCGCGCTTGATCCCTCGCCCCTGCCGCGCGAGCAAACCGTGCCCCCGAAATCCCACGCCGGTCTGGGCGCCTGGTTCGGCCGGGTGTTGGAATCTCTGGTCGCCGCGCAGCGCCGGCGGTTCGAGGACACGGATCCCCTGCTTTACCGCTTCCCGCCGCTCTGATCGAACCGGGACGGTGACCTAGGCTGAGAGTCGGCTCATCACCGACTCGGGAATGTCGAAGTTGGCATAGACGTTCTGCACGTCGTCGCTGTCTTCCAGGACGTCCAGCAGTTTCAGAAGGCTCGCCGCCTTTTCTTCATCCAGCGCCACTGACGTCGTCGGCCGCCACTCCAGCCGCGCGCTCTCCGGAGCGCCGAATTTCGCTTCCAGCGCGTCGCGGACACTGAAGAAGTCCTCGACCGCGCAGGTGACGTCGTGGCCGTCTTCGTCGGTTTCGGCGTTTTCCGCGCCGGCCTCGATCGCGGCTTCCAGCATCGCGTCCTCGGACGCCGCCGAGGCCGGGTAGCGGATCGCCCCCACCCGATTGAACATGAAACTGACCGAGTTGGTCTCGCCCAGTGCGCCGCCGTTTTTGGCGAAGGCGGAGCGGACCTCGCCGGCGGTGCGGTTGCGGTTGTCGGTCAACGCCTCGACAATCACGGCGACACCCGCCGGGCCGTACCCTTCGTAGCGGACTTCCTGATAGTTGTCGGTGCCACCCTCGCCGGCGGCTTTCTTGATCGCGCGCTCGATCGTGTCCCGCGTCATGTTGCCCGCTCGCGCGGCGGCGACGGCGGCGCGTAGCCTGGGGTTGAACGCCGGATCGGGCAGTCCCTGGCCCGCCGCGACGGTGATCTCTCGGATCAACCGGGCGAACTGGCGGGCGCGTTTGGCATCCTGCGCGCCCTTTCGGTGCATCATGTTCTTGAAGTGGGAATGGCCGGCCATGGTCTCATCGTCGGTTGCGAAGGTGCGCCGTCTTACCCCGAAGCCACGACAAAAGGGAGAGTAGAATGGCGCCGGTCCGGGGTCAGCTGCGGCCGGTAGCCGGTACGGGAGCCTGAATTGCATCCCCTTGTGCGGGCCCTACGTTGCCTTTAGAGTTTCTTGTTACAAGGTTTCACGTCGACGGAGTGTCGCCGCAAGGAGCTGGTTGGGAGGAAGCACTGATGGCGACAATTGCCTCCGTCGCGCCCGTTGTATATCGACAAGAATACGTCCCCGCGCCGAAACGCGGGCCGATCACGATGTTGCTTGAGGATGAGCGCAAGCTGGCCATCTGCCTGCTGCTGCCGACCGTGGTGCTGCTCGCGCTTTTTATCGCTTATCCCTTCGTCAATGGCATTCTGCTGTCGGTTACCGACACCAGAGTCGGCGTGCCCGGCCATTTCGTCGGCATGGACAATTTCATTAAGATCTGGAACGACGATATTTTCCACGTCGCGGTCTGGAACACCTGCCTCTACACGTTAGTCACCACCGTTTTCAAACTGGCTCTCGGGTTGTGGCTGGCGCTGCTGCTCAACCGGGATTTCCGCGGCAAGGCGATGATGCGCGCCTTCATCCTGTTGCCGTTCATCATCCCGACGGTGCTGTCGACCTTTGCCTGGAAGTGGATGTTCGATCCGACATTCAGCGTCCTCAACTGGATGCTGTTCCATGCCGGCATCATCCACACTCGGATCAACTGGCTTGGCGATCCGGTCCTTGCGATGGTGTCGGTGATCATTGTCAACGTTTGGCGCGGCGTGCCGTTCTACGCGATCAGCCTGCTGGCCGGGCTGCAAACGATCAGCCCCGAGTTGCATGAAGCGGCCGCGATCGACGGCGCGCGTGCCTGGAATCGCTTCCGCCACGTAACATGGCCGCTGCTGCTTCCGGTGACACTGGTGATCGTGCTGTTCTCGGTCATCCAGACGTTCGCCGACTTCCAACTCGTCTACGTGCTGACCGGAGGAGGCCCGGCGAACGCCACGCAATTGTTCGCCACCTATGCCTACCAGCTTGGCATAGGCACCGGATTGTTGAGCCAGGGCGCCGCGATTTCGTTGGCGATATTCCCGATCCTGCTGCTCGTGGTGATCGTTCAGTTGCTTTACATCCGCCGGACGGAGACACTTTAGTGCCCAGAATTGCTGGAGCGCGGGACATCGCGACACCGTCATGGCCGGGCTCGACCCGCTTCTGTCCGGTTAAATATCGTGTTGACGACCGGTGCATTTTGTCCGTGCCCGTGCCCGTCATGGCTGGGCCTGGCCCAGCCATCCGCGACTTTACCGACCGCGCCAAAGACGTGGATGGCCGCCACGAGGGCGGCCATGACGAGATGCGACAGCCGGATAGTATTGCCTCGAGCATTCGACCGGTGCTCAACCGGACAGAAGTGGGCCCTGACCCGGCCATGACGTTCCGAAAACATGCCTCGCGCTTCAACGATGGCGGTACCAGGTCATGATCGAGGGAGCCCGCTGGCGGCGCTGGGTCTTCTTCTATGTGCCGGTGTCAGCGTTCGTCGTCGCTTTGCTGTTTCCATTCTACTGGATGGTCATCACGACGATCCGGCCGGACAGCGAACTCTACCGGCCCTGGAACGCACCCAATTACGCGCCGTTCTGGACCACGAAGCCGACGCTTGAACACGTGCATGAACTGTTGAGCGAGACGCTGTTCACCACCTGGATGTGGAACACGATGCTGATCTCGCTGGCGGCGACGGCGATTTCGCTGTTCTGCGGGTTGCTCGCCGGCTATGCGCTGTCGCGGCTTAAATTTCCCTGGGCCGGCACCCTCGGCACGCTGATCTTCATCACCTATCTGGTGCCGCAGACGCTGCTGTTCATTCCGCTCGCCGACATCATCCGCAATTTCCATCTTGGCGATTCGCCCTGGTCGTTGATCCTGACCTATCCGACCTTTCTGATCCCGTTCTGCACCTGGCTGTTGATGGGATATTTCAAGTCGATTCCGAAAGAACTCGAGGAATGCGCCCGCATCGACGGCGCGCCGCGCTGGAAGGCGATGCTTTACATCATCTTTCCAGTGGCGATCCCGGGCATTCTGTCGGCTGGCATCTTCGCTTTCACCTTGTCGTGGAACGAATTCATCTACGCCCTGGTGTTTCTGTCATCGCCGGAGGAGAAGACCGTGCCTGTCGGGGTCACCTCCGAGCTGATCCGCGGCGACGTATTCTTCTGGGGCGAACTCATGGCCGGGGCGCTTCTGGGTTCGGTTCCGGTCGCCTTCGTCTATTCTTTCTTTGTCGAGTACTACGTGTCCGGGATCACCGGATCGGTGAAGGGATAAGCATATGGCTCGCGTCGCGATGCGTGGCCTGAACAAGAAATATGACGAGGTTCACGCCGTCATCGACGTCAACCTCGATATCAATGACCAGGAGTTCGTCGTTCTCGTTGGCCCATCGGGCTGCGGCAAGACGACAACGCTGCGCATGGTGGCGGGACTGGAAAGCATCACCGGAGGGCACATTTCGATCGACGAGAAAGTCGTCAACGAATTGCCTCCCATGGACCGCGACATCGCGATGGTGTTTCAGAACTACGCGCTTTATCCGCACATGACCGTCTACGACAACATGGCCTTTGGCCTGAAAATGCGGAAGTTCGACAAACCCGAGATCGACAAACGGGTGAAAGAGGCAGCCGATATCCTCGGCATTCAGGAATTGCTGAAGCGCAAGCCGCGCCAGTTGTCCGGTGGCCAGCGCCAGCGCGTCGCACTTGGCCGGGCCATCGTGCGGCATCCGCGGGTGTTCCTGTTCGACGAGCCGCTGTCGAACCTGGACGCCAAACTGCGCGTGCAAATGCGGGTCGAACTGAAGAAGTTGCATGAGCGTCTGGGCACCACCGCGATCTACGTCACCCACGATCAGGTCGAGGCGATGACTCTCGGCGACCGGGTTGTCGTGATGTGCGATGGCAGAGTGCAGCAGGTTGGCGATCCGATGGAACTCTACAACCAGCCGGCCAATCGTTTCGTCGCCGGCTTCATTGGTTCCCCGGCGATGAATTTCGCCAAGGTGCGGATCGCGGCGGAGAACGGGTCGCTGTGGGCGGAGAGCGATGATCTGCGCATCAAGGTGCCCGCGCCAATCGCACAACGGCTGGGACGCTATGCCGGAATGGAAGCGACGCTCGGCGTGCGCCCCGAGGATCTGCGCATCGCGGGCGCCGGCGATCCGGGGGACATGAGCTTTGACGTCGCGGTCGAGGTGGTCGAGCGATTGGGCTCGGAGATCCTGCTCGACGTCGCCGCCGGGGCGACGGCAATGGTCGCGTCGGTTGAGCCGACCGTCACCGCCAAGGTGCATGAAACGTTGCGACTCGCGATCAATCCGGAGAGGGTGCATTTCTTCGATAGTGCGACCGAGGTGGCGATTTAGAGCGATTTCATGCTAACCGGAAACGCGAGACCTGTCCCACATCGTCATGGCCCGGCTTGTCCGGGCCACCTGATCCAATGTCGTGCCGCGAGAGGTGGCCCGGACAGGCCGGGCCATGACGATGTGAAGTTGACGCGGCGATGCCGCTCAGGGTGAAAGTGCTCAGAGGTACAGGTGCGCTGCTATCGCATGAGCGGCCCTGGCCGCTCCAACATCAACGGAGGAAAAAAACATGGCCCAAATCCGTAGACGCAAAACCTTGCAGCTTTCAGCCGCGAGTGCCGTAACCGCCGCCACCGGCGGCCTCGCCGGTATCCTGGCGAGTGGACGAGCCCCCGCCTACGCCCAGGGACAGACGATGCACTGGCTGCGATGGGCCGATTTCGTTCCGGCCTCCGACCAACTCCTCAAAGGCGACATCGTCAAAGAGTGCGAAAAGGACCTGGGCATGAAGCTCACGGTCGAAACGATCAATGGCAATGACATCCAGGCGCGGATCACCGCGGCGATTCAATCCGGCGCCGGTCCCGACATCTTTTGTGCCCTCAACAACTGGCCGCAGCTTTATGGCGACAGTTGCGCCGACGTCGGCGATGTGGTCGATGAAATCGGCAAAGCCCAGGGCGGATATTATGACGCCTGCAAGGCGGTCTCGACGATGGGCAACAAGTGGATCGGTGTCCCGTGGGCGATCAACGGCGGCCTTGTCGTGTACCGGAAATCGTGGCTCGCCGAAGCCGGTTCCCCGAACGGTTTCCCGGCAAACTGGGACGATTACCGCACCGTCGGCAAGAAGCTGAAAGCCGCCGGCCATCCGTATGGCCAGACCGCGGGCCACACGTTCGGCGATGCGCCGGGTTGGTGGTACCCGTACCTGTGGTCATGGGGTGGCAAAGAAGTCGAGGCCGACGGCAAGACCGTGGCGCTTAACACACCGGCGACCGTCGAGTCGGTGAAGTTCGCTGTCGCCCTTTGGAAGGAGACGATGGACGAGGGCGGGCTCGCCTGGGATGACACCAGCAACAACCGCGCATTCCTGTCCGGCAGTATCAGCGCGACCAACAACGGCGCCTCGATCTATCTCGAGGCGAGAAAGAAGCCCGACTCCTACCAGACGGAGAAAGGCACGCCGATGAAGGACGACATGCTTCACGCGTCAATTCCGGGTGGCGCGGGCGGCCATTACAACCTGCCTGGCCCGTTCACCAATCTGGTGATGAAATACTCGAAGAATCAGGACGCCGCCAAGAAGTTCATCACCTGGGTATCGTCGAAGCCAATTTTCGAAAAATGGTTCGTTTCGCAACAGGGCTTTAGCTGCGGCCCGACCAAGGTGTGGGAAGACAATCCCGTGTGGAATATCGATCCGATCCTCGCGCCGTTCAAGCAGATCCCGATCACCGGGCGCATGTTGGGTTGGGCTGGACCGCCGAACCAGAAAGCGGCCGAGGTGCAGACCAAGTACATCATCGTCGATATGTACGCGAAGGCGATTCAGGGCATGGACGCCGCGGCATCGGTGAAAGCGGCGCACGACGAACTGGTGAAAATTTACGGAGCCTGATCCAAAGCCGAAACGCGAGAAGCCGGGTCAACCGGCTCCGCGCACTAAAAATAACATACAGGGAGACCGGCTATGCGACGTATTCAACGACGCGGGTTGCTGAAGCTTTCCGGCGGCGGACTGGCCGGGATTCTCGCTTCCGGGCGAGCTCCGGCTTACGCCCAGGGAACGGCGCTGCACTGGCTTAAATTTGTCGACTTTGTGCCGGTGTCGGATCAATTGCTCAAGGGCCAGTTGAAGGACGAGTGCCAGAAGGCGCTTGGAATCAATCTCACGGTTGAAACCATCAACGGCGATGGTGTGCAGGCGCGCATCACCTCGGCGATCCAGTCCCGGACCGGTCCCGACATTATGATGGCGGTCAACAGTTGGGCTCAGCTCTACGCGGACAGTGTTGTCGACGTCAGCGACATCGCCGAACCGGTCGGCCGCGCGCAGGGCGGCTTTTTCGACACCTCACGTGCCGTCGCCAACGACGGCAAGAAGTGGATCGCGATGCCGTTCACGATCCTTGGGGTGTTGTTCGTCAACCGCACGTCATGGTTCGCGGAGGAAGGCATCACGCCGGACAAATTCCCGAAGACGTGGGAGGAATACCGCGCCGCCGGCAAAAAACTGAAAGCCAAAAATCGTCCGCTGGGTCAGACATTGGCGCACGCGTTCGGCGACGGGCCGGCCTTTTGGTATCCGTACCTGTGGTCCTGGGGCGGCAAGGAGGTCGAGGCTGACGGCAAGACCGTGGTGCTCAACAGCAAGGAGACCATTGAGTCGGTCAAATTCGCCGCCGGCTTCTGGAAGGACTCGTTCGACGAGGGCGGCATGTCCTGGGACGATGCCGGCAACAACCGCGCCTTTCTGTCCAACACGATCAGTTCGACCAGCAACGGCGCTTCCATCTACCTGCTCGCCCGCGCCAAACCAGACACCTATGTGAGCGAGACGGGTAAGCCGCTCAAGGATGACTGCTTCCACTCGCCATTGCCCAGCGGACCGGCGGGCCAGTTCAGCTATCACGTGCCGTTTTCAAACCTGATCCCGGCCTATAGCCCGAATCAGCAAGCCGCCAAGGATTTCCTGCGCTGGTTCCATTCCACCGAGATCTACGACACCTGGTTTACCTCGCAGCAGGGCTTCTC
>Ga0182018_10000360_pt1 | contig 59850 bp, 47 predicted proteins | sample 812P2MmetaG_FD_120490 | JGI IMG/M metagenome (GOLD analysis project Ga0182018, IMG submission 120490) | Permafrost microbial communities from Stordalen Mire, Sweden - 812P2M metaG | ecosystem: Environmental > Terrestrial > Soil > Wetlands > Permafrost | place: Sweden: Stordalen | collected... | reverse complement strand
GCCCGATGGAAAGTAGCGCCCCAGACCCGATGCCGAAGGGAGACCGGCTTCCGCCGATTCCGCCAAAACTGACGGCAATCGGCTTGGATGACGATGGCGATAAACGCCGGTTTACCGTTACTAAGAGTGCCGACGGCGAAGGGAAGTTTATCCGAGGATCGAAGCCGCGTTCTCAATACGGGCATGTGATCGTTCGCATAGAACCGAACGGTAGGGGCAAAGGGGCAACAATCTTAACCGAAGTGAGCGACGGCACGATCCCGGATCGGTTTATCGAGGCTATTACAGACGGCATTCGTAATTCCTTGGAATATGGAATTGATGGCAGGCCGGTCGTTGACGTAGTCGTCCGTATTTCTGGTGGCTCTTGGAATGAACGTGATTCTGGCGATCTAGCATTTAAGATGGCTAGTATCTTTGCAGTAAAGGACGCGTTGAAAAAGGCAGAGCCAATTTCCATTGATTGATCGAGCTAACAATTACCGGATCCAACGTCTCCGTCTGTCACGCCTCCTGCTGGTGCAGGAGGCGCGCCATCCGCCGCCGCAGATTATTAGGACGTTAGGCATCTTGAAATCATGGTCACATTTTACGAAGTCGTAGGGTTCGTTGTTACCATCACCTCTGTCGTCGTTGGTATCCACATGTGGCAAGAGAGACGGGTTTTGGAGATTCTGCGAGGATGGGCCGTAAAAAATGATTTCGAGATTATCTCTTATGGATGGCGTCCGTTTTGCGGTCCGTTTTTCTGGGCGATGTTTGGCAAGCGGGGAAAGCTGATAGTCTACTTTGTGAATTTACGCGACCGACAGGGAAGCCAACGATCGGGTTGGGTTTCTTGCGGCAGGTGGCTTTTCGGGATTTCGGACGAAGAAGCGGTGATAGCGTGGAAGAGAATTTGATTATGCCTAGCCGATCGCCGGACCCGACGCCCAGGTCTGACACGCCTCCTGCGGGGCAGGAGTCGCGCCACCCCTAGGCGCAGGTCGCCTCAACGTTAAGCTTCCAATCTCGACGGAGAATTCGGATCTACCAGATTTTTCGGGGAAAGTGCTGCGGTCAATCGAAGCTGGATTCGGGCCTTCGAAAGGGCGGCCTGCTGGCATCCGTCTTCATCCTCTCGGTCGGAATCCCGGCACACGGCAGGCTCGCCACGTTTCTTGCCATCCTATTGGCGAAAATGAATCTCTGATGGTGGCGACGCCCCAGTCGCTCGTTGCATCCGGGTCCCATGTCCGGAGCCAGCTCGTCCGAAGGAGCCGTTTGGGAGACCGGGTTGGCCTTCGCCTGCGAATCGGCATCGTTCCCCGCGGAAGGCTTGAATTGACCGCCCCCCGCAGGGCCGGTTATTTCTGGGCGGCCATGCCCGACACCGCCCCCACCCCCGTCTCGATGGAGACGCTCGTCGCGCTATGCAAGCGCCGCGGGTTCATCTTCCAGTCCTCCGAGATCTACGGCGGGATCAACGGCTTCTTCGATTTCGGCCCGCTGGGCGTCGAGCTGAAGAAGAACATCCGCGACTGCTGGTGGAACGACATGGTCCGGCGCCGGGACGACATCGTCGGCATCGAGACCTCGATCATCATGCATCCGAAGGTCTGGGAGGCCTCGGGCCACGTCGCCGGATTCGCCGATCCGCTCGTGGACTGCAAGGCGTCGAAGCAGCGCTACCGCGCCGACCAGCTGTTCTTCGCGGAGGTCGTCGTCGACGGGAAGACCGTGGGCTACGTGAGCGCCCTCGAGAGCGAGCGCACCGCCGAGGCGCTCCAGGAGGCCGCCGAGTCCCTCAAGCGCAAGAAGGCCATCCAGGGGAGGCTGGAGCCCGTCGCGCCCCGCGACATGACCGAGGCGAAGCCGGAGGAGATCGCGCTCATCCCCTCCCCCGCGACGGGCGAGCCGGGCAGCCTGACGCCGCCCCGCTCGTTCAACATGATGTTCCAGACGAATGTCGGGGCGATGAGCGACGCCTCGTCCGTCGCCTACCTTCGCCCGGAGACGGCGCAGGGCATGTTCGTCGATTTCAAGGCGGTCGTGGACACGGGCCGCGTCAAGCTTCCCTTCGGCATCGCGCAGATCGGACGCTCGTTCCGAAACGAGATCACGCCGCGCAACTTCATCTTCCGCTCCCGCGAGTTCGAGCAGATGGAGATGGAGTACTTCATCCACGAGGACGCGGACTGGGCGAAGTGCCACCGCGAGTGGATCGACTGGTGCAGGGGCTGGCTGGTCTCGATCGGGCTGCCCGAGTCCCACCTCTCGGAGTATAGCCACCCGAGGGAGAAGCTCGCGTTCTACTCGAGGGGCACGACCGACATCATGTTCCGGTATCCTTTCGGCGTCCAGGAGCTGTGGGGGATCGCGGCGCGCGGGGACTACGACCTGAAGCAGCACGAGAAGCACAGCGGCGCCTCGCAGGCCATGTTCGACGAGGCGACGAAGCGCAGGATCGTCCCCCACGTCATCGAGCCCGCCGTGGGGGTCGACCGGATATTCCTCGCGGTCCTCTGCGCGGGCTACGCCGAGGAGGATGTGACGGACGAGAAGGGCGCGGTGGAGAAGCGCACCGTGCTCCGCCTGAGCCCGCGGATCGCGCCGGTCAAGGTCGCGGTGTTCCCGCTCCTCAAGAACAAGCCCGAGCTCGTCGCGCGCGCGCAGGAGCTCCACAGGAAGCTGAAGCGCAGGTACGCGGTGTTCTACGACGAGTCGGGCGCGATCGGCCGCCGCTACCGCCGGCAGGACGAGATCGGCACCCCGTGGTGCGTGACGATCGACTTTGAGACGATCGAGAAGGATGGCACGTTCACGCTTCGCGAGCGCGACTCGATGCAGCAGAAGCGGATCGGCGAGGCCGAGCTCTTTGCGCTCCTGGAGGAAAGGGTGTATTGAGCAGCGTGCGAGCCAACCCTACCCGATGATCACCGTCGCCGAATGCGCCAGCCCCGAGGAGGCCGAGGTCCTCCAGTCGCTGCTGGCCGACAACGGGGTGGCGTCGTACCTGCCCGACGAGCTCTCGGTGCAGTTCATGGGCACCCTCGGGGGGCACCGCGTGCAGGTCGCCGAGGCGAATGAGGAATCCGCCCGGAGGATCCTCGCGGCGAAGGACCCGTAGCATGGATTCGTATGCGCGCGCACGGGAGCTCATAGACGCGGCGCATTCGGCGGACCCGGGCAAGGCCGCGGACGGGCGCCCCGCCGAGCTCGCCTATGCCGAGCGGATGGAGAAATGGGTGGCGCGGATCGTGCCCGAGGCCGGCCCGGTCCTGAGGCTCGCGGCGCGCTGCCAGCACCTCGAGCGCTGGTCCGTCCCGCGCGGCTCCTTCCCGATGGACAGGCCGGGCTACCTGGCCTGGCGCCAGTCCCTCTATGTGAAGCAGGCTGCCCGGGCCAGGCAGCTCCTGCTGGCCGCGGGCGTGCGGGAGGGCGAGGCCGCGGAGGCCGCGACATGGGTTTCGAAGAAGGGCCTCAGGACCAACGCCGGGACGCAGGCCCTCGAGGACGCGGCGGTGCTCGTCTTCCTCGAGAGCGAGATCGAGGCGTTTGCCGCGCAGCACGCGGAATATCCGCGCGAGAAGTTCGTGGACATCCTCCGCAAGACCTGGCGCAAGATGAGCCCGCGCGCCCAGGAAATCGCGCTGGGGCTCGGGCTCCCGGCGCCCATCGCGGACCTTGTCCGGGAGGCGGCGCAGCCGTGACGCGCGGCCGGGCCGCCGGTCACGCCCGCTTCACCAGGCGCAGGTCCCGCCTCAGGACCTCGAGCGCGCGGCCCCGGAAGACGATGAGGTCGCTCGCCTCCGAGGCCACGGCGCTCGTCTCCCACAGATGGGAGGAATCAAGCTCGGCCTGGTCGATGACGCTGCCCGCCTGGATGGGGCGGTCGGGCAGGCCGGGGCCCGAGAGCAGGAGGCCGCCCTGGCGCACGTAGAAGAAGCCGCGGCTGGGCGTGCCGCGCGTGAAGAGCGTCTCGCCCTTCTCGAGGTGGATCGCGCGGACGGACTCCTCCGGCGGGGGCAGGATCTGGCTGATGTCGCGGGGGAACACCAGGTCGAAGGTCCAGTCGATCATGACGCGCAGCCTGCGCATCGTCCCGGGAAGCTTGGCGAGGTAGATCGTCCGCCACATCCACCATGCGGCGAAGCCCTTGAAATGCATCCCGAAGATCTCCGCGACGGCCTTCCTTTCGCCGATGGAGGCGAGCTGCCCCATGTAGCGGTAGCGGAAGGGCCGGGGCTCCTGGCCCCGCAGCGACCGGAAGATGTTCTCGCCCAGAAGCTTTCCCTGCCGCGAGGCAAACTGCGCGGTCTGGGGCGAGACCTTGGCGCGCCCGCGGTCGTTCCAGGGGACCGCGGCGCCGTCCCCCGCGGCCCAGAGCGCCTCGGCCCCCGGAACCCGCATGGCGGCGTCGGTCGGCACGCGCCCTTTCGGCGCATCGACCCCGATCTGCCTGCACAGGTCCATGACGACGGGATTCGGCGCGTTTCCGATCGTCGACACGACCGTGTTCGCGTCGATCCCCGAGCCGTCGCCCAGGATCACGCGCCTTGCGGTCACGGCGGAGACGCGCGCGCTCAGCCTGACCTCCACGCCGCGCTCCTCGAGGATGCCGCGGGCGTAGGCGCCGAGTTCCGGGCCGATTTCACCGAGAAGCTCGCCGCCCCCGTGCACGAGCACGACGCGAAGCCTTGATTCCCTCAGGTTGGCGTAGAACCGCCGGGCCTGGCGTATGAAGTCGAGCAGCTGCCCGGCCGTCTCCACGCCCGTGTAGCCGCCCCCGACGACGACGAAGGTGAGGAGCCGCATGCGGGTCTCGTGGTCCTCGACGAGATTGGCCTCCTCGAGGCGGTTGATGAGGGCCGCGCGCAGCCGGAGGGCGTCCGAGACGTTCTTCATCGGCCAGCCGTATTCCGTCATCCCGGGCACGGACGCCATGTCCGTCACGTTTCCGAGCGCGAGCACCAGGTGCCCGAAGGCGATGCTGTGGTCCCGGGTGTAACGTCCGCCGTCGAGGAGCAGGGTCTTCGTCGCCCAGTCGATCTTCTGGATCGTTCCCTGGAGCACGTTCACGCCGCGGCAGAACTGGCGGAGCGGGTTGACGACATCGACCGGGTTGAGCGACGAGCCAACGACCTCGGCGAGCATCGGCTGGAACACGAACACGTTGCGCTCGGCGACCAGGGCGACGCGCCGCTCGCCCTCGGCCCTGCCATAGGCCTTGCCAAGGGCGCGTGCGCAATAGGCCCCCGCAAATCCCCCCCCCGCTATGACGACGTCGAATTCCATGGTCGGTTCCCGGCAGGTAGACACCTACCGGGGTCATGCGGTGCCGTCGAGACCCGCAGGGGCGCCCGGAAACATTTCGCAGAAAAGGCGGATATCGTTATGCTTCCGGCATGGATCCCGATCCTCGTCCGGCACCGATGGCGGCGGGCGCGATCGCCTTCGCGCTTCTCGCCGCCCTGACCGGGCCGCGCGGCGCGGCCGCGGCGGAGACGCCCGCCGCTGGGGCGGCCCATGCCGGCGCGGCGCTCGGCGTCGACCTCTATCGCACCTTTGACGCGCAGGGCGGCAACCTCTTCTTCTCGCCCTACAGCATCTCGGAGGCGCTGGCCCTCCTGTCCGCCGGTGCCGACGGCAGCACAAGGAAGGAGATGCTGGATGCCCTGCACTGGACGCTGCCTCCCGACCGCATGGCGGCGGCCTTCGGGGCGCAGGACCTCCTGATCGACGGGGCGGCCCCGGACGGCGCGGTCGTCTCGGTCGCCAATGGCATCTGGTATCAGCGCGGACACGAGCCCAACGCGCCGTTCCTTGAGACGGCGCGCCGGGATTACCGCTCGGCGGTGCGGGAAGCGGACTTCACCGGGGACGTGTCCATCCCCCAGCGCGAGATCAACGACTGGGTGGGCGGGAAGACCGCCGGAAAGATCCCGGACCTGTTTCCGGACGGCGCCCTGACGCACAGCACCCGGCTTGTGCTCGCCAATGCCATCTACTTCAAGGCCCGGTGGGCGCAGCCCTTCAATCCGCGCCATACCGCGCCGCGGCCGTTCTTCACCGCGGTCGGCCAAAGCGTCATGGCTCCCACCATGGCCCGGACGGCGAGATTCCGGACCACGGGCGCGGACGCCTGCGACCTGCTGGAGCTGCCCTATTCGGGAGGGGGGCTGTCGATGGTGATCCTGCTCCCGAGGACGCGCGACGGGCTGCCCGCCCTCGAGCAGCAGCTGGGCGAGGCGGCCCTTTCCCGATGGCTCGCGGCGCTGGATCAGGCCGGATCGCAGGAGCTGGACGTCACCCTCCCCCGTTTCAAGCTGGCCTTCTCGGCGGAATTGACGAAATCCCTGGCGCAGCTCGGCGTGGTGACCGCCTTTGTGCCGGGCGGGGCGGATTTCTCGCCGATCGACGGGGGGCGGGACCTCTATGTGTCGACCGTGATCCACAAGGCGTTCGTCGACGTGAACGAGGAGGGGACCGAGGCGGCCGCGGCCACGGGCATCGGGATAAAATCGGCCGCCGTCCAGATGTCGCGGAGCTTCAGGGTGGACCACCCCTTCCTGTTTCTCATCCGCGACACGTCGACCGGCAGCCTCCTTTTCCTCGGGCGAATCGTCGATCCGCGGCCGAGGTGACCCGTCCCGGGGCGTTATCCCGGGCCGGAGGCGCCGTTGAATTCAACGTTGCCGCCCGAAAGGATGACGCCCACGCGCAGGCCCGCGACCGGCACCTTCCTTTCGGCGATGGCCGCGTACCCGACGGCGCCCGACGGCTCGACCGCGATCTTCATGATCTCCCAGATCTGGCGCATCGCGAAGGCGATCGCCGCGTCCGAGACGGTGGCGATCCCGTCGACGTTGCGCCGGATGACGGGAAAGGTCAGGTCCCCGACAAGCGCGAGAAGGCCGTCCGCGATGCTCGACGGGTGGTCCACGGCCTGGCGCACCCCGGACGAGAACGACAGGCTGGCATCGGCGGCGCCCTCCGGCTCTCCCGCATAGACCCCGATCCCGGGCCGGAGCGCCCTGGCCACGACCGAGGTGCCCGAGAGGAGGCCCCCGCCCCCGACGGGGCACACGACGACATCGAGGTCCGGCACCTCCCCGAAAAGCTCCAGCGCAGCCGTGCCCTGGCCCGCGATGACCCGCAGGTCGTTGAAGGGGTGGATCAGCGCGGCGCCGGTTTCCCGCACGACCCTTTCCGCGGCCGCCTCCCGCGCCTTGTGCGTCGGTTCGCAGAGCACGACGGTGCCCCCGAGGCGCTCGACCGACGCAAGCTTAACGCGGCTGACCGTGCGCGGCATCACGACAAACGCAGGGATCCCCCTCATCCCCGCGGCCCATGCGAGCGCGGCCCCGTGGTTGCCGGACGAATGGGTCGCGACCCCGCGGGCGGCCTCGGCGTCGGCGAGCGAAAGGACCGCGTTCATCGCGCCCCGCGCCTTGAAGGACCCGGTCTTCTGGAAATTCTCGCACTTGAAGAAAAGGCGCGCCCCCGACAGCGCGTCGAGGCGGGTGCTCGTGAGCACCGGCGTGCGGTGGACACGGCCGCGGATGCGCGCGTCCGCCGCGCGGATGTCCTCGAGCGCGATTTCGCTCACGGCGCAACGTCCCCTACTGCGGCGCCACGAACGGCTGCGCCTGGTAGACCTCGACCAGCGCGACGCCGGTCGTGCCATTGGCCCCCGTCACCTGGGCGGAGTAGGACCCGGGCTGAAGGGTGAGCAGGAGCGCGCTGTCCGGGCTTCCCGCGGTCAGGGGAAAGGCCCCGACCGACGCGGCGACCGATGAGATCTGCGGTGGGTTCGGCGCGTTTTCCCATCCGGTGTTGGTGGCGATCGCCGTGCCGGCCGCGTTGAACACGGTCAGGACGGGCTGCGCCAGGAACCCGGTGACGCCGAAACTCTGGAGGGTCGGGCCCACCGCCCGGATCAGCACCGCGGCGGGCTGGGATCCCTCGACGACGAAGCCGGCGATGAGGATGTTGCCGCCCGTTCCCACCTGGGCGCGCGTCGAGATGTTGGCCAGGAGCGTCGGATCCGACGCGTCCACCTCGTAGACCTCGATCAGGCCCACGCCCGTCGTGGAGCCGACGCCGGAGAGCTCGACCGAGTAGGCCCCCGCCGTCACGGTCGCGAGCAGGGCGCTGTCGGCGCTTCCGGGCGCCAGGGCGAAGGCCCCCACCTGGGACATCACCGTGGCGAGCTCCGCCGCGTTCGGGTTGGTTCCCCAGCCCGTGTTCGAGGCGATGACCTCCTGGGCTGAATTGTAGAGCGAGATCGAGGGCTGGGCCAGCAGGCCGGTGACGCCGAACTGCGCGAGCGCGGGGCCGACGCCGCGGATCAGGACCTGCTTGTTCACCCCGGAGGGCCCCTCGACCACGAAGCCCGCGATGGCTATGTCCCCTCCCGTCCCCACGAGCGCGCGGCTCGAGATGTTCACCAGGCGGCTCACGGCGCTCACGATGGCGGTGCTGCTGGTCGAGGACGCGACGGAGTTGGTCACCGAGACCGTGTAGCTGCCGGTGGTTGTCGCCGTGTAGGTGGATGCCGTCGCCCCCGGGATGGCCACGCCCTGGAGCATCCACTGGTAGGTGAACGGGCCGGTGCCCGCGACGGTGACCGCGAGCTGCGCCGTTCCGTCGAAGGTCACCGTCGTGCTCTGGGGCTGGCCGGTGATGTCGGGATATCCCGCGGGGAACGAGACCGTGAGCGTCGCCGTCGAGCTCGTGGCCGTGCCCTCCGCGTTCAGGACGGACACGAAGTAGGAGCCGGCCTCCGACGGCTGGACATCCGTGAGGGTGTACGACGCCCCCGTGGCCCCGGCGATCGCCGTGCCGTTGTAATACCACTGGTAGGTGAACGGGGCCGTTCCCGAGACCCCTACCGTGAACGTGGTGGTCGAGCCAAGATTCACGGTCCGGCTTGGCGGCTGGGTCGCTATCGAGGGGGGCGAGATCACGCCGGGTATGACCCGCCGGATCGTGCTGTTGAGCGTGTCGGCGACGTAGACGACGCCCGCGCCGTCCACCGCCACGTCGCCCGGCGTGTCGAACCGGGCGACCGCCTGGAGCCCGTCGATGTTCTCGGCAATCCCGGCCGAGCCGGCGACGGTCGACAGGTAGCCGGTCGCGGTCACGACCCTGACCGTGTCGTTGCCGGCATCCGCGACATAGACGTTCCCCGAGCCGTCGACGCCGACTCCCGCCGGGCCGTTCAGCAGCCCCGTGCCAAGGGGGCCGTCCTGGCTGCCGGGCGTCTGGGCGACGCCGGCTATCGTGCTGACGACCCCGGCGGGCGTGATCTTCCGAACCGTGTCGTTCCCAAAGTCCGCCACGTAGACATTCCCCGAGGCGTCCACCGCGATCCCGGTCGGGTCGTCAAACTGCGCGGCCAGCCCCGTGCCGTCGAGCGAGCCGGAGGCGCCCGCGGTTCCCGCCAGCGTGCTGACGGAGCCGGCGGGCGTCACCTTGCGAATGACGTCCCCCTCGCCGTCCGCGACGTAGACATTCCCGGCCGTGTCGACGGCGAGGTTTTGCGGGTCGGTGAAGAGGTCCCCGGTGTCGCCCTGCTGCCCGGTCGTGCCGGCAAGCGTCGATACCACCCCCCCCGAGATCTTGCGGATCGTCCGGTTCATGTCGTCGGCGACGTAGAGGTTGCCCGACGTGTCGACCGCGACGCCGCCGGGGCCGTTGAAAAGCGCCACGGCCACGGGACCGTTCGTGCTGCCGCTCATCCCCGCGATGCCGGCGACGGTGGTGACGACGCCCGCGGGGGTGACCATCCGGATCGTGTTGCTGTAGGAATCCGAGACGTACAGGTTCCCGCTCACGTCCACGCGCACGCCGCCGGGCAGGTCGAAACGGGCGCCCCACCCCGTGCCGTTGACGACACCGGAGGATCCCGGCCAGCCCGCCATGGTCGTCACGCCGGTCGTGTTCACGGTCAGGCTTGCGGGCGGGCTCGTCACACTGCCCGTCCCGTTGGAGACGATGCACCGGAACTGGTCGCCGGTCATCGCCGACGTCGTCCCGCTCACGACCAGCGTGGAGGTGGCCGAGCCGCTGTAGGACCCGCCGTCGGCGAGATCGCCCCACGTCGAGGAGCCGTTCGGGAGCCGCTGCCACTGGTAGGTGAGGGGCGCGGTTCCCTCGCCGACGACAAAGAACGTCGCCGGCTGCCCGACGGTGGTGACCCGGTCACCCAGCTGGCCCGGGATGTTGACGGGAAGGTTCGCGCTCAGCGAATCCGCCAGCAGCGCGGCGACGTTGGGAACGCCGATCCCCGTGCAGAGGTCGTAGCCCGCCGTCGCCTGGTAGGACCCGTTGTTTCCCGTCGTGATGTCGCGGAAGGACGACGTGCCGATGAGGGGATAGATCCTCGGGTTCAGCAGGCCGAGCGGACCGGTGCTGCCGCGCTGCTGGTTTATCAGTGCGCAGAAAGCCGACCACACCGGCGTGGCCCAGCTCGTTCCCCCCGCCACTAGGGTCTTGCCCCCGACCACGATCTCCGCCCCGAAATTCGGGTCGGCGGCCGCGGCCACGTCGGGAACGCAGCGCATGCTCCCCGCGGGAACCCCCGTCCCGGCCTGCCAGGACGGCCGGCTGAACACCGCGCTTATTCCGCCGCCGGTGCCGGACCAGGCCGACTCGGACGCCACGGACCCTGTCCCCGTGATCGACAGGCTCGTGCCGCCCACCCCGGTGACGTCCGGGTCGGAGGTGGGATAGGTGACCTGGAGCACGCCGTCGGGATTGGAGCCGTCATCGCCCGAGGCGGAGAGCACCGACACCCCGCCCGCGGCGAGATTGGCCATGTATTGCGCCTCGATGATCAGGTAGTCGTGCTCCACCTCGAGTTCATTGCCGCCTATGCAGATGCAGAGCTGGTGCATCCCGGGATTGCTGGGGAGGTCGGCGTACACCTGCTGGAGGATCTCGTCGTTTTCCCCGGGATCGCCCTCGTTGGCCGCGTAGATCCTGATCATGGCGCCCGGCGCGAGGGCGCTGGACCATTCCACGTCCAGCGAGACCTCGTCGATCACGTCGCTGGCGGGCGAGGCGTTGGGGCCCCCGGCTACCGGGACCTGCTGGATATTGCCGGTCACGGAATCGGTCACGCCCGCCATGGTCCAGAACGTCGTGAGGTCGCTGTTCGCCGGATAACCCAGGGCGTAGATGGCGATCGTCTGCCCCGAGCCGTTCTCGGTCAGCCCGGTCGCATCGTAGGCCGCGGCGATCTGCGCGGGCAGGTAGGCCGCCGTGGCATTGGCCTGCAAATTCGGGCGGTGCAACCCCATCGCCGAAAGCGGATGCCGCTGGATGTGGGGCTGGAGGCCGTGGATCCCGAGCACCGCCGGCGCAATCTCCACGGGCAGGCTGGGCGCCGTGATGGCGGACGTGTATTCGGTGCCGTTGGCCGCGGCCACGCGGGCAAAGGTCAGCTGGAACGCCTGGGCGACGGCGTCCACCGTGCCGCGCCCAAAAATCGCGAGCCTGTTGTCGTCGGTACGCGTGACCTCCAGACCCTGGGACTTCAGCCATTGGACGACCCGGTCATGGTCGGCGGCCAGGGGAAAATACTTCGCCGCCATCTCGGCCGCCCCGATCTGCTCGCCGCGGGCCACCCTGGCCTGCAGCCCGTCGAAAGCGCGCATCCGCAGGGCCACCTCGAAGGTGAGGGTCGCGGAGTGCTCGTCGGCGTTCAGGACCATCCGGGAAATCGTCGCCGCATGCGTGCCCCCGGCCGACGACGATGGAATCTCCCGGATGCTCCCGGCAAAGGCGGCACGGTCCGGCACTTGCGCGGACCGGCCCGGCAATGCGCAGGCGGCCATCGCCAGCAGGAAGCCCATGAGCCGGTGAATCCCCCTCATATGGAATGCATTGCGCATGCGACCCCCATAATGGGGCGAAGTTTCCGCAGAAAGCACAAATCCGTAACAGTTCATAAAGCTAGGGGGAACCCGGCAGCATGGGGCTTGGGGCGCGGTGTGCAATCCAGCTTCTCGCTCGGAAGACACCCGGCCTGCGCCCCGCACCCGGGACGGCGTTTTCGTCTCACGGCGGCCCGGAAACCCCTACTCCAGCCATATCCGCTCGATGTCGACGCCGTGGACGTCGCCGTACTCGGCGGGGGGTATGCCCGGGCCGATCGAAACGAGGACGCTCTCCGCCCGGTTCATTTCCAGGGGAATGTCCCCTCCCACCGAGGACCAGAAAGGGATGAAGACGGGGTATCCGTGGGGGATGTTCGGCGAGCGGACCTTGCGCAGCCCGCTGATCGGCAACTCGAGGGCGCCGTACCGGGGCGGCACGGTGACCGTTCCGCCGTAGGCGACTCCGTCGGCGGTGACCAGGGCCAGCTGCAGCGCGCAGGGCTTGTCGGTCGCCGACTTGCCGAAAAGGACGATCTTGGCCGCCAGCGCCAGGTCCGGGCCCCTCCCGTTGATCCTGTCCTTGAAGTAAAAACGGAGGGAATGATCATGCTCCCCCAGCTCGAGGTCCGCAACCAGGACGGCCATCGCGCTCGCGCCCGGCCTGTCGGCCGGCACGATGTCATAGCGCACGCCACGGTGGTCGGCGGTGATCCTTGGGGCGTCCGCGACGGCGTCGAACAGCAGGATCGGCGCCCCGGCGGGAACGACCCGCGCGGTCCAGGGATCCCCGTAGAAGTCCCAATCGGTGGGCCGGCCCTCCATCGCCGAGGGGAATGACTCGTATCCCCGCGGGCCCTTCACCGCTATGTGGTAGCGAAGGGTGCCCGGGCGGAGAAGCATCCCGGGAATCTCGGCGGAATAACCGAAGCCCGCGGTCCTGCTCATCTCGAACGTCTGCAGGTTCCGGCCGTCGGGCGGGCCGCCGCCCGGCTGGACACGCTTGCCGGGCGGAACGCGCTGGTCGGTCACCGAGGGGCGCTGGGGCAGGTAGGCGACCAGCTCGACCTTCTCGACCGGGTCGGGCGAAACGATGGCGGCGGTCACCCGGAGCGGCTCGCCGGCCGGCGCCTCGACGACCGGCTTGTGGATTACATACGTCCTGTCGACCGACGCGGCCGGCGCCACGAATTCCTTGAGGGTGATGTTTTCCCACCTGTCCTGCGGGCGCCACCGGGTCGTCACGCCGGCGCGGGTCAGCAGGTAGGCGCCCGGCCGGACGCTCAGGGTCGAGCCTTCCGCGTTGCCGTTGAATCCGTTGCCATCGTTCAGGCCGACGGCCTTGAATCCCGCGCCCAGGTCCGGGAGGTTGATCCGCATGGGCCATTCGTTCCAGGCGATGACAGAAACCTGCTTGTCCGGGTTCGGCTTCTCGAACGGGTCGCGGACCCAGATGGCATCCGGCATCACCTCGAGGCGCCAGACGCCGGGTTCGAGGCGATCGAGGAAATAAGCCCCCTGTCCCGGATAGTCGACGATCGGCGAGCTTCCATAGCCGGCGACCTGGGCCAGCCGCCCGGGAGCGGGCGGATTTGTCGAGGTCCGGTTGGTATAGAAGAATTTCTCGTCGGTCGCCAGCTCGGCAAGGTCATCCCCGTAGCTGACCCGGACTCCCTCGAAGGTCGCGTTCCCGGGGTAGCCGCCGTAGTCCTTGTACAGCGGCACCCGGCGAAAGGCCTCGCCCGCCACCTTCATGCTCAATGCCTTCTGCGGGGCGTAGGCCAGGTTCAGGTAGTGCGTCTGATATTCCGTGTTTTCCGCCGCCAGGTACATCGGGTCGTAGGCGAACTGGGTCGCGAATTGGGCGCCCGCCTTCCGCATGGACCTGGCCATCGCCGGATAGATGTAGGACCGGCCGATGTCGGCGGAATCGAACTCGTAGAAGACCTTCGCCTTGTCCCTGAACTTCGGGTTGTCGGCGAAGGGAATCGGGTAGTCGTCCACGTAGGGCAGGAAGTTTCCCCACTGCTCATGGTTGGCGACCAGGTTCGAGGGGTACCACTGGAATGTCCCGCCCTGGACATTCGCGTCCAGGTACGCCTGGAAAACCGGGAGGCCATGGCTCATGTTGTAGAGGATCGGCTTTCCGCAGCCCGTGTCCCGGATGGCCTTCGCCATGCTGTTGATGTAATCGACGGTGAGCGCGTAGTCCCAGTGGCCGGGCTCATTGCAGATCTCGAACGCGAGAATGTCCGGGTCGTCCTTGTACGCCAGGCCCGTGTGCGGGTTCACGTGGTCCATGAACTGCGTCAGGTAGCGCTCCTGGAGCGGCCACGACTCCCTGTTCTCGAGGCAGCCCTGCTTCCCGTACTTCCTTGAGAACCCGTTCGCCGGCGTGCCGCCCTCCGGGTAGCCGTTGTCGCCAAACTGCATCGTCGTCAGGATGATCTTGATCCCCCGTTCCTTCAGCTTCGCGAGGAGATAGTCGAATGCCTCGACGTGCTCGTTGACGACGAGGTTGCCCGCGGGGTCGCTGATTTCCCGGTCCCACACGTGGACGCGGTACGCATCAAGCCCGAGGCGCGCGAAGTGGTAGACGTCGGCGTCGATCGCCTTCTCGATCGGGATGCCAAGGCGCCTGTGGGCGCGGAACGAATAGGCGAACGGCGCCGTGTAGTTTACGCCAAACTGGGCGACCTCCTTCTGCGACGCGGTCCAGCGCATCACGCCGTTTCCATCCACGAAGGTGCTCGGGGGGTCCGCCGCAAGGAGCGGAAGGCACAGGACGAGGGCCAGGCCTGCAGGGGCAATTCGCATGTTTCTCCGAACCGCGGCCGGGAGGAAGGTTGGGCCCTACGGCCCGGCGTCAAGGAAAGGCTGAACCGCCGCGAGGAATGCGGGGGGATTCTCGATGCAGGGGGCGTGCCCGCAGTCGGGAATCACGATCAGCCGGGCGCCGGCGATCCGGGCCGCGAAATCCTTGCCGTCTTCCAGCGGAACCGCGCCGTCGTATGCGCCCCAGACGACCAGCGTGGGGATGGTGATTCCGCCCAGTTTGTCGTCCACGGCCTCCGCCTGGATCGCGGGATTCGTGCTGAACGAGCGGATGGTCCAGGTGTCGCCCTTGCCCATGCTCCACACAAAGGAGGCCCTCACCGCGTCGTCCGTCCGCCATGCCTCCCCGTGAAATATGAGGGCGAGGAGCGACTTGGTGCCGGCGATGGAACTCACCGTTCCCGGGCCGTCGTTCATCATTTTGGCGAGCGCGCGATGGCCGGCCGCATCCGCCAGGACGAGCCGAGCCGGCTTGGGGAGCGCGAAGGAGGGACCGGGCGCAGGCCCGGAACCCAGCGCCTGGATTGAATATTGGGCGGCGACCCACCCGCCGAGGGATTCGCCGACGAGCGCGAACGCGCCGGGTTTCCTTTCCCTCAGGAATTCGCCCAGGAAATCCACCCAGGTCTGGATGCCATAGTTGATGAACGGCTTGTCCGAGCCCCCGAAGCCGAGCTGGTCGAGCGCCAGCACGCGGTGGTGCGCCGCGAGCGGCATGATGCAATGGCCCCAGTCACCCTTGGCGCTGCTCCCTAGGCCGTGGAGCAGCACCACCGTGGGCCCCGCCCCCACGTCGTAATACAGGATCTTCTCGCCGAAGAGCGCCGTCGCCTGGGGCGCCGGAAGCTCCGCGGCGGTCTGGGCGGTGCCCGCCATCGGTGCGAACAGGAGCGCGCAGGCATGAAGCAGTCGGAAGCGGTGAGCCTTCATGCCCGCATCTTATGGCAAACGCGGACTTCCAATAACATACAATTCCACGCTGATGCATCCCGCGCCAGGGGCGCCCGGAAGTGTTTTAAAATTGAATAGCGCAACCCGCGGAATATTCAATCTGCGGCCAACGGCGCGCGGAAGTGAGAGCTGCGGCGAACGATGATCTTCACCACCTACTGGTTCAGCGTGTTCGCCTGCGCCTTTTTCCCGCTGTTCTGGGCGGCGCGGATAGGCTGGCTCCGGCTGGGGCTGCTGCTGGCCGCTTGCTTCACCTTCCACGCGCACTTTGCGGGCGCCGCCGGGATGCTTCCGATCATCGTCCTTGCGACCACGACGTACGCCGCCGGCCTGCTGCGATGGAGGCCGGTCCTCTACGCGGCGATGGTCCTCCCGGTTCTCGCCCTCGTCTTCTACAAGTACACCCACTTTGTCGCGCTGAATATCGTCGCGCTGGCGAACCCGGCATGGGGCCAGCATACGGACCGCCTTGCGTCCGCATTCCTGCCGATCACGCCGCCGCTTGCGGTGAGCTTCTTTGTGTTCGAGTTCGTCCATTACCTGTACGACGTGAACAAGGGCTCCCCGTCGATCCGCAATCCGGCCCACTTCTGCGCATTCACCTTCTTTTTCCCGTCGCTTGTTGCGGGGCCGATCAAGCGCTATCAGCCCTTCCTCGCGTCGCTTCGCTCGGGCCTCGTCGCCGTTACGGTCGATGACGTCAAGCTGGGCGTCATGCGCGTCGCGCTCGGGCTCTTCAAGAAGGTGGCGATAGCCGACAATGTGACCGAGGGATTGCGCTTCTGGCAGCCGAAATACGCCCACCTGACCCTCCCCAGCCGGTGGGAGTTCCTGTTCGCAATCGGCATCCGAATCCTCTTCGACTTCAGCGGGTACAGCGACATCGCGATCGGGCTGGGCCGGATGATGGGGGTGTCGCTTCCGGAGAACTTCCGCTGGCCCTACCTCGCCACGAGCGTGACCGAGTTCTGGCATCGCTGGCACATCTCGCTGAGCACCTGGGTCCGGGACTACGTCTACATCCCGCTGGGTGGGGGCCGGAGCGGCCTGGCACGGAAGGTCGTCAACGGGTTTGTCGCCTTTGCCTTGGTCGGCCTGTGGCATGGCCCCGCCTGGAACTTCGCTTTCTGGGGACTCTATCATGGCGCGGGTCTGGCGATCAGTTCCAACTACGAGGCCGCGCTTGGCCGGCCGGGGCTCGCGCTCGCCGCATTCTTTGCCCGCTTCCCGCCCGTGGGATGGGCTCTCACGCTGGTCTTCGTCCTGATAGGCTGGCTTTTCTTCTTTTATCCATTCGCGGAGGCCTGGCAGATGCTGAAACTGCTCTTGACGACTAGCCGATGAAACCCGGGGCGGAAAACAGACAGAAGGGAGGGAGGGCACGGGCGCTCGCCGCACTTGTCCTGGGCCTGCTGATCGGCGCCTTCTTCCACTATCTGCTGTACCGCTATTCGCTGCCGTCCAAGCCCTTCATATATGTCGCATTCTGAGCGCCACCACCGCGATTCGAGGAATCCACCCATATGATGAATCCCGAACCCCAAGGCGGTTTTCCGGACGCTCCGTTTGGGGCGCCGCCCAGCTCCCCCGACTGGAGCGGGCACGGGGCGCATCCCGCCGGCCCGGGAGGCGGGTTCATCGCCGCGCTTCCCGCGCGGCCGCTCCTGATCGGGGTGGCGGTTGGGTTCGGCCTGTGCTGCCTGGCGGGGCGCGTCGTGAGCAGGCTTCCCATGCTCGAGAACTTCCGCCGCTTCCATGACCTCATATCGCTTACGGCCCTGTTCTATCCGACGGCCTCCGAGCTGGTCTCGCATGTCGAGCACACGGTGCCGCGGGACAAGCACCTGGTGGTGGTCGGCGGGGCATCCTACTTTCGGGGCGCCGGGCAGAATCCGGATGAACTGTGGACCCTTGAGCTGCAGCGGCTGCTCGGGGACGACTATTGCGTCGTCAACTACGCCATGAACTGGGGTGGGATCACCCCGTTTGCCGGGGTCGCGTTCCAGGCATTGGCCAGGGAATACCCAAGGATCTCCTTTGTCGCCAATGCCAGCCCCGTGGTGGTAGACGACGTCGACGGCGGGGAGATCTACCGGTATGTTTTCTGGGACGCCTATTACAAGGGCATGCTCGCCCTCCCCGCCCCGTGGTCGGACCAGGTGCGGGAAATGGCGAGACGCGAGCGCAAGGACCCGGCCGGCCTGGAACTGCACCTGGGGAAATGGACGGATCAGTTCTCCTACGCCTGCGACCTCTGGACGTACGTCGGGTACAAATGGTTCTTCACCGTATGGAGCGACCACGCGTCGGAGACGATGACCGCCGCCCGGCGGACGTATGCCGACCCGTTCAACGCAAAATTGGCGCAGGAGCAGCGGGCTTTCCGGCAGGACCAGGGCTACGTCCAGCGCTACGAGGCCTGGAACAAGGACTTCGCCGCAAAGGGGTTCCTCCCGGACAAGGATGGCCAGCTGAAGCTCGATCCCCCCGCGTTCGGCCTCATCTCGCAGCTGAGCGTCGGCATGTTTCCCGACGACCTGAAGTCGAAATGCTACCTCGTCTTCATGCGCTTCAATCCCTATTTCATGCAGACGTTCACCGCGGACGACTGGAAGCGCCACGAGTTGATGTACCGCGTGGGGCAGCAGGCGTTCGAGCGCGTCGGGTACAGGGTGGTCGAACTTCCCGACGCAGATTTCACGGCGGACGATTTCTATGATGCCGGGCACTACATGGCCTCGGGAGGGCGCAAGGTCGCAAAGGCGGTCGCCGCCAGCATCAGGGAAGCCGACAGGGCCGCCCAATCCCCCAACCGCTAGCGACCGCGCGGCTCAACCCTTGAGCGCGCCGGCCGCGATCCCGCGCACGATCTGGCGCTGAAGCGCAACATAGACGAGCAGGATCGGGAGCGTGACGAGTATGATTCCTGCGAAAAGCATGCCGTATTCCGTCCGGTACTCGGCCGCAATCGACAGGTTCGCGAGACCGAGCGGCAGGGTCCGGGCCGAGCCGGCCGCGTCGCCGCTCACGAGCATGAACGCAAAGAAATACTCCTTCCATATCCCGATGAACTGGAAGATGGCCACGGTCACCAGCCCCGGCCTGGCGAGCGGGAGGAGCACCCTCCAGAAAGCCGAGAATTCGCCGCAGCCGTCAACCACCGCGGCCTCGTAGAGGGAGCGCGGCAGCGACCGGAAAAAGCCCGCCAGGATGAAGACGGCGAACGGCAGTCCGTTCGCCGTGTACACCAGAACGAGCCCAAGCCGCGAGTTGAGGAGCCCCGCGGAGCGAAGCTCAAAGAAGAGCGGGACGATCGAGAGCTGGGCGGGTATGGTGAGCCCCGCGACGATGAGCGCGAACACGACCCTGCCGGCGGGGTGGGCGAACCGCGCAAGCGCGTAGGCGGCCATCGCCCCCAGCGCGACGATCAGGGCCACGGAGGCGCCCGTCACGATCACGGAGTTGGTGAAATACTCCGCAAAATGCGCCTGTTTCCAGGCGCGCCCGTAGTTGCCTGCGTCCAGGCTGGCCGCCGTCGGCAGCGCGAACGTGTCGCGAAAGATCGCGTCGTCCCTCTTGAGCGACGAGTAGCCGACCCAGAGCATGGGGAACACGAGCCACGCCGAATATCCGAGGAGGGCGATGAACGCGACGCCCCTGGAAAAACGGAACGTGCGGGCTCGGGAAGCGTACATGCGGGTCAGGTTTCGACCGGATCGCTCCTCAATCCGCGCAGGACCGCGGCGCTGCCCACGATCACCAGCGAGAACAGGATGACGGCGAGCGCGGCCGCGCGGCCGATGTCGAAGTCCTTGAACATCGTCGTCACGAGGAGCGTTCCGAGCGTCTGCATCGAGGCGGAGGGATCCTGCGACGTGAGGAGCCAGACCATCTCGAAGGCGTTCAGGCCGCCGATCACGAGAAACACCACGGATATCGCCACGATCTCCCGGATCAGCGGGAGCGTGATGGTGAAGAACTGCATCCGGACCGAGGCCCCGTCGATGTCCGCGGCCTCGTACAGCTGGGGATCGATCCCCTCCATGGCCGCAAGGTAGAGGATCAGGTTGAACCCGCACGCCATCCAGACGTAGATGGGAATCAGCGCCGCGTAGAGATGCTCCTCGGACAGCCACGGGTAGTCCGCGAATGACCGCAGCCAGTCCGAGCCAACGGCGTTCCCGAGCGCGACCAGCCCCGCGTTCACGAGCCCGCCATGCGGCTGGTACGCGGTGAGCCAGATCAGGGTGGCGGCGATCCCCCCGAGGAGGTTCGGGAAAAGGAGTATCATCCGGAACGCGCCGGCCCCCCACACGCCGCGGTGGATCAGGACGGCGAAGAGGAGCGCGAGCGGCACGACAAACAGGGCGGGGACCAGCATCAGGTAGAGGTTGTTGCCGAGCGCGGTCCACAGGACGTCGCCCTCAAAGAGGAGCGACTTGAAATTGTAGAGTCCCGCCCAGGTCCTGGGGCCGATCCCGTCCCAGTGGCTGAACGCCCACAGGAAGGCGACAAACGCGGGCGCCAGCATAAGCGCCGCGTAGAGGAGGAAGGCCGGCCCCACGAAACCGGCCGCCATCGGCGGGCGGAGCCTCCCGAAGCCCGAGGCGTCACCGTCGCGGGGCGCCGAGGCGGCGGCCGCCCCTCCAAACGCCTGTCCCAGGCGCCCGCGGGCGAGCCACGTGGCGAGCGAAGCCAGCGCCACGATCATCGCCGTCCCCAGGTAGGGATGCCGGTAGTCGATGCGGTCGGGCTCGGCGATCCGGGCGCGGTCGTCGGCGGCCGCGAGCTCGAGCCTTCGCGCAAACTCCCGGGGGTCCAGCCGCCCGTTCATCAGGCCCCGCGTCGCGTCGACCCGCACCTGCCGGATCACCGGCGTCAGCATCATCACCTGGGGCATGTTGAAGGAATCCCCCGCGCCCGCGATCATCGCCGCGGTGTCGCGCATCCTCGCCGAATAGGCCGAGGCCGGCACGCCCCGGACGGCGACCGGCGCATCGGTCAGGCGGACGAACGCCTCGGCCCGCGCGCGCGAGGTGAGGAACCTGAGGAAATCGATGGTCAGCCGCACCCGGGCGGGATCGCCCGTGTTGAAGACGAAGAAGCAGTCGCTTCCCGCCTGGATCGTGGAGGGGTCGGCGACGCCGTCCGCGGACACGGGGAAATTCATCGTTCCCACGTCGAACCCCCTCGGGATCTTTCCGGCCATCTCGTTGAAGAACCATGATCCCGACGCCGTCATGGCCGCGCGGCCCTCTAGAAAAAGGAGCTCGGCGCCCTGCGCGGTCTCCCCTTCCCATCCCCGCTGGACGTCGTCGCGGGTCACCCGCTGCAGGATTTCCGCGCTGCGTATGATCCTTGGATCCGTCCACGCGCCGGGCTTGAGCTCGCTGATCGCGCCCCATCCCGCGGGGCCGGCGAGGTTGTGGTAGGCGGCCCGGAAAAACGCGTCGGGATAGAGCCAGCGCGTGCCCGGAAGGCTGACCGGGGCGATTCCCGCCGCCCGGATCTTCCCGCACAGGGCGAAGAACTCGTCCCATGTCCGCGGTTCCTGCCAGCCGTGCGCATGGAACAACCCCCGGTTGTAGAAGAGAACCCAGCAGGAATAGACAAAGGGAAGCCCGTACACGCCGCCGCTGATCCTCCACGAATCGAGCGAGCCCGGCATGAAGGTGTCGCCCCACCGGGCATCGCCCTCCCAGTTCCTTCCGTCGAGGTAGGGGCGCAGGTCGACCATCTTCCCGGCCCGGACAAGGGAGGGCCAGAGTATGTACGGCGCCGACGTCGCGTCCGGCGGGTGCCCGTCGATGATCCGGATCCTGACCTGGTCCTGGATCCGCGGATTGCCGTACACGTGGACCCTGACCCCGGGCCGAAGGGCCTCGAACTGCCGCGCGGTGTCCTCGTAGAACGCCGTGCCGTAGCCCCCCTCGAAAACGGGCACGTCGAGCTCCGTCGTCCCGGCGCCCGGCGCCCGCGAAGCCGCCAGCAGGCCGAGGCAGACCAGACGGGCGGACAGCCTGAGCGTCACGTGCGGAAGCCGGCCCTCCTGAGCGCGCGGCGAAGGGCCGCGATATGCTGCCTGTCGCGCGTCTCGACCGTGCAGGTGACATGGGTCGCGCTCACGTCGGGGCCGCTGAACGCCCGGTCGTGCGCGACCTGGTTGATGCTTGCGCCGCAGGAGGCTATCACCCGGCAGAGTTCGGCGAGGCCGCCGGGCCTGTCGCTTATCCTGACCGTGAAGCGCGCGAGCCGCCCGTCATGGACCAGTCCCTTCTCGATGACCCGGCTCAGGATGACCGGGTCGATGTTGCCGCCGCAGACGACGAGCGCGACCCGTTTTCCCCGCAGGCCCCTTATCCCCCCCGACATCATGGCGGCGAGGGGCGTCGCCGCGGCCCCCTCGACCACCGTCTTCTCGAGCTCGAGCATCCGGAGGATCGCGAGGGATATCCACTTTTCCTCGACGCGCGCCACGCGGTCCACGCGGCCGCGGATGAGGCCGAAGGCATTCTCCCCCACCGTGAGGGTCGCCAGTCCGTCTGCGAGCGTGGCGCGCCTAGGCACGCGGACAGGGCGGCCGGCCCTGAGCGCCGCGGTGAGGTTGCCCGTCGAGACGCTTTCCACCGCGATGACCTCCACGCGGGGCCTGAGCGACTTGACCGCCACGCAAAGCCCGGCCAGGAGGCCCCCGCCCCCAACCGGGCAAACAATCGCCTCGACGTCGGGCACCTGCTCGAGGATCTCCAGGCCGAGCGTCCCCTGGCCCGCGATGATGTCCGGATCGTCGAACCCGTGCACATAGGTCAGCCCCTCCCCCTCGACAAAGCGGTTCGCCTCCGCGCGCGCGTCCGCGAAATCGCCCCCGTGGAGGATCACGCGCGCCCCCAGCCGCTGGCAGGTCGTTATCTTGATCAATGGCGCGAATTCAGGCATGACCACGGTGACCGGGATTCCAAGGAGCCGCCCGTGATACGCCAGCCCGAGCGCGTGGTTGCCGGCCGACGCGGCGACCACCCCGCGCAGGCGGCTCGCCGCCGGGAGAAGCAGGAGGGCGTTTCGGGCGCCCCTTTCCTTGAACGACCCCGTCCGCTGGAAGTTGTCGAGTTTGCAAACGATTCGCGCGCCAGTGATTTCGCTAAGCGGAATCGATTCCGGACACGGCGTCACGATGACGCCGCCTTTTATCCGACGGCGGGCCGCCGTGATGTCGGACAACGTGACGGACTTTTCTGACATCGATTTGCGAGGAATAGCGTTGCGGGCAACCCGGGCGGGTTTACACCCAAAACGACCGATGTATCAGGTTACCTTTTCAGAGCAAGCCATGCGGGAATTGAACAAGCTCGACACGATGGCGCAGCTCGAGCTCGTCGAGCCCATCAGCAGCCTCAAGGCGGCCGACCTGGAGCACCCGCGGGAGCCGCTTGGGCGCTTCCAGCGGCGCGGAAAGCCCTTCTACCGGCTGAGGGCGGGCGAGCACCGGTTCTACTTCGACGCCAATGGCGACATCCTCCACGTGAACTACATACTCCACCGGAATTCGCTCGAGGATTTCCTGCTGCGCAACGGGCTGCCCGTTTCCGAGCAGCAGCTCGCCGAGCAGCATTCGAAATTCTGGAAATACCTCGAAAGCCTCACGAAATGATCTTCCCAAGGCGCAACCAGGACCCGCGCGCCGCCGCCGACCTCGCGGCGCGCGAGGACCCCTACAACGAGGCCCAGGCGAGCCGGATATACATCCTGCCGAACCTGATGACCGCGGGCAACCTGTTCTGCGGATTCATGGCCGTCGTGAACTGCATCCACGCAAGGCTCGCGGCAACCGCGGAGAACGGCCTCTACCTCGACGCGACCTCGGGGGAGCACTACCGGTACGCGGTCTACTTCATTTTTGGCGCCTCGCTGTTCGACATGCTGGACGGGCGCCTCGCGAGGATGGGCGGCCGGGAGTCGCTTTTCGGCGCCGAGTTCGACTCCCTGGCGGACGTCGTCTCGTTCGGCCTGTCGCCCGCGCTCCTCATGTTCTGCCTTATCCTCGCGCCCTCGCAGCAGTTTCCGTGGTTCAGGGAGATCGGGTGGTTCGTCGGGTTCGTCTACCTCCTGTGCGCGGCCATGCGGCTTGCGCGCTTCAACGTCATCACCAACCCCCTGCTCCACCGGGGGAAAAAGGAGGCGAGCAAGGATTTCGTCGGCCTGCCCGTGCCCGCGGCGGCCGGCACGGTCGCGTCGCTCGTCCTTTTCCTCCTCAAGCTGGACGACGCCGACAAGTCGCTCAGCTGGTTCGCGCTCATCCTTCCCTTCCTGATGCTGCTGATCGCCTTCCTGATGATGAGCTCCTACCGGTACCCGAGCGGCAAGAACCTCGACCTGCAGACGCAGACGCGGCTGCGAACATTTGTCGTTCTGCTGGTGCTCGTGGGGATTGTCCTGCGCTTCAGGGAGGTTGCCCTGCTGGGGTTGTTCCTGATGTACATTTTTTTCGGGTTGATTCGCCATTGGCGGAGGTCCCGCCCCGCCAAGATCCCCCGCTGAGAGCCGCTTTTCCCCCGATGCGAACATCCTGTCGGGATCGTGTGTGCGGTTTCCGAGCAACTGGCCGCCTGCGAGTAACCTGCCCTTTGCACACATCGCCCGGGGAATTGCTCACGGGCGAAAATGGCTGCTTTGCCGAGCCAGCCGGCCAGGTTGCTGGTGATTCGAGCGCCTTATACGACTACTGCTTTAATTCATTATTGAGTCTACAGTCATTTGGACTTTGTTAGCTTCTCCCGCTTTCCACCGGGATCCCGCTCCGGACCCATGAAATTCAAGACCAACCGCGATCACTTCGCAAACGGCCTCTCCCAGGTGCTCAATGTCGTCGGGTCGAAGGCGACCATGCCGATCCTGAGCAATGTGCTCATCGAGGCGGAAAAGGACCAGCTTTCGCTCACGACGACAAACCTGGACCTTGGCATCCGGTGCAAGATAAAGGCCGACGTCAAGGAAGGGGGCGCGGTGACGCTCCCGGTGAAGCGCCTCGCAAGCATCGTGCGCGAGTTGCCCAACACCGATGTCACGGTGGATGCGTCCCCAAATCACCAGGTCAAGCTCACCTCTGGCGGGTCCACGTTCAGGATCATGGGGATGGCCAAGGATGATTTCCCCCCCCTGCCGGAATTTGGCGACGAGAAGGCCCACACCCTCCAGCAGTCCGAGCTGGCCGCGATGCTCAGGAGCGTCTCGTACGCCCAGTCCCAGGACGAGACGCGGTACACGCTCAACGGCGTCTACTTCAACTTCAAGGAGGGAAGCCTTTCGCTTGTCGCGACGGACGGGCGGCGTCTCGCACTGATCTCCAAGGACATGGAGGTGCCCTCGTCGGGAACGGGCGCGATCATCCTGCCGGCGAAGACGGTGAACGAGCTCGCCCGGATCCTCGACAAGGGGGACAAGGTGAAGATCAACTTCAACGACCGGCGCTGCGCGTTCCAGATAGCGACGGACAAGGACGAGAGCGGGCTCATCGACAGCGTATACCTCTACTCCAAGGTGGTCGAGGGGAGCTACCCGAACTACCAGCAGGTCGTCCCCAAGGAGACCCACCAGCGCATCAAGCTCGAGCGGGAGCTCTTCCTGCAATGCGTCCACCGGGCTGCGCTCGTGTGCTCGGAGAAGTCGAATTCGGTGCGGATCAAGCTGACCAGCAACCTCCTCGAGATCACGGCGCAGAGCCCGGATTTCGGCGAGGCCCACGAATCCATGGCCATCGGCTACAGCGGACCGGACCTGCAGGTGGCGTTCAACCCCGCGTTCGTCATCGATCCCCTGCGGGCGCTGACGAAGGACGAGGTGTTCCTGGAGCTGAAGGACGAAGTGAGCCCCGGCGTCTTCAAGACGCTCGACAACTTCATCTGCGTCATCATGCCGATGCGGCAGAGCTAGGTTTTTCGCCGCTTCAAAGGGCCACGGCGGGAGGCCATTCAGCGCGCGGCCCGTGCTGAGGAGTGTCCGCAAAGCGGCAGGGAAGTGCGGATCGGCAATAGGTGGAAAAACCTGTTTTGCATGATTGTAGGCGCCGAACCCAGGCAATTGCCGCCGCGACTGGGCATTGAGGTGGAATCCGGCCGTCGTTACGTAAATGATTGATGCCTGACGGGTTCAAGTGATTCGCGCTCGAAGCCCGCGAAAGCCTGGACGCATGTGCCAGGGCATCCCCCATCATAAATTTCGGTTTGATCAAAGGTTTGGCCCCGCAATCAGTCTTATATCTCAAAATCAATGAATGACTGACTCGGAAGAAGACGTCTGGGTGGCGCGGAGTCGCCATGGAGATCCGGATGCCTTTGGCGCCCTAGTCCAAACCTATCAACGCATGATCCATGACCTCACGTACAGAATGACCGGATCGATGACCGCATCCGAAGACCTCGCCCAAGAAACCTTTGTCCGGGCTTTCGCGCGCCTCCATACCTTTCGTGGCGATGCGAAGTTCTCGAGCTGGCTCTATCGAATCGCGCTCAACGTCTGCCTGGATTGGCGGGGCCGCGAATCCCGGCGCGATCACGCACAGCGCGTCTGGGCTCAAGAGGAGCAGTCCGCGCGGGAATCCCCTCCGGAGGCGACGGGCGAACGCGTCCAATCAGCGCTTATGCGATTGCCGGCAAAGCAGCGCGCGGCAATCGTGCTCACGGTCTGCAACGGCATGAGCCACGCGGAAGCCGCGACGGCCTTGGGCTGCGCCGAAGCAACGGTCTCATGGAGGGCGTTCGTGGCTCGCCGTCGGCTGGCGAGGATCCTTTCGGACGAAGATTTCCAATGAAGCCTCCCGACTTGGAAAAACACCTCAGGGCGGCGAATGTGCCCGACCGCGGCGCAGCGTATTGGGCGAATTTTCCCGAGTCGGTGAAGCGGCGGCTCGGGACCGAACGGCCGCCGGCGGAACGGAGGCGAATGGGATGGCTCCCCGCCTCGGTCGCGGTCGGAACCGCGGTGGGTGGCGTTGTCCTCGGATTCTTTCTCTGGCACCGGCCAGCCCAGGCGCTCGATGCGTACTCCAGGCTCAAGAGCGGGCAGGCGCTTTACGAAGCCCTTCCCCGTTATCTCGGCCGCCTCCAGGCCATCGAGCAGGACGGCAACGGTCTTCGGTTGGTGTTGTCCAAGGAAAGGGATGTTCCGCCGTCGCTGCCTGTTTGGGTGGAAATCTACGAGAGCGGGCATCGCCGCTCCCTCGTCATCTTCAGCGGCCAAAGTTTCCGCTTTGGCGGAGGAGACATTGAAGTGCTCGCCAATCCGGAGGGCCAGGTGATGCTGGTGGGCGAGGATTTCCTCTGGACGAACCGCGGGAAGCCGGCCGCCACCGATGGAATGCGCGTGGAGGCCCGGCTGCTCCCGAAGGTCTTCTAGTTTCTCCTGATTCTCATGAAAGCAACGTTCCTTTCGCTATGGGCGGCCGCTCTCTCCGGGGCGTCCCTGGTCGCGCAGAGCCCTCCGGGTGAATTGCCTGTGGCCGTATTCAATTTTGAGGTGTCGGCCGATGTTCGGCCCGAGCTGGGCGCCCGCTTCGCGCGCCTCGTGGCGGCCGATCTTTCGACGCTGTCGCCGGTTTCCTCCGTCCCGGAGGACAGACTCTCAGGGCTCTCCCCCCAGCCGCGCTTCAACACCGCCGAATCGATCGCGCCCGATGCCGCCGGGCGGCTGGGCCGCCGGGTGGGTGCCGTCGCGCTGGTTAACGGGCGCATGATCTTCGCCGGCCGGAACGCCACGATCGTCGCAAAGGTCATCGACGCCGACACGGGCCGAGTCTACGGCGAATCGGTTCAGGGCGACTTGGGGGTTTCGCTCGAGGATCTGGCTTCCCGTATCAGCGTCAAGATCGCCGCGCTGGTGCTCCAATCTCGCGGGCTACCCGCCACCGCCTGGGCGCCGGCGACCATGCTGCAAGTGCCCGGAGCTATCATGGTCGTCGACGGGTCGCCTCCCCGCGGGGCAGCGGACCTGCCGCTGACGCCGGGCCTGCATGATGTCCTTGTGAGCTACTCCCGGAACGGCGCCTCCACCAGGGCGCGCTTCATGCTCAGGGCGCAGCCAGGCGCAACCTATCAGCTCGTCCTCCGGGACGAACCGAATCAAAGGGTGAACCTGTGGATCGCCGATGCCTCCTCCTCAGCCCAAGTGACCACCTCGATTGGACGAGAGTGGATCAAGGGCGGGGATAACCCCCTGGTCTGCACCGCGACCTATCCGTTGCCTGGGCCCCGCTCCGGCGTCGCGGCCGTGGCTGACGACGAAGCCATCTACGTCATCGGTGGCGAGGAAAAGGGAGGCCGGCACAGCTTCCTGGGCGACATTGTCCGCTTCGATCTTCACAGCCATGAATGCGTCATGCTCACCCAGACGGTGTTTCAGCGCGGATTTCTCGGGGCGGCGCTGGTCGGAGGGAAGATCTATATCATGGGTGGCGACGCCAAGTACGCCACCCTTCACACAATGCAGGTCTACGATATCGCCGGGAAGACCCTGTCTGACGGGCCTTCCATGCCCCACGCCCGCAGGGGTTTTGCCACGGTCGTCGTTGGAAATCGAATCTATGTGATGGGTGGTTCCATCACGCCTCCCAGCTCGACGACGAAGGTCGACGTCTTCGATGCCACCACGCAGACTTGGACGAACGGCCCGGAGATGCTGTCCGCGGCGGACGGCCAGGCGGTGCCCGTCGATCACCGCATCGTCTTTCCAGGCGGCTTCAGGGGCGACATGCGTGCCACGCGCATGCGCGGGGACATCGCTGACGTGCAGGCGCTGGACTTGCGCGAAGGGAAATGGGACTTCTTGCCGCCGCTCGACGAGCCAATGGGCGGCAGCGCCGTGGCTGCCCTCAATGGATGGGTATTCCTCTTGGGCGCCTTCATCGACAGCAACAGGGCCATGGCCTACGACGTGGGCACCGGCCGATCCGACGATTTCGACATCGGCGAGAAAGGAGCCAGGAACAGCGTGGCGGTTACGGTCGGCCGGGCCATCTATGTGATCGGGGGCAACGTTCAGTCTGGCCACTTGGCCTTCACTTCGGACAATATCAATGTCTTCGAGGAAAATCCGAATTGGAAAAGCGATGCGGGCCGGGGCGAGCCGCTCGCCGGACCCTAGACTTCCCCCCGAACGGGCCAGTCACATGCCGAGCAGCGTGCGCGCCCTGCGGTTCTCGATTCGATCAAGCTTTTCGCGCTGCTCGGGCGCGAGCATGTTCCGAAACTCGGTGCGCCCCGCCTCGACCGCAGCCTTGATCCGCGCCCCGCGCTCGTCCGCTGTCAGGTGCTCGTCGGCGCGCGCGGCCCAGATCTCGGCCATGGCCTTTGCGTGAATATGCCGGAACGCCAGCCGCTGCGTCGGGTCCAGGCGGAGGCGATGGGCCAGCCTTTTCATCCGATTCCAGCGCATGGCCAGCCTCATGCGAGCGCGCCATTGGCCCCTCGATGGGGCTTCCGACAGGGAATGGCCGACCGCCGGCGGGGTGGCCGCCGGCGGCGAAGGCGGCGGCGGCAGGGCCGTCGCGTTCGTCTGCGCGTACACGGCGGTGCCAATTCCCAGGCAGCTTGCGACTCCAAGAGCTATCAACGTCCTTCCGGTCATGGTCTTCATGGTATTACCTAGTGAGGACGACAGGCGGCTCATAAAGTTACCTCGGGTTGCCAGAATCCCTGGCGAGAAAGGGAGTCCCGGGCCGAACGCACGCAGCCACGCTAGGCGACCAGCTTGTCTATGGTGATCGGAAGGTCGCGGACCCTCACGCCCGTGGCATGGTAGACCGCGTTCGCGACCGCGGCCGCGCTGCCGGTTATGCCGATCTCCCCGACGCCCCTCACGCCGAGGGAATTGAACTGGAGGTCCGGGTGGTCCGTGAACTCCACCGTGATGTCGGGGATGTCCGCATTCACCGGCACCAGGTAGTCGGCAAGGTTCCGGGTGGCCGGCGCGCCCCGCGCCTGGTCCCAGTCCGTCCGTTCCATGAGCGCCATGCCGATTCCCCATACGATTCCCCCCTGTATCTGGCTGCGGGCCGTCAGCGGGTTCATGATGCGGCCCGCGTCGATGACGGCCACCATCCTGCTGACGCGGACCTGGCGCGTCTCGGGATTGAAGCGGACCTCCGCAAACTGGGCGCCGAACGAGTGCGCTGAGGGCCCCTTGTCGAGGAGCTGCGCGGCAGCCGCCGCGAGCGCGCCGTGCTCGGCCTTCTCCTCGAGGAAACCTTCGCCCGATTTTGAGACCGCCTCCTGTAGCAATGCAAATCCCTCCAGCTTCTTCCTCAGCTTTTGCGCAGCCTCCTGGACCACCGGGCCGACGCTGGCGCTGGTCGAGGAGCCTCCGGACACCCCGGCCTTCGGGAGGAGCGAGTCGCCGAGCTCGCACGACACCCGCTCCACCGGCACGCCGAGGGCGTCCGCGGCGACCTGCGCGAGCGTCGTGTAGGTCCCCGTCCCCAGGTCGTGGGTCGCGGAACGGACGACGACGCGGCCATCCGCATAGATTCTTACCGCGGCGGTCCCGTCGCGGCGATTGGCGGGGTACGTCGCGGTCGCCATCCCGAGGCCGACCAGCTCCCCCTTTTCGCGCATGGAGCCGGGCTCCCGCTGGCGGCGGTCCCATCCGAAGAGTTCCGCGCCCCTGCTGTAGCATTCCAGGAGGTGCTTGGACGACCAGGGCTTCTTCTTCTGGGGATCCTCGTCCGCGTGGTTGTGGATCCTCAGGGCGATCGGATCCATTCCCAGCTTTGCCGCCAGCTCATCCATCGCCGACTCGATCGCGAATGTCCCGGGAGCCTCGCCGGGAGCCCGCATCGGGCATGGGGTGCCGGTGTTGAGGCGGGCAACCCGGTGCGAGACCCGGAGGTTCGGGCACTTGTAGAGCATGGACGTCGCCAGGCCGCAGGATTCGACGTGGGTTCCCTTCATCGATGTCTGCGTGTACGTCGCGTGCCCGACGGCGGTCAGGGTCCCGTCGCTTCTTGCCGAAAGGACAAGTTCCTGTCGCGTCGGGCCCCTGTGGCCGACGCTCGTGAAGAGCTGCGCCCTTGTCAGGACGAGTTTCACCGGCCTGCGGGCCTCCCTCGACGCCATGGCCGCGGCCAGGGAGTGCGGCCAGGAAAAGCCCTTGGATCCGAAGCCTCCTCCGACGAACGGGGACACGATGTGCACCTTTTCAGGCTTCAGGTCGAAGGACTTGGAGACGACCGAGCGAAGTCCCATCACCCACTGGGTCGGCTCGTAAAGGGTCAGGAGATCGTCCGTCCAGTCAGCCACCGTCGCATGCGGCTCCATCGGGTTGTGGTTGAGGTAGGGAGTCCGGTAGGTCTCGGCCACCTCCACGGCGCCCTCCGCCCTGCCCGCGTCGAAATCCCCGCGCTTGAGCTGAAGCTTCTGGGTCCCGAAGACCGTTGCCGGCTCGTAGACCTGGGACGGGTGATTCTCCATGTCGACCTCGAACGGGGCGGGCTCGTAATCCGGCCTGACCATGCCCGCGGCGTCCTCCGCCCTCTCCGGCGTGTCGGCCACGACGACGGCGAGGTACTGGCCCCAGAAAAAGATCTCCGGGTCCTGGAGCGGGAAAAAATGCTCCGCGAATTCACCCCCGGTCGCCATGCTTCCGGGCGGCTTGAGCCGCGGTGCGTTCTCGGGGGTCACGATGGCGACCACGCCGGGCGCCGCCCTCGCGCGGCTGCAGTCAAGCCCGCGGAGCCGCCCGGCGGCCACCGTGCTCTGGACGAGGGACGCGTAGGCCATCCTGGGCAGGCGCACGTCCGCCGCGTAGGACGCGGTGCCGGTCACTTTCTTGACGCCGTCCTTGCGCACGACTTCGCGGCCTAGCGAGGGCGTTGTCATGACAATGCCGCCAGGCGCTGGAGGGCGGTGACAAGCGTCCGTTTTGCAAGCGGCACCTTGAAGGCGTTGTGGCGCCGTGGCCACGCGCCCGCGAGGGCGGCGTCGGCGGCGGCGGAAAACGCCGATTCCGACGGGGCGCGCCCCTCGAGGGCGTCCTCCGCCTCCCTGGCACGCCAAGGCACCGTCCCCACCCCTCCGAGCGCGATTCGCACATTCGTCATGGAGCCCGGGCCGACGTCCGCCGCGACCGCGGCGGATGCCAGCGCAAATTCAAAGGACTGGCGGTCCCTGACCTTCAGATAGAGGGAACGCCGCGCCGTCGCGGGGTGCGGGAGCCTGACCGCGATGATCAGCTCGCCCGGCCGGAGCACGGTCTCGCGCTCGGGCGTGCCGCCCGGCTTCAGGTAAAGCTCGGTGATCGGTATCTCCCGTTCGCCGTCCGGGCCCAGCGCCTGGATGCGGGCGTCAAACGCGGTGAGCGCCACGGCGAAGTCCGAGGGATGGGTCGCGATGCACTGGTCGCTTCCGCCCAGGATCGCGTGGCTCCGGTTGAACCCGTCGAGCGCGGCGCAGCCGGTCCCGGGCGACCGCCTGTTGCAGGACGCGGTAACATCCCTGTAGTACGGGCATCGCGTGCGCTGCAAAAGGTTTCCCCCGGTGCTCGCCATGTTCCGGATCTGGCCGGCCGCTCCTGAAAGCAACGCCTGCGAGACCGCCGGGAACATGGCCTGGATGGCGGGATTCCATGCGAGGTCCGAGTTGGACACCATCGCCCCGATGCTCGTGAAGTCGCGGTCGACGCGGATCTCGCGAAGCGGGAGCGAATTGATGTCCACGACGACGTCGGGCACAAACACGCCCTCCCGGAGAAGGTCCACGACCGTCGTTCCCCCCGCGAGGTACATGGAGCCGGGATTCCTCTGGGCGGCGTCCAGCGCCCCCGCGACGGTGTCGGCCTGTAGGTAGGATATGTCCTTCATGTCCCCGGTGTGCCCGCCGAGCCCCTCACCTCGGTGATCGCCGCCACGATTCCACAGTAGGCGCCGCAGCGGCACAGGTTGCCCGACATCCCCTCCCGGATCCCCTCCGGGGTCGCCGGCCACGGCTCCTTCAGGAAGCCCGCGGCGGACATGAGCTGGCCCGGGGTGCAGAAGCCGCACTGGAACGCATCGTGCGCGATGAAGGCGGACTGGAGCGGATGCAGCTTCTCCCCGTCCGCCAGCCCCTCTATGGTCACGACCTCCTTTTTCCCCAGCCCCGCGGCCAGCGTGAGGCACGAGAGGACGCGGCGCCCCCCGATATGGACGGTGCAGGCGCCACACTGGCCGTGGTCGCAACCCTTCTTCGTGCCGGGATGGTCCAGCCTGTCACGAAGCAGGTCCAGGAGCGTCATCCGCGCCTCGATCGTGCAGCTCACCGGCCGGCCGTTCAGGATGAACGAGAGGGGCACGACCTTCGCGGGGGTGCCCCGCGGCGGTTCACCCGTGCCGCCCGGCGAGGATTGCCCGATCCCCCGGCCCGGCCCGGCCATCAGCATGCCCAGCAGCAGCCCCTGCTTGATGGCGCATCGCCGGGTCATGCCCGCGGTGCCGGGGTCGCTCTTGCTGGATTCGGGGGGGGCCATGGTCGATGATGGGCTAGCTAGCCCTCGAGATCGGGCTCCGGTCCCCGCGTGGCCGCAGGCTGCTCGAGGCGCACCCGGCTGCCCAACCTGGCCGATTCATAGATGGCGGCGATGATCCTCATGTCCTGGAGGCCCTCCTCGCCCCCGGTGTGCGGGCGCCGGTCCCTCACCACGCATTCCGCCATGTGATCCAGCTCGGTGGCAAACTGGTCCCTGGCCGGGACCTCGATGTCCGTCACCTGGTCCGTCCCCTCGAGGGTGCGGCCGTACCCGAGGCGAAGGCCGTCATACGCGAAGGCTGGATTCATCTCCGTCCATCCGTCCGAGCATTCGAGGCGGAAAAACTGCGACCTGTGGCAGGCATAGCTGGCATTGCAGCTGGCTGCGAATCCGCTTGGGAAGCGCAGCATGAACTGAACGGATGATTCCACCTCCCGAAAGCGAGCGTCGCCTGCCAACTGCTCAACCTGCCCGAGGACCTCGTTCGGTTCCTCGCCGGTCAGGAAGCGCGCGGCATTGAGGCAATAGATGCCCACATCGACAAGGGGACCCCCTCCCGCCATGCGCCGGCTGAGCCGCCACTGGCCGGGGTCGCCCTGGTCCTGGGAATTGCTCGAGACGAAATGCAGGGGGCGGCCGAGCCTGCCCTCGCGCAGCATCTTGACGATCGCCCTGTCCATCGGCTCGTACTGGCTTCGGTACCCCAGCATCAGTTTGACCCCCGCCGACTGGCACGCCCTGGTCATCTGCTCAGCTTCCTCCACGGAGACGGCCATCGGCTTTTCGCACAGGATATGCTTGCCGGCGCGCGCTCCCCTCATCGTGTACTCGGCGTGCATCGCGTTCGGCAACGCAATGTAGATGACCTTTACCTCGGGATTGTCGGCCAGCCGGTCATAGGTTGAATAATCGTAGATGGCGCGCTCCTGGATGCCGTGCTGGGCGGCCACCTTGAGGGCCTTTGAACGGTCGCCGCTCACCAGGGCGACGGGCCGCGCGTACCTGCTATGGCTGAAGGCGGGAAGAACCTGCCCCAGAGCCAGGTGGCCGAGGCCGACCACCGCGAAGCCGATGCGCTCCGACGGCGGAAGCGAAGGGTCGGGCGTTGATTCCCCGGCCTCGATCCTGGGCGCATGGAGCGGCGGCAGCTTGACGGCATTCGCCTGCGCGGTGTCCAGCGCGGCGAACGCCCGCGGGACCGACGAGGCCGCCATGGCCGCCGCGGCCCAGCCAAGAAAATCCCGGCGGCCCATGAGCCTCGATGCTGGCGGGTTTTCGCTTCGCATGTGCGTATTTGACAGAGGAGTCCCTCCAAAGTGCGCGGTTGGGGCGCATGGGCCTTAGTATGTTGACCGACGCGGTGGTTCCGATCCGAGGCGAAGGTGCGAAGAAAGAATCGGTCGGGCGCATCCAAATTCCGGCTCCGGTGTCTCTGACTGGCACGGATGAACGCAGACGGCCCAGCCCAAAGGGGCTTTGGCCGCAGGCAGCCGGCCGGCTCAGGGGATCTTGTCGTGCTGCGTGACGGAGCGGCCGCGCTTTGAGCGCGGAAAGGCCACGACCTTCCGGGACGCGGCGGTCCCGTCGTCCGGTGCCGCCGCCTTTTCCAACCGCATGCTGGAGTAGACCCGGGTGAACTCCGCGCCGAGCAGGAATATCTGGGCCGAGTAATAGACCCACAGCAGGAAAACGGCGAGGGAGCCGACCGCGCCGAAGGCCGATGCGACCATGCTCCTCCCAAGGTAAATGCCGATGAGCTCCTTTCCGACCGTGAAGAGCATCGCCGTCGTCGCGGCTCCCATCCAGACGTCGTGCCATAGGATCCTTTTCTGGGGGATGATCTTGTAGATCATGGCGAACATGACCGTGATCAGGGCGACGCTGAGGATGAAGTTGGCTGCCCGCGCGAAAAGGTCCCAGTCCGTGAACATGGGGCCCCACCACTTGGCCAAGGCGGCGAGCGCGGCCGACACCAGCAGCGAGACCATCAGCAGAAACGAGACCGCAAGGATCATACCGAACGAAAGCAGGCGCGACCGGACAAGCGAAAAGAAGCCGCCGGTCCTGGGTTCCCTTGGGGCACGCCAGATCCGGTTCAGCGAATCCTGGAGCTCGTTGAACACCGAGGTGGCGCCTATCAGGAACACGACGATCCCGATTCCTGCCGCCATGGAGCGCCGCACCGGCCCGTCCGCGCTGGTCATCAGACCCTCGACGGCGCGCGCACCCTGGTCCCCTATCAGCCCGCCGAGCTGCGAGTAAATCTCACCCTGCGCCGCGTGGGAGCCAAAAAAGTAGCCGGTGACGGCGATGACGATCAGCAGCAGGGGCGTGATCGAGAACATCGTGTAAAACGCCAATGCGGCGCCCATGCTCGGGGCATAGTCCTGTCTCCATGAAGAAACGGTTCGGGTGAGAAGCTGCCACGCCTCTTTATTGTGGAATCTCATTTCGGATCGATCGCCGGGCCATGGAATTACTGACCAAGGCTCGATGCAACCGGTTCCCGTTCCGCACGCGATAACCCGATGTTGCCAGGGAGGGCGGCAGCGGCGCGGGCCTCGGCTGCCCTACGCATTGACCGCCGAACATTTCGTTGCCGTCCGGGCCGCGGGTGATTAAGCACCGTGTCTCCGTATGCAACACTTGGGCCTGCTCTTCACCCTGTCGCTCCTGGCGGTCAACCTGTGGGGATTGATGCTGATCGCGGGCCTGTATTGGCGCAACCGGTGGTTTGCCCTGGCGCTGGGCCCAATACTCGCCGTCACAACGATCTACGCGATTGAGTGCCATCATGGCCTGGGGCGTTCGCTGGCCGGCCTTTGCCTCTTCTCGACCGCCGTTTCAGTGGCGATGATCGCCGCCAGCATCCGCTCCCGCGAGCCGGGTTGGCTGGGTGTTCGCGGGACCGCGATCCTGCGGGAATGGAGGGCTGAGTTCGCGCCACGGAGGCTCGTCGGCTGCTTCGGGGTCTGCATCGCGGTTTTTCTCTACGCGATGTCCTGGAGGTTCCTCTACCCCAACATCGACGGCTCCTCCGAGAAGATCGCCGATTTTTCCTATATCTGCAGCTATTACATCGGTTCGACCCTGCCGGTGCCCGACGTCTGGTTTTACCCGTATCTCTCGACGCAGTATTACAGCTTCCAGCATTACGGCGCCGCGCTGATGGGAAGGGTTCTTCTCCTGCCGCCGGGCTCCGCGTACAACATCGGGTACTGCCTGCTGATCGCCCTGGGCGGCACGTCGTTCGCCGGGACCGTGTGCCTGGTGGCGAGGAGGACATGGATCCGTGCGGCCGTCATCACGTGTTTCGTCATAGGGGGCACCGGGATCACCCTGCTGGACCACCTGACGGACAGGAATGTCACGCCATGGACCACCATGCGCTTCATCGGCAGCGCGCAGATGGACAAGCCCCCGGTCGGCACATGGCTCAAGTCCTACCAGGAAAAATACAAGGTGCTGGAAATGGGGGGGAATTCGTTTCCCATGGAGCTCCCCGGGGAGATCTATTCCTACGTTGTCTTCCTGGGCGACTTCCACGCCCCGCTGTCGGGCTACTACCTGCTGGGACTCTGCGCCATGGCGATGCTGCTCTGGACGCGCACCGGGCTGTCCCGATATGCCGCCATCACGGGATCCACGCTCACCTGGACCCTCCTCGCGAACACGTGGGTGCTCCCGCTCCAGGGGCTCGCCATCTTCATGTGGATCGCCGTCAATTGGCGCGACTGGAGGCGCCTGGTGCCCGCCGTCGCCGCGGGAGCGGCCATCGTCTGGCTCGCGGCATGGGTCTACCTGTCGGCCTTCACCGCCGCGGCCTCGGGCTACGACACCGCCGTGAAGATGGTCCCGTGGGCGGAGCACACGCCCCCGCTGCTGTTCGGGCTCTTTTTCCTCCCCACCATCGTCTTCATCGCGCTGGGGTTCCTCTCGGGCAGCCCCCAGGGCCGCCGGCTCGCGGTGTTTTGGCTCACGCTCCTCCTTTTCACGGAGTTCTTCTACGTGGACGACGAGTATTCCGGGCATTTCGACCGCTTCAACACGACCCTCAAGTGGTGGCCGTGGGTGATGGCGGGAACGCTGATGACGCTGGCGCCTTTTGTCATGGAGCAGTCCAGGCGCCGCTGGGTGCGGATCGTCGGGATCGTCTTCTGCGTGTATCCCTGCTGCTACATCTACGACCTGTGGGAGCCGATGTGGAACGGGCCCAAGGACTCGGTGGGAAAGATAGAGGGCCATTATTATCTCACGAAGGATGAGTTTCCACGGCTCATGCTCGGCCGGCTCAAGGTCGAGAAGCCCGGGGTCGTCATCGAGAGGCCCGACGAGCAGGGCGGCTTCGTCAACTCGGCGGTCATCCCCCTGTTCGCGGGCCAGAAGATGTGGCTCGGCTGGTGGGGCCACGAGCTCCTGTGGCGGGAGAACCGGGAGGACGTGCGCAGGCGTCACGACAGGCTGATGCTGTTTTACAAAGGGGGGGTGCCCGACGCCGGGAAATGGCTGATCGCGCAGGGAATCGACTATGTCCTCTGGTACCGTCCGGACGACAGCCCCCAGCTCTGGGAGAAGGTGAACAAGGCCGTCAGCCCGGAATACATCTGGTGCGACATCCTCACCTACCAGGACGAGGACGGCCGCAGGGTCGGGTTATGGAAACGGGCGCCCGAGGGTCCGCCCTGACTCCTTTCCCGGACAAGGTTTCCCATGCCCCAGCGCCACGCCATCGACGACGTTTGCACGAGATGGGACGCGCGACCGCGGCTCCTTGCACCCGGAATCGGAATGGACCACGTTGTGAATGACCCAGGCCGAATATCGGGCCCAACCCCCAGGCCGCCATCATGAAATACCTGTGTTGCTTTCTGTTCTCGGCGGCGGCTGCGCTGGCGTCGGACATCGGCGACACCTACGAGAAGGTCATCGCCGAGAAGGGCCCCCCGAAGAGCCAGATGGAGGCGGGCGCGATTCGGATCCTCAGCTACCCGGACGCGACCATCAAGATCAAGGACAACGTGGTGGTCTCCATCAAGGCCGTCATAGCCGCGCCGGCCCAGCCCACCGCGGTGCCAAGGCCCGCCGGCCAGGAGGTGTCGCCGACCGAGCGGATCGCCGCGCTGAAAAGGAAGCTGAAGGATGCCCTGGCGAAGGTTGACGTGATCGTGAACCAGCCGGCGCCGTCCGTTCCGCGCACGCCTGAGATGAACATCACGTGGTGGGGCAACGCCTGGTTTCACCCGGGCGCGACCACCCCGGATTTCAACAACGTCGATGTCCGCAAGACGCAGGAGACGGCGCAGTATGCGAAATACCAGTATGTCTCGTCCAACTTCACCCCCGACATCGCGTTCCTAGGAAGCGAGATTGAATTCAACTCGATGACCAAGTTCTTCTACGTGGACCGCTCGGTCCCGAAAAAGAAGCTCACGGAGGACGAGATGCTCGAGATCAACCGGCTCTACCGCATAATCGGGCAGTGCGAGATTCAGCTGGACATCCTGGGCGCGAAAGAGGGGCCTGCTCAGTGAAGGGTCCGGCGGCCGGCGGGTTGCAGGGCAGCTGACGGGGCCGAAGGCCGGGGACGGCCCGTTGGCTCCCTGCTCTTCACGAGCCTTGAACTTGCACTGGCTTTGCATTAGGAATTATCCGTCCATCGATTTCCATGCCTGAAAGACACAACGAGCGCCCGGTTGCCTCTGGACGCATAGCGCCGGGCCCGAACTCCGTGCCGATTTGCGTGTCCACGCCCTTGCGAAGACGTTGAGGGCCGCAGCGAACCATGCAAATCCCGTACCTGATCCTGATCGCGATCCTGCTTTCGCTCCTGCTGCTCCAGCTCAACCAGCGCCTCGCTTCCCCGATTGTGGCGATTGCCGAGCGCTGGCTCCGATGGTTCGTGATATCGATAGGGGGCGCGCAGCTTTGCCGGGACTTCGACCTGGTCGACCGGCCGTTGTGGGTGCTCTCGCTCGCGGTATTCATCGGCTGGTTCCTGCTTGAGACCCTCTACAACTGGCTCGCGATCGCGGCGCTGAGCGTGAGTCCGTTCCCGCTCTTCCCGAGGTACGCGGTGAACACCAGCGGCGAGGAGTGGCCCGTCCAGCCGCGGTTCCTGAGGATCCGCGAATGGCTCCGCTCCCGGGGCTTCCGCCAGGTACAGGCCCTGAAGGCGGAGGTGGGCGGCGACATCTACCTGCGGGTTTCGGTGTACCAGGACGAGGCGGCGCTTCTCCGGGTGCAGGTGACGTTCCTCCCGCAGAGCAACGGCGCGATCGACGTGTGCTATTCGCTGATGACGATGGCCGTGGACGGCTCGAGGTACGTGACCGACAATCTTTACATCCCGTTCGGCGGATTTTACCCGGCGGAATGGTATGTCGACCGCCGGCCCTGCTGCCGGTCGCTACCGAGGCTGCTTTCGCTCCACCGGAAGAGAATCTCGGCGCTGGGCCGCGGGCTCGCGGCCTTTGCGGTCGAGCCGATGATCGACCTGAACGACGCCCAGCGCGAGCTGGACCAGGTGAACACCGAGCTCGGGTTCCTGAACCCGCAGGGCGCGCGCGAGGAGAAAGGCAAGATCACCCACGAGGGTCGCTACAGGGTTTGGAAGGAGATTTGGACGCTCAACTACCTCGGGCGTTCGGCGCGCTACGACTGAGCCGCCGTCATGCGGGCGCCGCCAGCTGGCCGCAGCCGGCGGCAATGTCGATTCCCCGGCGCTGGCGGACCGTGCTGGGCAGCCCATAGCCGTCGGCGAGGATTCGCTGGAACCCCCTTGCGGCCTCGCTGTGCGAGGGAGACCCGGAATACCCGGCGGTCGGGTTGAGCGGGATCAGGTTGACCTGGGCCGGCAGGCCTTGGATCAGGCGGCCCACGGCGTGGGCATGGTCGGCGGTGTCGTTCTTCCCGTCGATGAGCGTCCACTCGAAGAAGATCCGGCGGCCGAGCGTCGCGCAAAAATAGCGGCAGGCGTCCATCAACTCGTCGAGGGGCCACTTGCGGGCGGCGGGAACCAGCTCGGCGCGCTCGTGCTGGTTCGCGGCGTGGAGCGAGACGGCGAGATGGATGGGGCGCGCCTCGTCGGCCATGCGGCGGATGCCCGGGACGACTCCCACGGTGCTGAGGGTGATCCGCCCGGCGCCGAGCCCCAGTCCGCTGGGATCGCGCAGGATGTCCACGGCCCTCATGACCGCGTCGTAGTTGTGCAGCGGCTCCCCCATCCCCATGAGGACGACGTTGCGGAGGCGCCGGGGCTCGCGCGAGGCGCGCAGGGCGCGGGCGGCGTGGACCGCCTGCGAGACGATCTCCCCCGCCGCCAGATGCCGCCGGTATCCCATCTGGCCTGTGGCGCAGAAGACGCAGCCCATCGCGCAGCCGGCCTGGCTGCTCACGCACGCGGTCGCGCGGCCGGTGAACCGCATGAGGACCGTCTCGATGCGTTCGCCATCGGGCAGCCCGAGGAGGAACTTGCGGGTGAAACCGTCACTGGAACCGGTCTCAACCGACACCGGAAGGGTGCCGATGTGGGTCGCCGCGGCCAGCCGGGAGCGCACGCGCGCCGGAATCTCCGGCATCTCGTCGTGCGAGGCGGCGAGACCGAGATACAGGTATTTCCAGAGGCGCGCGGCGTGGCCGGGGCTGAATCCCCAGGATTCAACGAGGGCCAGGAGCTCGGGCCTGGTGAGGCCGTACAGATCGGTCGACGGGGAGGGCAATCGGGCGCCAAGTGAACGCTCCCGCGGCGGGAGGCGCAAGGTGGATTGCCTTTCGCGACACCGCGAGCACGCTCTGGCACCATGGATTTTGTCAGCAAATTCCTCGAGTGCTTCATCCCGCTGTTCGTGACGATCGACCCCGTCGGGCTTGCGGCGATCTTCCTTGCGCTCGGGCGGAACGTGCCGGTCGCAAAGCGAAAAAGGATAGCGAACCAGGCGACGTGGACCGGGGGCATCGTGGCGCTTCTCTTCCTCTTCCTTGGGCGCGTCATCTTCATCGCGATCGGCATCGGCGAGGGCGACTTCCAGATCGCCGGGGGCGTCATCCTTTTCGTCATCGCGATGCGCGAGCTCACCCAGACGACGTCGCAGGAAAGGAGCAGCCTGCCGGACGATTTTGGCGTGGTCCCCCTTGGCATGCCGCTCATCGCCGGGCCCGCGACGATCACGACGCTCCTCGTCATCTCAAAATCCGTGGGCTTCGGGATGACCCTGTTCGCGCTCGCGGTCAACCTGGCCCTTGTCGCCCTGGCGTTCGCGCAGAGCGACCGCCTCGAGCGCCTGATCGGCCAGACGGGGCTGCGCGCCATCTCGAAGATCATAGCGCTCCTGCTCGCCGCGATCGCGGTGCACATCGTGCGCCGCGGCTTCGGCCCCTGACGCCGCGTCAGCCGGCGAAGCTTGTCAGGAGGTTGGCGTAGATCTTGGCGCTCGCGACGAGGTCCCCCACCCTCGCCCGTTCATTCACCGCGTGGATGTCCTCGCCGCCCGGGCCGTAGCCGAGCGTGGGGATGCCCAGGTGGTGGGCGAAATAGTGGATGTCGTTGAATCCGGTCGACACGCTGAACGCGGTGGGCTTTCCGCGGACATGCTTCACGCTGGCGGCCATGGCCTTGAAGAACGGGTGCTCCGGCTTGGTGAAGCAGGAGAAGTTCTCCGAGACCTTGGAGACCGTGATGCGGCAGCCCGGTATCCGCCTTGCGGCGGCGGCGAGGTATGCGCGGAGGCCGCGCTCGGCCTCCGCATGGTCCTCGACCGACAGGACCCGCCGGTCGATCGAGAACGAGGCCTGGGCCGGGACCGTGTTGATCTTTGAGCCGGGACCGCAGGAGAAGACGCCGCCGACGTTGATCGTGGGGCGCATGGTCGTGCCCTCGGGAGTGACGAAGGTCCGACGGGCGATCTGCTTCTTGTAGGCCTCCAGCTCGAGCACCAGGGCCGCCATCTTTTCCAGGGAATTGACGCCATCCTCGGGCTTCGATCCGTGGGCCGCGCGCCCGTGGACGGTCACCTCAAGCCAAAGGGTTCCGTTGTGGCCGCAGCACACCTGGTTGCCCTCCGCCCCCTCCATCACGATCGCGTAATCGGGCCGGATGGGGGCCTCGTCGACGACCCAGCGAGCGCCGAGGAAGGAATCGGTCTCCTCGTCCGCCGTGAACGAGACCTCGATGTTCATCAGGGGCCTGGAGCGTGTCGCCTGGAGCGCGTCGAGGGCGGTCAGCAGGCTTGCCATCGAGCCCTTCATGTCGGCGGTCCCGCGGCCGTAGATCACGCCCTTCTCGACGGCTCCGCTGAAGGGGTTCCCGTGCCGCCACGCGCCGGAAACCGGCACGACGTCGTAATGGGCGTTGAAATGGATCGTTTTCTTGGCGCCCGGGACCTTGAGCTTGCCGAGCACGTTGAAGCGCGGGAATCCATGCTGCTCGGCGGGAAGGCTGCTCCTAAGGAGGGGCCCTGGAATGGGAAAGCGACTCCCCGAGAGGCCGACCTTGCCGAGCTCCCGGGTCAGGTACCCGGTGATCGCCTCGTAGTCCTCGCCGGGCGGATTGACGGTCGGAAACCCGACGAGGCGCTTCAGGCGCCCGAGAAGGACCGGGGCGCTGCGGTCGATGAAAGCGTTGAGCCTGTCCATATCGGGCCATCATCGAGAAGCTGCGGGGAAACGGGAAGCCTGGAATGGCGTGCAAACCGGGCCGCCCTTGTCTATCTCACTGCCTGTGAACGTCGAGGCGCGTCATTTGATTTCAAAGCTCGGGCTTGTTCCCCTGCCCCTCGAGGGCGGATTCTACGCCTCCTCATGGACAAGCGCGGACAGGCGGCCCGACGGGCGCGCCTTCGGCTCGGCGATCCTTTTCCTGATCACCGAGGACGATTTCTCGGCGCTGCACCGGCTCGGGATGCACGAGATATGGCATTTCAGCGCGGGCGATCCAGCGGAACTCATCCGACTCGACCCGCGCACGGGATCCTGCCGGGTGTGCGTCCTCGGCCCGGACGTTGGGGGGGGCCACGCTCCCCAGGCGCCTGTTCCACCGGGCGAGTGGCAGGGCGCGCGGATCATCCCGGGAGGCGCCCGGGGCTGGGCGCTTTTCGGCTGCACGCTTGCGCCGGCATGGGACGAGCGGGAGTTCGAGCTGGGGCAAAGGGAGGCGCTTGTCCGCGAGTTTCCCGCGCACGCCGGGATCATCCGCTCGCTCACGCGCTGAGTCCCCGGCCCGCGGGCCACAGATGCTTTTTGACAGGGCAACGCCCCCCCGGCAGCGTGCGAGAAGATGACCCTGGCCGACCTAAGGAAGGAATACGCGCTTGCCGGGCTGTCCGAGAAGGATCTCGCCCGCGATCCCTTCCGCCAATTCGAGAAATGGTTCCAGGAGGTGGAGGCCGCCAAGATCCCCGAGCCCAACGCGGCGGTGCTTGCGACCGCGACGAGGGACGGGCGCCCGTCCGCGCGCCTGGTCCTCCTGAAGGGCGTCGACGGCCGGGGATTCGTGTTCTTCACGAGCTACGACAGCCGCAAGGGCCGGGAGCTCGAGGGGAACCCCCGCGCGGCCTATGTGTTCCCGTGGATCGCGCTCGAGCGCCAGGTGGTCGTCGAGGGCGCGGTCGCCAGGGTCGCACGCGAGGAGAGCGAGGCCTATTTCCACAGCCGCCCGCGCGCGAGCCAGCTCGCGGCCTGGGCGTCGCCCCAGAGCACGATCATCGCCGGTCGCGAAGCGCTCGAGGACGCCATGAAGTCGATGGAGAAGAAATACTCCGGCCGCGAGGCGCCGCTGCCCCCGAACTGGGGCGGATTCCGGATCGTGCCCGAGACCGTCGAGTTCTGGCAGGGGCGCCGCAGCCGGCTTCACGACCGGCTGCGGTACCGCCGCGAGGCGAACGGCGCCTGGGCGGTGGAGCGGCTGGCGCCCTGAGCCGGATCCCGCAGGGGCCCCTTGATGATCTACCTGATCCGGCACGCCGACGCGGTTTCCGACGAGGTGGATCCCCTGCGGCCCCTGAGCGCGAAGGGGCGCGACCAGGTGGTCGGGGTCTGCAGGATCCTTCAGCGGGGGCCCGATTTCAAGCCGGCGGAATTCTGGCACAGCCCGCTCGCGCGCTCCCGCGAGACCGCGGAGCTGCTGGCGCGGGGCCTCAGGCTGTCGGCGCCCGTCGTCCTGACCCCCGGGCTGGAGCCCGAGGACGACCCGGCCAAGATCGCGGCGGTCCTTGGGTCGGAGGCGAGGGACATCGCGGTTGTCGGGCATGAGCCCCACCTGGGAATACTCGCCTCCCTCATGGTCGAGGGCCCCGGGCGCGCCGGGATCTGCATCCCCTTCCCGAAGGCCGGGGTCCTCGCCCTCTCGCGCAAAGGCAAGCGCTGGCAGCCCGAGTGGCTCGCGCGCTCACCATGACCCTCGATGTTCTGCCGGGGCGGACGGGAGGGGCGGCGGAGAACATGGCGTCGGATTTCCTCCTCCTGCAGCGCTATCCCCGTGCCGGCGCGGCGCGCTACCGGCACTATGGATGGCGGTCGCCCGCGTTCACGTTCGGATACAGCCAGAAGATCTCCTACGTCCGGGACCAGCTGCCGGCCGGGGAGACCTTCGACCTGTGCCGGCGGCCGACAGGGGGCGGGCTGGTCGACCACCGGGACGACTGGACGTACGCGCTGGTGATTCCGAGGGGGCACCCGCTGGAGGAGGCGCGCGCGACGCAGAGCTACCGCGCGATCCACGAGGCGCTGGCGGGGGCGTTCGACGGGGCCGGGGTGGCCGTCGCCCTCAAGCCCGTTGCCGAGCCGGCGGCCGGCGCGGAGCCCGGCGGCCCGGCGGGGGTGTGCTTCGAGAGGGCTGAGATATTCGACGTCGTCCACGCGAGGACGGGCGCAAAGATCGCGGGGGGCGCGCAGAAGCGAAACAAGCGCGGCCTCCTCTTCCAGGGATCGATCTGGAGGCCTGCGGCGGGAGGGGACGCCGTGGATTGGGACCGGCTGGGCGGGGAATTCGTCACGCGCCTGGCGGCCGCGCTGGGGGCGGACGCCTCCGTCGCGCCGTGGCCCGAGCTCGAGGAGGATGAGGCCGAGGGGCTGATGGAAAAGTATGCCTCGCCCGAGTGGATGGAGTTCCGCTGACAGCGCCCCTGTGCGGTATGCTCGCGGCGGTTTCCCCGGGTTGGGTCCGCGCGGCGTGACCTACCAGACGGGCGGCCAGGTCTCCACGGGCTCGCTGCAACCGAAGGCAGTTCGGAACTCGGGGAAATTTGCGACGGGGCCCAGCACGCGCCAGCGGGCGGGACTGTGCACATCGCTTCCCACGGTCAGGCGCAGTTTCTCGGGCCGGGTATTGGTCCGCCAGCCCTGGGCAAACGCGATGAAGAAGCGCTGGTCCGGAGTAAAGCCGTCCGAAGGATCCTGTCGCCTGCCGCGCGTCGCCAGCTTGTAGGCCTCGTAGGAAAGGCGCAGGCCGCCGGTGTCGGCGACGTTTTCGCCCAGCGTCTGGTGGCCGTTGATATGCACGCCGGGAAGCACCTCGTACCCGTCGTACAGTTTCGCAATCCGCTCGGCCCGCACCTGGAAGCCGCTGGCATCGGCATCGGACCACCAGTTCTTCAGGTTGCCCTGCCAGTCATACTTCCGGCCCTGGTCGTCGAAGCCATGGGTGAGTTCATGGCCGATGGTCGAGGCGAGCGCGCCGTAATTGTCGGCGTCACTGGCGCCCTCGTTGAAGAAGGGGGGCTGCAGGATGCCCGCCGGCAGGACGATCTCGTTCAGCGTCCGGTCATAGTAGGCGTCGTTGGTCTGCGGCGTGATGCCCCACTCGTCGCGGTCGACGGGCTTCCCGAGCTTTGAGAGCTGGCGCCGGAACTCGAATGCGGAGGCGGCGAGGACATTCAGCACGTAGGCGCGCCGTGCAACGTCGAGCTTTCCGTAGTCGCGCCACCGGTCGGGATAGCCGACCTTGCTTCTGATCGCCGCAAGCTTGCGGTAGGCCTCCTTCTTGGTCGCCTCGCTCATCCACGCTGCGCCTTCGATGCGCCCGTGCATCGCCTCGATGTGAAAACCCACCATCTCGAGCACCCGCGCCTTCGCGGACGTGCTGAACGCCCGCTTCACATACAGCTGCCCGAGGTCCTCGCCAATGGCGTCATCCTCCTCCTCGAGGACCCGCTTCCACCGCGGCTTCATCTCGGTTTCGCCCGAAAGCGTCGTGCCCGCGAAGGCGAAATGTTCCTGCTCGAATTCCAGGCCAAGGTAGTTCGACGTGAGGGAGAGCACCCGCCAGCGCAGATAGAGGCGCCAGGTCTCGATCGGTTCAGTGGCGATCAGCTGGTCAAGCGCGGAAAAGAACTCTGGCTGGCCAACCAGGACCGTTTTCTCGGACGCGGGAAACCCGAACGCCGACAGGAATCCCTCCCAGTCCAGTCGGGAGGCGAGCCGGCTCAGCCCCGTGCGCGCGAGCTTATTGTAGTTCCTGTCAGGATCGCGGAGCTCGACAATGGTCCGCGAGGCTCTCGCGAGCTTCGTTTCAAAGGCCATGATCGCATCCGCGCCGGCCTTGGCCGACGCGGACGTGTCGCCCGCCAGACCAAGCGTGCGGGCGATATGGGCCACATAAGCTCTGCGGATGCCCTCGGCGTCATCCCCGGCCTGGAAGTAATAGTCGCGATCCGGCAGGCCGAGGCCGCCCTGCTCAAACGCCGCGATCATCGTCGCGCTGTCCTTGTCGTCCTGCTGCACCCAGAAGCCAAAGGCGACAGGCAACCCCTGACCATGAAGGCGACCGACCATGCCGGCCAATTCGGACGGCGTGGAGATCGCCTGGATGGCGTCCAGCATCGGCTGGAGGGGGTGCAGCCCCTCGCGCTCAATGGACGCCTCGTCCATCCCCGATGCGTAGAAGTCGCCCACGCGCTGGGCCAGGCTTCCCTTTGGTCCTCCGTTGCGGGCCGACGTCTCGAGAATCTCCTTCAGGATGGCGTGGTTGCGCTCGTCGATCTCCTGGTTCACTCCATACTCGGAATAGTCCCCCGGGATGGGCACCTTGTCGTAGGCGCCGTTTGCGTAGGCATAAAAATCCCGGCAGGGTGAGGCCGACAGGTTCATATAGGAGCGGTCCACCGCGACGATGGGCGTGTCGGGAGCGGCCCCCAGCGTCGGCCCAAGGGCGATGAACAGCATCGCGCGGGCAGGATGGAAGGTCATGGGCGCATGGAACCCGGTGTCAGGCGATTGCGGCGCGCCGCCTAGAACGGCCAGAAGTGGAACACCTTGGCCGCCGCCAGCCAGGCGAGCACGGCCACGCTGAGCGCGAACGCGATGGACCGCCGCGTGTTCGCGGCCTCGTCCTCATAGGGATCGAAGGCAAGCCGGTCCGAGTTCGGGGGGAGGACGCCCCGGTCGGTCAGGGCGACCCCAAGGGGCATGTTGATCTTCACGCGGCCGTTCACGGCCCAGCCGGTCCCCTCCAGCAGGGGACCCAGGTTGCGCTGGCGCAGCTTGAGGGCGGCAAGGAGCATCGAGGGCCCGGAGATGAGGAGCAGGGCCGCCGCCACGGCGAGCGGCCATTCCCAGAGCGCAAGCCTGAGCAGGCCGGAAAACACGCTGGCCACCGCGCCGCCGATAGCGCCGATGGCGAGCCCGAAGGCGGCGAAGATCCCGGCGAACTTTGCGATGTCGAAGGCGTGGGTCGGAGCGGCCGGGGGGGACGCCGGGGCTGCGACGGCGGCGTTCAGGCCGCCCTGGACCGCCTGCTCCTTTGAGGAGGCGAACTTCGCGAACTGGCTCTCCACGAATGTGGCGACCTTCTTGTAAGGCGCGAAGAAGGACTGGCGGATGCTTATGGGGCTGTCGGCAATCCGGGTGATCGTGACATCCCAGTCCCGGCCGCCCCGGTCGTAGAACACGCCGTTCCTGCCGACAAAGAGGTAGTCGCTGTCGCCCTGGGTGAAGCCTGCGGCGATCTTCATTGTCTCGCCGCCCGGCCGGCGGCACTCGACATAGGCGACGTACACCCGGCTCATCGAGGCGAACACCGCGTGCCTTTCGAGATCGTCCACCCGGATGCAGAGGCTGCAGGAGCGGCTGTCCATGTAGAGGGTGCCCGCCTGGAATATGGCCGGTCTCGCCCTGGAGTAGAAGTCGGTGAAATTCACGAAATTCCGCAGGATCGTTCCGAGATCCCTGTAGAACAGCGCCAGCCGCTCCACATCGGCCGCGGCCGCGACCCTCGGGGCCAGCGCCTTGTCCTCGCCGAGGAGGTCCGCCAGGGCGATCATGCCCGGGCCGGCAAGGATCGCGTTGATCCGCTCAAGCCCCAGCTTGGCGACGCCGGAAGTCGGCCTCGTCCCGATCCACGCCTCGTAGGGCCTGAGCCGCTCGGCGAGCGCCGCCCAGTCGTCGGGCGTGAGATAGTTGGCCGACGCGCCGAGAAGCGGGACGACCGCAGCCTCGTGCAGCCGCGCGAGTGCCGCCGCCCAGGCGGGATTGACGCCCTCGAGGAGCGGCAGGGCGCGGTCGGGCTCGATGCGCGCGAGGGGGAATGCCGCCAGCACCGGCGATTCGGCGGTCAGTTCGCCGCCCGCGATCGCGCGGTAATCCTCCTCGTGGCGGTTCAGTCCCGGGACCGCCGCGGAATCATAACCGGCCAGCTTCACCCGCGCGAAATAGTCCTCGACCTTCGCGCGGACCGCGGCGACCGCCGCGAAGGCCTCCGCCGCCGCGGGGCCGAGCCCCGATGCGGACTCCCCGGCCGCCTCGGACCAGGCCTTGAACGCCCTCAGGTCGGCGAAAAACGCCGCGACCGTCTCCTGCGTCGTGTTCCCGCAGCAGGCCGCTATCTCCCGTATGAGGGCGCGCGTCGCGTCATCCGATGCGGCCTCGGGCCTAAGGATCCCGTCGCCCTTGAGGGGACCCATCGAGATGGCCCTTGCGACCTCGGCGGCGTCGGCCGCCGAGACAGCGTCGGCCGTCCGGCCCAGCCTCGACAACACCCATTTCGCGGCGTCCGCGACCGCCCGGCCCTCGGGGCCGAGGTCGAGGGCGTCGAGCGGCAGCGCAGGCGCGCTTCGCAGGAGCGCCGACGGGTCCTTCAGCCTGGCGCAGGCCCAGGTCACGGCGGCGATGACCTCCGGGGGCCGCACGTGGCCATCCCCGTCGGTGTCTATGACGGCCAGGGTTCGCTCGTCGATCTGGAGCCCCTTGACCGGGCAGCTCAGCGCCACCCAGAGCTTCTGGTCGAGCTCGCCCAGCGCGGCGAGGTCGGCGGCCGACTTGAGCGAGACCTGGTCAAGCCCGCCGCTGCGTATGAACTTCCACGTGTGCGGGGGTGGAGGCGGTGCGCTCATCGCGGCGACTATTTGGAGCCGCCTCCGCCTTGGCAATACCCCAGCCGCCCAAGGGTGATCACGCACTCAAGGTGCCGGGTCTGGGGAAACAGGTCGAAGGGCTGCACCGCGGTGGCGGCGTATCCCGCGGCGATGAACTCCCTCAGGTCGCGCATCTGGGTCGCCGGATCGCAGCTCACATAGACCACGGAGCGCGGGGCGAAGGCGAGGAGCTGCCGCAGGAACGCCTCGTCACATCCCTTTCGGGGGGGATCGATCACGACCGCCGTGTCGTCGCCCGGGAATTCAAGGCCCGCGAATATGGCGGACGCGTCCCCGGCCTGGAACGAGGCGTTGGCGATTCCGTTGGCGGACGCGTTTTCGCGCGCAAACGCGACCGACGACGCGCTCACCTCGACGCCCACCACGCGCTCGAACACCCGCGCCGAGGCCAGGGCGAACAGGCCGCTCCCGCAGTAGGCGTCGACGAGGAAGCGGGCGCCGCCCGAGCGGGCCTGGTCCCGCACATAGGCCGCGAAGGCGGGCAGGAGGAAGGGGTTGTTCTGGAAGAAATCCCTGGCGAGGAACCCGAGGCGAAGCGTTTCCCCCGGCCCAAGGGCGACCTCCTCGGTGACCCTGTCCTCATAGCGGGTCGACACGGTCCCCCCGGCGTCGCGGAAGAGAAGCGTGGCCCCGCGCTCGAACCCGCCATTCGCCGCCCGTCTGCGGATCTCCTCCCGGGTCTCGGCAAGCCGCGCGTTGATCGGCTCGGTCGCGATCTCGCAGCGCGGGACGTCCACGACCTCAAACCGGTTTCCCTGCCTGAGGAACCCGATCGCGAGCTCGCCGCCCCCCCTGGGCGCGTTGAAATGGGGCGTGATCTTGGAGCGATAGCCGAACGGCCGGGGCGAGCCGATCACGGGGGAGACCTCGAGGGTGAGGCCCGCCATGTGCTGAAGGAGCTCGGCGACCTGGCGGCGCTTCCATTCGAGCTGTTCCCCGTAGAGGAGGTTCTGGTACTGGCATCCCCCGCAGCGGCCGAAGAGCGGGCATCTTGGGGTGATCCGATGCGGCGAGGGCGAGATCACCTCGACCAGGTCCGCCTCGGAATAGTTGCCGTGGTTCCGGTAGACGCGCGCGCGGATCCGCTCCCCGGGAAGCGCGAACGCGACCATGACCACCCATCTGGCCTCGGGGTCCGCCCCCCCGAGAGCAACCCGGCCGAGCCCAAGCCCGAGGTTGGTCAGCGTCGTGATCGAGAGCTCGATCTCCTGGTGGTAGGCGAACGGCTTGTCGTTGAATGTTTTCCTTTTGGACACCGGGGGTAACAGCAATTCAAATAGGGCGATGCCCGTCGAGATAATCACCAGCCTCCAGAACCCGCGGCTCAAGCGGCTCGTGCGGCTGCGCGACCGGCGCCCGCGGGATGAGGAGCGGGCGTTCCTCATCGAGGGCTACAGGGAGGTCCGGCGCGCACTGGAGAGGAAAGTCGCGCTGGGGGAGCTGTACTATTCGCCGGGCTGGTTCCTGGGCGAGAACGAGCCCGCCCTCCTCTCCGAGGCCGAGTCCGCCGGGACGAAGCTGTTCGAGCTTTCCAAGGACGCCTTTGCGAAGGTGGCCTACAGGGAGCGGCCCGACGGCATCCTGGCCGTCGCGCCGCAATGGCGCAGGACCCTCTCCGACATCGCGCTGCCCGCCGATCCGCTCCTCCTCGTCGTCGAGGCGATCGAGAAGCCCGGCAATCTCGGGACGATCCTTCGAAGCGCGGACGCCGCGGGATGCGACGCCGTCATCGTGTGCGACCCCGTGACCGACATCTTCAACCCGAATGTGGTCCGCGCGTCCACGGGTGTGCTGTTTTCGCTCCCGTGCGTCGTCGAGGAGGGGATCGCCGTCCTTGCTTGGCTGAGGGACCGCGGGATCCGGGCGGTCGCAACCACCCCCGCGGCCCCGATGCTCTACACGGATTCAGACCTGCGCGGCCCCCTCGCGGTCATCATGGGGAGCGAGCAATTCGGCCTCAGCGACCTCTGGCTCAAGGGCGCGGACCAATGCGTGAGGATACCGATGGCGGGGCAGGCCGACTCGCTCAACGTCGCGATGGCTGCGCTGGTCACGCTGTTCGAGGCCGTGCGCCAGCGGGGCGGCCGCGCATGAACGTCCGGCGGAGCCTTGGCTGCAGCCGAAGCTCGAGCACCCAGGCGAGTCCGAACGACAGCGCAGTCAGGAGCGCGAACCTGAGCAAGTAGCTCCACGCGGTTCCCCGGGGAAGGTCGGGCTGGCCCAGGACCCCGAACTGCAGCGCGAGGGATACGGCGTACAGTCCGTACGAGACGAGGCCCACGGGCGCCATCCGGACGAGGATCGACGGCTCGGGCTTCCACTTCACCAGGATCCACGCCAGCCCGATGGCGATCGCATAGGCCGGGAAGGCCCCCTCCCCGATGTCCCCGAAATCGCCCGTCGCGAAGCGCACGACCAGCGCGAGCGACGCCACGGCGAGGCTGGAGACCGCCAGCGGCCGGTGCCACCGTCGGCCGCGGCCCGTGAGGACGAGGAGGAGCCACACGCTCACGGGCAGGATGTCCAGCCGCCTGAGCTCCAGGGGAAGAATCGACAGGTCCGGGATGGGAAGGGCGGAGGAAAAGGCCCAGAACGGGGCGAGCGGCCACATGACCGCGGCCACGAGGAGCGCGCTCGGCCAGTTGCCGTGGCCCGTGTCCCTCGGCGCAAGCCACGCGATCGAGAGGCCCGCGACCCAATAGAGGGCGCCGCACGCGTAGCACGAGATGAACTGGGGGAACCCGGGAATCCCCACGGCGGCCACCGTCGCGGCGGCGATGATGCAGAGGAGCCAACCCGCGCGCGGGGCGAGGCGCCATATCGCGAGGAACATGAGGTAGTAGAACATCTCGAAGTTGAGCGTCCACAGGCTGGCATTGTTGAGCATGACCGGCACCCGCCAGCCAAAGAGGTAGGGGTTGTAGTTCTCGAGGAACGCGAGGTTTCCCAGGACGGTCCCGGCGGCCGTCCGCGGGGCCAGCGCCCACGCGATGAGGACGGCGGCCGTGTTGACCGGCACGAGGCGCAGGAGCCGCCTGCCGAGATAGCCGCGCGCCGCGGGCGCCGTGAAGCGCGTCTTCACCGTCAGGCCGATGACATAGCCCGACAGGACGAAAAAGAGGAGCACCGCCACCGATCCCATGTCGAGCCACCAGAATGGCGCCGGGGGCGAGTAGACGGGATCCAGGCAGGGAATGGGCGCGATCGCATGGCCGTAGAACACGGTCAGCGCGCAAAGGCCCCGCAGGCCCTCGAGCGCCAGGTCCCTCCCCGCGGAGTCCGGCTCCGGGCCGGGCGGCGCAAGGCGAGTGGAGAGGAATGCGGCCATGGGGAGCCCTATCGGGGCATGTTCCGAAGGCCGGCAACCAGGTCCGCCATGCCCTCCGCCATGCCGACCCGGGGCGCGTATCCCAGGTCGCGCCTTGCGGCGGAGATGTCGAACCAATGGTCCTTGGCGAGTTCCGCGGCGATGAACCGGGTCATCGGCGGCTCGCCCCGCAGCCGGAGCGCGCCCCATGCGGCCTCGCAGGCCGCCCCGAGCATGGAAGCCGCCCCGAGCGACAGCCTTCGCGTGACGGGAGCCTCCCCGACGGCCGCCAGCAGCGCGTTGATCCAGTCCCAGAGCACGACGGGCTCGCCGTTGGTGATGAAGTACGCGCGGCCCCCCGCGGGCGAGCCGGGGCCGCACAGGGCGGCTTCCGCGGCGAGGTGCGCGTCCGCCGCGTTTTCGACATGCACCATGTCGACGCGGTTTCTCCCGTCCCCGACGATCCGCAGCCGCCCCGCGCGCGCCCGCTCGAGGATCCGCGGCACCAGGTGCGGATCGCCCGTGCCCCATATCAGGTGCGGCCGAAGCGCCACGGTCGCCAGGGCCGTCGTGTGGGCCGCGAGCACCTCGGCCTCGGCCCGGGCCTTCGTCAGCGGGTACGGGCTTGGGCAACGGTCCGTCAGCGGGAGCGATTCGTCGGCGCCGGCGAGGTCGCGCCCGTTGTAGACGACGCTGGGCGTGCTGGTGTGGACGAGGCGGAGCACGCCATGGGCCCTGCATCCCTCGATCACCGCCCGCGTTCCGAGCACGTTGGCCCTGAAGAAATCCCCGTGCCGGCCCCAGACGCCGACCTTTGCGGCGACGTGGAACACGGTTTCAACGCCGGCGCAGGCCGCCGCGACGGCGCCGGCTTCCTCGAGGGGGGCGCGGATGAACCTCACGCCGCGCGCCTCGAGGTCGGGCGCGGGGTTGCGGCCGGCGACAGCGACCGGCCGATGCTGCGCCAGAAGCCGCTCGACGATCCTGCGTCCGAGAAACCCGGTTCCCCCGGTGACAAGCGCCGGGCCCCGGGGACCATTCATTTCAGGGGTGCTGCTCACGCCTCGAAAGATGTCGCGCGGCTCCGGGCGCGCTCAATCGGGCCGGTAGGCCCTGGCCGCGGCGGCCCACCTCGCGAGGGCCAGCCGGTGGATCTTCGCGTTGTGGCGGACATCGACCGGCAGATGCGGCCGAAAAAAAAACGTCCTCACGCGGGCGGTGTGCGGATGGCGCAGCGCCAGGGCCCGCAGCTCCGCGGCGAGCGCGCGGGCGTCCGCCTCCCCGCGCGTCCTCGTCTCGACGACGAGCGCGGGCTCCGCGCCGAGGCCGACCAGGGCGCAGCGCCTCGCCCGGGGCTGCGCGCGGAAGACCTGCTCGCAGGGTTCCGTGAACATCGTTCCGTCGCCGGTGACGACGCGCTCGGCCTTCCGGCCAAGGAACCAGAGGCGGCCCGAGTCATCCATGGTCCCGCAGTCCCCCATCCGGTGCCAGGGCGCGCCCGGGGACGTGGGATCGGCGATCTTTGCGGCCGCGGTGGCGTCGGGCAGCGAATCGTATTCCCGCGTGACGACCGGGCCGCGGACGATGATCTCCCCCGCCGAGCCGCGCGGGAGCTCGCTCCCGGGTTCAAGGGAAGCGATCGGGTGGTCGGAGATCGTGATGATCCTCACGTCCATCCCGGCGACCGGGCGCCCGACGCACGCGCCGCGGGTAGAGCCGGCATCGATCTCGTCCGCCGAGACGGTGCTCACGGGAAGGGCCTCGGTGGCGCCGTACGGGCTGTGGAGCCGGCCCCCGGTGAGAAACGAACGCGACGCTTCCCACAGCTCGGCGGGCACGGGCGCCCCGGCGCACAGGACCCGCCGCAGGCTCGGGAGCGCGACCCCGTTCTTGCGGCAGAATTCGGCGACGTTCCCCCAGATCGTCGGCGATCCGAACGAATTCGTGACACCCTCCTGGCGGATGGCCTGCACAATCTTCGCCGGATCCGCCCTTGCCGGGTGGCGGGGGTCGATCTCGGGGATGACGCTTGTCATCCCGAGCGCCGGGTTGAAGAGGGCGAAGATCGGGAGAAGCGGCAGGTCCACCTCGCCGGGCTCGATGCCGTAGGTTTCCCGGATGAGCCCAACCTGGGCGTCAAACATGCCGTGCTCATAGCACACGCCCTTGGGCGCCCCGGTTGATCCGGATGTGAAAAGGATGGCCGCGAGGTCGCCCGGTTCCGCGGTCGCCGACTCGGCGCGGGCCACGCCCGCAGCCCCTATCCGCGCCGTCTGCGAGCCGCTCACCGGCACCCGCGCCTCGACGCTCCGGAACGCCCGGCGGAAAAGGCGGGAGAGGATCCGGGCGAGCGGGATCCCGACGAGCGCGCGCGGATGCGAGCGATCGACGCATGAAAGGAAGTTCCTGAGCCCCATGCCCGGGTCGATGACCACCGGGACGGCCCCGATCTTGAACAGCGCGAACACCGAGGCGACCAGCGGCAGGCCCGGCCTGACCATGACGAGCGTGCGGTCGCCGCGGCGCACGCCCGCGGCGCGGAACCGGGCGCACCACCCGTCGGTCTCCGCCAGGAGCCCGGCGAAGCTGAGGGCAAGGTAGTCTATCCTGCCCGAGCCCGTCCGGCCGCGGGGGACCTTGAGCGCCGTCGTCCCGGGCTGCGCAGCGGCCATCCGGTCCAGATGGCGGGCTATGTTTGCGTTCACGCTTTGAGCGATGGCGCCTCGGCGAGAAGGGTGGCCTGCCAGGGAAGGAGGACGTCGCGCAGGCTGCGGGGGGAGCGCGCGATCTGCGAGAGCTGGGAGCGGTTCGCGATCAGCGTGGGCTCGATCGAGATCTTGGCGGCGATCTTGTCCCGCTCCTCCTTTATCCGGTCGAGAAGGGCGATCTCCGCCTGGGTGAGCGGTGAATGGTTCGGATCGCGTCCCGCCCGGCGCGGAAGCGTGCGCGGATCCAGCTTCAATCCATGGCGGACCGCCGCCGCGAGCGAGCCGATGAGCCGCGAATGCCGCTTGCCGAGGTCCACTCCGGCCAGGATCGATTCCTCGGAGCCGCCCTCGTCGGCGGACGCCGCCAGCCGGATCAGGAATTCGTTCGAGCAGACCTTGAAGGGAGGCGTGTCGAGGCGCAGGGCCTGCTCTTGGCGCCAGTGCCACACCGCGTGCAGCACGCCCTGCCCGCGCGACCGCAGCCGCTCCGACCGGCCGATCCTCCAGTCGTTCTCATCGGGCGGCGCAAATCCCTTGGTGCCGGCCTCGATCTGGGCCGCGCATTGCTGCTCCATCCAGTCCAGCCGGCCCAGCCGCTTGAGCTCGCGCGTGAGGATGTCGCGCAGGGCCGGGAGGTACCACACGTCGAGGGCGGCATAGTCGAGAAGCCTCGTGGTGATCGGCCTCCGCGACCAGTTGGCCTTCTGGCCATCCTTGTCGAGCTTCACGCCAAAGTTGTCATCGATGAGCGCCGCGAGCCCGATCCGGCTTCGGCCGAGCAGCTGGGCGGCAAGCATCGTGTCAAAGATGCTCTTCGCCCTGAAGCCGCACAGGTCGTGGAGGAGCCTCAGGTCGAAATCGCTCCCGTGCATCACGAGGTGTTTCTTCGCGAGCCGCGGCCAAAGGGACTCGAGGTCGAGCGGGGCGAGGGCATCCACGAGGAACACCTCCCCGCGGACGTAGAACTGCAGCAGGCACACCCGGACGCGGAACCGGTACATGTTGTCCGCCTCCGTGTCCATGACGACCTCTTCCACATGGTCGATGGCTGCAAGGAGCGCCTGGAGCTGGCCGGGCTGGTCGATCAGGCGGTAGCCGGAAATGCGGGGATGCTGTGTCTTGACGCCGAGCAGGCGACGGACCGGGTGCGGCAGAAAACGGGAAATCATCTCAATCTGCGCGAGCGTGGGCAATGGACCGCCCGAGTGCGATTCCTAATCTCGCGGCGGCCCGCGGAAACGCGCAACGTGCGGCAAACCACAGGGTCGTCTCTCCCGGGAAAATGCACCGGCGCGTCATCTCAGCCCGCCCATGACGCCAGGAACGCCTCCACGAGCGTCGGGAGGTCGGTGCTATAGCCGCCCTCGAGGACCGCGGCGGCCGTGAGATTCGATTCCCGGAGCCATCGCCCGAGCGTCGCGAAATCCTCCGTTTCAAGCGTCATCTCGGTTATGGGATCGCGGGCATAGGCGTCGAATCCCGCGGACACGAGCACGAGGTCGGGCCGGAACGAGACGACGGCGTCGAGCGACGCCCGCAGCGCGTCCATGTGCAGTCCGCGCGGCGTGTTGGGAGGAATGGGCCAATTGCGGCTGTTGCCGGAATCGCGCAGGCCGGTTCCCGGATACCCGGGAGACTGGTGCGCCGAACAGACCAGGAGTCCCTCGCGGCCCTTGAGGATGGCCTCGGTGCCATTGCAGTGGTGGGCGTCGAAGTCCCAGACGGCGACCCGTCGGGCGCCGAGGTCGCGGCGCGCCGCAAGGGCGGCGATCGCAACCTGGTTCAGGTAGCAGAAGCCCATCGCCGAGCCCGCCGTGGCGTGGTGTCCCGGCGGCCGCATCAGCGCAAATGCGGGCTCCCGGCTCGCATGCGCATGGGAGGCGGCTGCGAGGGCCGCGGATACGGATCGGCGGGCATGCCGGGCGATATCCGGAAAATACGGCGTATCAGGATCGAAGTCGCGCGGCATCTCGAGGCGGGCCAGGTGCTCGGGCGTGTGCGCAAGCCGAAGGATCTCATCCGGGACGCCGTCGGCAACCATGCGCCACGCCCAGGAGGGACGGCCTGCTCGGAGGTGCTCCGCCGTCCCGACGACGCGCGCCGGCTGCTCGGGCCGGGCGCCAGAGCCATAGTCGGCACACCGGGGATCATGGAGCAGGAGCATTGCGGTGGATCGGACGGGCGTTTCAGCGTCGCGTCCCGCACGCCTTCGTCAAATCCGAAGGCGCGCCGCCTCGACGGGCATCCCGTAGTTCGGAGCAGCCTGAAATCCGCTAAATAGAGTCTTTTGCATTAGAGCCAAAAATGGAAGCAACACCATGGCTTCATGCGACTTGAGCACTACGCAGCAATTTATTTTGCTTCTTAGTGAGATAGAGTCTCGATGTCACAAGCGTGAGCGTGAAAAGCATCTCGTCGGTCCCCACCGAAATTTGCGCCCCCCCGGTGCAAGCCAGGCGCCGTGCTTGGCGAGGATGGCCCCTGTTCGTGACCTTGTCGGTGCTCGCCGTGGCGGCGGTCCTTGTTTGGCAGGGGATCACGTCGGCAGGCGCCCCTGATCCGACGTCCCCGAACACAAGCCGCGCGGCCGCGACGCTCGACATCGCGGTGCTTGTGTTCCGCGAGGGCCTGGAGTGCATCCTTGTCCTGTCCGCGCTCACCGCGAGCATGATCGGGGCGAACCAGGTCTACCGCCGGCCGATCGCCGCCGGCGTGGGCATCGGTATCGTGGCGACGATGGTCACCTGGTTCATCGCGACCGGCATCGTGAGCGATTTGTCCGAGAACGTCTCCGCCTTGAACCTGCAGGCCGCGACGGGACTCGTGGCCGTCATCGTGCTCCTGGTGGTCATGAACTGGTTTTTCCACAAGGTTTACTGGTGCAGCTGGATCTCGATGCACACGCGCAAGAAGAAGGATCTCATCGCGACCGCGTCCGACCCTGAATCTTCGAAGGCGAGCATCGTGCGGGGGCTCGCATTGCTGGGATTCGCGTCGCTCTACCGCGAGGGATTCGAGGTGGTCTTGTTCCTGCAGAGTTACTACCTGAAACTCGGGGGCCGCGTCGTGGCGGCGGGGGCGCTCTTGGGACTCATACTGACGGCCATGGTCGCGGTCCTCACCTTCGTCGCGAACCGCCGCCTCCCCTATCGAAAGATGCTGATCATCACCGGAGTCATGCTCGGCGGGGTGCTCCTCGTCATGGTGGGCGAGCAGGCCCAGGAGATGCAGCTGGCCCATTGGATTTCAACGACGACCATTCCGCTGATGGCGCAAGGGCTGCCCGCGTGGGCGGGTCTCTGGTTCAGCGTGTTTCCCACGGTTGAAACCCTGGCGGCTCAGGCCATCGCGGGCGCGATCGTGGTCGGCTCCTACTATTATGCCCGACGCCAGAGCGGATGTGTCACCTGCCCCGCCGGCGGAAGCTCGGCTTCGGGTTGCTGAGCCGGGCCCGCTTGCCGTTCGTCATGACCTGCGGCTGAGGTCCTTTCGGCGCATGAAATCGGGGGTTCCTGGCGGCTAAATGCCCGCACCCGTCATTTGGCATAAAAATGCCTGTTTTGGCCCAAATTCCATCGAATTTGGGCCAAAAGAGGCCCAAAATCGCCAAAAAGGCCTGTTTTCTGAGAAGTTGAACGGCCCGGGCCGAGGCTGGGGACAAATTGGGGCTGAAGCGCTGATTGCCCCGGACTTATTGCCCGTTCAAGCCAGTCTCGTGGCACTTCAATGAAGAATATCCCATCGATCGCATTCTGGATCGCCAGCTTGTTTGTATCCAGCGCGGCCATTGCCGCCGAACCCTTGGTCATCGACCTTTGGCCGGGGAAGCCGCCTGGCGAGCTGCCGGTTCGCGGCGCCGAGAAGACCTTCATTCACACGTCGCCCCTATATGGGACGAATTCGCTGATCACCAACGTCACGAAACCCACGCTCACGGTTTATCTTCCCCCCAGGGACAGGAACACGGGGACGGCGATGGTGATCTGCCCGGGCGGGGGATATTGGGATCTCTATTGGGTGCTCGAAGGAGAGCAGGTGGCGGCGTGGCTCAATTCGCAGGGCATGGCCGGGATCATCCTCAAGTACCGGGTTCCGCGGCCGCCTGATGTGCCCGAATCCGAAACCCCCGTTGGCCCGCAGCTCGACGCCCAGCGTGCGGTAAGCACCGTTCGGAGCCGGGCCGAGGAATGGGGGATCAATCCAAGACGGATCGGGATCATTGGTTTCTCGGCCGGTGGCCACCTTGCGCTGGCCACGGCGACCGGTTTCGCAAGGCGGACCTATGAACCCATTGATTCGATCGACCAGGTGAGCTGCAGGCCGGATTTCGCCGTGCT
>Ga0182018_10000359_pt1 | contig 59875 bp, 51 predicted proteins | sample 812P2MmetaG_FD_120490 | JGI IMG/M metagenome (GOLD analysis project Ga0182018, IMG submission 120490) | Permafrost microbial communities from Stordalen Mire, Sweden - 812P2M metaG | ecosystem: Environmental > Terrestrial > Soil > Wetlands > Permafrost | place: Sweden: Stordalen | collected... | reverse complement strand
TGTCCGCGGAGATGCTCTCTTCCTCCATGTCGTCGGCGCGCTCGAAATCGCGGCAGGCGTCGCCGCCTTCGCGGGGCCGGTCCGCCCGTTGCTGATCGCGATCGCCTACTGGAAAATCGGAACCGAGCTCCTGTACGCGATCTCCGGTCGGCTCCGCGACGGGTGGGAATGGGTCGAGCGCGGTGGGGACTACCTGGCGCCGTTCGCGCTGCTGCTCGCCCTGGCGCTCATGGCGCACGCAGCTGCCCGACCGCGCCCCCTCTCCGCCGTTGCGGTTGCCTCGTAGAGCAAGAATACGGGCTATCGAGGATCGAGATTGAAACGCACAATTCACCCACGCAGCCGCGGCTTCGACCTATACAGAATACTGCATGTCGGCCCCGTTCGCGTTGACCAGCGCTGCCCCGCCGAAAGCGACGCCCGCTCGCTGTCGCCAGCCCTAGGGTCCTCGGGTCGAGCTGCGTCTGGCTCTTTCAGGCCAGGTCACGCGGCACGAGCACGCCGAGCACTACGCAAAATCCCAACATGCGAGGCCTATCATGCATAAGAATGCTTCTACCAAGTTCGTGACAATACTGGTCGCGACGACTGGGTCGCTCATCGCCTCTCCCGCCTTCGCGGAGGAGACGCTGTTCGTCTGGGCCGGCGACGCAGCCCATAAGGCACCGGACTTCTTCGCCGTCGTCGACTTCGACAGGCATTCGCCGAGCTACGGCAAGATCGTGAACGTCGCTCCCTTGCCAACGACGCTGCCCACCGCCGTCCCGCTCAGCAACGGAGCGATCGGCAACGAGCCGCACCACGTCGGCGTCTCGGCGGACGGCAAGACGCTGGCAGGCGGCGGCCTGCTCAGCATTCTGCGGGGCCAGAACGGGGCCTTCTTCTGGGACATCAGCGATCCGCGCGCGCCGGTGTTCCTCAAGGCCAACACTCTCGCCTCCGTTACGTCGGCGTCGATCACCGACGAGTTCAAGGCCAAGCCCGAGGGCGGGTTTTTCACGACGTTCATGGGAGGTGCGAACGGCGCAGCGCCCGGAAGGGTGGTCGAGTACGACGCGAACAGCGATGTGGTGGCCGCGTGGCCCGCAACGCCTCCTACCGATGGCTTCGATCCCCACGGCATCGTGCTCGACGAGGCGCACAATCTGCTTCTGACTAGCGACTTCATCTGCCCGCTCCACACCCTGAACATCGGGGGTGTGGCCGGCGTGGTGCAGCCTCGCGGAAGCGTGCGCGTGTGGGACCTCGCGCGGCGCACCATCACCAAGACCATCACCGTGGGGGACCCCGCCAACCCTCCCGGAACGATCAACGTCGAGAGCATCCCGCATGACCCCCGCCAGCGAGCCTTCGTCACCGGCGTGCTCGACGGAAAGCTGTACCTCGTGGATCCGTACGCGGGGACGGCACAGGCCGTGTTCGACTTCAATCCGCTCGCCCTGCCCGACGCGCCCTCCCCGTGGCCACACCTCTTTCGAGTCAACAAGGCCGGCACGCGACTGGCGCTGAGCCTGAACTACGCAGGCCTCGACGGCAAGGTCGTGTGGCTGAACATCGAGAATCCGGAACGGCCGACGCTTCTGAACTTCGTCGAGCTCGGGCCGAAGTCCGGGCCCCACTATCTGACCTTCAGTCCCAACGAAGATCGCATCGTCGTCTCCGACTATTTTCTCGTCGAGGATCTCGTCCCGAGCGGTGCGGTCGGCATCGACGGAGATCACAAGGTTCACGTTCTCGACGTGGTCGGCGATCGGCTGGTGGAAGACAGCACCTTCAATCTCGACTTCAATCGAGACATCGCGACCGGGCCGGCTCGGCCGCACGGGCTCGCCATCGTCAGCCGACCTCGGGACGAGCACGCGGACAGGGCCCGCTCAGACAAGGGAGGCCACGGATGATTCGCACACGCACGAGCAAAAGCTTCCTGTTCGCCGGCCTGCTGCCGCTTCTCCTCTCCTGCGCCGGGTCCGTACCCTCTCCGGCTGCGTCGACGTGGACGACGGCTCCTCCCCAGATCGCTTCGTCCAAACCCGTCGCCAGGTTCACCGGTCTGTCCGCACCCGAGAGCGTTCTTTACGACGTCCGCGGCGATCGGTATCTCGTCTCCAACCTGAAGGGGGATTCGTTGACGGGGACCATCTGGGGGCGATCCCGGACGAACCGCGGCTTCATTTCCCTGCTGTCACCCGATGGACAGGTGACGGACCGGACCTGGATCGAAGACGGCAAGCGTGGCGCGAAACTCGACGCACCCAAAGGGCTGGCCATCTCAGGCGACCTTCTCTACGTGGCCGACGTCGCGGTCGTTCGCACGTTCGACCTGCGAACGGGCGAGCCGCGAGGCGACGTCCCCGTGCCGGGGGCGACCTTCGTGGCCGACGTGGCGACCGGCGACGACGGCAAGGTCTATGTGTCGGACGCGGGCGTCCCCGACGGGAGTTTCGAGGCTAAGGGGACGGACTCGGTGTACTTCATCGAGCAAGGCCGGGCCCGGGCCATCGTCGCCGGACCCGGGCTTCGCCGGCCCCAGGGAATCGCCTGGACGCCTCGAGGCCTCGTCGTCGGCTCTTTCGAGTCCAACGAGCTTTATCGGCTGGACGCACACGGCGCCAAACAGGATGTCACACGGACGCCCACCGGAGGACTCACGGGGATCGTTTCGCTGGGCGACTTTCTCTTCGTCTCCAGCTGGCAGACTTCGACAGTGCTCCGAGGAAAGCTCGGGGGGCCGTTCGAAGTCGCACTCGTGGATCAAGCATCCCCCGGGCGCATCGGATTCGATTCCAAACGCGCTCGACTTCTCGTACCGCACCTCGGGGAAGGCGTGGTCGAGGCCTTCGCAATCCGCTGACATACTCGTCTTTACGCGGACGCAGAGTCCGTCTTTATGGAGGAGGCTTTATTATGATTACGATAAACCGAACTGGGCGGCTTTGGGGCGCGACCGTCACGATGCTCGCCTTGGCAGGTGCTGTCGCGTGCAGCAGCAGTTCTTCACCTTCGTCGCCTGTATCGGACGCTGCGTCCGATGCACCCGTGACCGAAGACGACGGGGCGTCGCCCGCCGATACCGGCGCGACCGACACTGGATCCGCGACCGACGCCGGATCCACGACCGACACTGGATCCGCAACCGACACTGGAACGGAGGCCGGGAAGGCCGAAGCGGGGCAGACCGAGGCCGGGACCGAAGACGGGAGCACGGATGGCGGGCACACCGAGGACGCAAGCGCCGATGCAGCCACGACGGGGTGAACCGGCCAAGTCGTCGACTACGTCGCGGTCTGCTGGTTTGCCTCGGACGAGTTGAGGGCCTGGAAGCCGTTGACGGTCAGGCTGTCGCCCAGATCCTGACGAAACGTGCCGGCGTTCGCGCGAGCGAGGAGGGTGGTCTCCTTGGGCCGCCGAGCTCAAAGCGCGGTCCCTGGCGCTCAATGGTTGCTTCGCACCCTACTGGTGCCCACCTCCGACGAATATGTGCCGGTTGCCGTGCGGGGGGCCTTCGGACATACTCGCGCGCTCTTGGAGGCAAGATGCGTCGATCAGTGATGTTGGTGACGGCTATTGCGGTCGTCGTCGGGTGTTCGAGCAAGAGCAACACCGGCAGCGGAGGCTTCGGAGACGACGACGGCGGTTCGTCTTCGGGCAGCAGCTCGAGCGGCGGGTCATCCAGCAGCTCGTCGGGCAGCGGATCGTCCAACAGCAGCTCGAGCAGTGGCTCGAGCGGCGGGTCGTCCAGCAGCAGCTCGTCGAGCAGCGGATCGAGCAGCGGGTCTTCGAGCAGCTCGAGTGGATCGTCCGGCGACTCGGGCGCCCAATGTCCGAGCGGTTACTCCTGCGTAACGCTCACTGGCGTCAACATGCCCGGCTGCGCCATGACGGGAAGCACGATTCCGCCCACGTGCACCACAACGTCCAATTGCACGGCCATACCGGGCTCGTCGTGCCTCATGTTCTCCGGCCTGGGCTTCTGCTACAAATCTTGCACGATGTAAGCGCGGCGTCGTTCCGCCGCTCGTCGCTCAGGCCGCATCTACTTCGGCTCTTCGGTGTCCGACAGCGCGGCTACGATCTCGCTGACCTCGAAGGGCTTGCGCACCCACTGGATGCGCTGGCCCTCGAGCCCCTCTGGCAGACCGACGGCGCTGCCGCTGATGAGGATGAGCATGACGTCCGGCGAACCCCGACGGAGGGCGTCGATCGCGCCTCGAACGTCGTGCGCGATGGGCGAGAGGTCTACCAGCGCCGCGTCGTGATGCTCACCCGCGTGTCGGACGAGCTCCGCCGCGGTACGTACGACGACGACGTCGGCTCCCCGAGCCCCGAGGCCGGCCTCGAGGAGCGCCGCGACGTCGGCGTCATCCTCGACGATGAGGACTCGCTTGCCGGCGAGGACACGCGCCCGCAACGACGACGACGCGGGGTTCGGCAGCATGGGCTCGAGGCGTGGCCATCGCACGAGGAAGCGGGCTCCGGGCCGGTCCCCGTTGGGCAAAAGGTCGAGATCGCCCCCGGCCGCACGCGACATGGCGCGCGCGTACTTCAACCCGACCCCCGCGCCTTCGTCGCGGCTCGTCACGCCGTCGAACACGCCCGCGGCCTTGTCGGGCGCGATGCCGGGGCCCTCGTCCTCGACGACGATCGACGCCCAAGCGTCGTCCTCGCGAGGCGAGACGGTGACACGGCTACCGGGAGGTGCCCACGCCAGCGCATTGAGTAGGACGTTCGTCAGGACCTGAGACGCGTCGGCCGCCAGCGGGATACGCAGCCCGGGACACCGACGGGACACCACGAGCTTCACGCCCGCGCGGTGCGCCTCTACCGACAGCGAGTCGACGACCTCGCCCACCACGGCGTCGAGGGACTCCTCGCGCTGGTCGATGGCCTCGTGGGCGGCGCCGATGGCTCGCCGGGCCAGATCGCGTGCGGCGCGCGCGCGGTCCTCGATGATCGCGAGCGCGTGCGCGAGCTGCTCGGGCGAAGCGCTGGCCGCGCGTGCCTCGGTGACCCAGCCGAGCAGGACGGTGAGCGCGTTCGACACGTCGTGCAGCGCACCGGTGACGTCCCGATGCGGATCGGCGGCAGGTGGATCGCTCCAGCGCATGGAGGAGCGCAAACTCTCGCGATTTCGCCCCACCCAACGAAGTTACGACACTTACTCCGCCTGGTCACGCTCCTGTCGATCAGCCCGCCAGGCCAGCGCGACCGCAATGGCGCCGCCCTCGGCAACGACCACGGAAAGGGCGCTCCGGGCCCCCTCGAGCGTGATGTCCCTGGCCTCGACGATCATGGCGGCGACCCGCTCGACCTGGTCACCTAGGGCCCCGGCCGCGACGGCGACCGAGCGGGCATGAAGGCCCATGTGCCCTCGCTGGATGCCATCGCTCGCGAGCGCCCGTACGGCGGCGAGGTTCGACGCAAGGCCCACGGACGCGGCGATGGCCGCGAGCTCCTGCGCGCCGGTGATGCCCAGCATGCGAAGGGAGAGGCGTGCGGCGGGGTGCACGCGCAGGGTGCCCCCCACGGTCCCGAGGGCGAGGGGAAGCTCGAGGCGGCCCTCGATGGCGTCGCCGTCCCGTCGCCAGACGGCAAGCGGTTGGTAGCGACCGGACCGCGCGGCGTACGCGTGCGCGCCGGCTTCCACCGCGCGCCAGTCGTTGCCCGTGGCAATGACGACCGCGTCGATGCCGTTCATGATTCCCTTGTTGTGGGTAGCGGCGCGGTAGGGGTCGAGCTCCGCGAAGCGTGACGCGGCCACCATGCCGTCGATGACGTCCGTCCCCTGCATGTCGTCGGTGGCGAGGGTTTCGGCGGACACGCGGCAGCGGACGCGGACGCACCGTTTGTCGGACAGGTTGGAGAGGATGCGCAAGCCGAGGCGGGCGCCGGCGATCGCCGCGATGCGATCTCCCACGGCCTCGGCGACGCCGTTGACGAGGTTCGCGCCCATCGCGTCCTTGCAGTCGATGATGACGTGGGCGACGACCATGTCCGGCGCGAGCACGCGGGCCTCGACGTCGCGCACCCCGCCGCCCCGCGCCACGAGCCCCTGGATCGCTCGCTCGGCGAGCTCGACGATCTCGCCAGTGTGTTCGCGAATCCGGCGCGCCGCGAGCTCGGCGTCGCGGACTTCGCGGAGCTGCACCTGGGCGATCATGAGCGCCGGATCCGTGTCGGCTATGAAGCCCCCTTCCGCGCGCACCATCTTGGCCGCATTCGATGCGGCGGCGACGACGCTCGGCTCCTCGATGACCATCGGCACCACGTGGTCGTGCCCGTTGACGCGGACGTTGAGCGCCACGCCGTAGGGGAGCGCGTACGTCCCGAGGACGTTCTCGACGAACTTGTCCGCGCTCTCGGCGTCCAGGCCTCCCTGTTCGAGAGCGCGACCGATCTCGGCGGGGTCGGCGCCCGTCGCATCGCCGACGAGGAGCCGTCGCTCCTGGACGGTCACCTTGCGAAATCCAGGCAATCGGGACGTTCGGGCCATGGTTGGATCCTCGCTAGGAGAGCGATTCGGGGCGGACTCCACCTCGATCGATGGAAAGCGTCAAGGGGCGCAGCGAGAGGGTTCGCGCGCGGCGATCGAACGCCGCCGACGGAGGTGCGGTGCCGAGCCAGATGGCGACGTCGCCGCCTCCGGCTCCCGAGGGAAGGAACGCAGCGTCCTCACCCTCGGCGAGGGACGCGAGCTCTGCAAATGCGGGCAAGACGATCGGCGCGTCGGCCGCCTTCCCCAGAGCGTCGAGCGCCCTGCCGAAGGCCGCCGCAAAGCCGACGAAGGCCTGGGCCTCTCCGGCACCGACGGAGGTCGCAGCGCTCTCGGCCAGCTCGCAGAGGCGACCGAAGAGGGACCCCCCACTCCTCTTGGCCCGGAAGGCGTCGACACGCTCGCGCAGATCGCTCGTCCGTGCGCTGGTTCCGCTCCAGTACGCGACGAGCACCACCTCGCCGGGGAGCTCCACCGGCCGCATGGCCGGGGCGTTCGATCCGACGGCGTAGCGAAGGACGCCACCGAAGACGCTGGCGGCAATGTCGACGCCGCTGCCTCCGCCCTGCTCGCGCGCGTGCGCGGCGCGCGCGGCACGGAAGATCTGCGCCCGCACGCCGGCCACCCGCGGGTCTTCGCCCCGGGCGAGGGCCTTGGCCCCGAGGGAGGCCACGAGCGACGCCGCGCTCGAGCCGAGGCCAAGCTTTCGCCCGCCCTCGTCGTGCAGCGCTCGTACGTCGACGGACGCCGAACCGCGCTCGGCGATGGCATACCGGTCGACGGCGGCGACGATGGCGGGTGCGCCGTCGAGGACCGCGTAGGCCCCCGTGAGGACGAGCTTGCCCGGCGCGATGACTCTCACGGCCCCTCCCCCGCAGGGGCGAGGCGGGCTCCCTCGCCTGCCCCGGCTTCGATGATGCGCACGACGCCCGGCGTCGCCTGCATCGTCTCGCGAGCGCGGGCAGAGTCTTCGGGACGGACGAGGACCTTGACGTGGGGGCCCGCGTCGATGGTCGCGAACGCCGGCGTCCCTGCCGCTCGAAGCGCACGGACGGCGGCCAGGGCTTCGAGGGTGCCCGAGTTCCAGTAGCTCACGCCCGCCGCGAGGGCGCAGGCGTGCATCGCGAGGGCGCTGCCTTCGGCGAGCTCACCCACGCGCTCGAAGTCCCGCGCGAGGAGTGCGTCGAGCAGGTGGCGATGCAGGCGCGGCGCATGCTCGAGCCACGCGCTCGCGTACGGGCTCTTCGCCATCGTCGTCTGCATGCCCGAGGTCGAGCTGACCGCCTTGGGGCCTTCGGTCGTCACGCACACGAGGACGACGAGGGGCATGTGAGCCGAGGGCGCGACCTGACGGGCGGCCAGGAAGTCTTCTTCCGCGACGACGAGGGGCCCTGCCTCGAGCTCGACGAAGCCGCCGAACACGCTCCGCGCCGCGCTTGCCGACGCCCTTCGAGCCAGGTCGCTGATGCGCGAGGCGTCCCAGTCGCTGTCCGCGGGGACGGCCGCCAGAGCGAGCGCCGCGAACCCCGACGCGCTCGACGCGAGGCCGCTGGCCGTCGGGAAGTCGTTGCGTGACTCGACGTCGGCGTATCCGCGGAGCCCGAGCTTGCGCCTCACGCGGTCGAGGAGGGCGCGGCCACGCGCCCCGTCGGCCCCGCGTAGCTCGTGACCGTCGAGGACGATACGATCGCTCGGCACGTCGCTCCCCCAGCGCACTCGCGTGCGTGTCGTCAGGCCGTCCAGCGTGACCGAGAGGCTCGGTACGGCGGGGAAGTTCCCCGCCCCGTCGCGCTTGCCCCAGTACTTGCTCAGGGCGACGTTCGGGTGCGCAATCGCGACGGCCTCTCGGGTCAAGGCGCCGCCTCGCTCTCGAGCGACACAGGCCGTGTCTCCGGTGCGACGCACGCCGCGAAGCCCGCGAAGCCCTCCGCCTTCCACGCCCCGAGTACCTGCTCGGCGACCGCCTGCGACGGGACGAGCGCCGCGACGCTTCCGCCTCCACCGGCGCCCGTCAGCTTCGCCCCGAGGGCACCCGATTCCCGGGCGAGCGCGCACATTCGCTCGATCTCGGGCGTCGACACGAAGAGCCCCGAGAGGAGCATCTGATTGAGGTCCATCAGGCGCCCGAGCGCGAAGCGATCGCCCGCCTCGATGGCGAGCCGCGCGTTGGACACGAGGGTGCGTATCGCCTCGAACGACTTCTCCACGACCTCCGGCCGGCGCGCCCGCAGGCGTGCGACGGCCTCGACCATCGATTTGGTGCTCGACGCGATCCCCGAGTGGCCGACGCACAGGTGCAGCGGCCCGCGCACCCGCACCGGCTCGAGCGGATGGCCCTTGGTAAAGACGATGCACCCGCCCCGCGCGGCGACGGCTGCGTCGACCCCGCTCGGGTTGCCGTGAAAGACGCACTCCCAGGCCATCGCGCGCTCCTGGACTGCGTGTTCGTCGAGGCGAGGCTCGACGGCTCTGGCGATGGCCACGCCGATCGCGGCGGAGCACCCAAGGCCGCCGCCCGGGGGAAGATCCGTCTCCACCTCCACCCAGTGCGGCCCGGTCGGCGTCGCGGTGTCGAGCAACGCCCGGAACGCGCGGGCAAGGTCGTGCCCCTGCTCGTTCTCGTGGACGACGATGTCCCAGCCCCGGACGAAGAGGCGGCTCGGCCCGCGATCCATCGGAGCCGCTTGCGCGCGCGCTCCCCGATCGATGCCCACCGCGAGCGCGGGTATGCCGTACACGACCGCGTGCTCGCCGAGGAGGATGACCTTACCGCACGCTTGTCCAACGGCTTTCATCAGGCTTGTCTCTCCGTGAGCGCGACGACCGCGCGTTCGAAACGCCGGCGTCCGGCGGGGGTCAACGAGACGCGGCCGAGCGCCGCCCGTGACTCACCGGCGAGCGCGCCTATCCGCTCCTCGACGCGCGCTCGAGCGCCGCAGGCTTCTATCCGCTCGATCGCGGCGCGCACCTCGACGTCGTCGGCCTCCTGGTGACCGAGGACCCGGTCCAGCAGACGGCGAGCGGCGGTGTCGTGCATCGCCTCGACGACGAGGGAAGTTCGTTTGCCGGCTCGCAGGTCGCTGCCCGAGGGCTTGCCCATGGTGGTCTCATCGCCGAAGGTGCCGAGGACGTCGTCCCTGAGCTGGAAGGCGACCCCCAGGGGCACCGCGAAGGCCGTGAGCCCTTCGACCTGCGCCTCGCTCGCGCCGCCCAGGCGGGCGCCCATGACGACCGGACCGCGCACCGTGTAGCTCGCCGTCTTCAGGGCGTGCACGGCCTCGACCCCCGCGAGGTCCCCCGCAGCCCCGCCGACGTCGAGGAGCTGCCCCTCGACCACCTCTTCTTCGACCTTCGCGAGCTCGCGCGCGGCCGTCAGGACACGCCCCGGCGGGAGCTTTAGCTCGAGGAGCGCCTGCCGCGCCCAGGCGGCCGCGAGATCGCCGGCCAGGATGCTCGCGGCATCCGCGTGCCTGGCGGCGAAGCGAGCGCGCATCACGGCGGGAACGCTCGGACCTCCCCGGCGCATTTCGTCGCCGTCCATCCAGTCGTCGTGGACGAGCAGGTAGACTTGGAGCAGCTCGAGCGAGACGCAGGCTGGCAGGACGGCGTCGACGCCTCCCTCCCCTTCGCATCCCTCGTACGCCGCGACGAGGAGGACAGGTCGCATCCGCTTGCCGCCACGCAGGGCTAGCTGCCGCACCGCATCGGCCACCGCCTCCACGTCCGGACCACGCCGTCGGGCCTCGGCCACACGCGCCTCCAGCCACGTCGCGAGGCGCTCGTCGGTGCGCGCGCGGACGGAGGCGACGAAGAGCTCGAACTCGTCCTCCATCCTTTGCCTTGCGCCGCCGCTCGCCTCGCGTAGCACGGAGGCCGGGCGCGTGAGGGCCATTGTGAGTGCGGTGGTCATCTCGCCCGCGGCCGAGCCTAGGGGCGTCAAGTCCTGGCGTCAACGGGCCTACACGCTGATTCTCTCGTATCTACGCGTGCTTTCAGTTTTTCTTGAAGACCCGATCGGTCACTGGCCGCCGCTGATGTGGAACTCGACTCGCCGGTTGTTCTGGCGACCTTCGTCGGTCGCGTTGCTGTCGATGGGGCGGTCCTGGCCGTAGCCGAGGCTGCTCAGACGCGACGCTTCGACGCCGTGGGACACGAGCCACTTCACGACGGACGCCGCGCGCTTCTGGCTGAGGGTCTGGTTGTACTGGGCTCCTCCGTGATTGTCCGTGTGGCCCTCGATGCTCACCTGCTTGATCTCGGGATGGTCGGTGAGAATCTTGAGGACCGCTCCCAGGATGCCGTCGCTTTCCGGAAGGATCACGGCGCTTCCCGTACGAAACTTCACCTGATCGAGGATCTTGATCTGGCCCTGCTGCACGACCGCCCGGGGGCAGCCGTTCTTGGACGGATCGGGGTTGGGGCTCCCGGGAGTGTCCGGGCAGGCGTCCTTGTCGTTCGGGATGCCGTCCTTGTCGCGGTCGGGGTCCGGGGGGCAACCGTTCGTCTTCGGGTCGTCCGTCTTCACCCCGGCCACGTCGGGGCACGCGTCGTCGGCATCCACCACGCCGTCGCGATCGCGGTCGGGCGGGCAGCCGTTCGTCTTCGGGTCGTCGGTCTTGACCCCCGGCACATCGGGACACGCGTCGCTCTCGTCCGGGATGCCGTCCTTGTCCTTGTCGGCCACCGGGACCTCGGCCGGGCAGCCGTTCGTCTTCGGGTCCTCCGTCCGCTCGCCGGGTGCGTCGGGACAGGCATCCACCGAGTCGGGAACGCCGTCCCCATCCCGGTCGGGCGGCGGCTCCTCGGGAGCGGCCACCGGTATGGCGGGAGCGAACTCGATCGACCCCACGACGCGTAGCTCCGGGGAGCCGAATCCCTCCGTGAACCCGTGCCCCGCCCCCGCCCCGAATCGCCAGTCGCCCGCGGTCACGTGGGCGCCGAGGAGCGCTTCGAGGGGGCTCTGGTCACGCGCGAAGATCGCTCCCGCATCGGTCAGGTCGGTCCGGCCGAACACCTCGGGGCCCACGAGGAGGTGACCGTCCGCCAGCTTCACGCCGACCGCGCCTTGCAGGGTCAACTCGTCGCCTATCGCGTTCCCGACAAACGCCTGCTGCTGGGTGTGGATCACGAATCCCGCGGACGCCGCGTACGCAAACACGCCGACTTCGCCCGCCACCACGAGGTGCGGGGCTACGCGCACGCCGCCGTCCCCGGCAAAGAGCGCACGGTCTCCGGTGGGCAGGAAGAGCTGCGCGCCCACGGCCATCGTGACAGCCTCGCCCTTCGAGCCGAACAAGCGGACATCGGCGTCGAGGCGAAGATCGCCGAGCGCAGGCTTCGTGGGCGCCTGGATCGCGACGCCGTTGATCGAGCCGCCGTCTCCGTCCTGGAACGCCGCGACCGGAAGGTTCAGCGCCAGTCTGAGACGGTCGGCGAGCACCACGCTTGCCGCGACGTGCAAGAAGAGCTGGTCTTTGACCACCGCGCTCCGCTCGGAGCCGTCCGGGTTGTAGATGACGAGCGGCTTGTAGGCGTAGTCGGCGATCACCCCCGCCGCGGGGCGGAGATTGCCGCGCAGGTCGAGCGAATCGAGCGCGAACCAGTCGCTCCCCGCGGGCGCGGGGTCGAAGCGGTCGAGCGCGAAGCCCGACGCCTGGGCGAGAGCATGTCCCTCGAGCAGGACGGTCGAGACCGTCGCCGCGGGCAACAAGAGCAGCCACTTAGCGTTCATGTCCTCACTCTTCGATCGAACGATTGGGCGCGCCGACGCGCGGTCTTCCTCAGCGCCGCCTTCGACGTCCTGCCACGGCGGCAAGAACGAGAAGCAGGGCCATCGGGCCACCCGCGCCCGATGGCGCAAGAGTACCCGGGCTGCTGCATGCACAACCACCGCCACCCCCGACGTTGCCGGCCTGGTCGCCCGCGCCACCCGCCTCGGCGAGCGCCTCGGCGTCGGCACCGGAGGACCCGTCGTCCGCGGGGGACGCATCCCCGCCCGGAGAAGCTTCGCTCCCCACGCTGGAGTCGGCCACAGCTCCGTCGCTCGTCAGACCCCCATCCCCGACCGCGCCGCCGTCGCCCGTCGAGCCATCCCGGCTCGTTCCGCCGTCGGCAAGGATGCCCCCGTCGCCCACCGGCCCGCCGTCGGCCAGACCGCCATCGAGGACGCCACCGTCTGCGACACCGCCGTCGGTCGATCCACCGTCTCCACCCGACCCGGCGTCCACCGGGCCTGCCACGCATTGGCCCCCCGTGCACACCTGGCCTGCCTCGCAGTCCGAGGCCAGCGAGCATCCGCAGAGGCCCGTGGCCACTTCGCAGACGGGGGTCGCCGATCCCGCCGTGCACGCCGACGTGTCCTGCGACGTGCACTGGACGCACTTCCCCGCCGTCGACCCGGTCGTCTGGCAAAGGGGGAGCTGCGTCCCGGGCCACGCCACGGCGGCGCACTGGGTGCTGCTGCTGCACGGCAGGCACGTCCCCGTCGGGGTGTTGCAGATGGGAGTGCCGCCGGAGCAATCCGCGCTCGTGACGCAGCCGACGCACGTGGCGGTCGCCTGGTCGCACACCGGTTGGTTGCCCGGGCAGTCGGTGTTGGCCTGGCACGCGACGCACTGGCCCTGACGCATTCCGGTCGTGGCGCAGACGGGGTCGCCGCTGATGCTGGCGCAGTCGGTGTTGTTCTGGCAGGCGCGGCACGTGTTCGTGGCAAGGTTGCAGACGGGCGAGCTTCCGGCGCAGTTGGCGTTGCTGTCGCAACCGACGCACGTGCCCGTCTGATCGTCGCAAACGGCGGAGCCCGCGGGACACGCCGTCACGTTGCTCGAAGAGCACTGCGTGCACTCGCCTGCCAGCGCGCCCGTCGTCTGGCAAGCGGGGGTCGGCGCGGCGCAGTCGGTGTCGTGTGCACACGCCTGGCACTGGTGCGTCGTGGCGTTGCAGACGGGAGTCGTGCCGGAGCAGTTCGCGTCGCTCGAGCACTGCACGCACGCGTCCGTGGCGGCCTCCGCCAGGCACACGGGGCCCGTCGCGTTGCCGGCGCAGTCCGCGTTGGTAGCGCACATCTCGCACTGCCCTACGAACGCGCCCGACGTGGCGCAGACCGGCTGGAGGTCCGCCGCCGCGCAGTCCGTGTTGGCGCCGCACGCCACGCAGGTGTCCGTCGTGGCTCCCGCCTTGCTGCAGATGGGTGTTGCGGTGTTCGTGTTGGAGTCGCACTCGGCGTCCGTCACGCAGGCGACGCACAGGGCGGCCTCGGGGTCGCCGGCGGGTGCGCAGTAGGGCGTCGGCGCGCCGCAGTGCGAGTTGCCTTCGCAGGAGCACGGGACGCCGTCGGTGCTGAACTCCCACTCCATGATCTGCTGCAGGTTCGTCGAGCCGCCCGTGCCCCCCGTGAAGCCGAGGAAGGCCTGGGCCCCGACGATCGACGCGACGTTGACGGCGTCGTACGTGACGAGAGCGGCGGCGGGCTTGGTCGCCGTCTGCGCCAGGTACACGCTCAGCGTCGTCGTCGACGCCGCGTAGTCGATCCAGGCGTAGAGCGTCCCGCCGTTGGCCATCGTGAACGCCGGCGTGCCGAACGCGAGGTGGGTCTCGTTGGCGCCGTTCTCCATGATGCCGACATGGTTGGCGTTCGGGTCCCAGGTGTTCGCGTACGTGTCGAACTCGATCTCGACGCTGTCGGCGATGCCGTCGATGTTGGGCGGATTGCCGTTGTCGTTACCGTACCCGAGCGCGCCACCGGCGCGGCCGATCGCCGCGGCGCCCGCGAGGCTGTTCTGCAGGATGAACGAGACGCCGTCCGCACCCCCTGCATTGGGAGACATCTGAAGCGTGAAGTAGGTGTGAAAGGACGTCGTCGTCGTCCACGGGACGGCGGCCGTGCGGTAGGCGCTGCCGGCCTGGGTCCCCAGGTTCTTGGTGAGCTCGAGCGTGTTCGTCAGCTGCGCCGCGTTCCCGTTGAGCGTCAGCGTGCTCACGTTGGAGAAGTCGCAGTATTCGAACGTCAGCGCATTGGCTGCCGGCGCCCCGAGGGCCACGGCAGTGAAGGCGAGCGAAGAAAGGAGGCCATGCCGGACGTTCATCGATTTTCCCTTACGCGCGAGAGCATTCACCCAAAAGAGCGCACGAGGCGCACGACAGGACAACGCTACCATCCTCGCCGCCCCATCGCGACGGCGATACGCTGGTACTCTTACCCCCACCATGACCGACATTGGCCGCCGCAAGGCAGACCACCTCGCGCTTTGCGCGGAGGACGACGTCGGCTTCCGGGGTGCGTCGACGCTCCTCGAGTGCGTGCGCCTCGTTCACGACGCCCTTCCGGACATGAAGCTCGCGGACGTGGACACGTCCGTCACACTCTTCGGCAAGCGGCTGCGCGCTCCGATCGTGATCGCCGCGATGACGGGAGGCACCGAGGAGGCCTCGCGCATCAACCGGCACCTCGCCCGCATCGCCGAGGAGCGCGGCTATGCCTTCGGGCTCGGGAGCCAGCGCGCGATGCACCTTCGCCCGGGTGCGGCGGAGACCTACCGCGTTCGGCAGACGGCGCCAACGGCGCTCGTCTTCGGCAACGTCGGGGTCGTGCAAGCGCGATCGATGACGACCAGTGAGGTCCGCGTCCTCGTCGACGAGGTCGGTGCGGACGCGCTCTGCGTACACCTGAATCCGGCCATGGAGCTCGTGCAGCCCGGGGGCGATCGGGATTTCTCCCACGGTCTCGAGACGATCGGGCGCCTCGTGCAAGACCTGGGCGTCCCCGTCATGGTCAAGGAGACCGGGTGTGGAATTGCTCCCGGCGTCGCGAAGAGGCTCCATGACGTCGGCGTCCGACACGTCGACGTGTCGGGGGCGGGCGGGACGTCCTGGGTGGGCGTCGAGACGAAGCGCGCCGAGGCCAGCGGCGACGAGCCGGCCCGCGTCCTGGGCGAGGCCTTGTGGGACTGGGGAATACCCACGGCGGCGTCGGTGGCTCTCCTCGCGCCGATGGGGTTCGAGACGATCGTCGCGACGGGCGGAATCGCGACGGGCCTCGACGTCGCGCGAGCCATCGCGCTCGGGGCCTCCGCAGCGGGGATCGCTCGTCCCCTGTTGCGAGCGCTCTCCTCGGACCCGGCCGGCGGTCGCGACGCAGCAGCAGCATTGCTCGACGGGGTCGAATCCGAGCTCCGCGCGGCGATGCTTCTGACGGGCAGTCGTGACCGAGGAGCCCTGAGGCGCGCGCCTCGAGTCGTCGTCGGCGAGCTGGTGGCTTGGATCGAGGCCCTGGGCTGCAAGAGCCCCGTGCAAAGATGATAGCCTTAGGCCATGACGGAGAAAAAGGGACGGGGGCCACGGCGGAGCGACCGGCCGAGCGCCGCCGTCGCCGCCGAGCTGAAGGAGAAGCGCGATGCTTTCCTTCACACCTTCTTCCAGCGAGGCGCCGAATTGACCGACGAGCTCGTGAAGGAGAACCGGCGCCTTCACGAACAGCTCTCGGGCCTCGAAGAAGAGAACGCGTCGCTCAAGACGCAGCTCGCGAGCGACCAGGCCATCCGCGACCTGCTGAAGAAGATCGACGAGCTGGAACGCGAGAAGTCACGTCTCCTTTCGACGGTGCACGAGCAGGAGGAGATCACCAGCCGCGTCTCGCACCGATTCGTCGAGATCGAGTCCGAGCTCGAGAGCTTCGCCAACCTCTATGTCGCGAGCTTCCAGCTCCACGGGTCGCTCCGGGTACGGAGCGTCATGCGCAACGTGAAGGAGCTCCTGGGCCAGCTGGTAGGAGTGCGGTCGCTTGCCGTCTACTTCGCCGACGAGCAGGCGCGGCGTCTCCTGGCCATCGGCTGTGAAGGGGTGGACCTCGCGACGCTCCCGACCATCCCGCTGCGAGAGAGCGCCGCCACCGATCCCGTCGAGGCCGCGATCGAGCGGGCTTACCTGACTGGCGTGCCGCACATCGCGGACGGAGAGGGCGCGCCCCCGCCTGCCGCGTGCATCCCGCTCCAGCTCGAGGACCGCATCGTCGGGGTCATCGTCGTTTACGCTTTGCTCGACCACAAGAGGCGCTTCGTGACCGTGGATCGCGAGCTCCTCAAGCTCCTCGGAGCCCACGCGGGAACGGCCATCGTCGCCGCATACCTCTGGGGCGAGTCCGACGGGCAGCTACCAAGCGCCGACGCATTGCGCGAATCGTGCGCCTAGGATTTATCGCCGGGGACCGCGAGACCTTATAACGCTACAGTATAGGAACCTCCATCGACATGACCGCCCAATACTCATGCCTGGTAGTCGAGGACTCGCCGATGATGCGGCAGCTCCTCGTGCTGGCGCTTTCGAGGCTGAAGAGCCTGCGCGTGACCGAGGCGGACGATGGCGTCGACGGCTTGCGGAAGCTCGCCACGGGCAAGTTCGACATCGTGCTGACCGACATCAACATGCCCATCATGGACGGGCTGAAGCTCGTGAAGCGCGTCCGCACCGATCCGAATCACAAGGACGTACCCATCATCGTCATCACCACCGAGGGCTCGACCGAGGACCGCCAGCGCGCTCTTCAGCTCGGCGCCAACGCCTACATCACGAAGCCCATCCAGGCACCTCAGGTGATTGCGAAGGTCAAAGAATTGCTCAAGATCGACACGTGACGCGCATCAAGATCTGCGGCGTGACGTCGGTCGAGCAGGCGCTGTCGTGCGTGGATGCGGGGGCGGACGCCCTTGGAGTGAACTTCGTCGCGCCGAATGCGCGGCGGGTGGATCGGGCGCTCGCAGAGTCGATCGTCGGCGCGGTGGGCGACCGAGCCCTGGTCGTGGGGGTCGTCGCGGGGATGACCGTCGACGCGATGAGAGCTCTGCGCGATCATACGGGGGTCGGCTGCCTTCAAATTCACGGCGACCACCCCGCCGACGTGGAGGCGCTCCTCCCGCACGCGTACGGCGCCGTCGGAGTCGCCGCGGCCGGAGATGTCGCGCGTGCCCAGGCGATGCCCGGCGAGTTCGTCATGGTCGACGCGAAGGTCGACGGATCCCTCGGCGGGACCGGTCACTCCTTCGACTGGTCGCTCGTCGTCGAGCTCGCGAAACGGCGCAAGGTCGTCTTGGCGGGTGGTCTGACCCCGGCCAACGTGGCCGGCGCGATCCGCATGGTCGGGCCATGGTGCGTCGACGTGGCCAGCGGCGTGGAGAGTGCGCCCGGGCACAAGGACCTCGCCAAGGTGCGGGCGTTCGTCGACGCAGTCCGGTCTGCCTGAGCCGGTCGACGTCGCCGTCAATCCCGATCGAGAGCCGCGCGTTCGAGCATCGCCTTCGCGGGATCCTTTTCGCGTTCGAGGCCATCGAGGAGCGCGTCGGCGGGTGTTCGCCCCTGGCCGACGAGCTTGCGCAGCCGCGACAGATGCACGCGCTCGTCCTTTCCGCTCACCGGATCGACGATCCTTCGCCGCTCGAGGCCTCCCTCCGCGATCGCGACCACTCGCTCCGCTACGGCCGCGAGAGGCTGCCCCCGGAAGGGCGCGCGAAGGCCCTCCCGCCACGCCAGTGTGCGAAGCTCCGCAACCTCGTCGTACGTCCAGCCCGCGACGAGCGCTTCAGCCTCCGCGAGCGCGCGATCGTCGTAGAGAAGGCCAGTCCAGAGCGCAGGTAGCGCGCACGCCATGCCCGTCGATTGCACGTCGGCGCCGCGGATTTCGATCGTCTTCTTGAGACGGACCTCGGGGAAAAGGGTGTTCAGGTGAAGCTTCCAGTCCTCCAGCGTCGCGACGTTCCCCTGGTACCCGCTCTTCCAGAAACTCCGGAACGTCTGCCCGGTGTTGGTGATGGCGTACCCGCCACGCATGATGAGGAACATCGGGGCGTCCAGCGCCCATTCGACGTAATGGTCGAAGCGCGCCTCGGGCGCCCAGAGCGCTGGCAGCAGCCCGGTCCGGTCGGGATCCACGTCGAGCCACACGCGACCGCGATAGGTCAGCCCGCCATACGGATGGCCCTCCTTCCAGGGGCTGTTCGCGAACATCGCGGTCGTCGCGGGCGCGAGCGCGAGCGCGACGCGCATCTTGCGCATCGCGTCGACCTCGTCCGCGTAGTCCAGGTTGACCTGCACGGTGCACGTCCGAAGCATCATGTCGACCGCGTGACCGCCCCGCGTCGGAAGGTAGTCGCGCATGATCGCGTACCTTTGCTTCGGGACCCACGTGAAGTCTTCCCGCTTTGCAAAGGGGTGAAAGCCGACCCCCAACCAACGAATGCCCAGCGCACGAGACACGGGGGCGATCTCGCGAAGGTGGGCGCGAAGCTCCGCGCATACCTCGTGGATGGTACAGCTCTGCTTGCCCGAGAGCTCGAGCTGCCCGCCAGGCTCGAGGGTGACCGACGCGCCGCCCCGCATGAGCGCAATGACCGGCGCCCCGTCGTGCTCGCGCTCGGCCGTCCAACCGTGCGCCTTCACCAGCTCGTCGAGGATCGTCGTCACGCTGCGGTCGCCAGCGTAAGGGAGGGGAGCACGCGTCGCTTCGAAGACGCCGAACTTCTCCATCTCCGGCCCGATTCGCCACGCTTCGCGCGGCTTGCAAGCCTCTACGAAAGGTAGGAGCAGGTCGTCACGCCGCGCTATGGGCTCGAGGTCGCGGGTCTCGGTCGTCGTCACGGCGGCGGCTCGCATGGGGGCGTCAGTTCCAATCGATGCTGGAACGCCGACGCGCGTTGTGCCGCATAACCCACCCACCGCCGCGAGGCTAGCTCTCTCTTCCCCGCGGAAGCCCTCAGGCGATCGCCCGGGCGCGGTTCGGGGCGCCGGGCTTCGCCGTGCGCTTCCGATCGAACAGGCGGACTCGACGCGCGAGCAAGTCGAGGAAGAAGAGAGCGATCGCCGCCCCCACGAAGCGCGGCCACAGGTCCTGGTGGTAGCGAATCACTTCTCCTTGCGGGTCGAAGATCGCTAGAGGGGCGGGGTCGAGCCCGCCGCCCGTTGCCACGGCGGCCTGCGCGAGGGTCGCTACGTCGGGAGTCAGTGCGAGGTACTCGCGCGGGTACGAATTGGTGACGTGCCCGAAGCTCTCGGCGACGGTCGCCGTCCTCGCCTTGCCCTGTCCGTCGTCGACGGCCTTTTCGAGCGACGCGTGAAGCAGAAATGACCCGTACCGATCGAGAGGGAACTCGGCCTCGTAGCGCCCAGGCGCGGTCTGGGGCATGGGCATCCTGCGAGGCTCTCCCGGCGGCGATCCGTTGTGATTGCCCGCGGTCACCGTGAGCGTCGCTTCCAGCCCGTTCTGGAACCTGTCGTCGCCGCCGATGGCGTCGAGCACGGCGCGCACATGGCTCGTCGCGGGATCGATCTCGGCGCGCATGTCGAAGACCTGGCGCTTCTTCTGCCGCATGTGTTCGCGCACGAGCTGGCCCCAGAACTGGCCCCATTGCGGCCAGCGCAGCCACTCGACCGCCCACAGATTCTTCACGTCCGTGGTCCACGCCAGCGTCCAACCGAGGCCGACGTGCCATCGCGCGAGGATGGGCTCACCCAGCTCGCTCTCGAGGATCTCCTGGGCGGGCGGCGGCTTGAGCTTGGTCGCGACGTAGCCGTGCAAGAACGGAGAGCTCGCGACGTCGATCCCGCGCAGAAAATCGGCGGGCGCGACGACGTGTGGCTGAAAGTATTCCTCGACCGCCGCCGATCGGCTCACAATCTCGGTCTCCCTCGTGAAGATGCGCGGCAACGACTGGGGATCGGCCACCCGGTAGAAGCGCCCTCCCCCCACGTCGGAGATCATTCGCAGCAGATTCTCGTCGACGCCTCCGCCGAGCCCCACGGTGCTCACGGTGATGCTCTCCGACGCCATGGCCTGGGCCAGGTCGTGGATGCCGGCCTGGGGCGCCTGCCCGTCGGTCAGCAGGATCACGTGCTTGCGCTTGGCTCGCGTCGTCGAGAGGGCCTGGTACGCGGCGTCGAGCGCGGAGAAGATCTCCGTGCCGCCGCCGGCCTGAACCCGAGCGATGTCGCTCTGGATGCGCGCGCGATGCTTGGCCGGCGTCATGTGGACGATGGAGGTCGGCCGCGAGTCGAAGACGATGACCTCCAGCAAGTCGTCGGGCGCGAGGGTGTCGGCCGTCGCCTTGGCGGCTTGCTTGGCCATCTCGAGCGGCTGTCCCTGCATCGACCCCGATTTGTCGATGGCGAGCGCCATCGCGACCTCGGGCTCGTCGCGCCGCTTCTCGGCGTCCATCCGGACGGGAAGGATGCGTTCGATCGCGGTGTGGTACCAGCCACCGAGGCCGTAGCCATTTTCGCCTCCGGCGAAGAGAAAGCCGCCCCCGAGGTCGCGGACGTACTGCTCGATGGTCTCCTGCTGCGTGAGCGTGACGCGCTCGGCCGGCATGTCGGAGAGGACGATGAAATCGTACTTCTCGGCCTCTCTCAGCGTCGTCGGCAGGGGGTCGAAGGTATCCACGTTCAGTTGCTGGGCGCTCAGGGCCGACGACAGGTACGAAGCCCGCGCCGGATTCCCGTCGACGTAGAGGACTACGGGCATTCCGACGACCGCCGCCACGGCCACGGCCCGGTTGTTCTCCTTGAACCGGTCCTGGGCAGCCTCGCTGGCTTCGAGCGAATACGTCACCTCGCCCGGTACTGCCGCCTTGCTCTTGAAGGTCACGTCGTTGTCGCCGGCCTTCAGATCGACCTGTCTCGAGCCGTCGAGCCCGTTGATGACGTCCCCTTGCTTGAGGACGAGCTTGACCGACTGCGGGACGCTGGAGAACACGGTCGCATGCAGGTCGAACGTCTCCCCTTCCCGGATCTTGTCCGGGACGCGCAGCTCACGGACTGCAACCTCTCCGGGAACCGGGCGCGTGTAGGGGATTGCGAACAGCTTCACTCCGTACTGCGTGGCCCGGTCGGCCTCCGCGATCAGATCTCCGTCGGTCTGGACGCCGTCCGACAGGAGTACCGCGCGGCGCAGGTACCCCTCCGGAAAGAGGCCGTAGGCGAGCTCCAGCGCGCTCGCGATGTCCGTCGCGGTCCCGAGCTCCCCCCCGTGCCGTTCGATCGCCGGCGCCTTGACCTTGCCGGTCGCGCCCGACAGCGGCCCCGACGGCTCGTCCATGGGCACCACACGCGGGCGCTTGGCGAACGTCACGAGGCGCACCAGATCGTCTCTGCGGCGCGCGTCGAGGCCCTTCTGTACCTCGACGCGGGCATCGTCGAGCGCCGCGTCCGGAACGCTGTCGCTCACGTCGACGAGGTAGACGGTGCAGACCTTCTGCGTCGTCGCCGTGCGGGCCAGGCGAGCGAGCCCGAGCGCCAGCAGCGCCGCGAAGAGGGCACGCAACGTCACCGAGAGCACTCGTTGGGCGAGCGGCAGATCGGCCAGACTCCGCCCGATCATCCAGAGAAAGTAAGGCGCGAGCAAGGCCACGCCGAGCATCCGGGGCGCCAGTAGCTCGTAGCTCTCCCCGTGCCTCGACCACGTGAGCGTCGGCCCCGCGTACCAGACGTAGCGCAGGTACGCCCAGAGGCCGGCTACGCCGAGGCCGACGACGAACGCGGCGAAAGCGCCGCGGCGGACCAGCCGCGGGCCGTTCATACCGTCAGCCTCCGGTGGTAGGTGGCCCACTCGATCGCCGTCAGCAAGGCCGCGGCGAGGAGCAAGTAGATCCAGATCTCGCGCCGCACGCCGAGATGAAAGCCGGCGAGCGCCCCCGCTTCCCTCCCGTCGACGGCGAGGTGTTCCTGCGGCGAGATGGCGCTCTCGCTCGCATCGAGGAGGTTCGCGGCGAAGGACGTCGTCTCTTGCCCCGCGGTGAGCTCGTAGAAGCCGGCGTCGACTCCGAGCAGCACCGCTCGACCCTCGTGCACGGGGACGGACACCGTCGACCCGTCGGGCCGCTTCATCGTCGCCTGAGCGACCGCACTGCCGACGGGGATACGCCAGACGTCACCGGTCCGGAAGCTCGACAGGTACTCGGCGTCCTCGTCGGTGAACCAGTTGATGCAGTCGAGGACGAAGAGGGGCCATGCGACGCGCAGAGGGAGGTCGCTGGCCGTCACGTCGAAACCGAGCGCGACGAACTTGTAACCGCTTCGCACGCCCGCCACGAGAATGGGGGAGGCACCGCCGTCGGACGCACCGACCACCTTGTCGCCCGACTCCGGGACCAGCTTGTGCCCCGCCGCGATGTTGACCGCGTCGAGACCGAGGAAACGAACCGTCGGATGCTTGCGGTCGACCTTGTCGAAGCCCGGGTTCTTCAGCTCGCCCTCCACCTTGACCGGGGCGCCGGGGCCCCTTGGGTCGAGGTAGAGTGCGTGGGCCTTCGGAAGCTCGGCGGGTGTGACGCGATCGAAAATAACGGCGTCCCAGTCCCCCTTCGCGATGGCCTGCGGGTACGCCTTCGGGGCGACGTCGGTCACGTCGAGGTACTCGTCGAGCAGGAGCGCGGCCTCGAGGTACGTGTCTCCTTCCGTGACGACGAGCACCTTGGCCCGTCGGCGTGCAGGCAGGAGAGCATACGCCCGGTCGTCCGCGGGGAGCTCGTCGCGAGTGCCATCGACGCGCGAGATCTTCGCCTCGAGCGTACGGCTTGCGCCGGAGAGCTGAGGATAGAACCTCGGCAGTCGCTCGCCCGGCTGCAAGCGCAGCTTGGTGAGGTCGACGAGGGCTCCGTCGCCGAGAAGCTGGAGCTCGACGTCCTCGACGTCCGGCCCGGTGTTGCTCACCTCGAGCATCACCTCGTAGCGGCTCTTGTCGAGCGGGTAGCGCCGCACCGAGAACTGCGTGATGCCGGCGTTGTGGGCTTCTTTGCCGACGCGGACGTACGTCAGCCTGGCGCTCCCGAGGTGCACGGGGCCGGATGCGTCGCTCGCCGGCCCGAGAGCGCCGTCGGACACGACGATGATCTCGCCCTGGTCGACGCCACGCAGTACGTCGGTGGCGAAGCGAAGCGCGCGTGGAAAATCCGCCCGCGCGTCGGTGGCGCGAACGGAGTCGAGCTCGCGCTCGAGGGCCGATGCGTCCCCGGAGAGTGGCCCGAGAGGCGTCACCATCGCGTCCATCTGTGCGACGAGCATCCGGTCCGCGCCGCCGAGACCCCGGACGATCTTCTTGACCTCGTCCTTTGCGACGGCGACGCGGGAGGGCGCCACGTCGGTCGCTTGCATCGACGCGCTCGCGTCCAAGAGGACCACCACAGTCCGCCCCTTGATGAGGCTCTCGGCTGCGCGCGGGTCGCCGAGGGCCACCACGAGGAGCGCGAGAAGGGCGAGCTGCAGGAGGAGCGACAGAAGGCGCTTGAGCCTCGAGAAGAGACTGGTCGCCTCTTTGTCGCGCAGGATTCGCTCCCATAGCGGCGAGAAAGGCACGGCGACGACCCGCCGGCGCAGCTTCAGCACGTAGAGCACCAGGACGCCGAAGCCGACGGCTCCGAAGATCGCGATGAGCTGCGCGAGGGGCAAGCCTGCGAAGATCACCGCAGAAACCCACCCCTGCGAAAGACGCGGAGAATCAGGTCATCGAACGGCACTTCGATGCTCGCCGGGACGTAGGGCACCTGGTGAGTCGCGCAGAAGCGTTCGACGTCGGCGAGGTAGTGAGAATACGCATCGGCGAACCGGTCGAGGACCTTCGCCGTCACGGTCACCTCGCGCTCGTCGCCCGTCTCACAGTCGTAAACGAGGACGTCGCCGTGCACCTTCGGCCTCGCGTCGCCCGGGTCGACCACGTGGACGACGAACGGGTCGAACTTGTTGTACCTGAGGACGTTGATGCCTTTCTCGAAGCCGCGCGGATCGTAGAGGTCACTGACGAGGACTACGAGGCCCCGCCCCTTCTTCTGCGCCTGCGCCACGAACGTCTTGAGAGCGTCGCCGAGATCGGTCGTCCCTTCGGCTTCTGCCTCCCGCAAGAAACGAAACACCTTGAAGATGCGCGCCTTGCCGCGCGTCTCCGGCATTCGATCCATCACCCGGTCGCTCGTGGTGACGACGCTCACGCGGTCGAGATTCGCGAGACCCACGTAAGCCAGCGCCGCGGCGACCTTCTTGCCGTAACGGAGCTTCCTGCCTCCGCCGAATCCCATCGAGGCGCTCGTGTCGAGGACGAGGTAGATGGCGAGATCCTCCTCCTCCTCGTAGAGCCGGACGAGCAGCCGCTCGAAGCGCTGGTAGACGTTCCAGTCGAGGTAGCGGAAGTCGTCCCCCGGCTGGTACGCGCGGTGATCGGCGAACTCGACGCCACTTCCGCTCTTCTTCGTACGCCGTTCGGCGCGAAGCCGCCCCGCGAAGACCCTCCTGCTGACGAGCGACAGGTACTCGAGCTTGCGCTGGAACTCGTCGTCGAAGAGCTCGTCCTTCGCCGCGGAGACGACCTTCCTCTCGCGACGCCAGGGAAGAACGTCGAGAAGCCCCATCGGTCGCTAGTTTGCCTCTGGGCGAGCGGCCTTCTCGGCCTTGCTGCCTTCGGGAACGGCCTTGACGATCGCGTCGATGAGCTGGTCGGTCTTGATGCCCTCGGCCTCGCCCTCGAAGTTGAGGAGGACACGATGGCGGAGGGCGGGGTGCACGACGGCGCGAACGTCGTCGACGCTCGCCGCGAACCGTCCATCGAAGAGCGCCCGGATCTTCGCGGCGAGGAGCATCGCTTGCGCGCCCCGGGGCGAGCTGCCGTAGCGTACGAAGCGCTTCGCGAGCTCGGGCGTGTCGAGGCCGTCGGGGTGCGTCGCCTGCAAAAGCCGGATCGCGTAGTCCTGGACGTGACGGGCCACGGGCACCTGCCGGACGAGCTGCTGCATCTCTACGATGGCTTCCCGGTCGAGTACGGCGCGGCGCTTCTCGATCCCGGCGCCCGTCGTCAGGTCGAGGATCTGATGAAGCTCGTCGCGCCCGGGAAAGCCGACGTGGAGCTTGAAAAGAAAGCGGTCGAGCTGCGCCTCCGGCAGCGGGTACGTGCCCTCCATCTCGAGCGGGTTCTGGGTCGCCAGGACGACGAAGGGCTCGTCGAGCACGTGCGTCCGCTTGCCGACGGTCACCCGGTGCTCCTGCATCGCCTCGAGCAATGCGCTCTGAGTCTTGGGCGTCGCGCGGTTCACCTCGTCCGCCAGGACGATGTTGGCGAACACGGGGCCCTTTCGGAACTCGAAGGTCTTGGCACCCCCCTGCGTCTCGTCGATGACGGTCGTCCCCAGGATGTCCGCGGGCATGAGATCCGGAGTGAACTGGATCCGCGAAAACGTAAGAGACAAGGTCTCGGCCAGCGTGCGGACGAGCATCGTCTTTCCGAGACCCGGCACCCCTTCGAGCAACGCGTGACCGCCCGCGAGCATGCACGTGATGACGCCGTCGACCACCTCCCGGTTGCCGATAACCGACTTGGCGATCTCGCCCCGAAGGTCTTCGATTCGCTTGCAAAAGAGATCGACGCTCTCGCGTACAGCCGTCGTATCGGACATCGGGCGATTTCCCTCTCAGTGCTCTTCGCGTGGCCGAATGAGCTGGAAGTAGCGCTTCACGTAAAAGAGATACCCGCCAGGGATCTCGTCCTTGGCAAGCGACTCCTCGGCGACCTGGTGGTACTCGGTGTAAACCTTCTTGTACCCACGCGACGTGAACCCGCGCTCTGCCGCGCCGAGGATGACCTGGCTGCGCGAGGCGCCCTGCGCGGCCGCACCCTGGACCTGAGTGTCCTGCGTGCCCATCTTCGGATTCGTGGCTTTGCCCAGGGGGTTGGGGTCATGCCCCACGCCCCACTCGCGACCCCCCTGTCCACCGCCCTCGCCGCCGGGCGGGCTTTCCTTCCCCTGACCCGAGCTCGATTGTCCGCGCGAGAGCATGAGCATCTTCTCGCCGTTGGGACCGAGCACCCATGTTTCGCCGCCCTGGCCCTGGCCATCCTTGCCGGGCGATGTTCCGCCGTGCCCATTGTCGCCCTGGGCGTCGTCGCCTCCCTGACCCTGTCCGTTCTGTCCGGGATCGTCCTTGCCCTCGTCTCCCTGATCCCCGCCGGGCTGCCCTCCCTTGCCGTGCGAACCGCCCTGGCCCCGAGCCGTCCGGCCGAAGCGCTTGAGCCTCATGATCTGACGGGCGCCGTCCTTGCCTTGCTGGCGGACGAGCTCCCGTAGCTCTTGGAGCTTCTGGCGCAGCTCCTCCTTCTGCTGGTCGGTCATCTGACCCTGATCCATGCGGTTCAGATCCTCGGCTCCGCGGTCGAGATCGTCGGCGCTGAGCCCCGCGTCCTTCATGAGATCTTGCGCGGCCTGTTCGAGCTCGCGATCGAGCCTGTCCAGCTGGCGGCTGGCGCTGGCTTGTTGGCCCACGTCCCGGTCCAGCCGCTCGAGCTCGCGCTTCTTCTTCTCGAGCAGGCTTTGCTCCTCGTCGGAGCCTCCGTCGCCCGCGCGCTGCTTGGCCTTCAGGATCTCGTCGGCCAGCTCCTGTCGACGCTGTTCGATGGCCTCCTGCCGCTTCTGGGCGTCCTCCGACGCGCGGCGAAGTGCCTCGCGCATCTGTTCGAGCTTCGACTTGTCGACGGCCCCTCCGCGTTCCCGCAGCTTCCTTGCGAGGTCGTGCAGCGCGTCACGCGCTTCGTCGAGCTTGGCGTCCGCGAGCGCGGCTCCTGCGGGCTTCGTCAGGTCCGACTTCTTCATCTCGTCGCCGACCCTCTCGAGCTCGGCCTCGAGCGCCTTCTTGTCGGCCTCGCTGCCGGTCAGGAGCTTCTCTTCCAGCGCCTCCATGCGGCGGAAGGCCTCGGTCCTGTCGAGACGCTTGTTGGCGATGTCGTCGACCAGCTTGTTGAATTCCTGGATCGCCGCCTTCGTGTCGTCGTTCTCGCTTTTCTGCTCGAGCTGCTTGAGAAAGTCCTTCACGTCGTCGAGATCGTCCGGGGCCATCTCGACGGGATCCATCTTCGCCGCCACCACCGGCGGCACGTGCGACCGCGTTTCGAAGAGGAGGACGGCAGCAAACGCGCACCCCAGGCCCACGGTGGGCCCGAGCGCGCGCGGCACCGCCATGCGTACCGCAAGGCGCGGCCGTGTCCCGGGAGCCGCGGTGATGGCGTCCTCGATGGCCGCGTCCATGAAGGGGGTGCGGTCCTTCTCGTCGGCAAAGACCAGGGCGCTGGCGAGCCGATCATGCAACCCGTGAAAGCGATCCAGCGCACGGGCTCCCGCGCGGTCCGGAAGACGCCATGCCCATGCAACGACCCCGGCGACAGCGACTCCGCACCCCGCCAGCGCGAGGACGAGCCGGGCCTTGCCCTCCCCGACCAACCCCACCTTTCGCAGCGCGACGACGACGATCCCGGCGATCAGCGCCGCGGAGAGCGCCTTCGCCCCCACATCGAGCGCTCTGAGAAGCCGGATGCGTCGCTCGGCTTGGCGTGCGAGCCGACGAATCTGCTCGATCCCGTGCTCGTGGGTGCTCATCGTCCTGTCGGTGTGTGACGTTCGACGCGAGCCGAAGTTCCGTCCTGACCTTCTCGCGTCTTCTCGAAGTCTAGCAAATCCCGGCGCGCGCACCCGCGCACCGGCGGAAGCATCAGTGCAGGTACGTCGCGAGAAGCGCCGCCACGAGCGCTGCCGTACCAAACACAGCCACGACCAGCGCCGGGCCCAACCACAATACCGCGTCCCTTTGCCGTTCCGCCCCAGCGCCCCGCGGTCGCGGCACTCGGGCGGCGGGGGGAAGGGGCGACGATTCCGACGCCGCATGCTCGGTCTCGGCGAGCGGCAGGTGGGCAAGGAGCGCGGCATCGCTCGGAAGCGCATGGGCCTCCAGCGTGGGTCCGTCGGGCGAAGCGTCGTCGTCGAACGCGAGCGCCACCTCTTCGTAACGTGCGGTGTAAGGCGCGCGGTCGGAGGACGCCGTCGCGTCGCCGGGGACAGAGCGCCTCACCGTGCGTTGTAGGGCGCCCTTCCAGCCCTCCAGGAGGGCGGCGAGTTCGAGCCACCCTGCGCCGACGTCTGCGTGCGCGCGCACCACGTCGGCCAGATCCGCCGCGCCGATCGTGCGCCTCGATGGGTCTGGCTCGAGAGCGCGCGCGATGGCTTCGAGAAGCGGCTCGGGCAAATCCGGACGGATCGAGTCGAGCGGCTTGATGCGCGGATGCCTCATCGCGCGTATGAGCTCGAACTCGTCCTTGTGGTGCTTGCCGAAGGGCGGTCGGCCGGTGGCAAGGCGCCACGCCAGAAGAGCTGCCGCGTACACGTCCGCCCTTTCGTCGACAGCCTCGCCGCGCGCCTGCTCGGGTGCCATGCAGCCCGGCGTACCCTTGACGAGCCCTACCCGTGTCGAGGGTGAGACCCCGAGGACCTTCGCGATCCCGAAGTCGGCTATCTTCACCCCACCGCTCCAGTCGATGAGCACGTTCGCAGGCGAGACGTCGCGGTGCACGATGGGCGTCAGCTGGCCCTGCTCGTCCCGGAACGCATGCGCGTAGGCAAGCGCGGTGAGCACGCGCTCCACGACGTGCCACGCGGCACGGTCGGGCAGGCGCACGCCCCCGGCCTGGCAGAGGCGCAGCACGCGCCCGAGGGCGACGCCTGGCACGTATTCGAAGACGAGCGCGGCGAACCCGGGCTCTTCGAGGAAGGCGCGGACCTGGACGATGCAGGGGTGTCGCAAGCGGGCACACACGGCTGCCTCGCGAGCGAAGACGTCCGCGGAGCGGTCGCCGTCATCGCGTCTCGCCGCGGCGATGGTCTTGATGGCGACGAGCTTGCCGCCACGACTCCGCGCGAGGAACACTTCACCGATCCCCCCTGCGCCGAGGCGCTCGAGGATTTCGAAGCCCTCGATAGCGCGTGGAGGGGGTTCGGTGGGGAACATCGAGTCCGAACATTACTTTCAACCCGAAGGACGGGGACACCAAACGAGTCGGACGCGTGATGTTCTCCGAAAAGACTGGCGCCGCAGGCGCGGACGCGGTTCAAATCCCGCTCGTGCCCCCGAGGCCACTGCCTGCTCCACCCGCGATCCGCATCGCCGTCGCACGCGATCGCTCGCAGGAGGCGCGTGTGACCGGAGGGTTTCTCAACCTGCGCCGCGTAGAGCTGGTCGCCCACTACCCCGACGGCAGCGAGAGCGCTCCGTTCGCGTACGACGTCGCCACGCGCGAGGCGCTCGACGCCGTCGTCATCGCGGCGTTCTATTTCGAAGGGCCGGTCCGGCACGTCTTCCTGCGGTCGGCGGTACGACCGCCCTGCGCGCTCAGGTCCATCTCGCCCATGCACGACGGCAGCCTGTGGGAGCTGCCCGCGGGTCTCGTCGAGCCCGGCGAGGATCCCGCTGAAGCGGCCGCGCGCGAGCTGGGCGAAGAGCTGGGGTTCATCGCGCATGCCGGAGCCATGCAGCCGCTGGGCGAATGGACCTTCCCCGCGCCCGGGGTCATCGGAGAACGTCACATCTTCTATGCCGTCGAGGTCGACCCTCGCAGCCGCTCGACCCCGACCGAGGATGGCTCGGCGCTCGAGCGATCCGCCGCGATCCTCGCCCTTCCGGTGCTCGATGCCCTGCAACACTGCCGTGGGGGCGCCTTGCGTGACGCGAAGACGGAGCTCGCGCTGAGGCGCCTCGCGGAGGCTTCGTGAAGAGCGCGGCCGGGCGGCACGAGGCTCCGCGCGTTGCGGTCGTGCTGAAGCGATCGTCCTGGCGCAAATGGGTCGAGGAGGAGCGTGACGCGCGCATCGCCGCCCTCCTCGAGGCGCAGGACGACGCCGTCCGACGGATGCGTCCAGGACACGTCGATCACATGGAAACGGTCGAAGAAGTGAAGCGTGCTCTGGCCGAGCTCGGGGCGAAGGTCACCTGGCATGACCGGCCGCACAACTTCAATGTAAAGGCCCGGTGCGACCTCGTCGTGACCGTCGGTGGCGACGGGACGCTCCTGGCGGCGTCCCATGGCATCGGTTCGGGCATACCGCTTCTCGGCGTCAACAGCTCACCGGATCACTCCGTCGGCTTCTTCTGCGCGGCGAAGAAGGGCGGCGTCAAGGACGTCCTGGCGTCGGCCTTTCGCGGATCGCTACCCGGCATGAGTCTGACCCGCATGCGGATCGAGCTCAACGGGAAGAGCCTAGCCGACCGCGTCCTCAACGAGGCCCTGGTTTGCCACCTCTCACCTGCCGCGACGTCGCGGTACACGCTCCGGCTCCTCGACGAACGAGGGCGCACCGTGTCCGAGGAGGAGCAGAAATCGAGCGGGTTGTGGATCGGGCCTTCCGCCGGCTCGACGGCAGCACAACGCAGCGCCGGGGGACGCGTCCTCCCCGCCGCCTCTCGGAACCTCCAGTACGTCGTGCGCGAGCCCTACCGCCCTCGCGGCGGGTCGCTTCGGATGACCCTCGGCCTCGCTCGACTGGGGCAAGCCCTGGCGGTCAAGAGCAAGATGCGACAGGCGCGCGTCTTCATCGACGGCGAACACATTGCCTACGACGTGACCATCGGCGACGTCCTCGTCTTCCGTCGCTCGGACGAACCGCTCATCGTCCTGGGCCTCAGGAAGAGCGCTCCCTCCCGGCGGCGCACCGCCGCGAGGCCCCGAAAACGGCGTGTGTCGAAGACGTGAGCCTGGCGTGAACTCGGGCGAACTTCTGGGGGAAGCGCCACCTCGCCTTCGCACTCGTGATCCATTTGTTCCCCGTCGAGAACCGTGGTTACCTGACCGCCGTGCCGCGCGCCTCGGGGACCGCTGGCGAGCGCATTCTCCCGGGGTCGTCCGCGACGACGCTCGTGCACAGCTTCGCGTCTCAGGACTGGCTGTTCATCGTCTACTTCGGCGCGCTGCTCCTCGCGCTCGCGTTCGGTCGGGGCGACAACCGGAGTGCCTGCCTCGTGAGGGTGTCGGCGGACCTGGGCGTCTACCTCTTCGTCCTGGCCATCGTCCGGCTGCACGTCCTGCGCTGGGGCGGCGTGGCGAGCGCGCTCCTTTATCGCGTCACCATCATCGCCGCGCTCCTCGCGTCGTTCTTCCAGCTACGCGAGATCCTGCCGGCGGTGTCGCCGCGGGCGGTGGACGCGAGGATCTACGACTTCGATTTGCACGTCTTTGGCTTCGAGCCGAGCGTTTGGTTGGACCAGTTCGTCAGGCCCGCGACGACCGAGTGGTTTGCCTTCTTCTATTTTCTGTATTTTCTCATCCTGACGGTGCACGTCATCCCGATGCTCCTCAGCCGCGACAGCGTCCTGCTCGCGCGATTCGCCCTTGGTATCTTGATCATCTTCATGACGGCCCACCTGCTCTACATGGTCGTGCCGGGGTGGGGGCCGTATTGGTACCTGAAGGGGACTTTCATGCACGAGCTCGAGGGTCCCGTGTTCTGGCCCCTCGTACGGGAAGCGGTCGACGCGGGCGGCCCCCAGAAGGACATCTTTCCCTCCCTCCACACCGCCGTTCCGACGTTCCTCGCCATCTTCAGCTTCCGTCACCGCCAGCGCCTTCCGTTCCGGTACACTTGGCCGATCGTGGCCTTCCTCGCGACGCAGATCATCGTCGCCACGATGTTCCTACGCTGGCACTATCTCGTTGACGTCGTCGCCGGTCTCGTCCTGGCAGCGACGGCCTCGGTCGTCACCCACCGGCTGGCCGACTGGGAGCATGGAAGACGCGAGCGACTCGGCGTACAACCCGCGTGGATGCCACTCGTCTACCCGTGGAGCAGGCCGCAGTCAGCCTGAGCGTGGAACGTATGATGAGCGGCTTCGAGATCATCGGAACGGGCCACTATGTGCCCGGCAAACCCGTCACGAACGACGACCTATCGCGCGTGATGGATACGAACGACGACTGGGTCTTCAAGCGCTCGGGTATCAAACAACGCCACTTCGCGCCGGACGGGGTGGGTGTGAGCGATCTTGGCTTCGAGGCCAGCCGGCGAGCCATCGAGTCCGCGAGGATACGTCCCGAAGAGATTGACTACGTCGTCTTCGCCACGATGACACCCGACTACGTCTTGCCAGGATCGGGTGCGCTCGTGGCCGACAAACTCGGGCTCAAGGGCGTGCCTGCCCTGGACATCCGGCAGCAATGCGCCGCGATGCTCTTCGGGCTGCAGATCGTCGACGGCCTCGTCAAGAGCGGCGCGGCGAGCACGATCCTGTTCGTCGGCGCCGAGGCGCACGCGGGGTTCATGCCGTGGGACGACTGGGATGCGCTGGACCCCGCGAGCGGCCGCCAGGCCAGCCCCGAGGCCAAGGCTCGCACGAACAAACATCGCGCCCTGGCCGTTCTCTTCGGCGACGGTGCAGGTGCGCTCATCTTCCGTGCCACGGACCGCGACGCGGGTCTCCGCGCCATGGAGCTTCACACGGACGGTAGCGCGGCCAAGCTTCTTTACCTGGAGGGAGCAAGCTTCCGATCTCGCCCGTTCTTCACGCCCAAGGAGTACGACGATCAGAAGTTCGTACCCACGATGGATGGACGCGAAATCTTCAAGTTTGCCGTGACCAAACTGCCCGAGTGCGCGCGCTCGGTGTGCACCCGGACTGGCACATCCATCGAAAGCATCGACTGGTTCCTCGCGCACCAGGCGAACGCTCGTATCAACGACTACGTGCGCAACCAGCTCGGCGTGCCCGCCCACAAGCTGCCGTCGAACATCGAACGCTTCGGAAACACCAGCGCGGGGACGCTGCCTATCCTCATCGACGAGCAGATGCGGGCCGGCAAGCTCAAACACGGCGACCTGTGCATGCTCCTGGCCCTCGGCGCCGGCGTGCACTGGGGCTGCGCGCTCGTGCGCTGGTAGGCCGGACGCTCGCCCGGGCTTGTCGTCGGCCGCGTGCTATCGTCGGTGCATGCTGGGCCAGCGTGTCGTCCCGCGCGCCCTCGCGGCGCTGATTACGCTGTCGTCCCCGGCATGGACGGCGCTCGTGTCGACGGACGCGCGCGCCTCGGTCTCGATCGCGGTGACGTGGGAGGGCCTTCTGGGCGAGTCCACGGCCGCGGCGATCGTCACGCCCATCGAGGCTCGTTCGGTTTGGGAGGGGGGCCGCGTCTACACGTACACGCGCGTGCACGTCGATCGCCCGATCGCGGGCAACCTGGGCGCGAGCGGCGACGCCTGGGTGCGGACGATGGGGGGCGTGGTCGGAACGATAGGACAGCTCGTCGAGGGTGAGGCGGTCCTCGCAAATGGGCGGCCGTCCCTCCTCTTCTTGCGTCCGGGCCTCGCCGGCACCCTGACCGTGACGGCTCGAGGCCAGGGCCAGTTCCCCGTCGTGGCCAACACCGATCCCACGAAGCCCGCCCGCGTCGTGCGAAGCAACGCCACCGGAGAGCTCCTGCCCCCGCAAACGGCGTCTGGCTCCGCCCCCGTGCTTGCGGGCGACATGCTCCACGGCCGGGTCGTCGACGACGCCGCCCGGGCAATCGTCGCCGACTGGAGCCGCTTGCATGCGGGGTGATGCCGCGATCGTCTGCGCCGCGTTTGCGGCCGCAGTGTTCGCGAGCGTCGCGTTGGAGCGCGACGCGCGTGCATTCTGCCGCACGACGACCTGCCCCCTGCCCCCGGATTTCTCGCCGTCGCCCGCAGGTTGCCAACCCGAGGACTTTACGCAGTACTGCGCGTCGTTCGATCCACCGATCCAGCCTCTTCCGGTCTGGTGGAGCAACGCGTGCGTGAGCTACGACATCCAGGAGAACGCGAGCCGCCAGGTCCCCTACGAGACCGCCGTGCAGTCGTTCGCGACGGCGTTCTCTAAGTGGACGAGCGTGACGTGCGCGGGCACGACCGACGCCGTGAGCATCAGCGTCACCAATCTGGGGCCGGTCGAGTGCGATCTGGTCCAATACAACAGCGACCAAGGCAACCAGCACGTCATCATCTTCCACGACGACCACTGGCCCTACGACGATCCGAACAATACGCTCGGACTGACGACCATCACGTTCGACCCAGACACCGGCGAAATCTACGACGCCGACATGGAGATCAATTCGACCCAGCCGCTCACGGTCAGCGGCCCCCTGCCGGCAGACGGCTACGACTTCATGAGCATCATCACCCACGAGACGGGGCATTTCTTCGGCATGGCTCACTCCGGCGACGATCTCGCCACCATGTTCGCGCACTACATCCCTGGCACGACGACGATGCGCACGCTGACGACGGACGACATGACCGGGATCTGCTCGATCTATCCGCCGGACGGGACGCGCGAGGTCGCCACGTCCGTCGCAGCGAGCGGCAGCGTCGCCGAGGACGCCTGCAATCCGACTCCACGGCACGGCTTTCAAAGCCAGTGCGCACAGCCGCAAAGCAAAGGCTGCACGGCCGCTCGCGGGGGCGACACCGGGACGCGACCGGCGGCGCTGATCGTGGCAGCGACGCTCATGGCAGGCGCGAGACGGGCGCGGCGAAAGCCTCGCTCCGCTGCCGCCTCTCGGGTCTGAAACGTGGGTTCTCTCCTCGTCGTCACCGGGGAAGCCTCCGGCGACCGGGCGGCCGCGGCGGTCGTCGGGCGTCTCCCCGGTGTTCGAGTCTTCGGACTGGGTGGGGCGGCCCTGGCAGCGCGCGACGTGGAGCTCGTGGGCGACCTGCGCAGATGGACTGCCCTCGGCGTCGGCGAGACGGCGGCCAGAGCCGGCGGAGTCCTCGGAGCATGGCGGGCCGTCGTGCACGCCGCCCACGATCGCAGGCCGGACGCGGCCCTCCTCGTCAACTACACGGAGTTCAATGCCCGGCTCGCGCCGCGCCTCCATGACTCAGGCGTCCGCGTACTCTGGTACGGGGCACCCCAGGTGTGGGCGTGGCGCCGTCGGCGCGGGACATCATTGCGGAAGGGTCTCGACCGGATGGCGGTCATGCTGCCCTTCGAGGAGGCCATCTGGCGCGATCTCGGGGTCGACGCCCATTACGTGGGACACCCGGCCCAGGAAGTGAAGGCGCTCGACCGCGAGGCTGCGAGGTCCGCGCTCGGGATGACGCCCTACGCGGCGACGGTGGCCATCCTCCCCGGGAGCCGCCCGCACGAAGTGAGCCGCCTTCTCGTGCCGATGCTCGACGCGTACGAGCGCGTGCGATCCGATCGCGCGAGCGTCGATGCGCGCGTCCTCATCGCCGCAAGCCTGGACGACAGCACTCGCAGCCGGATCCGCGCGGCGTGCACGCCACGGCGTCTCCAGACGTTCGACGTCGATCCCGACGTCGGTGCGATGCGCGTGCTCCGCGGTTTCGATGCCGCCCTCTGCGCATCCGGTACGGCGTCCCTCGAGGCTGCCCTGGCGCACGCGGTCCCCGTCATCGCGTACCGCGTCGGCGTGACGACGGAGCTGGCGGCCCGGGCGCTGCTCCGGACCAAGCACATCGCGCTACCGAACGTGCTCCTGGGCCGCCCGGCCTTCGCCGAGCTCCTCCAGCGCGAGGCGAACGCGAAAGGCATGGCCCGAGCGCTCGCCAGTGCGCTCGATCGCCGCAGCGCGCTGATCGCAGACTGCGACGAGGTCGAGCGAGCGCTGGGAGGCGGGCACACGGCGTCCGCCGCCGTCGCTCGTATGCTCGCCCCGTGGCTCGGCGTACGCGCGGCAGCCTGAAGGATGACGACCAGCTCGCGACCCGAACGACCCATCGAGCTACTCGCGCTTGCGGGCCTTTCGGTCGCACTCCTTGCCGTGCGACTCGTCGCGTCGGCGCGCATCGGGTTCGGGGACTCCGAGGCCCTCTACGCGAGCTACGCGCTTCACCCGCAACCCGCGTACCTCGACCATCCCGCCCTCATCGGAGGCATCGCCCGAGTGATCGGAGGCGGGACCGCGCCTACCCCCGAGGATGCCCACCTCGTGACGTCGGTAGCTGCCACGCTCGTTCCCTGGGCGCTGGTACTGGCTTGCCGCGCCTGCGGGGCCGAGCTCCGGCATGCGCTGGTCGCCGGCCTCGTATTTGCCCTAATCCCCGAGATAGCCATCGGCCTTTTTGCCATGACGCCGGATCTTCCTCTCGCGCTGGCGTGGCTCGGCGCATTGACCTTCGCGGCGAGAGCCCTCCGCGCTCCGGCCGGTAGCCGATCGGCGTCGCTGGGCTTCGCGGCGGCAGGCGTGCTGGCGGGCGTCGCGGCGGCATCCAAGGTGACGGGGGCCCTCCTCTTCGCCGCGCTCATCTGTGCGTACGCGTCCCGCCCGGCGCGGGCACACGTCCGCTCGGCGGCGCCGTGGGCCGGACTCGCCGCCGGAGCGATCGTGTTCACGCCATTCGTCGCCTTCGAGGCGAAGCGAGGCTGGCCGATGCTCGCGCACCGACTGGTCGACACCCAGCGAACGGCAGGCTTCTCGCTGCTGAATGTCGGGGCACTCGTCGGCGGTCAGCTCGCGTATCTCTCTCCGCTCGTGGCGCTGCTCGTCATCCTCGCGGCTCGAGAGGCCTGGCGCGGCCGACACGACGCGGTGGGGGCGCTCCTCTTCGCGCTATTTGCGGTACCGCTCGCCGCCCTGGTACCGCTCTGCCTCTGGAGCCGCACCGCTGAGCCCCACTGGCTCGCCCCTCCTCTCCTTGCGCTTGGCCCCGCCGCTGCCCGGGCCGGCGCCGTCGCTTCACGGCGCCTGGTCATCGCCACGATGGTGCTGTCGGGTGCCGTCGTCGCTGCCGTTCACGCGTGGGTGCTTATTCCGGAGGCCCTGCGACTTGCGCCCGCGTCGTATGATCCGCGGCTCGATCTCGCCAACGAGCTCTATGGCTGGCCAACGGTCGTGCGCGCCGTTCGAAGCGAAGCACTCGCCGAGCGGACCCCCGGATCGCGACCGAACGATGCCGTCGTCGTCGGCCCGCATTGGGTCATTTGCGCACAGCTCGAGGCCGCTCTCGGTGGAGACATACCCGTCGGCTGCGACACGCCAGTCCCGGACGACTTCGATACCTGGCTGCCTCGGGATCGCTGGCGACGCGCCGACTCCATCGTATGGGTGAGCGATACCCGTTTCGGCCCCCCGCCGGTCTTGGCCACGCACTCGGTGGTGCGCACGAGCCACGTATACGTCCGCCGAGGAGGCCGCGGGGTCCGACTCTTCACGATCACCGTCCTCGAACGTCGCCTCGAGGCCCGACGCGAAACGCATCACGGAGCTTGCATGGCCGTCAGACCCACGTCGCGCAGGAGCGCGCGGTCGCCATCGGCGTCGGGGTTGGGCGTCGTCAGGAGCTTGTCGCCGTAGAAGATCGAGTTTGCGCCGGCGTACATCGCGAGCATCTGCGCCTCTCGCGTCAGCTCGGTTCGCCCCGCGCTGAGACGGACGCGCGCGCGCGGCATCAGGATGCGCGCGCAGGCGACCATGCGAACGAGAACCAGCGGGTCGACCGGCGGCATGCTCTCGAGCGGCGTCCCTGCCACGCGAACGAGGGCATTGATGGGAACGCTCTCCGGTTGCGGGACCAAGTTCGCCAGCGTGCGCAACATCTCGCACCGATCATCGACGCTCTCGCCCATTCCGACGATCCCCCCGCAGCACACCGTGATACCGGCCGCGCGGACGTTCTCGAGGGTCTTCAGTCGATCGTCGTAGGTGCGCGTGGAGATGATCGACCGGTAGTGAGCGCGGCTCGTGTCGAGATTGTGGTTGTACGCGTCGAGGCCCGCGTCGGCGAGTTTGCGCGCCTGCGCGTCAGTCAGCATCCCGAGCGTCACGCATGCTTCGAGCTTCAGTGCCTTCACGCCCCGGACCATCGTGAGCACCCGGTCGAACGCCGGGCCGTCTTTCACCTCGCGCCACGCCGCCCCCATGCAGAAGCGGGTCGACCCGTTCTCCTTCGCGCGGCGTGCGGCGGCGAGTACGTCGTCGACGTCGAGCATCTTCTCTGGGCCGACGTCGGTGTCGTAGTGGCTCGATTGGGGGCAGTAGGCGCAATCCTCGGGGCAGCCGCCGGTCTTCACGCTGAGGAGAGTGCAGAGCTGCACCTCGTTCTCGGGCTGACTCGTGCGCTGGACGCCTCGGGCCTCGTCGAGCAAGGAGAAGAGGGGGCGATCGTAGAGGGCGCGAACGAAGTCGCTCGAAAACGGCGGCTCTGTCATCGGGAGGCGAACCTTAGCAGAATCCTCACCCGCCCCCGACGAAGTGAACGATCTCGACGACGTCACCTTGCACGACGGGGTGCTCCGTGTGGCGCGCACGCGGCACGATCGCCCGATTGATCTCGACCGCCACCGGGCCTTCCGTCAGCCGAAGGTGCTCGACGAGGCCCCGGACGGTCAGGCCATCCGGCACGAGGCGCCGTGCTCCGTTGACGGTGATCTCCATGGCGAACCAGGTTAACACCGTAACCTTGACGACGCCGTCTCTCGTTCGACTCTCCGAACTCGCCCGCTTCTGGGAGCTTCATCCGCGGACCCTCCAGGCCTGGATTCACCAGGGCCGCCTCGTGGCCATCCGATCGCCGGGCAATCACTTTCGGCTCCGGGTCGCCGACGTACGCGCCTTCTGCGAGCGGGAGGGGATGGCTGTGCCCCCGTTCATCGCCACGCCGGCGAAGCGCGTGGTCGTGGCCACCGCCTCCGACCCGCTGGTGCGCTCGGTGGCACGCGCCCTCAAGGGGAACGTCACGCTCGAGACCTTCCTCGACCCCTACGCGGCGGTCGTGGCCGTGGCCGAGCGACCGACGGACCTGCTTGCCGTGAGTGCCGCTTTCCCCCGCTTCGATGCTGCTGCAGCGACCCGCGCGCTCAAGGCAGCTCCCGCCACGTCGGCACTCGCGGTCGTCGCGTTCGACGTGACGAGCCGCGCTCAGGCCACCTCTCTCGAGAGCGCAGGTGCATGCCGCACGTTCACGCGGGCGCGCGAGCAAGAGCTATCGCAAGCTCTGCGCGAGCTCCTGGGCCTGAAGACCGAGTAGGACCCGGACGCGGTCGAGCACGACGTCGGCCAGTGCCGACTTGCTCATCACGACGAGCGGCTCCGCCCCGTCCCCGGTCACCAGAGTCGCGCGGTCGTCGTCCCTGCCGAAGGATTCCCGCGCCTCGTTCGCGACGACGAGGTCCACGCGCTTCTCGACGAGCTTCCGGCGCGCATAGGCGACGAGCGCGTCTCCCCCCTCGGTCTCCACCGCAAAAGCGACGAGCACGGGACGCGCTCCGCTGCGCTTCGCGCCAATCTCCGCGAGAAGATCGGGGTTCTTGACGAGATCGACGGTTGCCTTCTCGCCGCCCTTCTTGACCTTGCCAAGGCTGGGCACGGCGGGACGATAGTCCGCGACCGCGGCCGCCATGACGAGCGCGTCGGCGTCCGAGAGATCGGAGCCGAGGGCCTGCCAGAGCACCTCCCGCATCGCGAGGGCGCCGCGGATGTCCACGCGACGGACTCCTGGCGGCGTCGGGAGCCCCACAGGGCCAGCCACGAGGGTAACCTCGGCGCCCCGCGCAGCCGCTCGCTCGGCGATCGCGAAGCCCATCTTGCCGCTCGACCGGTTGCCGATGAAGCGTACCGGATCGATGTCTTCGACCGTCGGGCCCGCCGTGACCACGATGCGCCGGCTCGCGAGGTCTCGCGGCGAGAGCAGCGAGGTGATGGCGGCAGCGATGGCCTCGGGCTCTGCCATGCGACCCATCCCGACGTCCCCCGACGCGACCTCGCCCGCCACGGGGCCGACGAGCGTCACCCGCCCCTGGGCGGCGAGTGCCGCGATGTTGGTAACGGTCGCCGGGTGCCCCCACATGAGCGGGTGCATCGCGGGCGCCGCCAAGACCGGCCCACGCGCGCACAGGACGAGCGCCGCCACCAGGTCGTCCGCCCGTCCGTGGGCCAGGCGTGCGAGCACGTCGGCCGTCGCGGGGACCACTGCGACGACGTCCGCTTGCTGGGCAAGGCGGACGTGCGCCTCCCCTCCGAACGAAGCATCCCACATGCTCAGTGCGACCGGCTCGCCGCAGATGCCCGCGAACGTCACCGGGCCGACGAATCGAGCCGCCGACGAAGTCATCACCGGCAAGACCTTCGCGCCGCTCTTCACGAGCAGCCGCGCGAGCTCGACCGCCTTGTACGCGGCGATGCTCCCCGTCACGCAGAGCGCCACGGTGCGTCCGCTCAGCGGACGGCTGGCAGCCTCCGGCGCCGGGTCCCGATTGCCCACACTCGACCTTTAGCCGCGACCACGCATTCAGTCGATTCCCTCGCGCGTCTCGGGGCTCGCGTTGGCGTCCTTGGCGTGCGTGCCGTGGATCTCCTTCGCGAACCCCTCCCGCACCGTCCAACCGTAAGTCCCGGTACGGCCCGGAACACGCGACTCGACCATGTCGCCGCGCGGCGGTGCCCCTTCCCCCGCTGCGGTGGCGTGCGTCTTCTTCGCCACGTCCGGGCCCTGCGAGATGGAAAGAAACTCGTCGGCCACGTACTCGGGGTGCTCGTCGTCGTGCGCCTCGAACTTCGCATCCGTGGGGCCTTTGCCCACCCGCCAGATCTGCATCGTCGGCGGATAGTAGTCCTGATGATGCTCGCGGACGGCGAACGGCCCATCGCGGACGACTCGCCAGCGCGTAACCTTGAATCCTGGGATGCCCCGCTGTTTCAGCTCGCGCGCGCCCTTGGGCAGGTTCGGGTCGGGAGTGTCCTTCTCCGCGAAGGGCACGACGTCGTCGATGCGGCGCGCGAACATCACGTCGCGGGTGAGCTTTGGACCGAGGACCTCGGCGCGCACGAGCCCCCCTTCCACCGTCTCGTGAAGGACCACGGGAAAGGCGTACGGATTGCCGAGCCTGAGCGTGACCGTCGGGTACGCGACGGCCGCGTCCAGGCCCATCTTGATGTAGAAGCTCGGCCGGGTGTGCGGCTTGCGCTCCTCGATGTCGAGCCCTCCGAAGAACGCTGCGGCGTGCAACGTCCCGGCGACCTGGCACGTGCCGCCACCGATCCCGTCGACGAGCTCTCCCTGGGCGATGACAGGTGCCACCTTGTAGCCGTTCGCCTCGGTACGTGGGCCCACGACCTGGTTGAAGTCGAACGTCTCGTGCGGAAGGAGCACGTACCCGTCGAACCTGGACGCAGCGAGGCGCAGGTTGAAGCTTCGGGCCTCGTGCTTGAGGTCGCGCGCGTATTTCGTCTCGAACCATCCCATGACCGCATCCGTCGACACGCCGGCGAGCTGCGCCGCCGTCCGACGTGCGGGGGCCGCCGCGACCACGGCCGCCAGCGACGTCTCGTTCCGGGCGAGCACGCCGTCGACCCGGGCGAGCGTGGCCCAGACGTCGAGGCTCCGGCCGGGGTGGTCGGGCGAGAGCTCGTTGGTCTTGAAGTCGTAGCGGGCGTCGACCGGATCGCGATCGACTTCGTCCTTCAGCTGAAGGAGCTGCGTCAGGGCGGCCTGCGAGTCGAGCGCATACGGGACGGCAAGTGCCAGCGGCGTCCTCGGCGCCCTCCGCACCTGCTCGCGCTGCAACGGGCTCCGGGGGTCACGTAACTCCGCCACGAGGGACCTCAGGTGCTCCCAGTCGACGCGTGCGCCCAGCTGCTCGCGCGATCGCTGCGCCGGCGTCCCCTCGACGTCGATCGAAACTGACTTGCCGAGCCACGCGCGCGCCGCGTCGCGCGCTGCAGAAAGCATCGCGTCCGCATCACCTGTCGGCAGCGCCTGCCCGTCGAACGTCGCGAGGGCGACCGCGCCCGTCTCCGGCTGCGAGCCTGCCACGGCAATCCACGCCGCCGCGCCTCCGAGGACGACGAAGAGCGCGAGCCAGAACATTCGGCTCATGGGGGGCACGGGAGAGAGGATACCCTCTCCCGTTCATGGCGCTCTCCATCGGCATCGTCGGCTTGCCCAACGTGGGCAAATCGACCCTCTTCAACGCGCTCTCGTCCGCAAAGGCGGAGGCCGCGAACTATCCCTTCTGCACCATCGAGCCAAACGTCGGCGTCGTCCAAGTGCCCGACCCGCGGCTGCAGGCGCTCGATACCGTCGTCCACGCGGATCGCATCGTCCCGGCGACGATCGACTTCGTAGACATCGCGGGGCTCGTCCGGGGGGCACACAAAGGAGAGGGGCTCGGCAACCAGTTTCTGGCGCACATCCGCGAGGTCGACGCCGTCGTCCAGGTGGCGCGCTGCTTCGAGGACGCCAACGTGGTCCACGTCGAGAACCGGGTCGACCCCGTCGCCGACGTCGAGACGGTGACGACGGAGCTTTGCCTCAAGGACCTCGACACCGTCACCAAGCGCGGCGAACGCGCGCGGAAGATGCTGAAGGCCAACAGCCCCCTCGACAAGCTGGCCGTCGAGATCTGCGACGCTCTCGCAAAACATCTCGACGAGGGAAAGCCCGCCCGCACCTTCCCCGTGCCCGACCACGCCGACGCCGGCGTCATCGTCCGGGAGATGCATCTGCTCACCGCGAAGCCCACCCTCTACATCGCAAACGTCGACGAGGCCTCGCTCGGAAAGCTCGAAGGGAACGCCCACTACCAGGCGCTCGCGAAGCGCGCAGCCACCGAGGGGGCGCCCATCGTCCCCATCTGCGCCGCCCTCGAGGCCCAGATCGCCGAGCTCGACCCGGCCGACCGACCCGAGTTTCTCGCGAGCGCAGGGCTGAAGGAACCCGGCCTCTACGCCGTCGTCCGTACGGGCTACGAGCTCCTCGGCCTCATCACGTTCCTGACCGCCGGCAAGCCTGAAGTCCGCGCCTGGACGACGACGAGAGGGTCGAAGGCGCCGCAGGCGGCGGGGGTCATCCATACGGACTTCGAGAAGGGCTTCATCAAGGCCGAGGTCATCTGGTGGGAAGACTTCGTCAAGCTGGGCGGAGAGGCCAAGGCGCGCGAAGCCGGCAAGCTCGGGATCGAAGGGAAGGAGTACGTCGTCCGCGACGGCGACGTGATGCACTTCCGGTTCAACGTGTGAGCTCGAAGCCCTGACCCGGACGCAAGGGAAGCTCGCGTGAACCATCCCGTCAATGGAAGTCCCGGCTCATCGCAGGCACGTCGATCATCTGCAGCTTCTCGAGCTTGTCCGGCACGACGTACACGACGCTCCTGTCTCGCTCGATCTTGCCATGCGCGACGAGCATCGAGCTCGTCGTGGCGACGTGCCGCCAGCGCTCGAAGGTCTTCGCCCACAGAATCAGGTTGATGAACCCCGTCTCGTCCTCGAGCGTGATGAACACGACGCCGCTCGCCGTCCCGGGCCGTTGACGGCAGATGACCATCCCCGCCGTGCTCACTCGTCCACCATGGTCCATCGACACGAGGTCGCTGGCGCTCTTGTAATGAGCCGGAAGCGATCGGCGGACGACCTTCATCGCGTGATCTCCCACAGCCACGCCCGTCGTCGCGTAGTCGAGCAAGAGCTGCTCGGCGCGCGACATACGCGGCAGATCCGGCATCATGTCGCCCCGATCGACCCCCGCGAAGAGACTCTGTTCGCGCGGCGCTCGTACTTTCCACATCGCCTCGCGCCGCGCCATACCGAAACCGGTGAGCGCCCCCGCTCTACCAAGCGCCTCGATATCTCCTTTGTCGAGCTGCGCGCGCGCCATCAGATCCTCGACGCCGGCGAACGCCCGCTTGCAGCGAGCCATCTCGATGCGCTTCCCCGTCTCTCCGCCGAGCCCTTTGACCAGCCGTAGACCCAGACGGAGGCTAGGGGGGTCGGGGTCTTGCCGCGAATCGCCCCCTTCGAGACTGCAATCCCAGTTGCTCACGTCGACGCGAGCGGGGAGGACCTCGACGCCATGCCGCTCCGCGTCCTTCACGATCGAGCCGGGCGAGTAGAATCCCATCGGCTGGCTGTTGATGAGCGCAGCGGCGAACGCCGCAGGGTGGTGCACCTTCAGCCAAGCGCTCGCGTAGACCAGCAGCGCAAAGCTTGCCGCGTGGCTCTCGGGAAAACCGTATTCGCCGAAGCCCTTGATCGATTTGTACAGGCGTTCGCCGAACTCTCGCGTGATTCCATTCTTCTCGAACCCCTCGAGGAGTCGCTCGCGATGGCTCGCGAGCTTTCCGTTGCGCTTCCATGCCGCCATGTCGCGACGAAGCTGGTCGGCGTCGCCGCCTGTGTACCCTGCCCCCATGATGGCGAGCTGCATGACCTGCTCCTGAAAGAGCGGCACGCCCAGGGTCCGTTCGAGAATCGGCGCGAGCATCGGGTGCGGGATCGTGGCCGGCTCTTCGCCGTTACGCCGCCGCAAGTACGGATGGACCATCCCGCCCTGAATGGGCCCGGGGCGCACGATGGCGACCTCGACGACCAGATCGTAAAATTGTCTCGGCCTGAGACGCGGCAGCATCGCCATCTGCGCGCGGCTCTCGATCTGGAAGACGCCGACCGTATCGGCCCTGCAGAGCGCGTCGTAAACGAGCGAATCTTCCGAGGGGATGAGTGCGAAGCGATCGATGGCGCTCGAAGAAGGAGACGAGCCGATGAGCTCGAGCGCTTTGCGGATGGCCGTCAGCATTCCCAGGCCGAGGACGTCGATCTTGAAAAAGCCGAGCGTGTCGAGGTCGTCCTTGTCCCAGGGAATGACCGTGCGGTGGGGCATCGTCGCCGGCTCGACGGGCGCCACGTTCACGAGATCTTCGGCGCTGAGGACGAAGCCGCCGACGTGGATGGAAAGATGCCGCGGATAGCCTTGAATGGCACACGACATCTCGAGCACCTGGCGCACGCGCGCGTCGCTCGGATCGAACCCGCATTCTACGACACGCTCTCGGGGTACCTGGTCGAGCTTGTCCCACCACGAAACGAGAGACCCGAGACGGTCTACCTCCTCCAGCGACAGCCCGAACGCTTTGCCTACCTCCCGCAGCGCACTTTTGCCACGATAGGAGATAACTTCGCTGACCATCGCAGCGCGAGAGCGTCCGAACTTGTCGTAGATCGCCTGGATGACTTCTTCGCGGCGCTCGTGCTCGAAGTCGACGTCGATGTCCGGTGGCTCGGCACGTTCGGCGGACAGAAAGCGCTCGAACAGAAGGTTGCTGCGCGCGGGGTCGACCGCGGTGATGCCGAGGCAATAGCAGACGGCGCTGTTCGCCGCGCTGCCCCGCCCCTGACAGAGGATGTCGCGCTCTCGCGCAATCCGGACGATCGAGTGCACGCTGAGGAAATACGGCGCGACGTCCATCTTTGTGACGACCGCGAGCTCCTTCTCGATCTGCGAGCGCACGCGGTCCGGGATTTCGACCGGATAACGCACGCGAGCGCCCTCATACGTGAGGCGGCGAAGCGCCGCGTCGGGCATTTCCGAAGTCTCGAGCTCGAACGGGAAACGGTACTCGAGATCGCGCAGCGAGAAGCGGCACGCGTCGGCGACGTCGCAGGATCGAGCCTGCCACGCGGGTCGGTCGGCGAAGAGAGCCTCCATCTCGGCGCTCGACTTCAGGTGGGCCTCTGCATTGGACAAGAGTGCGCGCCCGGCTTCGTCGAGCGTCACTCCCTCGCGAATGCAGTCGAGGACGTCGAGGACGAGCTTGTCTTCGGGACGCGCGAAGAGGACTCGGTTCGTCGCGCACACCGGTACCGAGAAATCGCGCACGATAGCCTCGGTGCGCGCGTGCCGGGCGTCGTCCTCGCCGTCGAGGTGACGCCACGCCGCGAGCGACAGTCGCTCTCCGAACGCGTCCTTCAACCTCGCGATGCTCGTCCTGCCTTCGGGCGGTGCGAGGCACCACAACCCTCCGGCAAAGGTGCATACGTCGTCGATCGGAATCCCCGCGAATTGATTGCGCGGGACGTTCTCTCCCGGAGTTCGTGGCTTCCCTTTCGGGTGCCGCTCGTGGCTCTTCGTGAGAATGCTGCAGAGGTTCTTGTAACCAAGGCTCGAGGCGACATGCAGCCAGACTCGATTGAGCGGCGCCGCATCGTCGATCGCCACCTCGCAGCCGACGACGAGCCGCACCCCTACCTCTTCGGCGGCCTCGAGCGCGCGAACCATTCCGTAGAGCCCGTCGCAGTCGGCGATACCGATGGCGTCGTATCCGAGATTGGCCGCACGCTGAACGATGGCGCGCGGGTGCGAACCGCCCCGGAGCATGGAGAAGTTGGTGCGGGCGACGAGCTCTACGAACATGGAGCCTTCAATCGATCCAGCCGCACAGTCGAGCGTCGCCTCCGGAACCATCTTGCTCGACCCACGCCAGGTTCTTGTGACCGCTCGTCTCGCTTGCCTCGCTCGTCTCCACGGGCAAGAAGACGGCGAAGAGGTCGCGACGCTCGACTCCCCGACGCCACCATTCGAACGCTTCCACCCGCGCGAGTCGCACCGCGCCCGACAGAGACTCGCGAGATAGTCGGACGGGAGTGACGAGACGGGACGGCTCGAGCGAAGAAGTCACCAATGAGTGCCTCGGCTCCGAGCGAGCGGCCCCCCACGGGACGAGACGGGTGCGCTCGTCCGGGGTCCAGGTGTCGGCGAGCGCGAGGGTGCCCACGGTGGCTTCACCGAAGTCGGCTGCGAGCTCGGCCACCAGCCTTGGAAGGGTTCGCTGGGCCCTCGGCTCGGGGGAGAGAAAGTCGAGCGTACGGGTGGAGACGCGAGAAAGATTCGGGGCACGCAGCGCGATCTCCAGGACCGGGGCCGCCAGCGAATGACGCTCCAGGCGGACGCGCACGACTGCAAGCAGGTCCACGGCCCTCGCGATCGGCGCCGGCAGCACGACCTCGATCGTCGACGTGCAAGCCCCGTCTTTGCAGAACGCACGGTCGAGCCCGAGCACGATCTCGACGCGCGTCGCCGCCATGGCTCGCCCCTCGAGCCTCGAGGCGAGCCGATCGCAGAGCGTCTTCATGACGAAGGTGAGGGCCTCGATCGAGCTCGCGCCCCATTCGAACTCGATGCGCTCTTCCGGGACCTCCGCGGGCCTCCATGCGTCGAGGGGCGCCTGATCCACCCCGTCGAGCAACTGCATCACGTCGTGGACACGGGCGCCGAGCCGTATTCCGAAGGCACCCCGCGGAAGCTTCTGCAGATCGCCACAGGTAGAGAGGCCCAGATCCGTCAGCCAGCGGCTCATGTCCTCGTCGAGAGCGAGCGCTGCGATGGGCAGCACGCGCACGGCGGCCATCCCCTTCCCTTCCGGCACGACGAACGGACCCTTTCTGCTGGCGTGACGCACCGGCAGAAAGCGCGCGACCGCCGCCGCAATGCGTGGGCCGTCCGCGATCGCCACGTGACACGAATGCCCCAACCTACGGATGCATGCATCGAGCGCCTCCGCGAGCGCGCGTTCGCCTCCGTGCAGGTGGGAACAACCGCCGACGTCGACCCAGACGACGTCCTGGGTAGCATCGAAGGCCGCAACCGGACCGAACGCGAGGGCCGATTCGGTCACACGCACGAGAGCCGCCCGTACGGCCTCCTCCGAGACGACCCGCATGTTCGTCTCCCGCGCAATTTCCACGCGGAGGCGCGGCAGCGCGATGCACGCGATACGACGCACGAAATCAACCCGCGACGCGCATCAAGGGCCGAAACGGGATCGTCTTCGCGACACCGACGCGACCGCGCCTGTCTTTCGCGATGCGCACGGAGATCTCGCTCCGGCTCGGACGCGTCATCTCGAGCCTCAAGGACAGCGGCCAGGGGACCGCGCGCTTTCGCGTCGCATCCGTGAGCAGAAGTACCGTGGTGCCTCCCTGCTCCGCCCCAAGCGCGAGCTTGCGCACGAGCACCTCCGATGCCCACGCCTTCCTCTTCCCCGTTCCGGCGTCTCTCGATGCAAGGTCGGAGATCGCGTCGAAGTCCACCACCACTACCTCGAACGCACCCGCTGACACGATCTTCACCGAGGCTCGCCCGAGAAGAGCACGTGGCGGACACACCACGAGCATCCGGGTCAGATCGACCCCTGCGGCGACGACCCCCGGCGCATGAAGCGTCCGCTCGGGGTCGACCCAGGCGCACCACGCGCCGCCCGCTCGCTCCTGGCCAGCGCGCACCGCCGCGAGTGCGATGCTCGTCGAACCACCCAGCGCCCGAGGCGTGGCGAGCTCCACGACTCCACGCGGCAACCCTCCGTCGGGCAGCACCTCTTCGAGACCGGGCCAGGAGAGGACGAGTGGCCGAGAGGGCTCATGGCCATCTGCCATGCGAAGCTTGTTCGAGGAGCCAAACCGCGCGAGGAGGGCTTCGACGTCATGGGCGGCAGACATGAAAATCACCTCCCTCGAGTACCTGAACAAATTAGCAGCACGAGGAGAGGTCACGCAAGGGTGCTAGAGAGACTCTCAGGCTATCCAGCACCCCCATGGGCGACCCCAAACTAGAGCAACTCCGCGAAGTCCTTCGAGAGATCGGCTCGGTCCTCGTTTGCTATTCGGGGGGGGTGGACAGCGCGCTCGTCCTCGCCGTAGCGCATGAGGTCCTCCAAGAGCGTGCCGTCGGGATGACCGCGGTATCCCCTAGCCTCGCGCCGTTCGAGAAGGAGGCGGCCATCGCCATCGCCGAGCAGATCGGCGCCCGCCACGAGCTCGTGGAGTCGCACGAGATCGAACGGCCGGGGTACGTCGCCAACGCCCCCGACCGATGCTTCCACTGCAAGAGCGAGCTTTACGACATCGCCGAGCAAAAGAGGCTCGAGTGGGGCATCGCCGCCGTGGTCAACGGCACCAACCTGGACGACCTCGGCGATCATCGCCCGGGCCTGACGGCCGCCAGCAACGCGAACGTTCGCAGTGTCCTTGTCGAGTGCGGCTTTCACAAGGACGACGTTCGACGATCGGCGCAGCTCATGGGCCTGGCCATCTGGGACAAGCCGGCCAGCGCTTGCCTGTCGAGCCGCATCCCGTACGGCACCGAGGTGACGCGAGAGCGGCTAGCGCAGATCGGCGGCCTCGAGGCCGACCTCCGCCGCCTGGGCCTGCGACAGGTACGTGTCCGCTGGCACGGCCTTCCCAAGTCCAGTCCGACGGCGCACTCGGGACCTGCCCTCGCCCGGGTCGAAGTCGCGCGCGACGAGCTGGAGAAGGCGTTCGACGCGCGCGACGCGATAGTCGAGGCGGGCAAGCGCTTCGGTTTTGCGTATGTGACGCTCGACCTTCAGGGCTACCGCATGGGCAGCCACAACGAGGTCCTCCTCAGAAAGAGCCTGCGAGTCCTGTAGAAGCGCGGCTACTTGGCGGATCAACGCGACCTCGCAGGTGTCCATGCTGCGTCATGCATGTCTCACTTCGCATGGGTGAATGTCGCCTCACTCTCGTCGGTGAGGCGACATGCTCTGTCGTCCATGTCGCTCCGGACGATGGTGTCAGGCGACATTCTCCGTAGGGCATGTCGCTCTTGCCGAGCGGGTGAAGCGACATTGTCGTCGATGCATGTCGCACGGCTCACGTGTATGGGGCGACATATGCACGCGATCATGTCGCCCTTCACGACCTAGTGAGGTCGACTTGCCGCAGATCCGGAGCGACATACTCACGCGGGCATGTCGCTCGGCACGGGTGTGCGGTGCGACATACATCCGTGGGCAGCCTCGCCATGCCAATCGAGCGAGGCGACATTCCCTCTCAGGCATGTCGCTCTACACGCGTGGATGGAGCGACATGCTGCGGCTGCATCAGCGAGATGCGCGATAGATCATGTCGCTACCGCCCACCGCTCCGGATCGCCTCGATGGCGCTGAGCAGGACGGCGGCGTCGGCCCGGTCCTTGTCGCGCATCCCTTCCTTCGTCAGAAGCAGGCCCTCGAGCCCGAGAACACGAACGCGCACTCCGTCGAAGATACGCTCCTCGGCATACGGCTCGAGCTCCCTCCACCCTCGTCCGCACGCCGACGGCATCACGTCGATCGTGAACTCGTCGTTCACGCGAACCGCGTAGGGTCCTTCTTTCTCGAACAGATCTTCTCGCCCGGCGAGCTCGCGCGTCGCGCCGTCGGGCAGCCGCGCAACCAGCTTGACGTCCTCCCACGTCGCGGGCCGCGTGTATTCAGGCATTCCGCGCTCGCTCGACCATCGCCTCCACGGTCCAGCGCAGTCGATCCGCGTCCATCTCGGCATGGCTCCGGTAGAGGAAGATCCCCTTCGGGGCGCGGGTGCGGTACTGGGCCATCGCCCCTAGCATCTCTCTATCTCTCGCGGACGGAGGCTCGTCGAGCGGCCGCTGCCTTCTTTTCCCGACGACTTCGATGAACTCTTCGCCGGTCACCGGATCGCGAACCATCGCGGGGAGCCTAGCACCGCTCCGATCGTCGCCACCGCGACCCGGCTCTGACTGAGCCCGCTCGCCCGTCCGACCATCTTGCATCTTTCGTCAGGTGGAAGCCTCCGCCTTAGCGATTCCATCCCGTACGGTCCGCAACGCCTGGGCGAAGGCGCGGGCATCCTCGTATCGGTCGGCCGGGTGGAGCGCCATGGCCTTCTCGATGACGCCTCGCCATTCGCGCGGCACGTAGGCTGCCGCCTTCTGCGTACCCGAATCGAGACGCACCGCGGACACCTCGTCGGTCCTGACGAGACCGCTGGGGGTCCGCGGTGGCGGCGGCTCGCCGACGAGGCACTCGAAGAGCATCGCACCGAGCGCGAAGACGTCGCTCCTGCCGTCAATCTCGGCGTTCCCCATCTCTTGCTCGGGCGACATGTATCCCGGGGTGCCGAGCGGACCGCCAGTGTTCGTGATGCGTGTCTCCTCCCATTCGACTCGTGCGATCCCGAAGTCGAGCAGCTTGACGCGCTCGGGCCCCGCGGGATCGTCGCGATCCACCGCCAGATAGATGTTGGAAGGCTTGACGTCCCGGTGCACGACGCCCGCCGCGTGCACGGCCGCCAGCGCGTCGCACACCTGCATCGCGATGGACAGGAGTTCCGGCGGGGAGAGTCGCCCCCTCGTCTGAAGGCGCGCCGCGAGGGACTCGCCGTGGAGCAGCTCCATGACCAGATACGCGGTGCCGTCCGACAGGTGCCCGTGGTCGATGACCTCGACGACGTTCGGGTGCCACGACAGGCCCAGCGCTTCGGCCTCCCGCCGCAGCCGGTCGCTCGCCACGGCCTCGTGCGCCGTCGCCGCCCTGAGGAGCTTGAGAGCAACGGGCAGGCCGTCGGAGAGGCGCACGGCTTCGTAGATGACCCCCGTCGCTCCCGAGCCCATGCGCCGGAGGATGCGATACTGCCCGGCGGCCACCTGACCCTCGAGCTGCGCACCGAGCTCTCGCTCATGCGACTCCATCAGCGACAGACTTCGCTCCAGGGCGTGAACGCGTGTGCGCTGCGCGTGACTCTCGGCCCGCCGCCACTGCTCGCGCGTACGCAGAACGCCGGCAAGGCCACCCGCGGCCCCCGCCACTCCCGAGACCAGCGCGCTCGTCCCGAGCGTCTCGAGGCGACTGGCGAACGCGACGAGCCCGACGCCCAGGCCGACGGCAACCCCAACCGCCGCGCTGGCCATCGCATCGGGGACGACCCACTGGACCTCGTACTCCTGCACTATCCCCTGCGCGCGGGAGCCACCGCCGGGGAGCGCACGGGCCTGGGCGTCCGGGTACCCGAACAGAGCGGGCACCGCGGCCAGCTCGGCGAGGCGTCCAAGCCGCAAGAGGCCATCCTCCTCGAGCGACGGATCGTGCGCGATGCTGACCCGTCCGCGCCACCAGCCCCGGCGCGTGTCGGTCGTCTCCCAGCGCGTCGTTCGACCGTACTGGCTGTCGGTCGTGTCGAGGCGGGCAAATGCCTCCGCGGGCGCCGTCGTCCCCCTCAAGACCCGCACCCAGACTCCGAGATTGCCCGGCGCGACGAGCTGGCGCGACGCGCGAGGGATCGTCTCCCGCGACGAGACCTCGACGAACGCGACCAGCGCCCGGTGGAAGGTCGGCAGGGGCAGCAGGCCCGTCTCGTCCTCGAGGTCGTCGCGCACCAGGCGCACGACGCGCAGCCACCCGTCGGCGACGGATGCGCCCTTCTCGGCCGAGAGCATCCGCAGCAGCGCTTTGAGCAGCGCGGCGGCCGCCTGGCCGGTGGGGAAGCTGCGGCGGTTCACTTGTCCCCATGCTATCGCAACGGACCGTCAATGCACCGCGCGCTTCCGGGCGGCCCGCTCCCTGACGACATACGAGAGCGATGCGAGCGGCGGGAGGCTCTCCTCCGAGCACTGGCGAAGGCCGCCGGGCGGGTGAGTCGGCGCGTCGAGGCGGTGCGGGGCGATCTCGCGCGGGCAGAGACGGCCGCGGCGGCGGCGCAGCACGCGCGGCTCTTCGTGATGGACGCGGCTCGTGCGCCGCGGGGGACCGATCGACTCGTCGCGATCGACTGGTCGAGCGGTCAGGCGATGCAAGTCGAGATGTCGCTCGACCCGGCTCGCGGCGCGCGCGAGCAGATCGAAGCGACGTTCAAGCTCGCGCGCAGGCTCAAGGACGGCGCGACAATCGCCCGCACGCGGCTCGAGCAAGCGGAGCAATCGCACGCCACGCTGGCCAGGTTGGTCGCGAGCGTGACTGCGGATCCCGATGTCGATCTCGACGCGATCGCTCGGGTCGCACACGAAGGCGCGCCGCGCGAGTTCAAGGTGGCGCTGCGCACGCTGTCGCCTCCGGGCCGCCATAGCCGCGATCTGCCACGTCCACCGTACCGGGCCTTCCTTGGCACTTCGGGCGCTCGCATCCTCGTCGGCCGCGGGGCTGCTCACAACGACGAGCTCACGCTTCACGTCGCACGACCACGGGATCTGTGGCTGCACGCCAAGGGACATACGGGCGCGCACGTCATCGTCCCGCTGAACAAGGGGGTCTCCTGCCCTCCTGACCTACTCGTCGAAGCCGCACACCTTGCGGCTCACTTCTCCGAAGCTCGGGAGGAGCGAGTGGTCGAGGTCCAGTACACGCCGCGGCGGTACGTCAGAAAGCCGCGCCGGAGCGCGCCGGGCCTCGTCGTCGTCGACCGCGAAAAGGTCATCCTTCTGCGCCGGGAAGACGCGACGCTCAAAGGCCTGCTCGCGCGAGAGGTGGTCGAGTGATGCGCCTCGCCGACGTCATGGGCAAGTGGATCGGCAAGGTGGAAATCGTCCTGGCCGGGGCCGACGACGATCTGAAAGAGGGCGAGGGCGCGCTGGTCGCAGGGGACGCCATGCGTGCGCGCTCGGCGGCACACCGGGTCCTGACGCTCGCTCCCGATTCTCCCGTGGGGCTCGCCCTCCTTGCGGACGCTTGCGAAGCCGGACATCTCGACGCGGAGCTCGCCCAGACCCTGGAGGAGCTTGCCCGGCGAGCGCCGTCGAGGCCCGAGGTATGGTTGCGGCTAGCTCGCGCGCGCCAAACGACTCAGACACCGCTCGAGGAGGTGCGCGACGCGTTCGTACGCGCCTTGGGGGTGGCAGAGTCGGGCAGCGAGAGCCGTCGCGAAGCGCTGATCGGCCTCGCGGACGTGGACCTCGCCGAGGGCGACGGCGAGCGCGCTCAGCTCTGGCTCGAGCGAACCGTGGACACGAGATCGGTCGACGTCGCGGTACGGCGCGCCGAGGCGAAGCTCCTGCTCGGCGACGCCGCGGCCGCCGGGAGGCTCCTCGATGCGATCGAGTCGCCGCCGACCGACGGCCGTGCCGCGCTCGCCCGTGGACGCACCCTCGCGATGCTCGGCGAGACCTCCGCCTTCGTTCCCCTCTTGCGGGCGATGGTCCTCGACGTGCCGGGCGCCAGCGAGGCGCTCTCGTCGGCGCTCGCGTGCGTCCCGAGCGATGCGCAGACGCGCACCCGCGTGCGCTCGGTCGTCGACGCCAAGGGGGAGCAAACGCTGGCCCGCTGGCGGGCTGCCTTCGCACGTGCCGAAGGGGACCGCGACGGGGCACGCAAGGCCCTCCTCGAAGCGGTCCGCGCCGGCGACGTCGCAGCCGCCCGTGCGCTGCTCGACGCGGCGATCGAGGATCACGATCCCGATGCTCTCGACGCCGCCCTCCACGCGTTGCCGCACGACCCACGCGACCCCGTGATCGCAGAGGCCCTTCTCCTTGCGCGTGCGTTCCCCGTCGACGGCGACCGCGGGACGAGCGCTCTCGATGCGGTAGCGCCGGTGGCGTGGCCTCGTCTCACGGCATGGGCCGGCGCGGTCGTGGACGAGGTCGCCCGGGCGTGGGTGCCTTCGTCGGGTGAGCCGACCAACTGGCCCCTTCTCCTGTCGCGTCTGGACGCCCATGCGCACGCGATCGGGGACCTCGCCACAGCCGGGTCCGTGGGCGACCTGGCGACCGAGCGCGCGCGTCCTCTGCGCCTTGCCATCGTCGGCGAGTTCAACGCCGGCAAGAGCACCTTCATCAACGCCCTCATGGGCGCCGAGGTGGCCCCCACGGGGGTCTTGCCGACGACCGCGACGCTGCACCATCTGCGATGGGCCCCAGACCCGTTCGCGAAGATCCTGTTCGCCAAAGGCTGCGAACCTGCGGAGCGAATCGTCGCCCTCCACGATCTGCGATCCGTGCTTGGCGCGAGCGACCCGGTATCCGTGCGCCGCGTCGAGATTGGCATGCCCATCGCCACTCTCGTCACGGTCGAGATCCTCGACACCCCCGGCTTCAACGCGAGCGATCCTCAGCACTCCCAGATGGCGCGCGCCGCATTCGAAGAGGCGGATGTGGCCGTGTGGTTGTTCGATGCGACGCAGGCGATGACAAACTCCGAGCGGGAGGTACTCGAGGAGGCCAAGGTGGCCGGGCTCCCCGTACAGATCCTCGTCAACAAGGTGGACCGCCTCGCACCTTCGGACGTCGAGCGCGTCCTCGAGAGCGTGCGCGCCGGGCTCGAGGCCATTGGGATCGTGTCGTGGTCGCCTCCCCTCGCCTTTTCAGCGAGAAAGGCGCTCGCTGGCAAGCTGGGCGATCCAGAGGCGCTGGAACGGTCGGGGTGGGCGACCGTCGAGAGCCTCCTCGAACATGAGATCGTCGGCCGACGCGGCGAGCTCAAGGAGCGAGCCCTTCGGCGTCGCGCGTCCGCGCTCGTCGCACGGCTCGTCGGTGCCCACCTGGCGAAGCTTGCGGGCGAAGAGGCTGCGGCGAAGGGCACGGCGGCCGTGGCTCGCGCCGCGGCATATTCGGCAACGCGGATTGAAGCGGACGCCCGCGCGATCGCGGACGAGCTCGCAGCTTCCCTGCGCCCGCTGGCCCAGGCGTGGGCCCGCGACCTCGACCTGGTGTTCGTGGGCCGGGACGATCCCCACGCGCTCGTCGACCCTGTCCTGGCACGTTACCGCGTCGATCGAGCGATCGCGGCCCTGTCTCCGGCGCTCTCGCAGGCCCTCGGGTCGCTCGCTCCCGAGGCTTCGCTTCCGGCCGATCGGCTCGGCGCGAGCGCACGCGCCATCATCCGGACCGCGGTTTCGTGCTCGCTGCTCGATCTCGACGACATCCTCGCGGCGATCGCGTCCGCCGCGGTGGCCACGCTCGTCGACCTCCTTGTCCAGCTCGGGCACACGCGTACCGAGCCCTCCCGAGCTGCGGGCGCCTTGCGGGAATTGGAGGCGTTCGCCCGCGCGCTGCAGTAAGAAGAGACCGGGATGCAAGCCGTTCGCTGCGTTGCGCTGGTGGCGGTCATTCTCCTCGCCCCGGCACCCCTTGCGCGTGCCGAGATCCTCGGTACTGGCAGCGACTCCGTCACGCTCCAGGCCGACCGGCTCGACATCGACATCCTCGCCGGCGACGCCACTCTCACAGGCAAAGTGACGCTCTCGAAGGGCGACCTGACCGTCAGCTGCCCGCGAATCGACCTCCGCTTCGACCATGCGCCGCACGTCACCTGGGCGCGAGGCTTCGGAGGCGTGACCGCCGACGTTCGCGGGGTTCATGCGGAGGCGCCCTCCGTGGAGCTCGATCTTACCAAGCAGGTGCTGGACCTCCGGGGGGGCGTGAAGTTGACCCGGGGCCAAGGCTGGCTCGCCGCAGACAGCGCCCGGATCGAGATCGCGACGGCGAAGGTGTCCCTGACGCAGGTCAAGGGATCGATCCCGGTCGCCAAGGGGCCGTAGTTGCCGCCGGACGACGTCGGCCCGCATCCCGACGACGGGGCGTCGACGCTCACTGCCACCGGGCTCCGTGTGGTCCGCGGGGGCAAGGCCATCCTGCGAGGGGTGGATCTCGACGCTCGCCCCGGAGAGGTCGTGGGCGTCCTTGGCCCCTCCGGCGCGGGCAAGTCCACCCTCTTCCGGGTGCTCGTCGGCGAGACGGCACCCGATGCCGGCACGGTTCGGATCGCCAAACAGGACATGACCCGGTGGCCCCTCTGGCGACGGGCGCGCGCCGGAGTGGGGTACGTGCCCCAGGGAGCGAGCGTCCTGTGGGACCTGACGGTGCGCCAAAACCTCCGCACATTCCAGCAGATCGCCGAACTTCCATCGACGGACGCATCGGCCGAGGCCGCGCGGGTGGGTCTTGATCACCGCCTGGATGTCCGCGCCGGTGCCCTCTCGGCGGGTGAACGGCGTCGACTCGAGCTTGCGCGGGCCCTGACGCGCAACCCGAGGGTCCTCGTGTGCGATGAGCCCTTCGCCGGGGTCGATCCGGTCGCCGCCGGTCGCCTGGGCGACCTCCTCAGCGAGATGGCGGGGCGGGGCGCCGCTGTTCTCCTTGCGGACCACCACGTGGCGGAGGCCCTCCGAGTCTGCACCCGAGCGCTACTACTGCTCGACGGCACCGTCGCCGCCACGGCGCCCGCGGGAGAGTTCCGCGACCATCCGCTCGTCCGAGGACGCTACCTTGGCACCCTCGGCGTAGCCGACGGGAGGGGTGACGGCTGGGCCGATGGAGCGCCCGGTAACGAAGCCCCAAAGCCGTGACCGCCTCGATTCGAAGCAAATTCGACAGCTGGCACGAAAATCGCCGAAACGGGCTGCCGAGCGGCGGGGTCAGTGTTAGTTGTACCTGAAGGCAGCTTCCGCCTGGGGGCACGACTTTCCGGAATGCGATGGAGATAAAGCAACAACTCAAACTCAGCCAGCAGCTGGTCATGACGCCGCAGCTGCAGCAGGCGATACGCCTTCTTCAGCTCTCCCGGCTCGAGCTGATCGACGAGATCCGCAAGGAGCTCGACGCCAACCCGGTGCTGGCCGACGAGGAAATCGATCCCCGGGCCCGTGCCAACGGCGACTCCAAGAACGGCGAATCTCCCGTAGAGCCCCCGCCTCCGGACTCTCCGGCCACGGCCTCCGAGAAGCTCGATCTTGCCGACCTGGGTAAGCGCACCGAAGAAAAGCAGGTCCAGGACATCGACTGGGAGCAATTCCTCGAAAATCGCACGCTACAGCAGCCGCTGCCCAGCAACCGTGGCGGCTTCGACGAGCTTCCTCCGATCGAACAGAACCTGACCAAGGGAGCTTCGCTCGTCGATCACCTGCGCTGGCAGCTGCAGATGAGCGATTTCACCGACGAAGAGAAGAAGTTCGCCGAGTTCGTAATGGGAAACCTCGACGACAACGGGTTTCTCGATCTCAAGGGCACCGAGCGCGAGGGAGGAGAGAAGACACCCGATCTGACGATCGAGGACCTAGCTCGCGAGGTCCCCATCGACCCCGAAGACGCGGAGTGCGTCCTGCGCGAAATGCAGGAGTGGGATCCGGTCGGCGTTTGTGCGCGCTCGCTCCAGGAGTGCCTGCACGTTCAGGCGGAGGCGTACGGCTACGACGATCTCGAGACGGCGATCATCGACAAGCACCTGCACAACCTCGAGAAGCACAACTACCAGGCCATCTCGCGCGACCTGAAGGTGACGGTCGAAGAGGTCTACGAGGCCGTCAAGCAGATCCAGAAGCTCGAGAGCCGCCCGGCGCGCAACTACACGGACACCGACGACAAGACGATCGCCATCACTCCGGATGTCTACGTCATCAAGGACGGGGACAAGTTCGTCGTGACCGACAACGACCGCGGGGTTCAGCGGCTGTACATCAACGAGTCGCTGACGAAGCAGCTCCTGAGGGACCCCCACGCGAAGGAGTTCATCGGCGAGAAGCTTCGGAACGCCCAGTGGCTCATCCGCGCCATCGAGCAGCGCCGGAAGACGATCATCCGCGTCACCGAGTGCATCGTCGACAAACAGCGCGACTTCTTCGAGAAGGGGGTCGCCTACCTGAAGCCGATGATCCTCCGGGACGTGGCGGAGACGGTCGGGATGCACGAGTCCACGATCAGCCGGGTGACGACGAACAAGTACGTTCACACGCCGCAAGGCCTGTTCGAGCTCAAATACTTCTTCAACTCCTCCATCCGCCGGATGGCCGACGACGACATCGCCAGCGAGAGCGTCAAGCAGGCCATCAAGAAAATCATCGATGACGAGGAAAAGGCGAACCCCCTGTCGGACCAGCAGATAGTCGAGCTTCTTGCCAAGCGGGATGGTATCCAGATCGCGCGAAGGACGGTGGCCAAGTACCGTGAAATTCTAGGTATTTTGTCATCGAGCAAGCGTAAGAAACTCTTTTAGACGCTCGCGCGCCGCGCGGGGCCCAACCCGAGCCAAAGTGGTACGCTCAGGACTGGGCGCGGGAAGAGCGCGCCTCGCTTGTCCGTAGCTTCTGGCAACGAGTTGACCAGTCCAGCCAGGAGGCGCGCCCTCATGAACATTTCGATCACGTTCCGGCACATGGAAGCAACCGACGCCGTCAAGGCATACGCGAGCGAGAAAATCGCCCGGCTTCAACGGTTTCTTCGCTCCCCGATGCAGAGTCAGGTGACCCTCGACTGCCAGCAGGATCGGCTCCACACGGTCGAGGTCGACATTCACGCGGGAAACGCTCACTTTCACGCGCACGAAACCAGCGAGGACATGTACGCCTCGATCGACAAGGTGACCGACAAGATCGAGCGCCAGATCCACTCGGCCAAAGGCTCGGTGACGGCCAAGAAGAAGGGGGCGGAGCGCGCCTCCACACGCCTCGTCTCCGGCGTCGGCAAGGGGTGATCCCGAAGTGACAGAGGCGTGAAGGAGTGAGGTGATCTAGAGTCTCACGCGAGATCCCTCACAATGCACCTTACCGATCTTCTCACCACCGATCGGGTGGCCATCCACCACAACGGTGGGGCCACCCCGTTCGACAAGAGCACCCTTCTGAAAGTGCTCGCGGGCATGCTCACCCGGGGAACGAACATCGACGAAGCCGAGGTCGAACGCGTCCTGACCGAGCGCGAGCGGTTGCAGTCGACGGGGATCGGGGAGGGCGTCGCGATCCCGCACGGGGCGCTCGCTCAGCTCGAGACGCAATACGCGAGCCTCCTCATCGTGCCGGAAGGTATCGATTTCGCGGCCATAGACGGCCTCGCGGTAAACATCCTCTTCGCGGTCATCGGCCCCAAGCGCGCGACGGGCGAACACCTGAAGACCCTGGCGCGTGTCTCGCGACTTCTGCGCAACAAGTCGTTCCGCGACAGGTTGATATCGGCACCCGATTCGAAAGCGGCGTACTCTCTCATCGCCGTCGAGGAGGAGGAGCGTCGATGAGCGCGTCGTGGACTTCGTCGGTGGAGTCGGGGGGCTAGAGATGGCGGAGGAGAGCCGCGACGCGGGCGCGCAAAACGACACGATTCCCAACCTCACTGTCGGGCAGCTCGCCGAGGATCCGCAGCTCTC
>Ga0182018_10000358_pt1 | contig 59929 bp, 51 predicted proteins | sample 812P2MmetaG_FD_120490 | JGI IMG/M metagenome (GOLD analysis project Ga0182018, IMG submission 120490) | Permafrost microbial communities from Stordalen Mire, Sweden - 812P2M metaG | ecosystem: Environmental > Terrestrial > Soil > Wetlands > Permafrost | place: Sweden: Stordalen | collected... | reverse complement strand
GCAGACCGGCGCCGACAACCTCGTGGTTGCGGACCAGAACCAGGAAAGCGCGAACCTGTTGACCGAGCAAACCCAGCAGCAGCTGGAAATCTCGGCACTGTCCATCGCCAATCAGGCGAACCAATCGGTGCTTAAACTGTTCGGATAACCCTTCCTGAACAGGCCACCGGCGAAAGCGGCGGGCGAAAGCCCGCCGTTTTCTATTTTGTTTTGCCGGGCGCGCCCGAGGATGAAATCTAGTTCGACGCGCGGCGCATCGCGCTCCAGGTGCCGTAACACTGATTGTTACCGGCGCTCCAGCGGCCGCCGCCCATTCCGCCGCGCAGCCGGCCGTAGCCGGTGGCGCTGCCAAGGCCTTTGCTCACCGTAACCGCGATGGCGCCACTCGAGATCACAACGCCGGAAATCTGATAGCTGAAATCGCTGCCGGCCTGCACGATTTGCCCGGCCACGATGCGTGCCGGGTAGCGGTAGCTGGCATCGCAGGGACCGTACTGCGTGCGGATCGAAACGCTCCAAAGCCCGTCATAGGCGCGCGATCTGTGGAGAGTGCGCTTATTCGCGTCGGCGTTTGAAGGCGTTGCCGCGATTGCCACCAGCAGACCCGCAACCGCGATTGCGATTACGGCGCCGCCCAGCTTGCTCATTTGTTCGCTCCCGGTTGCGGTTCGGTCGGCTTCGGATCGGTCGATTCAGTCTGTAGTCGACCCGAATAAGGCGGCGGTTCATTGGCGAATGGATTGTCGCCCTTGCCCTGTTCGAAGCCGACGTTGAACAAAGCCTTCATATAATCGGGATCGAAGGCGCCGCGGCTCGGCATATGGAAGCTTGCCGGAACGGTCGCGGCATTGAAGCCGAGGCCGCTGCGTTTCGCCACGTCATAGGCGCGGTCCAGCATCAATCTGGTGTCGACCTTCACGGCGGCGCCGACCGCTTGGGTCAGGATCGACGGCACGAAGCGTTCAACCACCTGGAATTCCGGCTCGAGGCTGGTATTGATCACGATATAAAGGCCGGCCGCCGGCAGGCGATAATCGCTGGTGCTCGCCATCAAGGCCGCCGGCGCGACGAAGAATTGTCCGCCGATGCCGCCGTCGGCGTGCATCTCCTGAAACTTTTTGCCGTTCGCCTCGACGTCGATCAGCGTCGGCGGGAAGGCGCCCGGAATACTGGCCGAGGCGAGCAGTACGGTCCGGAACAGCTTGAGCGCATCGTCGCCGCCATGCGCGGCGATCGCGCCCATATTCCAGATGACCGAGCGTTCCGCATCGAGGTCGTAGGACACCACGAACAGGCGGCGGCCCTTGCGATAGCCGTCGGCTACGTCGGCGAACAATTGGGGCGTGACTTGCTTGGCGATCAGGTCGCGCAGCGGCCACGAATCGGCAAAGGCCTCGCTGGTTCGCCCGGCCTCATAAATGTCGGCGGACGTAATGTTGGTATAGGCTAGGCGCAGCGCATCGTCGTATTTGGGACCGGCAAAAATAAAGGGCGCCATCAGCGCCCCCGTGCTGACCCCGGTGACCACCGCGTAGTCCGGCCGCTTGCCGGCCGCGGTGAGCCCGGTCAGCAGGCCCGCCCCAAAGGCGCCGTCCTCGCCGCCGCTGGAGAGAACCAGCCAAGGCCCTGGCTGCGACGGCAGAGCGTTGGTGAAATCGGTCAGCGAGCTCGCCCAGAACCGTGCCTCCGGGATGCCGGGAATCACGGCGGCGGCGGCGTCGGCGGCGGTGTAGGGCACGCGCGGCGGCGGTTCATTCGATGTCGTCGGCGCCGGTGGCGGGGTCTGTGGCTTGGCGGCGCGCGCGGCTCCGCGATGGGTTTTCGGCTTGCTCAAACTTTGCGCATGCGCCGGTGCCGCTGCGAAAGGCAGTTTTGGCGGCACCAGCAATGGCGCCGACAGGATGGCGGCGGCCGTGCACGTGCAAATTGTCCAGCGCGTATAATTGTTCATTTTGCATTGAGTGTCCTGAATACGAGGAAAGGTTCGGATTTGGTTGCCTTGTTACGCTTAGGACTCAGCTCGAATTCGCGACCGGCAGCAAATATGATCGGCCGGGACGGACTTCAATCGGGCTTAATCTGACACCGCAAACTGCCCAAAATTGTCATCGGCTTTCGCACTCCCATTTCAATCCAGTCGATTCTCGTCAGTCCAAGTCAGTTCTCGTCCATCCAGGTCAATTCTCGCCAAGCCAATTCTCCGGACCAGGCTCTAAGCATGACGTTCGGCCACGAAGTGCGCGCCCTGGATGAGGATCGCCGCCGCGGAGCCGAACGGCGCCAGTGCTCTCTCGGCCCCGGTGACGAGCTCTCGCAGACGCGCCTTCGCCCCCGGGATGCCAAGCACGCTGACGAACGTGGCCTTGCCGGCGGCGGCGTCCTTGCCGGTCTGCTTGCCGACCAGCGCCGGATCGCCTTCGATATCCAAAAGATCGTCGGCGATCTGGAAGGCCTCGCCGATTGCCGCGCCGTAGCGCTCCAGCGCCTCGCGTTGCGCCGGCGTCGCCTGCGCGAGAATGCCGCCGGCCTGGCAGGCAAAGCGCAACAGCGCGCCGGTCTTCATCGCCTGCAACAGGCGCACGTCGCTTGCACCATGGTGTTGCGGGCCAAAGCGGCCCTCGGCGGCAAGGTCGAGCATCTGGCCGCCGGCCATGCCGCCGAGGCCTGAGGCGCGCGCGAGCGCATTGACGAGCGCGATGCGGACGGCCGGATCGGCGTGGGTTTGCGGACGCGACAGAATATCGAACGCGAAGGTCAGGAGCCCGTCGCCGGCCAGGATTGCGGTCGCCTCGTCGAATTTCCTGTGCGCCGTCGGCTGTCCGCGCCGCAGGGCGTCATTGTCCATGGCCGGCAGATCGTCGTGCACCAGCGAATAGCAGTGCACACATTCCAGCGCCGCGCCCGCCATCAAGGCGTTCTGCCGCGGCACATCGAACAGGCTTGCGGATTCGACGACCAGGAACGGCCGAAAACGCTTGCCGCCGCCGAGGCTGGAATAGCGCATGGCCTCGACCAGGCGCGCCGGGCGGTTCAATTCGCCGCCGGCCGGGGTCGCGGCCAGGAGCCGGTCGAGCAGGGCCTCAGTTTCCGCCGCCACCGCATCCAGGCGAGAGAGAAAAGGGTTATTTTTAGCGTCCATAAGGCTATTTTCCAGCGTTCCACCCGCCGCTGCGGGGTCCTATATCAGGTCCTACATTTAGGGGATAACGAAGTCGCCGCTCGCCGCGGGTGAGCCCGCGGCGCCGGTTCTGCCTGCCCCTTCCGGGAGTATGTGTGATCGACGACCTCATAGCGTCAATGGTGCTGGCGATCTGGCTCTATCTCATCGCCGCCCGCGGGGGTTTTTGGCGCGCGGCCGAGCGCGACGGCGACGGGCCGGCGTGCACCGGTCCGTGGCCCGCGGTCGCGGCGATCATCCCGGCGCGCGATGAGGCCGAATGTGTGGGGGAGACCATAGGCTCGCTGCTGGGGCAGGATTATCCGGGTCCATTCCATGTGATCCTGGTCGACGATCAGAGCCGCGACGCCACCGCGCGGGTGGCGCTCGAGGCCGCGGCGGCGCTCAACGCCGCCGAGCGCTTGACGGTGCTTTCGGGGCGCGCCTTGCCCTCCGGCTGGACCGGCAAGCTTTGGGCCCAGCAGCAAGGCGTCGAACAGGCGGAGAGCGCGGCGGCGCCGCCCGACTATTTGTTGTTCACCGATGCCGATATCGCTTACACGCCGGACGCGCTGACCAACATCGTGGCGCGTGCAAACGAGGGCGGCTTCGTTCTCACCTCGCTGATGGCGAAATTGCGCTGCCAAAGTTTTGCCGAGCGCATGTTCGTTCCGGCCTTCATTTTATTTTTCCAGATGCTTTATCCGTTCGCCTGGGCGAACGATCCGCGCCGCGCCACCGCGGCCGCGGCGGGCGGTTGCATGCTCGCGAGACGCGACGCGCTGCGTGACGCCGGCGGCCTCTCAGCGATCCGCGATGCTTTGATCGACGATTGCGCGCTGGCAAAGCTGCTTAAACGTCACGGCCTGATCTCGATCGCGCTGACCGAGCGCGTGCACTCGATCCGCGCCTATCCGCAGATCGCCGACATCCGCCGCATGGTGTCGCGCACCGCCTATGCACAACTCCGCTATTCGCCGCTGTTGCTGGCCGGAACGGTTTTCGGCCTCGTTCTCACTTATCTCGCTCCCGTCGCGCTCGCGATCTTTGCCACCGGCGTGGCGCAGTTCATCGGCATTTTCGTTTGGCTGTTGATGGCCTTCGCATTCCGGCCGACGCTGCGGTTCTATCGCATGTCGTGGCTGTGGGCGCCGGCGCTGCCGGCGATCGCGGCCATCTATATGGCGTTCACTATCGATTCCGCTTATCAGCATGCGCGCGGGCGCGGCGGCATGTGGAAAGGCCGCGCCCAAGCTGATCTTTCGAAAAAACCCAATGTTTCGGAATTGCGATGAGTGACGCCGGCAAACACGCCGCCCAAACCTTGGCCGCCAAAGATTGGCGCTCCGGCAAGGGTCATCGGGATGAGAATTTCCCGGTGGCGTCCTTCCTCATTCATCCGCGCCATCGCGGCGTGATCCTGGCGTTCTATAATTTCGTGCGCACCGCCGATGACATCGCCGACCATGCGACGCTTGAGCCCGGCGAAAAGCTTTCGCTGCTCGATCGGCTCGAAGCGGCGCTTTTGGGCGCGAGCACCGACGATGCGGCCGCGTTGCGTCTGCGCGCGGCGCTCGTCGAACGCAATCTTTCGGCCAAGCATGCGCAGGATCTCATCGCCGCGTTCAAGCTCGACGTCACCAAATTGCGCTATCGCGATTGGGACGATCTCATCTCCTATTGCTCGCTGTCGGCGATGCCGGTCGGCCGTTTTGTCTGCGACGTCCATGGCGAAAGCCGCGCGGTCTGGCCGAAGAACGATGCGCTATGCGCCGCGTTGCAGATCATCAATCATCTGCAGGATTGCCAGGAAGACTATCGCAATCTCGACCGGGTCTATATTCCGCAAGACGCGATGGCCGCGAGCGGGACGAGTGTCGAAGCGCTCGGCGGCAACCGCGCCTCGCCGGCTCTGCTCGACTGCCTGCACAAACTCGCCGGACGCACCGGGCGTCTGTTAAGCGAAAGCGATGATTTCGCGGTGTCGATCGCCGACCGCCGGCTCGGCTTGGAAGTTTCGGTCATCAATACGCTGGCGCATCGCCTGACACATATCCTGCAAACGCGCGATCCGTTGAGCGAACGCGTGCATCTCTCGCTGGCCGCCGCCGCCAGCCTGACGCTGCTCGGCGTGTTGACCGGCGCCTCGCGCCGGATCGGCCGGCGCTTCTCCACCACCTCGCAGAAGCCGCGGGGGGCCTGAGTGACCGAGCCCAATCAAGCGGCCGAGCGCGCGTCGGGCAGCTCGTTTTATGCCGGGATGCGAATCCTGCCGCGCGCGCAGCGCGAGGCGATGTTCGAAATCTACTCGTTCTGCCGAGCTGTCGATGACATCGCCGACGATTTGGGGCCGCGCGACGTGCGCCGCGGCGAGATCCAGACATGGCGCCGCGACATCGAGGCGCTTTATGCCGGTGCGCCGTCGCGGCAGCTTTCCGGCCTGGCGCAGGCGGTGCGCAACTTCGATCTGCAGCGCGAGGATTTTCTGGCCGTCATCGACGGCATGGAGATGGACGTCCTCGCCGATATCCGCGCGCCCGATCGCGCGACGCTCGACCTATACTGCGACCGCGTGGCTTGCGCGGTCGGGCGGCTGTCGGTGCGCGTGTTCGGGATGGAGCGCGAAGCGGGATTGGCGCTCGCCCATCATCTCGGCCGCGCGCTTCAACTCACGAATATCTTGCGCGACCTCGACGAAGATGCCGCGATGGGCCGCCTCTACTTGCCGCGCGAGGAACTGGAAAAGGCCGGAATCATGGCGACCGATCCGGCCGCGGTGCTGGCGACGCCTGCGAACGGGCGGCCCTGCGCCGCCATCGTCGCGCTGGCGCGGCAGGAATTTGCCGACGCCAGCGCCATCATGGCGCAAAACCCGCGCCGCGTGGTGCGCGCGCCGCGCATCATGGGCGAGGCCTATCGGCTTATTCTCGAGGCGCTGATCGCGCGCGGCTTCGCGCCGCCGCGTCAGCCCATTCACCTGCCGCGCGTAAAATTCCTTTTCATCGTGTTGCGCAATCTTTTTTGATGTATCTGGCGCAATGACCCGAACGATTCATATCATCGGCGGAGGTCTCGCCGGCTTGTCCGCCGCGGTCAAACTCACGGCGCGCGGCGACGACGTGGTGGTGCACGAAGCAACCGCATTCGCCGGCGGACGCTGCCGCTCCTATCACGATGCGTCGGTCGGCATGACGATCGATAACGGCAATCACCTGCTGCTCTCCGGCAATCGCGCAGCCCTCGACTATCTGCGCGAGATCGGCAGCGACCGCCATTTGATCGGTCCGCCAAATGCGGAATTCACGTTTTTCGATTTTGCCAGCCGCGACAGCTGGACACTGCGTTTCAACGACGGCCGGGTGCCGTTCTGGATCTTCGACCCGGCGCGGCGGGTGCCCGGAACGCGCGTGCTCGATTACCTGGCGCTGGCGCGGCTGTTGTGGGCGGCGCCGGGCACGACGGTCGGCGACGTCATTGCCTGCAAAGGCGCGCTCTATTGGCGGCTGGTCGAGCCGCTGCTCCTCGCCGCGCTCAATATCGATCCGCCGCATGGCTCCGCCAAGCTTGCCGCCGCGGTGATCCGCGAGACGCTCGTCGCCGGCGGGCGCGCCTGCCGGCCGCTGATCGCGCGCGACGGCTTAAGCGCGACGCTGATCGAGCCCGCGCTTGCCTTGCTGCAACAGCGCGGCGCCACGGTGCGGCTGGAACATCAGCTTCGCGCCATCCGTTTCGGGACCAAACGCGTCGATGCGCTCGATTTCGGCGGCGAGACGATTGCGCTCGCGGACAAAGACGCGGTCATCCTCGCCGTGCCGCCTTACGCCGCCGCTGCGCTGATGCGCGGGCTCGAAGTACCCACCGAGTTCCGCGCCATCGTCAACGCGCATTTCCGCATCGAGCCGCCGGCCGGGCAGCCGCCGATCCTCGGCGTGCTCAACGGCACCGTCGAATGGCTTTTCGCGTTTCCCGGCCGGTTGTCGGTCACGATCAGCGCCGGCGACCGCCTGATCGATACCCCGCGGGAAGAGCTTGCCAAGTCGATCTGGGCGGAGGTGGCGAGCCTGACCGGGCTTCCGGACGCGCTTCCCCCTTGGCAGATCGTGCGCGAGCGCCGCGCCACTTTTGCCGCAACGCCGGCGCAGGATGCCAAGCGTCCCGGCGCCGAGACCGCGTGGCGCAATCTCGTTCTCGCCGGGGATTGGACGGATACCGGCTTGCCGGCAACCATCGAAGGTGCGATCCGCTCCGGCAACCGCGCCGCCGACTCCGTCACGCGCCGAGATCCACGCTGATGAGCGAAGTCGATCTCGATAGGCCTATTGACGCGGCGACGCAGGCGCTGCTGGCTTGCCAGCGCGCCGACGGCCATTTTCTGTTCGAGCTCGAAGCGGACGCCACCATTCCGGCCGAATACGTGCTGCTTCGCCACTATCTCGATGAGCCGGTTGACTCAGCGCTCGAGGCCGGCGTCGCCGCCTATCTGCGCCGCATCCAGGGCACGCATGGCGGCTGGCCGTTGTTCCAGGACGGCGCTTTCGACATGAGCGCGACCGTGAAAGCCTATTTCGCGCTCAAGATGATCGGGGAAGAGCCGCAAGCCGAGCACATGCGCCGCGCCCGCGAAGCAATCCGCATGCGCGGCGGCGCCGAGCGCAGCAATGTGTTCACGCGTTGCCTGCTCGCGCTCTACGGCATCGTGCCGTGGCGCGCGGTCCCGGTGATGCCGGTCGAGATCATGCTGTTGCCGAAATGGTTTCCGTTCCATCTCGACAAGATCTCGTATTGGAGCCGCACCGTGATCGTGCCGCTGTTGGTGCTGATGGCGAAGAAGCCGCGTGCGCGCAACGCCAAAGGCGTCACCATCAATGAGCTGTTCCGCGATCCGCCACAATCGCTCGGGCCGACGCCGAAGGCGCCGCAGCAGAAGGCATCGTGGTTTTGGTTCTTCCGCGCGGTCGATAATGTCTTGCGCGCGGGGGAGCCGTATTTTCCCAAGCGCACGCGGCAGCGCGCCATCGATCTTGCCGTCGCGTGGGTCGGCGAGCGGCTCAACGGCGAAGACGGTCTCGGCGCGATTTTTCCGGCCATGGCCAACAGCGTGATGATGTTCGATGCGCTTGGGTTTCCGAGCGATCATCCGCAGCGCGCAATCGCGCGGAAGTCGATCGAAAAGCTCCTGGTCGTGCACGAGGACGAAACATATTGCCAGCCGTGCGTGTCGCCGATCTGGGACACCGGGCTCGCCTGTCACGCGCTGCTAGAAGCCGGCGGCGACCACGTCAACGCGCAGGTCAAGCGCGGCCTCGATTGGCTTGTGCCGATGCAGGAGCTCGACGTGCGCGGCGACTGGATCGCGCGGCGGCCCGATCTGCGGCCGGGCGGCTGGGCATTCCAATATGCCAATCCGCATTATCCCGACGTCGACGACACCGCCGTCGTCGCCATGGTGATGGACCGGATGCAGCGCGTGACCGACGCCGATTATAAAACCGCGATCGAGCGCGCCCGCGAATGGATCCTCGGCATGCAAAGCAGTAACGGCGGCTGGGGCGCCTTCGACACCGACAATGAATTTTATTATCTCAACAATATTCCGTTCGCCGATCACGGCGCGCTGCTCGATCCGCCGACCGAGGACGTCAGCGCGCGCTGTCTGTCGATGCTGGCGCAACTCGGCGACACGCAAAGCCCCGCCGTCAATCGCTGCATCGATTATCTGCGCCGCACGCAAGCTTCCGACGGCTCGTGGTTCGGCCGCTGGGGCATGAATTACATCTACGGCACCTGGTCGGTGCTGTGTGCGCTCAACGCGGCGGGCTTAAATCGCTCCGCGCCGGAAATGCGTAAGGCGGTAGATTGGCTCGCGTCAATTCAGAATGCGGATGGCGGCTGGGGCGAGGACGGCTCAAGCTATAAGCTCGATTACAAAGGCTACGAACGCGCGCCGTCGACGGCGTCGCAGACGGCCTGGGCGCTGCTCGGCTTCATGGCCACGGGCGACGTCGATCACCCGGCGGTGGCGCGCGGCATCAAATATCTCGCCGACACTCAGGGGACCGACGGTTTCTGGAACGAGTCGCGCTATACGGCGACAGGTTTCCCGCGCGTGTTCTATCTGCGCTACCACGGCTATGCGAAATTCTTCCCGCTCTGGGCGCTGGCGCGCTACCGCAATCTCAAGAGCGGCAATGCGCGGGCGGCAGCTTGGGGGATTTAGTTTTCGTAGCCCGCATGAGCGAAGCGACCTGCGGGGATTATGCGCGGAGAGGCAGACCCCGGATATCGCTTCGCTTATCCGGGCTACTTGCTGGCGGATTACGCCTCGATTAGATGGCCCGACGATCAACGTAAGCTAGTTGTTGACGTATGTCAACATTTGGCTTACAATCTCGCATATGATCAAGGACTTCAAAAGCAAGGGTCTGGCCGAGCTTTGGGAGCATGGGCGGACCAGAAAGATCGACGCGAAGATGCATACACGCATCTTACGTCGCCTCGACCGCTTGGACGTTGTCGCGCGGCCGGAGCAAATGAACATTCCCGGCTTTGATTTCCATCCGTTGCGAGGCTTTCAACCGACTCGGTATTCGGTTCATATAAACGGACCGTGGTGCATCACGTTCGAATTTGACGATGGCGACGCTTGCCGCGTCGATTTCGAGCAATATCACTAAGGAGAACAATCATGGCTCATGTCGCCAAGCGTAATCCGGCCCGCTGCCCGACGCATCCGGGCGCCCTGTTGCGGGAAGATGTGATTCCGGCAACGGGGCGGAGCAAGACCGAGATTGCGCAGCTTCTCGGCATTTCCCGGCAGCATCTCTATGACATATTGCGCGAACGGAAGCCGGTTTCCCCGTCGATCGCGGTTCGGCTCGGCAAACTGTTCGGCGACGGCGCCGCGGTCTGGGTCCGCATGCAGGGCGCTTACGATACCTGGCATGCCGAACGCGAAGAGGACGTGAGCAAGATTCCGACGCTGCGGGCGAAGGCGGCGTAGAGGCGCGCACTTCATCGTCATTCCGGGGCGCCGCGTAGCGGCGAGCCCGGAATCCATAATCACCGCCCCCACAATTTGGCGCGCGCAGGGTTCAAGCCGTTAGAACTGTGATTATGGATTCCGGGCTCGCGGCCTTCGGCCGCGCCCCGGAATGACGAGAACGAGAGAATGGCTCGCCTCAGAACGCGCGCAAGGCAGATTCTTCGACTTTTTCTAGCAACAGGGGATGCAGACTGGCGCGCGTCATGATGTCGGTCCGCCGTCCCAAAAATGCCTGGGCGCGCTCCTTCACATCCATCAGTTCGTAGAGACCGAGTTTGGCGGCGGGGATGATCGAAGAACAGGTCGATATCCGAATCATCCCGGGCAGCATCGCGGGCTACGGAGCCGAACAAGAAAAGATGCTGAACGCCGAGCCTTTTTAGCTCGGCTTCATGTTGCTTCAGAACACGTATGACGTCCGAGCGATTCATGCGCTCCCAGCCGTGGTTACGCCGCGCTGGCTGACGCCTGCGCCGGTGTCTTCGCGGCCTTCTCGCGCGCCTCGTTGGCGCGCATCTCTGACAGCGTCTGCTGCACCTGGCCGTCGAACAGGTACTGCGCGGGCCGCTGGTCCTCCATGGCGATTTCCGGCGCCATCGGGCCTTCGGTCTTGACGCCGCGCCAGGCGATCATCGCGGCCTGGAGCGGATGCTTCATCATGGCGTCGGCCGCGGTCGGCTCGTAGCCGCAATGCGCCATGCAGTTCGCGCATTTTTCGTAGCGGCCGGTGCCGTAGGCGTCCCAGTCCGTCGTGTCCATCAGCTCATCGAATGTCTTGGCGTAGCCTTCGCCGAGCAGATAGCACGGCTTCTGCCAGCCGAAGACGTTGCGCGTCGGCATGCCCCACGGCGTGCAGTGGAATTCCTGATTGCCGGCGAGGAAGTCGAGGAACATGCTGGAATGCGTCAGGTTCCAATTCTTGCCTTTGCCGCGCGCAAAGACGTCGCGGAATAGCTCCTTGGTTTTGCGGCGGCTGAGGAAGTGCTCCTGGTCCGGCGCCCGCTCATAGGCATAGCCGGGCGAGATCGAGACGCCGACGCCGAGTTGTTCGGTGAGGTCGAGGAATTTTGCGATGTCTTCCGCCGGATGACCGTCGAAGATCGTGCAGTTGACGTTGACGGCGAAGCCTTTGGCTTGCGCGGCCTTGATGGCGGACACCGCTTTGTCGAAGCCGCCGTCCATGCACACCGACTTGTCGTGATGCTCCTTGATGCCGTCGAGATGCACCGAGAAGAACAGATAAGGCGACGGCTCGAACAAATGCAGCTTCTTTTCCAGCAGCAGCGCATTGGTGCACAGCGACACGAATTTCTTGCGCGCAACGATGCCTTTGACGATCTCGCCGATCTCCTTGTGGATCAGCGGCTCGCCGCCGGGAATCGCGACCATCGGCGCGCCGCACTCGTCGACCGCGTCGAGGCATTCCTGCACCGTAAGGCGCTTGTTGAGGATCGCGTCGGGATAATCGATCTTGCCGCAGCCGGTGCAGGCGAGATTGCAGCGGAACAAAGGTTCCAGCATCAGCACCAGCGGGTAGCGTTTGCGTCCCGCCAAGCGCTGCCGCATCACGTAAGCGCCGACTTTTGCCTTCTGACGTAGAGATACACCCACAACCGTTATCCTTCTTTAGTTCGTGTGGTCGCCGCGCGCCCGACACTTAACTCAAAATTTTGCAGCTCAGACTTTCGCGGTCGCGCGACCGGCGGTGAGGCCGTCCGTCAATTCGGGCGGCAAGCGGAACTCGATGGTCTCGTGGCGGCCGGCCAACTGGCTGACATCCACCGTATTGAGCCTACGCAACGCGTCGATCACGTCCTCGACTAGCACTTCCGGCGCCGACGCGCCGGCCGTGATGCCGACAGTCTTGGCGTCGCGGAACCAATCCGGATCGAGCTCGCTGCCGTCGGCGATCAGATAGCTCGGCGTGCCGGCCTCGGCGCCGATCTCGCGCAGCCGGTTGGAATTGGAACTGTTCTTGGCGCCAACCACCAGGATAACGTCGACGAGCTTGGCAAGTTCACGCACCGCGGTCTGCCGATTTTGCGTCGCGTAGCAGATGTCGCGGGTCTCCGGGCCGACGATGTCGGTGAAGCGGTTATGCAGCGCGGCGATGATGCCGCGGGTGTCGTCGACGGACAGCGTGGTCTGCGTCACATAGGCAACCGGCGTATCCGCCGGAATGTCGAGCTTGGCGACGTCGCTTTCGGTCTGCACCAGCGTTACCGGCTGGGCGATCTGGCCCATCGTGCCCTCGACCTCCGGATGCCCGGCATGGCCGATGAGAATGAGTTTGCGCCCCTGACCGACATAGCGCTTGCCTTGGTTATGCACTTTGGTGACCAGCGGGCAGGTCGCGTTGAGCACCGGCAGATTGCGGGCGGCCGCTTCTTCCTCGATGCTTTTGGCGACGCCGTGCGCGCTGAAAATGGTGACGGCGTTGGCCGGCACTTCGGAGAGGTCCTCGACAAAGCGCGCGCCCTTGGCTTTGAGGCTCTCGACGACGTGTTTGTTGTGCACGATTTCATGGCGCACGTAGACCGGCGGGCCGTATTTCTGCAACGCCCGTTCGACGATCTCGATGGCGCGCACGACACCGGCGCAAAAGCCACGAGGCTGGGCGAGGATCACTTTCATCAAAACCTCCCGGTCGATGCCGGTTTACGTCCTAAGCGCACTTGCCTTGGACTATTGGGAACTGCGGCCATGCGCCGCAACGGCGCTGCCGAGCCGGATAATGGTGCCTGCTTAGATGCTTACTTGGCTGCGAACCCGCTACAATCAAGCCCGTACCTTGTTCCTTAGTCCTTGGTCGCCGCACCCGGCAAGCACGATCAATGACCCCTAAAGTGCCACCTTTGAGCGGAAATGAGGCCTCATGTCCAGCATGCATGGCCCGGGTTGGGAGCTGGAGTGATTTCGGCCCCTGTAACGCCCTCTGAGGCCATTGAAGGACATTCAACATGATTTGAACCGGGTTTCCTCCCGTTCCAACGGCAACACCTTACCTCTGTAATCGGTTCGGGGCGCTACCGATTGGCTGTGACGAGTTAACGCCGGAAGCGGCAGTGTTAACGCACCGGCTGAAGACGAGATTCTGCATATTCGATTCGCTCCAGAGACAAATAACGGCGAACAGCGTAGGAAAATATCCACGAGTTCACTTTTGCCGCCATTCAGGGCATCTAGGCCCGCTTAGCTGGATCGACTGCTTAGCTAGATAGGCCTGCTTAGCTAGATAGGTTGCCTCCATTTTGCCTCTGTTGACGCCTCAAACGCCGGTTCATTCCTTGATCTCCCATCCCTCCGATCACCCCACTCCGCCCCCGCCATGAAGAGCATCACCGCCTTCGTCGTCCGCGCGATCGGCTTTTGCGCGCAATATGCGTGGCCGGTGATCGGCGTATCGATTCTGCTTGCGCTCCTATCGTCGTGGTATGCGGCAACGCATTTCAAAATGACGACCGACGTCAATCAGCTCATTTCCTCGAACATCGCCTGGCGGCAACGCGAAGCAGCCCTCGAAAAGGCCTTCCCGCAATACGAATTGATCGTCGCGGTGATCGACGCGCCGACGCCCGAATTGGTCGATGAAGCGACCGGCGCCTTGGTGCAGCGGCTGTCGCAGCAGAAGGATTTGATTCATTCCATCGAAGAGCCGAAGGGCGGCAGCTTCTTCGCGCAGAACGGTTTGTTGTTCGAGCCGGTCAGCGATCTCGCGCCGCAAATGAAAATGCTGAGCCAGGCGCAACGCCTGGTCCAGGTGCTGGCGGGCGATCCGACGCTGCGTGGTGTCATTCAGGTGTTGCAGTTCGGACTTCTCGGCGTCCAGGGCGGCCAGATCACGCTCGACCAGATGGCCTGGCCGATGACGCTTGGCGCCGATGCCGTCGAGAAAGTGAATGCCGGGCAACCGGCGAACTTTTCGTGGCACGAATTGGTCGAGGGTCAGGCCGCCACGCCCGACGAGCGCCTCAAATTCCTGCAAATCCAAGCGAGCCTCGACTACTCCGAGCTCGAGCCCGGCCAGCGCGCGACCGATGCCATTCGCAAAGCCGCGACCGACCTCGATTTCGCGTCAAAATATCAGGCGCGCCTGCGCCTGACCGGTCCGGTACCGATGGCCGACGAGGAATTCGCCACCATCAAGGAAAATGCGGTCCTCAACGCCTCCGTGACGATTGCTGTCGTGCTCTTCATTCTGTGGCTGGCGCTGCGCTGGCTGCGCATCATTTTCGCCGTGTTCGCCTGCCTTGTCGTCGGACTTTCCATCACCGCCGCGCTAGGCCTGTTGATGGTCGGCACGCTCAATCTGATATCCGTGTATTTCGCGGTGCTGTTTGTCGGACTGGGCGTCGACTTCGGACTGCAGTTCAGCGTCCGCTACCGGGCCGAGCGGCATGAGGTCAACGACGTGCGCGAGGCGCTGCTGCAGGCCGGCCGGCGCGCCGGTGCGCCACTGACGCTCGCCGCCTTGACGACTGCGGCCGGATTCTTTTCGTTCCTGCCGACGGTCTACAAGGGTGTCTCCGAACTCGGCCTGATCGCCGGCGTCGGCATGCTGATCGCGTTTTCCACCAGCATCACGCTCCTTCCGGCGCTGCTGAAGCTGCTCAACCCGCCCCCCGAGCCGGAGCAGCTTGGCTATGCCGTGCTGGCGCCGGTCGATCGCTTCCTCGCCGAGCACCGGCTGCCGATTCTCATCGTCACCGTCGGCGTCGTCGTGTGCGGACTGCCGCTCCTGCATTGGCTGCGTTTCGATTTCAATCCGATAAATCTGCGCAGCGCCAAGACCGAGGCGGTGGCAACCTATCTCGATCTCATCAGCGATCCGGAAAGCGGCGCCAACGACATCCAGGTGCTCAAGCCGTCCTTAGCCGAGGCGGACCAGGTCGCCGCCAAGCTGCGGGCTTTGCCGCAAGTGGCGCGCGTGCTCACTTTATCGAGCTTCATTCCACCCGATCAGCAACAAAAACTGCCGCTCATCCAGGACGCGGCAAAGACCTTGCTTCCCGCACTCAATCCGACGGCACCGAGCCCGCCGCCGAACGACGCGCAAAACGCCAGCATGATGAATTCCACGATCGATTTTCTCAACAAGCTCGCGGGCAACGGCAGCGGCAATGGGGCGGTCGCGGCCAAGCGCCTGGCGGCGGCGCTGACGGCGCTCGCCAAGGCCGATCCGTCGGTGCGGCAACGCGCGGAGACGGTGTTCGTGCAGCCGTTGCACACCGCGCTCGACGACTTGCGCAATCTGTTCACGGCCCATGAGATTACCTTGGCCAACATCCCGCCCGACATGGCGCGCCAATGGGTGACGCCGGACGGGCAGGCGCGCGTCGACGTCGCGCCCAAGGGCGATGCCAACGACAACGCTGTTTTGCGGGAATTCGCCCGCGCCGTTCTGTCCGTCGCGCCTGATGCCACCGAGGGACCGATTTCGATTTTGGAGGCGCGCCGCGCCATCGTCACGGCCTTCATCGAGGCGGGTGCTTGCGCGCTCATCTCCATCGGGATCATTCTTTTGATAACGCTGCGCCGGTTCGGCGACGTGTTGTTGACGCTGGTGCCGCTGCTATTGGCCGGCGTGGTCACGCTCGAGATCTGCGTGCTCGTCGATCTGCCGCTGAACTTCGCCAACATCATCGCGCTGCCGCTGCTGTTGGGCGTCGGCGTGGCATTCAAGATCTATTACATCATGGCGTGGCGCGAGGGTCAGACCAATCTGTTGCAGTCCGTGCTGACGCGCGCGGTGACGTTTTCGGCCTGCACGACCGCGACGGCGTTCGGCAGCCTGTGGTTTTCCAGCCATCCCGGAACGTCCAGCATGGGAAAACTGCTGGCGATCTCGCTTCTCACGACGATGGCCGCGGCGGCATTGTTTCAACCGGTGCTGATGGGCAAGCCGCGCGAGGAGCAGCCGCGCGCGTAAATAAATGTCATTGCCGCAGCGGCACGAGTTCTGATTTGTGCGGCGCCGGTGGATGTTTCACGTTGGCGGGCGCATTGGGATTTGCGGTCGCATTCGGATTTACCGACGGATCGAGCATGCTGTAGGCCGAATCCGGCAATCGCGACCAATATTGGTTCTGGCCGAGCAATTCGATGCCGAGGTAGCCGCGCACGACAAGCGTTTGGCCGTCGGGCGTGATCTTCATCGTCGCGTGATAGACCTTGCCGTCGCGTGGATCGAGGATCGTTCCGCCGGCGTATTTGTCTTCTGCCTCCTGCATCATGCCGCGGATGATTTCGAGCCCAAGCCACGGATGGTCGCGCCGATCGTCCTTGCACTGGTCGCACACCACATTCGGGTCTTGTCCTGGCTGCAGGAACATTCGCGCAATGATGCCGTCATAGACGCCGTCGTGATTGGCGATCAGGAACCAGCCGGTGGGTTGCTTGGTGTCGTTGTCGACCGCTTGCCACAGGCCGACGGGCGTCATATCGGCGCTCACGGCGCCGCCGGAGAGGACGAGCGGCAACAGCGCCGCCACAACCGTCACGAATTTCGCTCGCATCCGCCGAACTCCTGGCCGCCGGGACCCTCGCGCACCGCCGGCCCGCCGCAATCGCAAAAATCACATAGGCCGCGCGCCGATGTCACGCAATGCCCACGACCCAAGCTTAACGCCATGCGGCCAAATGGTACCTCACGCGATGCATTTGACAGGGGACAACATAGCGGCAGAAACTTGATAGAAATGCGAATGAACAACGCTTCGGCGGTCAAATCCGAGCCGCGGCGCAATCGAGATACGGCGTGAGAATCAAAGCAATCGAGGCAATCGCGGTCAGTCTGCCGATGAAGAAGCCGGTGCAGATGGCCGGCGAGACCGTCGCGCGGGCCGACAATGTGCTGGTTCGCGTCGAATCAGACGATGGAGCGGTCGGCTGGGGCGAAGCGGCTTCGGCGCCGACCATGACCGGAGAAACCGTCGCCAGCATGATGGCGGCGGTGGATCACATGGCCGCCGGTCTGCGCGAACGCGCAGCCGACGATTTTGCCGCCGCGTCGGCGGCGATGGACGCGGCGATGTACGGCAATAGCGCGGCCAAGGCGGCCATCGAAATCGCGCTCCACGATCTGGTCGGCCGCGCCACCGGGCGGCCGGTCCATGCGCTCCTTGGCGCGCGGGCGCGTAGCCGCATACCGGTTCTGGCCGTCGTCGGATCGGAAGACACCGCCGCCGATCTGCGCGAAGCGCAGGCACGCTACGCCGCGGGCTATCGCGCATTCAAGATCAAGGTCGGCCTCGGCGCGCCGGAGGCCGATGCCGAGCGCACGCGAACAATCTGCATGGCGCTCAAGCGGGGAGGCGAGGGCTGCCTCGTCTCGGCCGACGCCAATCAGGGCTTTAGCGTCGACGAGGCGTTGCGTTATGTGCGCGCGGTTGCCGATTGCGGGCTCGATTTCTTCGAGCAGCCGGTCGGCGCGCATGATCTTGAAGATATGGCGCGCATCGCCGCCGCGAGCCGCGTGCCGATCGGCGCCGACGAGGGTATCCACTCGCGCGACGACATCGCGCGCCACCATGAACGCAAAGCGGCGGCCGGCGTTAGCCTGAAAGCGATAAAACTCGGCGGCTTGCGCGCCTTGCTCGAAGCAAGCCGCCTGTGCGATCGGTTAGGCATGCAGGTCAACATTTCCTGCAAGACCGGCGAGTCGAGCATCGCGTCGGCTGCGGCGCTCCAGGTCGCCGCCGTGATTCCGGGTATCGCCTGGGGTCTGACCGTGACCAATCCCGGTCTCACCGAGGATGTCGCCGTCGAGCCGTTGCGGGTTGAGCACGGCCATGTCGAAGTGCCGGGCGGCCCCGGGCTTGGCATCGAGGTCGAGGAGCGCCGGGTGCGGCGCCGTGCGCAAGACTTCAAACGCGTGGCGTGATTCAGCAATCGCTTCGCTTAAAATGCGCCGTGTTGCCGATCAGTGTCGATTGAGATTCCACGCGATTCTTCGCTACGTTCAATGTGAGTGAGCAAGGGGAAAGCGATGCCAGGCGAGTTCGTGAATAAAGTCGCGGTCATCACCGGCGGCAGCCGCGGCATCGGCCGCGAGATCGCGGTCGAATTCGCGCGTGCGGGTGCGCAAACCGTCATCGTGTCTTCATCGGCGGCAAACCTTGCGGTTTCGGCCAAAACCATCGCCGCGGCCGGCGGACCGGCGCCCGTCGCCATCGCGGCCGACCTGCGCAAGCTCGAAGGCTGCCGGCAGGTCTTCGACGAAGTGAAAGCGAAATTCAACCGCTGCGACATACTGGTGTGCTCGGCGGGCGCGACCCGCGCCGGCAATTTCGTCGATCTGCCGGATGAGGCTTGGCTCGACGGCTATGCGCTGAAATTGTTCGGCTGCGTGCGCGTGTGCCGGCTGTTCTGGCCGCTGCTGAAGGCCGCGCAAGGTTTCGTCGTCAATATCGGCGGCGGAGCCGCGCGCTCGCCCGGCGCCGACTTCGCCATCGGCGCTTCGGTAAACGCCGCGATGGGAAGCTTCTCCAAGGCGCTGTCGCAACTCGGCAAGCGCGACGGCGTCAACGTCAATATCATCCATCCCGGCGCCACCGAGACCGAGCGCTTCTATCAGCTGATCGAACAACGCTCGGCCGCATCCGGAAAGTCGGTCGAACAACTGAAGCAGGAGGCCACCGCGAAAGACGGCCTGCGCCGGCTCGGCAAGGTCGAGGATGTCGCCGCGCTCGTCTTGTTTCTTTGCTCCGAGAAGGCCCGCCACATCCAGGGCACCGCGATCGCGGTCGATGGCGGTGCAACCGTGGGCTATTACTGAAGCGAGCATCCACCGCACGCCGGAGGTCTTGGAAACCAGAGGCCTTGGGAAGAAGTGCGCGGCGCAGTAAGTTGCTCGGCTAGTCCCATGCCCAGCGAGGACCGATGGACGACAAAACCAGGCCGGAGGAAACCGGCTATCGCTTCATCGGCAAACCTTTGCCGCGCAAGGAAGACGCGCGGCTCATCACCGGCAAGGGCCGCTTCACCGACGACTTCAGTCTGGACGGCCAGGCCTATGCGGTGATGGTGCGTTCGCCGTACCCGCATGCGCGCATCGTCGCGATCGATGCCGCTCCGGCAAAGGCGATGCCCGGCGTGCTCGGAGTCTTCACCGGCGCCGATTGCGCGGCCGACAGCCTCAAACCCATCCCGCACGATCCGCTGCCCAAAACCAAATTCGACATGAAGCTCACCGGGCCGAATGGCGGCGCGGTGTTCGTCGGGCCGCATCTGCTGTTGCCCGCGGACAAGGCGCGCCACGTCGGCGAGGCCGTCGCCATGGTGGTGGCGGAGACCAAGGCGCAGGCAATGGACGCGGCTGAAGCGGTCGAGGTGCGATACGAAGAATTGCCCTTCGTTTTGCATTCCGAAGACGCGATGCAGCCGGGCGCGCCCGCGGTGTGGAACGAGGCGCCGGACAATATCCTCGTCGACACGCAGTTCGGAAATCCGCAGGCGACTGATCAGGCCTTTGCGCGCGCCGCGCATGTCGTGACAAAAAATTTCCATGTCGGCCGTGTCACTGGCATGCCGATCGAGCCGCGCGCCGCGCTCGGCAACTACGATGCTGCGAGCGGCCGCTACACGCTTTATGCCGGCTCGGGCGGCGCGGTGCGGCAAAAGAGCGAGCTTGCCAATGTGCTCGGCATTCCGCCTGACAATCTGCGCGTGCTGTCGCACGACGTCGGCGGCAATTTCGGCACCCGTAACCGCGTGTTCGTCGAGTACGGCCTGGCGCTGTGGGCGTCGCGCAAGATCGGCCGGCCGGTCAAATATCTCGCCACGCGCTCCGAGGCCTTCCTCAGCGATTATCAAGGCCGCGATCTGGTCACCAAAGTCGAACTGGCGCTCGACGAGCGCGGCCGCTTCCTCGCCATGCGCGCGACCAATATCAGCAATGTCGGCGCGCGCTGTGTCTCGCTGTCGCCGCTGAGCAAGGGTGCCGGCCTCATTCCTGGTTCCTATGCCATTCCGGCGGCGACGCTGCGCGCGGTTGCCGTATTCACTAACACCATGCCGACGCAGGCCTACCGCAGCTCCGGCCGCCCGGAAGTGACTTACGCCATCGAGCGGCTGGTCGACGCCGCCGCCGATAAACTCGGCATCGATCGCATCGCATTGCGGCGCAGGAATCTGGTGCGGCCGGAAGCCATGCCGTACCGCAATTCCGTCGGCATGCTCTACGACTCCGGCCGCTACGAAGAGAACATGGACTGGGCGATGGACGTCGCCGGGTGGAAAACATTTCCGGCGCGCCGGCGTGAGGCCAAGCGGCGCGGCAAGCTGCTCGGGCTGGGGCTCGCGAACTACGTCGAATCCTCGATCGGCGCGCCGCGCGAGCAAGCGCGCATCAAGGTGCAGCCGCAGGATCAATCGGGACCGGCCCGCGTCGACGTCGTGATCGGAACCCAGCCGGCAGGCCAAGGCCACGAAACCAGCTTCTCGCAAGTGGTCTCGGATCTGCTCCACGTGCCGGTCGAGAGCGTGCGCATCATTCTCGGCGACACCGACGTGGTCCGCGCCGGCGGCGGCACGCATTCCGGCCGCTCGATGCGCCACGCCGCGACGGTATTTTCGAAGGCCGCCGTCGAGCTCATCGCCAGAGGCAAGGACATCGCCGCCGTCGTCATGGGCGCGGCGCCGGAAAGTGTTGCTTTCGCCGATGGCCGCTTCGTTTCGCGCGACACCAATCGCACGTTCGATTTCCTCGAGCTCGCCGGCGAAGCGGCGCGGCATCAACTCCCCGAGGCGCTCAAGGACGGCATCGCGGTGGTCACCGACAACGAGATGCACGAGCCGGTTTTTCCCAATGGCACCGCGGTCTGCGAGGTGGAGATCGATCCCCACACCGGCGCGATGACGATCACGCGCTACGCCTCGATCGATGACGTCGGCCGCTGCATCAATCCCTTGATCGTGCACGGCCAGACCCACGGCGCCATCGCGCAGGGCGTCGGCCAGGCGATGTGCGAGCAGGTTTATCTCGATCCCGATTCCGGTCAGCCGCTGACCGGCTCGCTGATGGATTACGGCATGCCGCATGCCGACATGCTGCCGTCGTTCGACACCGGGATCGCCGAAGTCCTGTCGCCGACCAACCCGCTCGGCATCAAGGCCGGCGGCGAGGGCGGCACCACGGCGGCGCCTGCCGCCGTCATCAGCGCGATCCTCGATGCGTTGCGCGTCGTCGGCGTGCGCGACATGGCGATGCCGGCGACGCCCTATGCGATCTGGTCGGCGATAAAGGACGCCAAAGCGCGCAACGCTTGAACCAAGGCCGGTTCTTGACCAAGGTAGCGCCGGACGGGCAGAAGTCCGGCCAGGAGAGCCGGTCAAAGCCTGCAGGGAGAAACGAGCCAATGGCGAACAAGATCATCATCAGCTGCGCGATAACCGGCTCCATCCACACCCCGACCATGTCGGACGCGCTGCCGATCACGCCGGATCAGATCGCCACCCAGGCCATCGATGCTGCTGCGGCCGGCGCCGCTATCCTGCATCTGCACGCGCGCGACCCGAAAGACGGACGGCCGTCGTCGGATGCATCCGTCTTCATGCAGTTCCTGCCGCGCATCAAACAGGCGACCGATGCGGTCGTGAACATCACCACCGGCGGCGCGGTGACCATGACGGTCGACCAGCGCATTTCGGCCGCGAATACGCTGTCGCCGGAAATGTGCTCGATGAATATGGGCTCGATGAACTTCGCGCTCTATCCGATGGCGAAGCGCTACAAGAATTGGAAATACGATTGGGAAGAGAGTTATCTGCTCAACTCCGACGGCTACATTTTCCCCAACACGTTTCGCGATATCGAGAAGGTCTACAAAACGCTTGGCGAAGGTCACGGCGTGAAATTCGAGCACGAATGCTACGACACCGGGCACCTGTACAATCTCGCGCATCTCGTCGACCGCGGCATGTTCAAACCGCCGGTGTTCCTGCAGCTGATCTTCGGCATCCTCGGCGGCATCGGCGCCGACCTCGACAATTTGAATTTCATGAAGCGCACCGCCGACAAGCTGTTCGGCAAGGACTATCTGTGGTCGGTGCTCGCCGGCGGCCGGCATCAGATGAATTTCTGCACCAACGCCGCGATGCTGGGCGGCAATGTGCGCGTCGGCCTCGAGGACTCGCTCTATATCGGCCCGGGCAAGCTGGCGAAGAGCAATGCCGAGCAAGTGGCGAAGATCCGCCGTATCGTCGAGGATCTCGGCTACGAGATTGCGACGCCGGCCGAAGCGCGGCAAATGCTCGGCCTCAAAGGCGCCGATCGCGTGAAGTTCTAGAGCATGATCAGGTCGAGTTGTTCCAGACTTCCGCTCATTCCCGCGCAAGCGGGAATCCAGAGGGAGCGCTCGATCTCGCCGTGAACCGACTGGGGTCCCGCTTGCGCGGGGACGAGTGGATGTGAGCAATCGCTATGAACACCATTGATCTCAAAGGACGCACCGCGATCGTGACCGGCGGGGCCAGAGGCATCGGCTTCGCGGTCGCGCAGAAGCTGCTGGCCTCGGGCGCCGCCGTTGCATTGTGGGACATTGATTCCGCGGCGCTGGCCAAGGCCGGCGCGGCGCTCAAGCAGGCCGGCCGCGTTCACACAGCTGTCGTCGACGTGACCGACGCGGCGTCCATCGGCAGTGCCGTGGACGCATTGCTCCGCGACGCCGGCAAGATCGATATTCTGATCAACAATGCCGGCGTCACCGGCGGCAACGCGCCGCTGTGGGAGCTTAAGCCCGACGTCTGGCGGCGTGTGATCGAAGTCAATCTGATCGGACCGTACCTGACCTGCCATGCGGTCGTGCCGCATATGATCGCCAAGGGTTACGGCCGGATCGTCAATATTGCCTCGATCGCCGGCAAGGACGGCAATCCGAATGCGTCGCATTATTCGGCGTCGAAAGCCGGTCTGATCGGATTGACGAAGTCGCTTGGCAAAGAATTGGCGGCCAAAGGCGTTCTGGTGAACTGCGTCACGCCGGCCGCGGCGAAGACGGAAATGTTCGGCCAGATGACTCAAGCGCACATCGATTACATGCTGTCGAAAATCCCGATGAACCGCTTTCTGGCGGTCGAGGAACTGGCGGCGATGATTGCCTGGCTGGCGTCGGAGGATTGTTCGTTTTCGACCGGCGCCGTATTCGATATTTCGGGCGGCCGCGCGGTGTATTAGCGGCGCACCGCGTTCCGGCGCGGGCTTGACCCGGCGGGCGGCGCGAAGCTAAACCCTCGCTCCTGACGGTCTGAAATGCGCGGTTAGCTCAGCGGAAGAGCACTTCCTTGACATGGAAGGGGTCAGAGGTTCGATCCCTCTACCGCGCACCAGCCTTCGCTCGCGCAGCGAGTGAAGGCTCGCCGAAGCCGAATGGCGAAGGCGGACCGCGTAAGCCGCCGCGAGCCCGTCATTCCGGGGCGCGCAAAGCGCGAGCCCGGAATCAATAACCACGAGCTATGCAGAACTAGCGCTGACACGCTCCCGCGCAACGACAGGGAGTATGGATTCCGGGCTCACGGCCGGGCTTGTCAACGGGCCGGCCGAAGGCCGGACCCGTTGGGCCGTGCCCCGGAATGACGCGCTCTGTCTCAGCTCTTCTTTGGCGCAGCCGGCGCGGCGGCCGGTACGATGTCGGAGATGCACTTCTTGTCGAAGCTTGTCGCCGCGGCGCCGCTCAGCTTCGCCGCCTTGGCGGCGTCCTTGCAGCACTTCGTCGCCGAGCTTTTGAGCGCGGCGCCCTTCAGATCGGCCTTCATCGTCGTCTTGCAAGTAGCGGCGGCAGTGTCGGCTGGACCTGCGGCCGGAGTGGCAGCGGCCGGCGCAGCGGACGCCGGCGCGGGCGTAGCCGGGGGCGGGGCGCTTTGCGCCATCGCGGCGCTCACGACACAAAAAGAGGCAACAATAATTGCAATCGTCTTCATCTTTGGCTCCTACGCTGCATTCCCGGTCTGTGGAAAAATCGGCATATCCGGCGCTCAGTGCGGCAACACCCCGTTCGGGCTCGCCTTATCGACGATCTCAGGCAAATATTGCGCCAGGAGTTTCAGAATCTCATCGACCGGCAAGCCGGCGTGTCGCGCAAGGTCCTGAAGCTGGGCGTTGCCAAGGACCGCTTTAAGCTGATCTTCCGTGATCGGCATGTTGGTGCCGTTGCCCAGCCAGGACTGGACCTGAGGTCCGAGGCCGCCCTTCTCCAGCGCCGCCACGAGACCGGGCAGATCATGATACTGCGTCTGCGCCAGTATCGCGCTGATCATCGCCGGAAATGCGGCACCTTCGACCGAACCCAGCGCGCCCTTGAGACTGTCAAATAAACCCATGATCGTCCTCCATGCGCGGATGCAAAGGCGTTACGCTGCCGCCGTGTCATTACGACGACGAAGCTTAGTCGAACGCCGCGCACCGTGCCAGTGGGCCAATTATCGCCATCAGGATCGTGATCAGGCCGCCGGCTTGCGCGCCAACAAGCCGAAGCCCGCGATCATGGCGAGCAGGAGCGAGATCAAAGCGTTGTAGCCGGCGAGCGAAATGCCGAGCCAGCGCCATGCCGCCTCGTCGCAGCGCACGACATGGACCGATTGCAGCTGATTGAGCAGCGAGCCGCCGGCATTGAGATCGGTCAACAGCCCGGTGCAGTCGGTCGGGCCGGCCCACCAGTGCCATTCGACGCCGGCGTGATAGGTGCCGAGCACCACGTTGCACAAGACCGCGATGATGATGGCGATAAAGCCGACCGTGAGCAGTTTCGCCGGCGCCCGCACCAGCGCCGCGATCGCCATCAACAGCGAGAGCGGAATGACGACGTGATAGGGAATGCGCTCCTCGAGGCAGAGCGGGCAGGGCGGTAGTCCGATTACGTATTGGAAGAACCAGGCGCCGCACAGCGTCGCCAAGGCAATGACGAACACCGCAAGCGCCGCCGCGGCAGCCGGGTTGGCGCGAGCCCGATCGATCCAGCTTTTTTGCATCGCGTCCTTTCCCGCCGCCCCGGGGTCATGAGCAATGTGCCGATCCTGAAGGCGGAAGCAAGGCTGTCGCGGGGGTTACCCGCTCATTCCCGCGCAAGCGGGAATCCAGAACTGGGTCCCCGCTTTCCACCTTCGCGCTGTGCGCTTCGGCGGACTCAACCCGGCCGTAGCTCGCGGTCCGAGCGTAGGCGGGTCGCGGGGACGAGCGGGGTAGATGCGGCGCCATGCGATGGACGCCAGCGCCAGCCGAATATATAGAAAGCGCCGAATGCCCGTGTGGCGGAACTGGTAGACGCGCACGACTCAAAATCGTGTTCCGCAAGGAGTGGGGGTTCGATTCCCTCCACGGGCACCAGCCTTCGCTCGCGGAGCGAGCGAAGGCTGCCGCGCCGAAGCCGGAACGGCGAAGGCGGGCGACCCCGACGCAAGCTACAGCTCGGCAAGCCATGTTCGGTCGCGTAGCGAGGGAAAGCTGTCCGCCGTAGCTTCAGCGGAGGTGGACTGGATAGTTTCCCGCGAGCTTCGGCTGGTAAGCTTTATCGTGCAGACGAACTCTTCCCCGCGCGAAAGACGATGAGCATGAAAATCAGCTTGAGAAAAAGCGTCCGCATCGTGTCGCCGTCTTTATGTAAATTGCTTACAGGCGAATAACTAATTTAAGCGGCCGCTGTTCCCTCCAAACGACGCCCGGTCTCGAAATAAGTCTTGGAATTAGTGGGAACGTTAGGCAAAGTTGGGTTGGCTCGGGTGGGTTACCTCCTTCACGGGCTCCGTTTTCGGGCAGACCAACCCACCCCATGAAATTCGCGCATTTCTCCCACATCTGGGCCAAGCCCGGAATGACGCCGCACCAGCGCTACGAGGAGCTGTGGCGCGAACTGGCCGCGTGCGACGAGCTCGGCTTCGATTATTCGTTCTGCGTCGAGCATCATTTCCGTCCCGACGAGAGCTGGATGTCGTCGCCGAGCTTGTATGCGGTCGGCGCCGGGGCGCGGACCAAGCGGCTGCGCATCGGGCCGATGGGCTACATCGTGCCGCTCTATCATCCGCTCCGCCTCGCCGAGGAAATCGCCATCGTCGATCAGATGCTCGGCGGCCGCATGGAGCTTGGTCTGGTCCCCGGCATCAATGCGGATTATTTCCGGCCGTTTGGGCTGGATTACAGCCAGCGCAAATCGCCGACGCTGGAATTCGTCGACTACATGCGCGCGGCGTTCGGCGACGCGCAGCCGTTCTCGTTCCACGGCCAGGACTTCCATACCGAGAACGCGCGGATTTCGGTGCAGCCGGCGCAGCGCCCGCATCCGCCGCTCTGGATGATGAGCCGCGATCCGCAGACGCTCGAATTTTGCGCGCGGCGCCGCATCAATCCCGGCTACTTTCTGGTCTATCCGCGCGCCGACGCCGCTCCACGCTACCGGAAATTCCTCAGCGATTGGCAGGCCGCGGGGCGCGCGCAAAAGCCGAACATCGCCTATTGCACCGTGGTCTATGTCGACGAGACGGACGACAAGGCGATCGACACCGCGCTGTTTCGCGCGAGCCGCGCCTACGAGGGTTTTCTCGCCCCGGCCAAGCCCGGCGCGACATTCGAGGAGCGCGCGCGCGAGCACGCCAAAATGTTCATCGGCCGCGGTGAGCCCGGCGCGTCGGAAATCATGCAGCACCTGTTCGATGGCGACTATCTGTTGAAGAACGATCTCGTCTTTATCGGCTCGCCGGACACCGTCGCGGCCAAAATCCGCGCCGCCGCCGAGGCCGGCGTGTTCAATGTGTTCATGGGTGAGTTCAATTTCGCCGACCTGCCGGAGGACGCGCTGATGCGCTCGATCCGTTTGTTCGGCGAGAAGGTGATCCCTGCGTTAAGGGGGTTTGAGCCGTTCTAGTCATTCCGGGGCGCGCGCAGCGCCGGAATCCATAACCCCGGCCGTGCAAATTCTGCACCGGCAGTGGTTATGGATTCCGGACTTGCCGCTTCGCGACAATCCGGAATGACGGGCTCCTACTGCGACTTCGCCAGTTCCGGATGCGCCCGCAGGCGGTCTTGGTTGAGCATATAGATGATGAAGCACACCACCGCGCCGATGGCGAAGGGGATTGCTGACCACATGTAAAGCTGTTCGACCGGCAGGCCGACGAACAGCGCGCCGAGGAACGGTCCGGCGATCGCGCCGAGCCGGCCGATGCCGAGCTGCCAGCCGGAACCGTTGGCGCGTAGCGAGGTCGGGCAGATCAGGGCGCCGACCACGTTGATGCCCGACTGGATGCCAAGCACGAGTGCACCGGCGAAGAAGGTCGCGACGATCAGCGCTGTGGTCGAGGTCAGGCCGGCATAGCCGATCGAGCCGACGACCGGCACCGCGATCACGAACAGGATGGCGATGGCGAGGAAGCGTGCGCGTTGCAGCCACCAGCACAGAACCAGCGCGCCGACGGTGCCGCCGACTTGCAGCGCGGCGCCGGCCAGCGCCGCCATCTGCGGCGGCACGTGGGCGGCGCCCATCAGCGTCGGCGTCCAGCTGAGCAGAAAGAAATAACCCATCAGGTTGCAGGCGAACATCAGCCAGGTCAGCGGCGTTATCGCCGCCAATCCATTGGCGAACAAATAGATCGGGTTCGAGCTTGGCGACTGCTGCTCGTCCTCGATCACGAAGCGCGCGTCGGGCGGCACTTTGAAATCGGGGCGGATGGCCGCAAGCAGTGCTTCGATTTTGGCGCGGTGACTTTCATGCAGCGTCATGAATTTGATCGATTCCGGCAGGCCGATGATCGCGGCCAGCGCCAGCACGACCGGCACGATGCCGCCGATCTCGAACAGGATTTGCCAGCCATATTGGGGCACCAGCGTGAAAGCGACGAGGCCGGCCAGCGCGCCGCCGAGCGGAACGAGGCCCGCGGCGATGATCGCCAGGGTCGCACGCAAGTTACGCGGCGCGGATTCGGCATTGATCGCCACCAGGTTCGGGATCACGCCGCCGATGCCCAGCCCGGCGACGAAGCGCAGCCAGGACAGTTCGGTGAGGTCGGTCGCATAGGCGGCGATGAAGGTGAAGATGCCGAACAGCAGATTGGCGAGAATGAGCGCGGTCTTGCGGCCGTAGCGGTCGCCGATCCAGCCAAAAATCTGGGAGCCGAACAACACGCCGATATTGCTGGCGCTGAGCACCAGGCCGAGCGCCTTCGGCGGCACATGCCATTCCGCGATCAGGTGCGGCGCGGCAAACGCAATGGCGCCGATGTCGTAGCCGTCGATCATCGCCAGCAAGACGGACCAGATGATCAGCTTGATCTGGAACGCGCCGAGCCCATGCTCATCCAAAAAGTGCGAGACTTGAACTTCCGCTGCGGCGCCGGCCATCGCTTCCCCCCGAATATTTTTTGCGGCGCAAGTCCGTGGCCAAGTCCATAGCCAAATCCGTAAGCTACGTCCCGCGCTGTCGCCGGAAAGCGTAAGTTACCCGCCGCGCAAAGGAAAGCGGACATTCGCGCGCAGGCGAGGTTGGGCAGTCGCCCCGCGAGCTCGGCTTTTCCGGCAAGCCGATGGCACTCGATGTTCGAGGACAGTGAGCCGGGCGCGAGCGTCGGTAGATCGTCAGGCAACGGAACGTTTCGAGCGTAATTTGCTCATCGCCGCGGGCCTGGTTTTCATATTGCCGTACATTCGCCGCAGGCAGCGTTTGAGCACGGCGACATCTGCGGGCGACAATCCGGCGATCGCCGCGGCTTCGTATTCGCGCGCGATCGGAATGAGGCGGGCGACCAGCGCCTGTCCTTTCGCCGAGAGCTTGACGGAAACTTCGCGATTGCTGCTCGCCGAGCGCGCGCGTGTGACGAGGCCCATGCGAATGAGCCGGGTCACCAGCCGCGACAAGGTCGAAGCTTCGATGCTGGTGAGATCGACGACGTCGATCTGGCGCTGGCTGCCGCGGCTCGCCAGAACCGCCATGACGCGCCACATCGCGATGCTGAGATCGTGCGGCGCCAGCGCGGCGTCGCCGAACTGGTCGGCAATAATATTGCCGACGCGGTTGACGAGATATGGCAGATACTCACCGAGATCGAGCTTGGACGGATGCGTCACCGTGACAATCCTTGCAAAGCGGGGGTCGTCTAGTCGAATTCTCTTTATCGGTCAAAATGCTCGGCGGGTTTTGGCTCGGTTAGATTATTGCGTTTACAACAGATGCATAATCAACTATTATGCGCGAAACATCAAGCACTGCCGGAACGGGGACGGTGAGGGAGGCGCAAATGGATTTCGGCTATTTCACGCTGAGCGACAATCACTACGAAAACAACACGCGCTCGTCGAACCAGTTCGTCGCCGACATCACCGCCGAGGCGCTTTATGCCGACAAGCTCGGCATGCATTCCGCCTGGATCGGCGAGCATCATTTCAACTCGCTCGGCGTGCTGTCTTGTCCGGACATGGTGCTGGCTTACGTCGCCGCCAACACCACGCGCATCCGGCTCGCGCCCGCGGTCACCGTGCTGCCGCTGCATCATCCCATTCGGGTCGCCGAGCAATGGGCGACGCTCGATCTGTTGTCCGGCGGCCGCGTCGATTTCGCCTGCGGCCGTGGCTACGACCGGCGCGAATACGAGCCGTTCCACGTCTCGTTCGACGACAATCAGGGCATTTTCGAAGAAGGTCTCGAAGTCGTGCGGCGGCTGTGGGCGGCTGACGACCGCATCTCGCACCACGGCAAACATTACTCGTTCGACGACGTGCGCATCACGCCGAAGCCGATCCAGCGGCCGCTGCCGACCTATGTTGGATCGTTTTCCAAGCCATCGATCGAACTGGCGGCGCGGCTCGGCTGCGGCTTGATCGTGGCGCCGTTCGCCGCCGCGCTGAGCTTCGGCGGGCTGAAACAGGTCGCCGATCTTTATCACCAGACTTGCGCCAAGATCGGTCAAAAGCCCGGCCGGCTGATGTGCAGCTATTTCACCCACTTCGCCGACACCAAGGCGCAGGAAGACACGCAGCGCGCCCGCCAGATCCGCTATTACCAGGAATGCGTCATCCCGGCATTGCCGGGCGATCCGAAAACCGCGCCGCCGAGTTACCGCTATTTTGTCGACATGGTCGACCGGCTGAGCAAGGTTAAGCCGGAGGATTTGACGGAGAATTCGGTGCTGCTCGGCTCGTCGGCGCGCATCACCGAGATCCTGAAGAAGGTTGAAGCGGCCGGATTCGACGAGGTGATCCTTTATTTCAATGTCGGCCAAAAGCCGCACGCGCAAGTCAAGGACGAGATGGCGCGTTTCATGGCCGAGGTCGCGCCGTCGTTCGCCGGCGCGCGTGAGGAAAACGCGGCTTAGTGCGGTACCGATGTTCAGGCTCTTAGTTGCCGATGTAGATTCGCCTTCGTATTTCGTGGCGACGGCCGCGGTCGAGCTCGGATTCTTCAAGCAAGAAGGCATCGACATCGAGTTCGAGCCCGTGTTCGGTGCCATCAACGGACCGGAACGCCTGCGCGACGGGACGGTGCATTTCTTTGGCGGTCCGGCCTACGCCGCGACGCGCGCCTTCCCGGCCTGGAAGGGCGCCAAGCTGCTGTGCGCGCTCTCGCAGTATTCTTATTGGTTCATGGCCGTCCGCGCCGATCTCGACGTCCGGCGCGGCGATGTCAGCGCACTCAAGGGCTTGCGGATTTCATCGTCGATGGCATTTCCCGTCATGGGGCTGCGATACATGCTGGCCGAATCCGGGATCGATCTCGATCGCGACAACGTCCGGATCGTTCCGGCGCCGTCCGGGGGCAAAGACGAACAGTGGAGAGGGCGCGCCGGCGTCGATGCCATCACGCAAGATCTTGCCGATGCCTATTGGGGCAATGGCATGCGGGTTGCGATCGGTGAACGTCTTGGTGTGGCCAAGACCCACCTCGATCTTCGCCGCGGCGACGGTCCGCCGGACGCGCGATGGTACAATTTTGCGGCCCTGACGACGACCGAGCAGCTTGTCAACGAGCAGCCGCACGTCGCGGCCGGCGCAGTGCGCGCGATCGTGAAAACCCAGAAGGCGCTCAAGGCGGATCCTTCGCTCGCCACGCAGGTTGGCAATCGTCTGTTCCCGCCGGACGAGGCTTCGCTGATTGCCGGCTTGATCGCGCGAGATGCGCCGTTCTACGACGCAAAGATTTTGCCGGAAGCAGTCGACGGCTTGAATAAATTCGGCGACGCTAACGGGTTACTCTCAGAGCCGGTCCCCTACGGCCGGTTGGTGGCCGCGCAATTCCGTCAGCTCTGGAACGGTTAGCCGCAAGGTCACTGCGTTTTCGGCTGATACGGGAGCGCGGCCGGCGCTGCATTGCTCTTGGCGGCGTCGTTCTTGGCGGCTTCATTCTTGGCGGCCTCGCGGGCCGGCAGTTCGCCGGCGGCTTCCAGCACCGGATAGGCGACTGAACAGATGTGCGAATGGATGCGCTTGAGGTCGCTCAGGATGTCGAGATGGAGCGATGTCGTCTCGAGGCTTTCCGGCCGGCCTTCGCGCAGCCGCTCGAAATGGCGGTCTGCAGCGTCGAGCTCGGCGCGGCGCAACTCGGATTTTTCCCGCAGCAATTTGCGGGCGGCGTCGACGTCGCCGGTCATGAAGATGCCGAAGGCGGCTTGAAGACAATCGACGATGCGCTTGTGAAAAGCGGTCAGCTCGGCGGCGCCTTCAGGGGAGAATTGATAGCGCCGCTTTATTTTCTTGGCCGCGAGCTCGCAGAGATTTTTGTCGATGATATCGCCGATATGCTCGAGATTGATGGTGAACGACACGATCTCCATGGCGCGGCGGCCCTCGCGCTCGTCAAGACTGTCGCGCGTCAGCTTGGTGATGTAGAGCTTGATCGCTTCGTTAAGGCGGTCGACGACGTTATCCTTTTGCGAGACGTCGGCAGCGAGCGTGCGATCGTTATTCATGAGCGCCATCATGACCTCGCGCAGCATCGCCTCGACGGTGTCGCCCATGCGCAACGTCTCGCGCGCGGCATTGGCGAGCGCAAGCGACGGCGTTTCCAGCGCGGCGTCCTCGAGATAACGCGGCATCGAAGGGTCGGCGGTCTGCTTCCTCTCCGGCAGGAAACGCACCAACAGCCAGGCCACGGCGCCGAGCGGTCCGATAAAGATCGCGGCCAGCGCGATATTGAAGAACATGTGGAACTCGGCCGTCATCTTGGCGGCGTCGGGCTGGAACGCGGTCATCTCCCGCGCGATCAGCGGCAGGAACGGCAGTGCGATGAGGATGCCAACGAGCCGGTTGATGAGGTTGCCCACGGGCAGGCGCCGGCTCGCGAGATCGCCGCGGCTGCCGCTCTCGATCAGCGGATTGATGGCGCTGCCGAGATTGGCGCCGAGCACAAGGGCCAGCGCCGCCTCCGGCGTGACGAATTGCGAATAGGCAAGCGACATCACCAGGAGCACGACGGCGACGCTGGAATGCGCCGCCCAAGTCAGTGCCGCGGCGATGACGATGCACAGCACCGGATCGCCGGTGATCGATTGCAGTAGTAAGCGCACCGCTGGCGCCTGCTCGGCCGGCGCCAGCGTGTCGAGCAGGATGTGCAGCGCCAGCAATATCAGCCCGAGCCCGATGGCGATGCGGCCGAGTGCGCGCGTGAGGCTTGAGCCGCCGACGCGGAAGGTGACGAGACCGATGACGAACAGCACCGGCGCCACCGATGAGATGTCGAACGACAGGACCTGCACGATCAGCGTGGTGCCGACATTGGCGCCGAGCATGATGGCGAGCGCGGGCACGAGGCTGACCACGCCGTCGGCCGCAAGCGAGGCAGTCATCAGCCCAGTCGCCGTGCTCGACTGCAACAACGCGGTCAACCCGAGCCCGGTGGCGAAAGCGGTGAAGCGATTGCGCAAGGCGTTGCCGAGGAGGCGGCGCAGGTCGAGACCGAACGCGCGCAGCACGCCGGTCAGCACCATGTGCAGACCCCACAGCAAAAGCGCCACGCCACCCATCAGGTCGAGCAGAACGAGCGATCCCATCGCGCCACGAACTCCGCTTAGTGCCTAAATTTCTCTATCGGCGCATGTAGGCCCGTGTGAGCGAGCCCACAACCCTAAAATTCACTTTGCGGCCGAGGGGTTTCATCGAAGGGACGTGTAGGGCGCCGGACAAAGTCCGGGTCAGTATCCAAACGGTCATCCTTGCTTTCGCCTTTCCCGTGCCGGGAGAGGCGTACGCGCGCCTCTGGCGCGCGGGTGAGGGCCTGTATGCTTGCGCGAGCGGCGGCCTCACCTGATCGCGCTTCGCGCGATCGTCCTCTCCCGAAACGGGCGAGGAAATGAGGCTTACGGATCGAGCTCAGTGTCCCAGTACAGATAGTCGAGCCAGCTGTCGTGCAAATAATTTGGCGGGAACAGCCGGCCGTTGCGGTGCAGGTGTTGCACGCTCGGCTGGAACGGCCGCTGCGACGGCCACATTTTGGATTCGTCCGGCGTCAGATTGCCCTTGCGCAGGTTGCAGGGCGAGCAGGCGGCGACGACATTGCTCCAGGTCGTGTGGCCGCCGCGCGAGCGCGGCAGCAGATGATCGAAGGTGAGGTCGTCGCGCGCGCCGCAATACTGGCAAGAGAAGCGGTCGCGCAGGAAGACGTTGAACCGCGTGAAGGCCGGGTGCGAAGACGGTTTCACGTAGGTTTTCAGTGACACCACGCTCGGCAGCTTCATCTCGAAGCTCGGCGAGTGCACGAAGCGATCGTAATTGGCGACGATATTCACCCGCTCGAGGAACACCGCCTTGATCGCGTCCTGCCACGACCACAGCGACAGCGGGTAATAGCTCAGCGGACGAAAGTCCGCATTCAGCACCAGAGCTGGAAAGCCCGATTGCGATACATGAGCGTTCAAGACGACGCTCCCACCTCGACTCATGCCGCAGTGCGGCGATGGGTGCTAGTTTATAGGCAGGCGTGACAGGATTGTGAAGCCCGTTCCAGGGGTTGCCTACTGCCGCGAGAACTCGGCGACACCGGCGATTCGCGCCGCTTCGAGGACCTCCCGGCCGCGAATCAGGTCGGCGGCCTTCTCGGCGATCATGATGATCGGGGCGTTGATATTGCACCCGGGAAGATCCGGCATGACCGAGCCGTCGACGACGCGTAGGCCCTCGGTGCCGAAAACGCGAAGCTCGGGATCGACCACCGCCCTGGCGTCGGCGGCCACGCCCATTTTGCAAGTGCCGAGCGGATGGTGGACGGTGATCGAGTTCATGCGGATATGGGCATCGAGGTCTGCATCGGTGACGGCGCCATCGCCCGGCGCAATCTCCCGCGCCATGAAGCCCTGCAACGGCGCTTGGCGGCAGACATCGCGAACGATGCGCAGTCCAGCGCGCAGCGTCTTCCAGTCATTGTCGGTGGCAAGGAAGTTTTGCCGGATGCGCACCGGCTTTCTGGGATCGGCCGAGGCGAGCTCGATCCGGCCCCGGCTCTCCGGCCGCAAAACCGCGGCGCGGCAGGCATAGGCGTCCATATAGGGGCGGCGGAACGGCCAAAGATACGGCCCAGCCGTCATAGGCGCCGCATTGAAGATGAGCTGTATGTCGGGCAGCGCGGCATCGGGCCGGCTTTTGAGAAACGCGATCTGGCCGCCCGGCAGTTCGGTCGCGGGGCCTTCGCCTTGCAGATAGGCGCGCGCCAAAGCCGGCACGATGCGGTCGAACCGCATGGCCCGGTGCACCGGACCCGGCTCCTTGCGCTGATAAGAAATGCTCGCCGAGATGTGGTCCTGCAGATTCTTGCCGACGCCCGGCAACGCCACTTTGACGGCGATGTCATGGGCAGAGAGCTCGGCCGGGTCGCCGATGCCCGAGAGCATCAAAAGCTGCGGCGAGTTGATGACGCCGCCGCAGACGATCACTTCCCGGTCCGCATGCGCGGTGAGGTTTTTACCCCGCTGGATATATTCGACGCCGGCGGCGCGCTTGCCGTCGAAGATGATTTTCGTCGCGTGGGCATCGGTCTCGACAGTAAGATTTTGGCGGGAAAGTGCGGGCCGCAGATAGGCATCCGCGGCGCTGCAGCGGCGGCCGTCCTTCACGGTCATCTGCCAGACGCCAAAACCTTCCTGCTGGGCGCCGTTATAGTCGGGGGTCGCCTTATATCCGGCGGCGCGGCCGGACGCGGCGAAGGCCTCGACCAGCGGGTCGGAAAAGCGCGTCATCTGCGTCGCCAGCGGTCCGTCGCCGCCGCGATAGAAGCTCGGGCCGCCTTTCCACGATTCCTGGCGGCGGAAATAGGGAAGCACATGGGCATAGGACCACGACGTCAGCCCGGACGCGGCCCAGCGCTCGTAGTCGCCGTGATGGCCGCGCACATAGGCCATGGCATTGATCGACGATGAACCGCCGATGATGCGCCCGCGCGCGCATTCGAGCCCGCGGCCGCCGGTCGTGGCTTCAGGTTCGGCGAAATACATCCAGTCGTGCTTGCGGTTGAGCAGTAACCGCGGCCAGCCAAGCGGGATCTTGATCCAGGGGTCGCGATCCCAGCCGCCGGCCTCGAGCAGCAGCACCCGCGTGCCCCTGTCCTCGGTCAGCCGGTTGGCCAGCGTGCAGCCGGCGGAGCCGGCGCCGACGATGATGATGTCGCAGCTTTTGGCGTTGGGCATTCTCGCACTCGCGGCCAAAAGCTTAAGCGCCGCGGTGGCGATCTGTCCATCCGCTTTCCGCTACTGGCAGACCCCTTGCGAACGTGCGCTATCGAGCGCCGCTTCGGCCGCAAGCCAATCGGGCAGGCCAATCGCAATCTTCGTCCAGTCGTCGCCCCAGGGGGTGTCGGCGCTATCCCACCAGACCTTGCACCAGCCGTCGTGCAATCTCACGACGGCATAGTCGGCGCGCGCCGGTGTTGCAGCGGCGAAAACGAGCGCCAGAATGCCAGCAGCAAAAGCCAATCGCTTCATCATCGACTCCATAGCTGTGCCCGCCCGCAAAACTTCACCTAGGCTCGGTCTAAACGAGCGGCAGGGAGAGCTGGTTCCATCGCGATTCGTCGCCGCTATGCTGCACAAAGTTCAGTTCACGCGATATTTCCTCAAAACGGTCTCATCAACCTCGATGCCGAGCCCCGGACCATTCGGCACCCGCATGAATCCGCCCGGCGCCTCGACCAAATCTGCCAGCGGGCTTGCCTCCAGATCGAGATAAAACCGCTCGACCGTCGGGCGCTCGGGAAGACTTGCCGCAAAGTGGATGGTAGCGATCAGGCCGGGACCGAAATACGGCGAATGCGGCGCAAGCTTGGTTCCGGCGCGCCGCGCCGTCGCCGCGATCTGCCGCATGGCGCTGACACCGCCGATCTTGGTGATGCTGGGCTGAACGTAGTCGACGCCGGCGGTGCCGATGAGCTGCGCGACATCGGCCAGCGTTCCGGCATTCTCACCGGCGGCGATGGGAATGCCGCCTGCCGCTTTCAGGCGCGCCATCCCGGCGTAATCTTCCGGCGGCCACAACGGCTCTTCCAGCCATGTCAGATGGCAGCCGCGTAGCTTCGCCGCCATCTCGATCGCTTGCGGCAAAGTCCATGCGCAACTGGCGTCGACGGTGAGCGCAATACCCGCGCCGATCGCGTCGCGCGCGGCCGTGATTTCGGCGACGCCGATTTCATGAAGCTTGACGTCGCGATAGCCGCGCTCGACCGCGTTCGCGCTATTTTGCCTGACCACATCGGCATTGCCGTAGCGAAGCAGGCTCGCATAGGCGGGCATGCGCTCGACCGTTGCGGTGCCGCCAAGCAGGCGATAAAGCGGCTTGCTGGCAAGCTTCCCGGCAATATCCCAAAGCGCGATGTCGAGCGCCGAAAGCGCGAAGCCGACCGGCCCGTTGCGCGCGCAGTTGCGTTGCTTGTAGGCGATGTCGCGTGTCAGCGCCGCAATGTCGGTCGGGTCCCGTCCGATCGCGAGCGGTGCAATCGCTTTCTCCACGGCGACCTTGGTGATGCCGCAAGCGGCCAGGCCAAATCCCTCACCCCAGCCGACAATGCCTTCATCAGTCGTCACCATGACGAACAGCGTCTCCATCCTCGGCCACTGCGTCGCCGCCGCGTTGTGCGCGGGATTGCCGAAATCATAAGGCACGCTGATGTGGAAAGGCTCGATGCCGGTGATTTTCATTGGCTACACTTGCATGCGCGTTGAGCCGGGCATTGGTGCCCCGGCGGGATATTATGTTATGAGACGCAGCAGTCCTTGCCTACTTCACTGACGCCGGAGAGTTTTCTTGCACGTCAACGAAAACCTGACGACCGAACGTCCGACCTTCGTCACCCACCTCGAATGCGCCGCGACGGGTGAGCGTTACGCCGCCGACGAGATTCACAATCTCTCCAAAACCGGCAAGCCGCTTCTTGTCCGTTACGATCTCGACGGGGTCAAGAAGGCGCTGAGCAAGGACGCGCTGGCGAACCGCCCGCCAGATCTGTGGCGCTATCGCGAATTGCTGCCGGTGCGGCGCGTTGACGACATCGTCAGTCTCGGCGAAGCGATGACGCCAGTGCTGCCGCTGCCGAAAGTCGCGGCGAAAATGGGCGGCGGCGAACTTTTGGTGAAAGACGAGGGACGCTTGCCGACCGGCTCGTTCAAGGCGCGCGGGCTGGTCATGGCGGTGTCGATGGCGAAGGCGCTCGGCATCAAGCACATGGCGATGCCGACCAACGGCAATGCCGGCGCGGCGCTCGCTGCTTATGCGAGCCACTGCGGCATCAAGACCACGATCTTCTGTCCCGAAGATACGCCGGAAGTGAATGTCAGCGAGATCGGGCTGCAAGGCGCTGCGGTCTACCGCGTCAACGGCTTGATCGACGATTGCGGCAAGATCGTCGGCGAAGGCAAAGCCAAGGTTGGCTGGTTCGACACTTCGACGCTCAAGGAGCCGTATCGGATCGAGGGCAAGAAGACGATGGGATTGGAGCTTGCCGAGCAGCTCGGCTGGACCGTGCCGGACATTATCTTCTATCCGACCGGCGGCGGCACCGGCCTGATTGGCATGTGGAAGGCCTTCGCCGAATTGGAGGCGATCGGATTCATCGGCAAGAAGCGCCCGCGCATGGTCGCGGTGCAAGCCTCAGGCTGCGCGCCGATGGTGCGCGCCTACGAGGAGGGCGTCGAACACGCGACGCGTTGGGAAAACGCGCAGACCATAGCGTCGGGCATCCGCGTGCCGCAGGCCATCGGCGATTTCCTGATCCTGCGCGCGGTGCGCGAGAGCGGCGGTTTTGCGATTGCGGTGTCCGACGCGGCGATTACGGCGGGACTTGAGGAAGTGGCGCGTGAGGAAGGTTTCTTGATGTGCCCGGAAGGCGCGGCGACCTATGCGGCTTATAAGCAAAGCCTCGCCGACGGATGCGTGAAGAAAAGCGAACAGGCCGTGCTGTTCAATTGCGCGACCGGACTCAAATATCCGCTGCCGCCGATCCGGCGCACCCTCGACCGCCATCAGCCGATCGACTTCGCCGCGCTGTGAACGTCCGCTTGGCGGTTGGCAAGCTTGAAATAACCGGGCTGCGATTAATCACAGTACCGCCGCTTCTGGCCTGCCGCCCGGCGTGAAGCTCGTGCCGTGCCAGAATGATGCGCAGGCGCTCGTCCTCATCTTGGTCCTGCTCTACGGCATGTTCAATTCGCTCCGCGACAGCGTCATGGCGCTATTCGGATTGCCGTTCGCGATTTGCGGCGGGATTTTGGGCCTTTACGTCTCCGGCCTGGATTTCAGCATTTCGGCCGCGATCGGATTTATTTCCTTGTTCGGCGTGTCGGTGATGAGCGGCATCCTCATCATCAATGCCTATTACCGCTACGCGGCAAATATCGCGGACCCGATCGAGGCCATGTTCCGTGCCGTCGAGGAACAGATGCGGCCGATCCTGATGATGACGCTGTCGGCCTGCATTGGGCTGCTTCCCGCGGCGATCTCCACCGGGATCGGCAGCCAGGTGCAGCGCCCGCTCGCCACCGTTATCGTCGGCGGCATGCTGGTGGGACCTATTTTGCTGCTGATCGTCGTGCCGGCGCTGCAGACCTTTTTGCTCGGGCGCGGCGCGGGGCCGCAGGAACCGCCGGCCCCTGCGAATGATCCGGCGCAACCCTAGTTCCGGTCGTCGTCGCCTCGCACGAAACGGGCGCAGATCGGCCTCGGGCGATATCGTTAACAGGGCGTTGCCGTGACACGGCAAGGCCCGGGTTTACTCGGTTCCCGCAACGAATAATCAATGTGTCTCAACTAATAGCGGAGGGTGCAGATACATCCTACAGGCGCACCGGCTCCATTGTACGGGACGTTCGGTATGTTTCGAAATCTGGCGAAATATTTCCGGCGGAATATTTCTCGTTTCTGCGTCGCGCGGCGTGGCGCGACTGCCGTCGAATTTGCCCTGATAGCTCCTGCCTTTATCGCACTGCTTTTGGCGGTGATCCAAACCACGCTTTTTCTGTTTGCGCAGCAGGTGTTGCAAAACGCCGCCGTAGCATCGAGCCGCCTTTTCATGACCGGATCGGCTCAGAACAACGGACTGACCCAAGCTCAATTCCTCAACGACATTTGCCCGATGGTTCAGGCGCTGTTCACTTGCAGCAAGGTGATGGTCAACGTGCAATCCTCTTCGTCAGTCGGGGGCGTCAGCACGTCGGAGCCCACGCTGACCTACAACTCGAATGGCTCGGTCTCGAATAGCTGGAACTACACAGCCGGCACCCAAGGCCAAATCATGGTGGTGCAGCTGATGTATCAATGGCCGATCGTCGGCATGCCGATCGGCAATGTCCTCTCCAGTCTCGGCAACGGCACGACCGAGATGATGGGCGTCACGGCCTTTCGGGTGGAGCCCTATTGATCATGCGGAGTTTAGCCAAAATTCGGCGGCGTTTTATTGCATCAACGGGCGGACTCGCCGCAATCGAATTCGCGATGATCCTGCCGGTCATGGTGATCCTTTTCCTGGCGACGTTTGACGGCGGCAGAGCCATCGCCGTTTACATGAAGATGCGAGCGGCGACTTACGCGCTGGCCTCAATCAGCAACCAGTATCTGACGATCGGTACTTCGGACCTGGCCACGATCATGACCGCGACTTCTGACGTGTTCGCGCCGTATGCGGTCACGTCGAGTAATCCTGTTCTCACGATTTCGCAGATAGCGATTAGCGCCAGCGGCGCGGCCACGTATAGTTGGAGCTACTCGCAAGGCGGCAGCGCCCACGCGCAAGGTGCTGCGGCGACCGTGCCAACCGCGCTGAAGACCAACAGCACCTACCTGATTTTTGCGGAAGTGAGCTATACGTTCACGCCGTTGTTCGGCTATTTTACCTCGGCCCCGATTACGTTTACCGATAATCTGTATGTGACCCCGCGGGTCAGCAATTGCGTCAATTATCCCCCCGAAAGCGTCACGTCCTGCACCTCCTGAACGGCGTTCGGCGAGGGCGGTCTCGTCGCTAGACGAGAGCGGACGATCCGCCGCGAAGGCAACCTTCGCGTCCTTATCGGCCCTACAATTCTCGCCAGTCTGGCCGAGCGCGATGCTCGAGCCGCTGCAGCTCTCAAGCCGCGCGCCGGCGCACGCAGGGCGGCAGTTTACGGCGTGCGTGGTCCTCTGGGATAAGAGTGCGACGAGGTCGGCGCCGGCCGGTTCATGGCTGGGCCAAGCGCCGCGGACGGCAGAATGCTAATTCGAGAGATGCGCCGTGCTCACGGCCTGGTCGAACATCGCGATGAGCGCGCTGTTGATGTCGGCCGGCGTGGTCGCCGTGTAGTAGAAGTTCGTTGACGCGCAAGACTGGAGGTCCGCCGGAATATTCGGAATGTTGGAGTTGGCGTAGAAATCTTCGCTGTTGGCGAAAGTGGTGGGATTTTGAATGGTCTCATAGGGAATGTAGAGAACGGCGACCGTTATGCCGCGATTCTTCAGCGTGGTGCAGTACGACGTCGTCACGGTCGTTGCCGAATTGCTTCCCGACCAGGCTCCAGCCCATTGCGTCTGGAAATTCTGAGAGCCGTCGGTGATGAGGAACACATAGGGCAGCGGGCTGGATGAGCTGGCGCCGGTTCCGACGGACGTGATCAGGCTGTTCATGCTCGGAAGGGCATTCTCGAAATGCGTGCCGCCGGATCCGAGGCTTGCATTGACCCCGGTATCCAACAGGCTCGCGAGTTGCGTGGCGGCATAGTTTATGGTGCCGGCGCCCGTTCCTGTCAGGTTGGTGGTCAGCGGAAAGTAGGAATACAGATATTGGATGAACGGAAAGAGCCCGACCTGGAATTGATTTGTGACGTGCTCGCTGCTGGCGGCTGTGGACAGCAATTGGGTCACGGCATAACCGACAGCGTCGGCGCGCAGTTGGATGCAGGCGGTGCTTCCCGCCGTCGAGCAGGAGGTCACCGGCGTATTGCCCCAATTCACTGAGCCGCCGGTGGAGAGCGTCGTTCCCAACCGCGAGATGTTGAAACCTTGGCAATATCCGCCCGAGCCCGGATTGTATGTACTCGCATACTTGGTAGGAGGTACGCCGGATTCTTCTTCAGAGGCCGGGCAGGCACCTTGCGCAGTAAAATGGCAAGCAAAAGTACATCCGCTCGGATAGAGGCTGAAATTATCGGGATTGACGGCCTCCAGCCGCGTTTGCTCGGCAGTGGTCGACGGGAAGCTCATCGACCCGGAAACGTCGAGCATCAGATAGAAATTGATGTAGGTCGGGAGCGTGTAGCTCGATGTGGACGTGCCGCTGACCGCAATGGTGTTGTAGCCCATGATGCCCATGAAGTGGGTCGCAACATTGGCGGTAAATGCGACGGTTGCGTTGATCGTGGTTCCGCTCAGTGCAATGGTCGCCGTCGGAGTGAGGCTCGTATAGCCGGTATCCTCCGGAGCTGTGGTCAAATTGGCATTGAAGAAATTCAGGGCGTAGGTCGAGCCGCCTGAAATTGTGCCGCTGCCTGACATGCCTTTGGCGGTGGTAACGACAGACGAGTTGACGGAGACGGTAGCGAGACTCGCGGCGTCGGCGGCCGCCTGCAGCTTCGTCTTGATCATGCTCGCGGTCGTGTAATCGATGGCGCAACCGGCGGCGGCGATCATCGGCAGAGCGGCAATGGCGGAAATGACCGCCACGTTGCCGCGCCTATCGAAGCGGAAATTGGAGACGAGTGCCCGGAGCCGCGCAAACTGCGCGTCTCGGGCCAGCTTTTTCATCACTGCCATGACCATCGCGCACCTGATCCAACAGGCCGCTTCTAGGCCGAATTTGCTAGGAAATCGTTACTGAATACAATAACTTGAGGTTAAATCTCCCGGTCTTTTCAGGATCTTAGGCCGAACCGGCGGGCCAGAAACTCGCCGCCGTGGCGCAGACCCTCCGCGTCGATGCCGTGGCCGACGCCGGGCGACAAATGCCACTCGGCCGAAATCCCGAGGGCGGCCAGGCCCTGCGTCGCCTGGAACAGGGCTTGCGGGGGGATCAGGTCGTCGCGATCGCCGTGAACCAGCAGCACCGGCGGCCGTGATTTGATCTCGGCGGCGAAGGCCTCGGGGGCCATGTCGTCCGGCGGCTCGACCAAGAGGCCGGAATAACCGACGATCGCCGCCGGAGCGGTGACGCGGCGCAGCCCGACATGCAGCGCCATCATGGTGCCCTGGCTAAAGCCGACCAGCGCCAGCGCCGACGGCGGCAGCTTGTGCCGATTAAGCTCGGCATCGAGAAACCGCTCCAATAGTGGCGCCGCCTTGTTGACGCCGATCCAGCGTTCATTGGGGTCGCGGAAGGTGAGGGCGAACCATTGCCGTCCGGACGGCGCCTGTCCGCACGGCTCCGGCGCATGCGGCGAAACGAATGCGGCTTGCGGCAACAAATGCTGCCACGCCCGGCCGAGCTCGATCAGATCGTTGCCGTCGGCGCCGTAGCCGTGCAGGAACACGACGAGCTGTTGCGCGGCGCCGGAGCGCGGCGCAAGCCGCGGACCATCGAGTTCAGCGGGCATTACGACCTCTCGTCGGCGAAGCTTTCGGCAGGATTTTCTGAACGACCGGCGCACCCTCGCGCCCTTTGACGGCGCGATAGTAAGTCCATAGCACGCGGGCCGCCACGGCACGTAGCGGCCGCCACGGCTCGGCAAGCGACACCATCTCCTTGGCGCTCGGCCGTGTGCGCAAACCGAAGGCAAGGCGCGCCGCCTCCTGGAGGGCGAGATCGCCGGCCGGCCACGCGTCGGCGTGGCCGAGGCAGGCGAGCAGATAAATATCGGCGGTCCACGGACCGATGCCGTGAACGGCGGTGAGCCTTGCATGCGCAGCGTCGGCGGGAAGATCGCCGAGCGTGGCGAGGGGCAGCTTGCCGCCGGCGACGGCGCGGGCGATTTCCTTCAATGCCTTTATTTTTGGCCGTGACAGTCCAATCCGGGCCAGCTTCGGCACCCGCGCCTTTATGATCGCCTCAGGCTCGAACGGATCGAACGCCGCAGCGAGGCGGCTCCAGATCGCACTCGCGCTTGCGGTCGAAAGCTGCTGCGACACCACCGCGGCGGCGAGCCCGGCGAAGCCACCGGGGCGGCGCCGCAGCGGCGGCCGCCTGGCTGTCGCGATCAGCGCGACGAAGCGCGGGTCGGCCTCGCCGAGCGCCGTAAGCGCAGCGTCGAGATCGCTCTCGCTACGGATATGGGTCAGCATGTTAAGCTCGGCTGCACCGGATCGATGGGCAAAACGTTGATGTTTGGCATGTAGAGTAATCGGCGGGGAACTTCCGGTCATTTGGCCAGTGTCGAGAAGCGTATCGCCGATGTACAGCCGCGTCTTGCGTTTCGCGCCGAGCCCGAACGGGCATTTGCATCTGGGCCATGCCTATTCGGCATTGCTCAATCACGACATGGCGCGCGAACTGGGCGGGCGGCTGCTTCTGCGTATCGAAGACATCGATGCTGAGCGCTGCCGCCCGGACTACGAGGAGGCGATCTACGAGGACCTGCGCTGGCTCGGCCTGTCATGGCAGCAGCCGGCGCGGCGGCAGAGCGAGCATTTCGACGACTACGCCGCGGCCATCGCTCAACTCGAAGCGCAGGGGCTGCTCTATCCGAGCTTCGAGAGCCGCCGCGAGCTCGCGGCGCTCGCCGCCGAGCTGGATCGGCAGGGCGGCTGGCCGCGCGATCCGGACGGGGTGCCGATTTACTCCGGCCGGGCACGCAAACTCTCCGCCGCAGAGCGCGCGCGCCGCCGCGACGCCGGCGAGCCCTACGCACTGCGGCTCGCCATGGATCGGGCGGTGGCGCGCGCCGGCGTACTCACCTGGACGGAGACCGGCGCCGGGTCGCACGGCCAGACCGGCATGGTGACTGCCGCGCCGCAAATGTGGGGCGACGTCGTGCTGGCGCGCAAGGAGCAGCCGACCAGCTATCACCTCGCCACCGTTCTCGACGACGCCTTGCAAGGCGTCACCGACATCGTGCGCGGGCAGGATTTATTCTGGTCGACGAGCATTCATCGGCTGTTGCAGGCGCTGCTCGGATTGCCGGAGCCGGCCTATCATCATCACAAGCTCATTCTCGACGACGAAGGCCGGAAGTTGTCGAAGTCGACGCAGGCGACGGGCTTGCGCGAGTTGCGCGCGGCTGGCGCCGGCGCGCTCGATATCAGGCGCATGCTGGGGCTTGGACGGTGAATATTGAGCGGTGAAGATCGCTCATGAGCGTGTTTTGTTCCGTTCGCTGCCGTGTCATCTTGGTCGTGCCGCCCGGGGTCTGCCAATGGTGCGATTAAGAACCAAACAAAAATCCACCGCCAAGCTGGCGCGACGCAAGGGCCAAAAAAGCCCGCGGCGGCGCGCGCCGGCTTCCGGCGTCAAAGACGCCGTGCTGGCGGTATTTGCCCACGACATCCGCACCGCGCTCACCGGCATTCTCGCGCTCGGCGAATTGCTGGCAAGCTCAAGTCTCGGCGAGCGCGAGCGACGCTGGGCCGCGGGCATCAAAGGCAGCGCGGATCATCTCGCCTCGCTTACGACGCTGGTGATCGATGCCGCTAAGGCCGATGCCGGTGCGCTTACGCTGCAGCGGGAAATTTTTCGGCCGCAGCGCCTGATCGATGACTTACGCGAGACACTGAGCGCGCGCGCGCAGACGAAGGATCTGCGCGTGGAGGTGGCGGTCGCCGACGATATGCCGGAACTCTTGGTGGGCGATCCGGTGCGTTTGCGCGCAGCGCTGGAAAATCTCATCGACAATGCGGTGAAGTTCACCGCGCTAGGCTTGGTTCGGCTCGAAGGGCGCGCGAGCCGGGCGGCGCGCGGGCGCACGAAGATAACTTTCGTTGTCACCGACAGCGGGATCGGGCTTAAGCGCGCCGAGATCAAGCGGCTGTTCCGCCCGTTCGCGCAAGCCAGCGCCGAGATCGCACGCCGCTATGGCGGCGCCGGACTCGGGCTTGCCGTCGTGAAAGTTTTGGCCAAGGCGATGGGCGGCGATCTCACAGTCATCAGCATGCCGGGTCGCGGCTCGAGCTTCCATTTCTCGGCCGTACTGCCGATCGCTCTTGCGGACACGGCGGAAAACGTGCGCGCGCGCCAACCCGCGGCGCCGGCACGCGCCCTGAAAATCCTTTGCGCCGAGGATAACCCCTATGGCCGCGTTATCCTCAACACCATCCTCACCGAGCTCGGTCATCGCGCCGATTTCGTCGGCTCGGGCGAAGAAGCGGTCACAGCTGTCTCTCGCGGCTTCGACGTGGTGCTGATGGATGTCACGCTGCCCGGTATCGACGGTCTGGAGGCGACGCGGCGCATCCGCGCGCTTGGCAGCGCCGCCGCCGCTACGCCGATCATCGGCATTTCCGGCCGCACCGAGACCGGCGACGGCGACGCAGCGCATTTCGCGGGAATGAATGGCTATCTGCGCAAGCCGGTGAGCCCGAGCACGCTGAGCGCGGCGATCGCGGCGGTCATCTCGGGCTGATTATTCCGCGGCGTCTGCCGAGCCTTCGACAGCGTCTGCCGATCCTTCCACGATCCGCACCAGGTCGGCCATGATGCGGTTCAGCTCGAAATCCTTCGGCGTGTAGACTTCGGCGACGCCTGCGCTTTTGAGCGCGCTGGCGTCGTCCGGCGGGATAATGCCGCCGACCACGACCGGCACATCGTCGAGGCCGGCCTGCTTCATGCGCGCGACGACGTCTTTCACCAGCGGCATGTGCGAGCCGGACAGGATCGACAGGCCGACGACGTGGACGCGCTTCTCGGCCGCCGCCGCCACGATCGCCTCCGCGGTCAGGCGGATGCCGTCGTAGACGACGTCCATGCCGGCGTCGCGGGCGCGCGCGGCGATCTGCTCGGCGCCGTTGGAATGGCCGTCGAGCCCGGGCTTGCCGACCAAAAACTTCAAGCGCCGGCCGAGTTTTTTCGACACGCGATCGACCTCGGCGCGGATGTCGTCGAGCCCTTCGGCGTCGTTGCGCATGGCGGTACCGACGCCGGTCGGCGCGCGGAATTCGCCGAACGCCGCTCGCAAAGCAAAGCCCCATTCGCCGGTGGTGACTCCGGCTTTGGCGCAGGCGATCGAGGGCGGCATGATGTTGTCGCCGGTCTTCGCCGCGCGACGCAATGCTTCCAACGCTGCGGCGACCGCTTTGGCGTCACGGGCGTCGCGCCAGGCCGCCAGCCGCTCGATCTGCCCGGACTCGGCCTCGGCCGACACGGTAACGACCGCGCCTGCGGCATCCGCGAGCGGTGAAGCCTCGGTTTCGACAAAGCGGTTGACGCCGACCACGATTTGCTCGCCGCGCTCGATCGCCTCGATACGCCGCGAGTTCGATTCCACGAGCTGTCGCTTGAGGTAGCCTTGCTCGACGGCGACGACGGTGCCGCCCATTTTTTCGATCTGCGCCAGCTCTTCCTTCGCCGCCGCCTTAAGTTCGGCGACCTTGGCCGCCACGGCCGGCGAGCCGTCGAACACATCGCCGTATTCCAAAAGGTCGGTCTCGTAGGCGAGGATCTGCTGCATGCGCAGCGACCATTGCTGGTCCCAAGGCCGCGGCAGTCCGAGCGCCTCGTTCCAGGCCGGTAGCTGCACGGCGCGGGCGCGGGCGTCCTTCGACAGTGTCACCGCCAGCATTTCGATCAAAATGCGGGCAACGTTGTTCTCCGGCTGCTGCTCGGTCAGGCCGAGCGAATTGACCTGCACGCCGTAGCGGAACAGCCGTTGTTTTGCATCGGTCACGCCGTAGCGCTCGCGGGTAATTTCGTCCCAAAGCTCGGTGAAGGCGCGCATCTTGCAGATTTCGGTGATGAAGCGCAGCCCGGCATTGACGAAGAACGAGATGCGGCCGACCACTTCGCCGAATTCTTCCTCCGCGCATTGGCCGGACGCCTTCACCGCGTCGAGCACGCCGATGGCGGTGGCGAGCGCGAAGGCAAGCTCCTGCACCGGCGTCGCGCCAGCCTCCTGCAGGTGATAGGAGCACACATTCATCGGATTCCATTTCGGCATTTCCTTGGTCGTGAACAGGATCACGTCCTTGGTCAGCCGCATCGACGGCGCCGGCGGGAACACGTAAGTGCCGCGCGATAGATATTCCTTGATGATGTCGTTTTGCGTCGTGCCTTGCAGTTTCGCCCGCGGCGAGTTTTGCTCGTCGGCGAGCGCGACATAGAGCGCGAGCAGCCAGGCCGCGGTCGCGTTGATCGTCATCGACGTGTTCATTGCGCCGAGCGGAATGCCGTCGAACAGCGCGCGCATGTCGCCGAGATGCGAGATCGGCACGCCGACCTTGCCGACCTCGCCTTTGGCTAAAGGATGATCGCTGTCGTAGCCGGTCTGCGTCGGCAAATCGAAGGCGACCGAAAGCCCGGTCTGGCCCTTGCCCAGATTCTTGCGATAAAGCGCGTTCGATGCCGTGGCGGTCGAGTGCCCGGCATAGGTGCGGAAAATCCAAGGCTTATCGCCTAGTGGCTTGTCGCGGCGCGGCTGGTCGCCCATCGGTTTTTCACGCGCTCTTGCCCGCGTTCTTGCACGCGTCTTTGCACGATTCTGGCGTGTCTAATGTGGCGCGGATTTTGTTGCAACGCAACATGCGCGTTGCGCGACCAGGGCCAAAACCATCAGGACCGCGGCCAAGCCGACCTGGGTCTTCACGAAGGGAAAGCTCAGGATGAGCGCGCCGGCGCCGAAAAACCCGGCCAATTCGCTGGCGAGAAAGCCGCGCTCGATCGCGTAGCGAATAAGGAAAGTGGCCGCAACGGCGAGCACGACCAGATCGTACATATAGAGATAAGGCGTCGCGAGGAGCGCGCCACAAGCGAGCGCGGCGGCTTTGAGGTCGTACGGCAGGCGGCTTCGCCACAGCCAGGTGACTCCTGCCGCAACAGTGAGACTGCCAATTGCCTGTACCGTCCACGCTAATTGCGCGCTGCCGCCATGGGAGCGCACCAAGCCGAACAAGCTTTGCAGCCGGCCCCAGTCCGCGTGACCTTCGCCGAGCACGACGCGGCTCGTGATCGGCATCCAATGCACGAAAGCGTCCCAGCTCGCGCTGCCGAAGGCGAGCCATGACAGCGCGGCGAGCCCGATCGCCACGGCTATCGCGACAGCCATCGTCAGCCAGCGCCGATCCGCGATCAAGACCAGTGGAAACAACAAACCGAATTGCGGTTTGTAGGTGAGTAGCCCGAGGCACACGCCTGCGAGCGCCGGCCGCCGCTCCATCAATCCGAGCGTGCCACCGATCAGGGCTGCGGTCAGGAATCCGTTTTGCCCGGCGGTCACGTTCCACAGCGCTGCGGGAAAACCAAGCGCGACAAAAACGCCGGTGCGGCCAAGGATGCCGGCCATCGCCGCGACATAAGCGGCAAGCGTGGCGACAAGCCACACCAGCACCGCGACAAAAAACGGCAGCGTCGCCAGCGCCGCGGCGACGAAGAGGAACGTCGGCGGATAATGCCAGCCGTAGTAATCTTCAAAATCGTGGCCGACGGCGCGGACTTCCGCCTGTTTGTGTGTCGGCCAGTCGTAGGCGGCGGCCGGCGCGCCGTCGAGCGTAAGCCTTCCCGCCGCGTAGACATCGACAAAGTCGTTGGCGATCGGCCGGCGCTCCGCGTCGGCCAGAAAGTCGCCCTTGAGAAAAGTGCCGCCGAGAACGATCAGATAACCGAGCGCGAGCGTAAGCCCGATCAGGCAGACATAACGCGCGGCCTGCGGGCGCGGTAAAACCCTGCTTGGCAACGCGTTCCCGGCAATCTCGTGCGCGCTCATGTTGGGATGCTCTGTGGCGCCAGCACGCGGCGCGCGATCAGCGCCGCGACGACAAGGATAGCAGCAAAGCCGACCGGCGCTTTGACAAACGGAAATATCAGAATGAGCAAACACGCAACCCCGATACCGGCGGCTTCGTGCGTGAGAAATCCGCGCTCGCGGCCGAGACGGAACAGAAATGCGAGCGGCACCGCCAGGATCACCAGGTCGTAAGTATAGAGATAAGGCGTCGCCAGCATGGCGCCGGTGCCGAGCGCCGCGGCTTTGATCTCGTATGCGGCCTCGCTGCGCCAGAGCACGGCGACCGCGCCGGCGACGGTCAGTGCCACCGCGATCTGCGCGGTCCAAGCCAGCGCCTCACCGCCGCCGAGTGTGCGCGTCAACCCGAAGGCGGTCTGGAATTTGCTCCAATCCGCCAAATCGTTGGCGAGAAAGGCCTGCGAGGCGTGGCCGAGACCGGCGAAGAAAGCCTGCCAGCTTGCGCCGCCGAAGACGAGCCATGACGCGGCCGCCATCAGCGCCGTGACGATCGCGGCGGTGGCGAAGGCGCGCCAACGCCCGCTCGCCGCGAGCGCGACCGGGAACAGCAGGCCGAGATGCGGCTTGAACGAGAGCAGTCCGATGAGAGCGCCCGAGGCAATCGGCTGCTGCTCCAGCAGCGCGAGCGCGCCGCCGATCAGTCCGGCGGTGAGAAACCCATTCTGGCCGACGATGAAATTCGACAGCACGGCGGGAAATGCGGCGGCGAGCAGATAGCCGATGCGGTCGCCGATAATGACGCGGATCGCGACGAGATAAGCCGGGAAGGTGACGAACACCCAGAGCAAAAAAGCCGTAGCATAGGGCAACAGCGATAGCGCCGCGGCAGCAAACAAAAATGTCGGCGGGTACGGCCAGCCATAATAACCGTCGAACGGATGACCGACGGCGCCTGTCTCGACGAGCTTGTGTGTCGGCCAATCGTAGGCAGCTGCCGCATGACCCGCGATCGCGAGCTTGCCGGCCGCCCAGACGCTGACGAAGTCTGACACCACGCCGGTTCCGTCCGGCGCGATCACCCAGATGCCGTCGATATAGGCGGTGGCGAGATAGACCGCGTGCGCGACGACAAGCGCGAAGCAGACGAGCTCAACCGGCCGCGCCAGCTTCGCGCCGGCGCCGCGCTCGGGCGTCATCTCGTACAGGGCCATCAAGAGTCTAGCCTCGCCTGCAATCTCGGCGAGGCTAGACGCGGGTGCTTGAAGAACCCTTAAGTCAGCGCGCGCGCGGTTCGCCCGCTAGGCGCGCTTGATCAGCCTGATGATGATCAAGAGAATCACCGCGCCGATGAAGGCGTTGATGATTGCGGCGATGAAGCCGCCGCCGATCATGAGACCGAACTGCGGCAACAGCCAGCCGGCGATCAAGGCGCCGACGATGCCGACGATGATGTCGCCGATCAGTCCGAAGCCGCCGCCTTTGACAACCATGCCGGCAAGCCAGCCGGCGATGGCGCCCACGATCAGCCAAATAATGAGGCTTTGTGCGTCCATGGTTTCCCCCTATCGCTTCCCGGCAAGGGAAGGCTCATCGAGCGCGTGTGAAACCGCGCTTTTAGAAGCTTAGGTCTTTGCCCCAAGCCTGTCAGCAACGGCGCTCGGCTTGCCCACTGCCTCGAACTATTTATTGCGCTGCAACATAAGGTGCGGCACACTACGGAGACATCGTCGCGGCGCCGCGTCGCGAATACCGGTGCAGCCGGGAGCCCATGATGGCCGTTGCGCAAAAGAAGCCGCCATCCGCGCCGCTGAAAAATCTTTACGAGATCGGCGAGGTCCCGCCGCTCGGCCACGTGCCTGAGAAAATGTATGCCTGGGCCATCCGCAAGGAACGTCACGGCCCGCCGGAAAAGGCGATGCAGCTTGAAGTGGTTCCGACCTGGCCGATCGCTGAGGACGAGGTCCTGGTCTACGTCATGGCCGGCGGCGTCAATTACAACGGCGTCTGGGCCGGTCTCGGCATTCCGGTTTCGCCTTTGGACGGGCACAAGCATCCGTTCCATATCGCCGGCTCCGACGCGTCCGGCATCGTCTGGGCGATCGGCGCGAAAGTGCGGCGCTGGAAGATCGGCGACGAAGTCATCATCCACTGCAATCAGGACGACGGCGACGACGAGGAGTGCAATGGCGGCGATCCGCTGTTATCGCCGTCGCAGCGCATCTGGGGTTATGAGACGCCGGACGGCTCGTTCGCGCAATTCTGCCGCGTGCAGTCGCGGCAGCTGATGCCGAAGCCGCCGCATCTCACCTGGGAAGAATCGGCCTGCTATACGCTGACGCTGGCGACCGCCTACCGCATGCTGTTCGGTCACGCGCCGCATATCCTCAAGCCGGGCGACAATGTGCTGGTCTGGGGCGCTTCCGGCGGGCTCGGCGTGTTCGGCGTGCAGCTTGTTGCCGCGTCGGGCGCCAACGCCATCGGCATCGTGTCCGATCAATCGAAGTCCGAATACGTCTTCAATCTCGGCGCCAAGGGCGTGATCAATCGCAGCGAGTTCAAGTGCTGGGGCCAGATGCCCAAAGTCGGCACGCCGGAATACGACGCCTGGGTCAAGGAAGCGCGCCGCTTCGGCAAAGCGATCTGGGACATCACCGGCAAGCACGACGTCGACATTGTGTTCGAGCATCCCGGCGAAGCTACGTTTCCGGTGTCCTGCCTCGTCGTCAAACGCGGCGGCATGGTCGTGTTCTGCGCCGGCACCACCGGCTACAATATTACCTTCGACGCGCGCTATGTCTGGATGCGGCAGAAGCGCATACAGGGTTCGCATTTCGCACATTTGAAGCAAGCCAGCGCCGCCAACCAGTTCGTCATCGACCGCCGCGTCGATCCGTGCATGAGCGATGTCTTTCCCTGGGACAAGATCCCCTACGCGCACGAATTGATGCGCACCAACAAGCACAAACCCGGCAATATGGCGGTGCTAGTCAACACCCCGCGGCCCGGCCTGCGGAACTTTGACGACGTGGTCGAGGCGTCGGATACGTAGCTTTACAACTTCCAATCCGCTACAATTGGTCGATCGGGTGTGGGGCAAGGCATGTTGCCTGAGCAGCGGGCCGAAGCGGTCGCAGCACGCAAGTTTCGCGTCGTGCTCATAAAGCCGTCGCATTACGACGATGACGGCTATGTCATCCGCTGGTACCGCTCGCCGATGCCGGCGAATTCGCTGGCCAGCGTCTACGCCCTTCTCGACGACTGCGCTCAGCGCAAGATTCTCGGCCCCGACATCGATATCGACATCGTCGCCATCGACGAAACCAACACGCGCGTGCGCGTCGACCGCATCGTCGCCGACATGCGCGCCAACGACAATTTCGGCTTCGTCGGCCTGGTCGGCGTGCAGTCCAACCAATATCCGCGGTCGCTCCATATAGCGAAGCCGCTGCGCGATGCCGGCATTCCCGTGATCATCGGCGGCTTTCATGTCTCCGGCATGCTGGCGATGTTTCCGAACGTCATGGCTGACTTGCAGCAGGCGCTCGACATGGGCGTCACGCTGTTTGCCGGCGAAGCGGAAGGCCGCATGGACGAGGTGCTGCGCGATGCCGCCGCAGGCCTGCTCAAGCCGGTCTATAATTACATCGACGATCTGCCCGCGCTGGAAGACACGGTGACGCCGTTCCTGCCGGGCAACTCGGTGCGCAAGACCATCGGCAATGTGACGACCTTCGACGCCGGACGCGGCTGTCCGTTCCAATGCTCGTTCTGCACCATCATCAACGTGCAGGGCCGCAAATCCCGCCGCCGCAGCCCCGACGACGTCGAGCGCATCCTGCGCAAGAACTTCGAGCACGGCATCGACCGTTTCTTCATCACCGACGACAACTTCGCCCGCAACAAGGACTGGGAGCCGATCTTCGACCGCATCATCAAGTTGCGCGAAGAAGACGGCATGGATGTGCGCTTCCTCATCCAGGTCGACACGCTGTGCCACAAGATTCCGAATTTCGTCGCCAAGGCGAAGCGCGCCGGCGTCACCCGCATCTTCATCGGTCTCGAGAACATCAATCCCGATAATCTGCTTGCTGCCAAGAAACGGCAGAACAAGATCACCGAATACCGCAACATGCTGTTGGCCTGGAAAGCGGTCGGCATCTGGACCTATGCCGGTTATATTCTCGGTTTTCCCAACGACACTCCGGAATCGGCGCGGCGCGACATCGAGATCATCAAGAAGGAAATGCCGCTCGACGTGCTTGAGTTCTTCTTCCTGACCCCGCTGCCCGGCTCCGAGGATCACAAGGTGCTGTGGAACAAGGGCGTGCCGCTCGACCCCGACCTCAACAAATACGATCTCGAGCACGCGCTTGTGCCGCATGCCAATATGAGCAAGGCGGAATGGGAAAAGCTCTACCGCGACGCCTGGTCGATCTATTACACGCCCGAGCATATCGAAACGATTTTGCGTCGCGCGCAGGCTTGCGGCATCAATATCCTTCGCTTGGCGCAAATCATTCTTTGGTTTGCAGCATCGCTTTCGATCGAGAAAGTGCATCCGCTGCAGGGCGGTTTCCTCCGGCTCAAGAACCGGCATGAACGCCGCCCCGAATTGCCGAACGCGCCGGTGTGGGCATTCTATCCTTGGCTCGCGTCGGATTTTTTGGTCAAGCATGCGCGCGTCGCGGCCGCGGCCTGGAATATTTTCCGCATCTACCGCCGCGTCGCAGCGAGCTCGCACCTGCCCTATACCGATCAGGCCATGACGCCGGTCACCGAGGACGAGACGCAGACGCTCGAATTGTTCACCCACAATAAATCGGCGCGCGAAGCCGTCGATCATGCGCGCAAGATCAAGACGCTGACCGGCGGCGCCACGCCGGTTGCCGAAACCGCAGCCTGAAATCCTAACTCTTCCCCGCGCGATCCGAAGTCATCGAGGCGATCGCCCGCTCGCGCGCGATCGCGGCGTTAAGCTCGCCGCCGTAAATGAAGATCCAGGCGGTGAAATATAAAAACACCAAGGCCGTCATCGCCGAGGCGAGGCCGGCGTAATAGTTCACATAGGTGTAGGAAAAATCCGACAGATAGCGGCCGAAGGTAAAGCCGCACGCGAGCCACAGCGCCAAGGTCGCGACGATGCCGGGCCACACACGTTCGATCGGCCGCCGTCCGGCCGGCAGCCACATATGCAGGATCATCAGCGCAAGCGTGAGGACAAAAGCCGCCACCGTAAAGCGTCCGACATCGTAATGGCTTTCGAGCGGTGCCAGCCACTTGGCATAAGTGAGCGCCGCGCGGAACAATAAGGGGCCGAGCACGACCAGAAACGCCAGGGACAGCAATCCCAGCGCCCCGATCACGACATAGCCGATCGATTCCAGGCGAAGGAGCCACCATGGCCGTTCCTCGGTGAGGCCATAGGCGCGGTTCAAGCCTATGCGTAGGCTTTCGATGCCGCTCGATGAGAAATACAAGGCAAAAACCGCGCCGACGGTGAGGACGTCGCCGCGTGCGGTCGTCAGCACGTCATGCATCTGGCCGGCGATGCCGCCGGAAACCTCTTGCGGCCACGCGGCGATGATCAGCCGCGCCACCTCGTCGGCAAGATTCTTCGAGCCGATGAAGCCGGCGATCGCCGTCACCAGGATCAGGAATGGAAACATCGACATCAGCGTCGACAGCGCGATGTGGCTCGCGATCGCCCAGCCGTCATCGGCATTGAAGCGATAGAAGGCGTCCATGGCGACGCGGTAGCACAGGCGAATCATGCGCAAGTGTGACGGCCTCCGCGGCAAGCTTATCTGCCCCCGCGCAAACCGGGGAGGGGGAGATTCGGCGCTTCGCTCCGAGCACTCAGGGTGACGGATCGAGGGCCGGTCCGGCGGTGACGGAAACTGTGGCCGAAAACCCTACGCCGCCTGCACGTCGGTGAGGAAGCGCCGCACTTCGCCTTGCAGGCTTTCCGCCTCGACGGCGAGCGCGTCGGCGAGCGATTTGACGTCGGCGGCGGTGGCGCGGGCGCCGGTCGAGGCGCCGGCGACGCGGCTCATGGCTTCGGAGCCGTCGCGCGCTTCATTCGAGGCGCGGTTGACGCCTTCGGCGATCGACGCCACGGCGTTGTTCTGTTCCTCGACCGTCGCGGCGACGGTCGCGGCGATTTCCGACATGTCGTCGATGATCGAGGACACCTGCTCGATGGCCTGCGCGGCGTCGGCGGTCGCCGACTGGATCGCGCCGATCTGGGCTGCGATGTCCTCGGTCGCGCGCGCAGTCTGCGCCGCCAGCGATTTCACTTCCGACGCGACGACCGCGAAGCCGCGGCCGGATTCGCCGGCGCGCGCCGCCTCGATGGTGGCGTTGAGCGCCAATAGATTGGTCTGGCCGGCGATCGCTTGGATAAGCCCGATGACCTCGCCGATGCGGGTCGCCGCGGTACCTAGATCCGACATGGTGGTGACGGTGCGCTTTGACTCCGCGACCGCGCGGCTCGCGACGTCGGTCGATTTGGTCGCTTGCGCGGCGATCTCCCCGATCGACACCGCAAGCTCCTCGATCGAGCTGGCGACGGTGGTAACGTTGACGGACGCGGCGCCGACCGAGTTTTCGGCAGTGCGCGCCTCGGACGAAACGGCATCGGCGGCGTCGTTCAACCCGCTCGACGCATTCTCCAGGCGTCCCGCCGACTCGCGCAGCCGGTCGAGCGCTTGCTCGACGGAAGCCCGGAACTCATGGATCAAGGTGGCGATCGCCTCGCCACGGCGCTCGCGCGCCACGTTGGTTTCGCTTTCCACGCCGGCCAGGCGATCGCGCTCGATCATATTGTCGCGGAAAACCACCACGGTCCGCGCCATGGCGCCGATCTCGTCGTGCGAATGCGTTTCGGGAACGCGCGCCGCCGTGTCGCCGGCGGCGAGCCTTTTCATGGCGCCAGCCAGCTCTTCGAGCGGGTTGGTGATCGAGCGGCCGATGCGCCAGCTGCAGCCGAGCCCAATCAGCACCGCCGCCAACCCGACCCAGAGCATGAAGCGCCGGGTCTGCATCCGCGAGGCCGCGAGCGCAGTCCCGGCCGAGCTGGCGCTGAACTCCGCCGTCTCGATGATGCGATCGGCCTCCGGCAGCACGCTCGTGGTGTCGCGGGCGATCAGCGCTAGCAGCGGCTCGATATTATCGGTGCTCGCGACCCACTGCGCGAATGAATAGCTGTAAGCCTGGACCTGCTGATTGAGCTTTTCCTTCATCGACGGCGCGCCGTCGACTGATTCGAACAGCTCGTTGAAGCGCTTGACCTCGTCGGTGAAGTGCCGCTGGGCGGCTGGGTCGCGGGTCAACCGGTATTCGATCTCGTAGCGGCGCATGGTGAGAAGCGAGACCGACAGCCTGGCATGGTCGGAATCCGCGATCCAGGACAGGTCGTTTTGGATGATGTTCTCGACCGCATTGCTGGCCGCGATCAGTTCGCTGGTCACGCCCTCGGTTTCGTTAAAGCCCAGCGTCTTTTGCGCGTCCACCAGACTGCCGAAGCTCGATTTGAGGTCGCGCACGGTGATGCGCAGCGGCCTGATGGTGTCTTGCTGGGCAGAAGCGAGCGCCGCTTGGATGCGGTCGAGGCATCGCATCGCTATCGCCTGACCATCATCGAAATTCTCGACCGCGGCGGCGGACGGATGCGCGACGAACTCGGTGGTCGCAGCACGCATCATGAGCAGCCCGGCCTTGAGGTCGCGGCTGGCGTCGGCCACGTCGGTGTTGCGATGCACGCTGTCGAAGGCGCTGCCGACTTCGGCATCGCCGCTCAAATAGGCGATGCCGTTGGCAAGGAAACCGATCACGGGAATGACGCCGAGCACCACGATGCGGACACGCACCGAAAGCCTGGAGAAAATCTGCGCGATGAACATTTGGACCCGATTGAACGGTACCGCGGAGCGGCGCTGCGATATTTCACGCTAGCACATCGTAAAATGGTTAAGATTTGGCAAGAATCGTCGTCATATTACGTCATTCCGGGTCTGCTCGACGCGAGGAGCCAGGAATGGCGCCGCCGGCGCGTTTTCCCCGGGCGCATTGCTTTTGTGCACTGCACGCGTAAGGTTCTCCTGCCGGGCCGGGCCGTCCAATGCAGCTCATCGGAGCCAATCATGCCGCTTGCCGCCTCCCAATCCGCCGCAGGCCAAATACCGGGTCGTGAGGTGATCGCCGCGCTCGGCGAGGCGATCGCCGCCGCCGACGCGCTATTTGCCGATGCCCGCCGCGCGGTCGCCGACCGGGTTACGATCGAGGGCCGCACGGTGTCGCGGGTGTTCGATCGCGAACAGCGCGCCACCCATGGGCTCGCTTGGCTCGCGACCTATGTCGAGGCCATCCGCCAGCTTGCCGCCTATGCCCAGCGGCTTTCGGACATTGGCAGTTTCGGTGAGATCGAAGAGCTTTTGGTGCGGATCGGCGCCGGCGAATATCTGGCGCAGATCCTCGGCGGCATTGCCATGAGTCAGGGCGAGATCGTGCGGCTGTCCGATCTCGGGCTCGATCCGGCGGCGGTTGCGGCGCGGGTAACGCCCGCGGTCGAGCATCTCATCGCCACCGGCAACACCGCGGCGCGCCGCGCACGCCTCGTCGAACTGATCCGCCAACACCACGACGCGACGGTCGGCGCTTGCGGGCTTGAAGACACGCTCGATTCGATCCGCGAGGAGATGCGCAAATTCGCCGAAGACCGGGTCGTGCCCTACGCCCAGCAATGGCATCTCAGGAACAACTACATTCCGCTCGACGTCATCGCGCAAATGTCCGAGCTCGGCGTGTTCAGCCTGACCATCCCTGAGGATTACGAGGGCATGGGGCTCGGCAAGGAATCGATGTGCGTCGTCTCCGAAGAGCTATCGCGCGGTTATATCGGCGTCGGCTCGCTGGGCACCCGGTCCGAGATCGCGGCCGAATTGATCCTGGGCTCCGGCACCGAGGATCAGAAACGCAAATGGCTGCCGAAGATCGCGTCCGGCGAGGTATTGCCGACGGCGGTGTTCACCGAGCCGAATACCGGATCCGACCTCGCTTCGCTGAAGACACGTGCCGTCCGCCAAGGCGACGTTTATAAGATCTACGGCAATAAGACCTGGATCACCCATCCGGTGCGCGCCGATCTGATGACGCTTTTGGTGCGTACCAATCCGGCCGAGACCGGCTATCGCGGGCTGTCCATGCTGCTCGCCGAAAAGCCGCGCGGTGACGACGGCAATCCGTTCCCGGCTTCGGGGATGTCCGGCACCGAGATCGAGGTGCTCGGCTATCGCGGCATGAAGGAATACGAGATTGCCTTCGATGGCTTTGTCGTGAAGGCCGAGAATCTGCTCGGTGGCATCGAAGGTCTCGGCTTCAAGCAGCTGATGGCAACTTTCGAAGCGGCGCGCATCCAGACGGCCGCACGTGCGATTGGCGTGGCGCAGGCCGCGATGGAGCAGGCGCTGACCTATGCGACCGCGCGCGTGCAATTCGGCGAGCCGATCGCGAGCTTTCCGCGCATCTCCGACAAGCTCGCCATGATGGCGGTCGAGATCATGATCGCGCGGCAGCTGACTTATTATGCCGCGCGGCAGAAAGATTCCGGCCGGCGCTGCGATCTCGAGGCCGGCATGGCGAAGCTTCTCGCCGCCCGCGTCGCCTGGGCCGCAGCCGACAACGCCGTGCAAGTCCACGGCGGCAACGGCTTTGCGCTTGAATTTCCGGTATCGCGCATCCTCTGCGACGCCCGCATCCTCAATATTTTCGAGGGTGCCGCCGAGATCCAGGCGCAGGTGATCGCGCGGCGATTGCTGGACGGGTCGAACTAAAGGCTCGGCAAGATTTTATTCGCCTCTTGCGCCATGGCGCTTACATCGGTGGCGCGGTCGCCTCCCGTGGAGTGGAAGCAATAAAGCTCGATGCCGTTTCGAGTCGTGATTGCGGAGCGATGTCGCGCTGAGACAGCCGTCAACGGCGACCGCTATTTGTGATCTTTGCTACTACCAATGCTTTTAATGGGCGTGGTGATTTTAGCGCCACCGGTGTTGCCGCGGGTTTGAATCGTCGGCCTGATGGTCGTCTTAAGGGTCGGCTTGACGGCCTGCTTGAGCTGCTTAACGACCAGGCCGGTCGGCGAGCCGGTCGGCTTGATGGTTGGCGCGAGCGTCGGCTCAAGGGTCGGCTTGATTGTCGGCGCGCCAGTCGGTTCGACGGTCGGCTTGATGGTTGGCGCAAGCGTCGGCTCAAGCGTTGGCTTGATTGTCGGAGCAAGGGTCGGCGCAAGTGTTGGCTTGATCGTGGGAGCGAGTGTCGGCGCAAGTGTCGGCTTGATTGTGGGAACGAGGGTCGGTGCAAGCGTCGGTTTGATTGTCGGCAGGATAGTCGGCTTGATGGTCGGCACGAGGGTCGGCGCAAGCGTCGGCTTGATGGTCGGCAGGATAGTCGGCTTGATGGTCGGCACGAGGGTCGGCGCAAGCGTCGGCTTGATGGTCGGCACGAGGGTCGGCGCAAGCGTCGGCTTGATGGTCGGCACGAGGGTCGGCGCAAGCGTCGGCTTGATG
>Ga0182018_10000357_pt1 | contig 60074 bp, 46 predicted proteins | sample 812P2MmetaG_FD_120490 | JGI IMG/M metagenome (GOLD analysis project Ga0182018, IMG submission 120490) | Permafrost microbial communities from Stordalen Mire, Sweden - 812P2M metaG | ecosystem: Environmental > Terrestrial > Soil > Wetlands > Permafrost | place: Sweden: Stordalen | collected... | reverse complement strand
CCTCGGTGACGGGATCGTCGGGGACAGTTGCCGCAGGCTCGATCACGGCAGGCGGCTCGACTGCGGCAGCGGCGCCGGCAGAGACCACGACCTACAGCGCATCTCCGGTGAACATGAGCTGGACCGCAAACGGAACGGCGGCCACGTCGACCCTCACTTCCAGTGTGATCGCCAATGGCGCCCAGCTTTCGGGCACTCTCGCTTTTTCGCCTACGACCAGCGGGGGCACCGCATCGGCGATCAGCATTAATCTGGCCAACGTTACCGGCAGCTCGCTGACAGCGCAGGCAGCTAGCTTGCAGACTTTGATCAACGCGCAGGCCGGGAACGGCGACAGCGACTACACGGTGACGGCGGTTGGGAACAACCAGTTGCAGATCGGTCTCGGCACCAACGCCTCAGCCGACCACATCACGGGATTCACCGGCGCACCGGCAACGGGCGCCAGCACCGGCGGTGCGGCAGCCGCGCAGACCGGCTTCAATCTGGCCGTAACGGATGGCGGCACGCTGGGTGGTTCGATCTCCGTTCAAGCCAACTCGGCGGTGGCAGCCGGAGCGCAGACCAATGTCAGCTTCACGAATAACGGCGCGACGATTACGGCGAACCTTCCGTCCGCAGATAACATCGGCGGCACCATCGTCATCGGCGGCACCATTCCGCAGAGCGGCGGCGTGGCTACTCCACTAAGCTGGTCGAACAACGGCGCGGGTGCCACCGAGACGTTTTCGGCGGCGGTCGACACCACCGACAACACGTTGACGGGCAGCTTCACCATCGCAGGGACGGGCGACGCCAACGGGCCTTACACCATTGACCTGAGTTCCCTGGCGGGAGAGGACCAGGCTCAAATCCAAACCACGATCGGGGGCGTTATCAGCGGCGCTGGCGGGACCGCATCGGACTACTCGATCACCTACTCGGCCGGGACTCTGACGATCGGTCTTTCCGGAGGCGGCAGCGAGACCGGCATTGCGGTTGCCAATACCGGCGGCAGCGCCGCCACGCAGACCACGCCGGTAGTGCCTGCGTCGACCAGCCCCAACAAGACGATCGACCTGGACAACGTGACGACGGCGAACCTGCAGAGCACACTGACCGCCGATCTGGCGGGGTCGGACTACTCGGCCACCTACAACAGCGGGACCGGCGCGCTGAGCTTCGGCATCTCGGGAGCCGGCACCGGTGCAGGCGTCACTGCGCTCACCATCAGCGGCAGCCCGACGGTGTTTAAGCAGACACCGGCCAGCACGTCGGCCGGAGCCAACGAAAACATCCCCCTGACCAACGTGACCACAGCGAACCTGGCGAGTGCGGTCTCCGCAGTGCTGAATGCCGGCAAAACACTCACCGGGCCAGATGCGAATGCCGACTACGCCGTCACCTACAGCAACGGCACACTGAACGTGGCGCTGACGTCGTATGCCACGACTACGGACAAAATCACCAACCTCACGCTGGCCAGCACGGCGACGGAGACGACGCCGACATCTGGCAGCATCGCGTTCACCAACGGGGAACAGCTGAGCGGGCAGTTCACCATTACGCCCACCGTCAGCGGAGTGGCGGGGAGCGCCGTCACGGTCAACCTGAACGGCCAGACCGCATCGTCGGCCCTGGTCGCCACGGTCAACGCGGCACTGAACGCCGCGACGCCCAACTCGTCGGCCGACTACAGCGTGGCTTACAACGTGAACAACCAGACGGGCGTCGGGACGCTGAGCATCGGTCCCAGCGCAGCGGGGCTCCTGGCCAACGTCGACTCGGTCTCCATCGCGAACGGGACCCTCACGAATGCTATGGGGGAATCCGGAGTAGCGGTGACCAACATCAACTCCGCGAACACGGTGATGGGCAACTTCACGGTTACCCCCACAACGGCCGCGGGCGCCGGGACAGCAGTCAACGTCGATCTGGACGGGGTGAGCAACGCGAACCTGCTCAGCACGGTGCAGTCAGCGCTGGGCTCGAACTACACCGTCGCCTACGACACAACCAAGACCGACGCGAATGTCGGCAACCTGTCGATCTCCGTTTCGTCGACGGGCGCGGCGGCCGGCATCACTTCGTTCACCGTGGCCGAGGCTACCTCGCAGGCGGCATCGCAGGAAACTCCGGTCGCGGGCGGGGTGAGCGTCTACACCAGTGACGGTACCCTCGCGGGCAGCCAGAACTACAACGTGACGGTGGGGAGTCTGACGGATGCCAGTGTGGGAACCTCGGCGGCAGCCAGCGCGACCTCTCTGATGGGCACGCAGGTGACGACGAATGTGGGCGGAGTCGTGGGCACGGGCGGCGTCCTGTCCGGCGCCGGCGCGGGCACCAGCCTGACGGGAACGAATCTGTCGAGCCAGGCCAATGCCGAAGCCGCACTGCAAACCGTCGACAACGCCATCAACGCCGTCGCTTACCAGCGGGGCCAGGTGGGCGCCAACATCAACACGCTGACCGCGGCATCGAACATCGCCAGTTCACAGATGACGAACATCACCTCTGCACAGAACACGATCACGGCGACGGACTATGCATCGGCCACGTCGAACATGTCGAAGTTCGAAATCCTGACCCAGACCGGCATCAGCGCTCTGGCGCAGGCCAACAGCACGCAGCAGATGGTGACGAAGCTGTTGCAGTAAGCGGATACGAAAGTTACACCTGCGGGGGGCTTTCCCTCTCCGGCGAGCACAAACCAGCTCGCCGGAGTACGGGCTGAGGCTCCCCGTTTTTTTCTTAGGCTCTTCTAAACTGGCGTGGCGCAGTGCGGCCCTGGGAGTGCACTCAGCGGTTCCGGGTAATGGATTGCCCGGAAAGCGACGATAACAACAGCATGGGAAGCGTCGGCATCTCGTTTGGATCCCCGACCAGCGGTCAGGGGTTCGACGTATCGAGCACGGTGAGCGCGATTGTGACCAATCTGCAGGCGGTGGAGACGCCGTGGAAGAACCAGCTGACGACCCTGCAGGCGCAGGATACGGCGCTGACCAGTATCGGGAAGGACCTGAGCACGCTGTCGACGGCGGTGAGTGCGCTGAACGATTCCAACGGGGTGTTTTCGGAGAAAGAAGGGTCCAGCTCGGACACGTCGGTGATAGCGCTGACCAGCGCCACATCGTCGGCGGTGGCGGGCAGCCATACGGTGGTGGTGGGGAATCTGGCCCAGACGTATTCCTATGCCAGTACCAGCGGGGCAATTAGCGGCGGCGACACGCTCACGGGCTACCTCAGCATCGGCGGACAGAAAATCACCATTTCCGACGGCACGGCGACGGACAGCAGCGGGGCCAAGATTCCGCAAAACAATACGCTGTCCACGCTCGCGTCCTATATCAATTCCGGGGACTATGGGGTACAGGCGAATGTGGTCACCAATTCGTCTGGACAGTCGCAATTATCGCTGGTGAGCGATACAAGCGGGGCAGGCGGGGCAGTCGCGATCGACGGCAGCGGCCTGACGGACTCGACCACGGGTGGCACGGGATTTACGTTTGCCACGGTGCAGCCGGGGAAGGACGCTGCATTTTCCGTGGATGGGGTCCAGACAACCAGCTCGTCGAACACGGTGACGGACGCAATTCCGGGGGTGACCATGCAGCTGTTGAGCGTGCCCGCGAACTCGGAATCGGTGCAGCTGGAGATCACCAACAACAACAGCGATGTCGAATCGGCGGTGAGCAGCTTTGTGAGCGCGTACAACACGGTGATCGGAGATTTGAACACGCAGGAAGGGGCCGACTCCTCGGGCAATCCCGAGCCGCTGTACGGCAATGCGGCGATGGCCATGCTCCAGGAACAACTGCAGGCAGTGGCGACGTTTACGCAGACGTCGGGAGCCATCACGTCGTTGTCGCAGCTGGGAATCACGGAGAGCACGAATTACGACGGGACGCTCACTCTCGACGGCAGCACGCTGGACAGCGCGCTGGACAGCAATTTTCAGGACGCGATGAATTTCTTTCAGACGAGCACGAGCTACACGTCGTTTGGGGCGAATTTGACGACGACGATGAGCAATCTGGGCAACAGCGGGCCGAGCGGGGAGATCTATCTGGCGTTGCAGCAGAATTCTTCGGAGGAGTCGAGCCTGAATACCAACATCAGCAATGAAAACAGCGCCATCAGCACGCAGCAGACGCAGCTGACCACGGAACTGAACGAAGCCAATTACACGCTCGAGGAGATTCCCGAGCAGCTGCAATCGGTGAACGAGCTCTACAGCGCGATCACGGGATACGACGAGAACCCAGGCGGATAACGGGAGGGAGCATGAACTACCAGCAGCAGGCAGTAGCCGGCATGAATCCGGTGGAACTGATTGTCGCTCTCTATGACGGGATGGTGCGCTTTCTGTATCAGGCGATCGCGGCGACGGAGCACCGCAGCATGCGGGATCGCCGGATTGCGGTAGGGCGGGTGCTGGACATCCTGATGCACCTGCAGTCGCGGCTGCGCATGGATGTCGGCGGGAATTCGGCGAAGGCGCTTGCGGAGTTTTACACGGCCATTTTTGCGTTGTGCCTGGAGGGATCGAGACTGGAGTCGGCGGAGAGGTTCAGGGAAGCCATCGGCTGCATTCGCGATGTGCGCGAGGCATGGAATGTTGCGGCACGCGATCCGGAGGTTCTGCGCACGCTGGGCGATGCCGATGGGCCTCCTGCCCAGATGATGATGTCGGCGCGAGCGCGGGTGACGGAGCCTGAGCTCGAATCTGCCGGTTCGAGCTGGAGCGCGTAGGGGAAGACTTTCAACCGGCGACGGCGAGCTCTTCTTCGAGCAGCTGCTTGTGGAAGAGCCCGGCGTAATAGCCGTTTCGCTCCAGCAGTTCCTCGTGAGTGCCGAGTTCGGCGATGTGTCCGCGCACCAGCACGGCAATGCGGTCGGCATGGCGCACAGTCGAGATGCGGTGGGAGATGAGGATGGTGGTGCGACCGGCCATGATACTGCGCAGACCCTCGAGGATGCGCTCTTCGGTGTAGGTGTCGACGCTGGCGAGTGCATCGTCGAGGATGAGGATGCGGGGATTGCGCAGAATGGCGCGAGCCAATGCAGTGCGCTGCTTTTGGCCGCCGGAGAGGGTGAGACCGCGCTCGCCGACGGTTGTCTCCAATCCATTGGGAAACAGATCGAATTCGTCGCGAATGTGGGCAATCTCCGCGGCGTGCGCGACTTCGGATGCAGGGGCGTCCTGAACGCCGAAGGCGATGTTCCCGTGGATGGTGGCGCTGAAGAGGAAGGTCTCTTGAGGTACAAAACCGACGGCGGCCCTGAGATCGTCGAGCCGGTAATCGCGGACAGAGCGTCCGTCGATCAGCACGGTGCCCGACGGAGCATCGTAGAGCCGGGGAATGAGGCCGACGAGCGTGGATTTGCCGGATCCGGTGGGGCCGACCAGCGCGAGGCTGCTGCCGGCGGGAATCCTGAGCGAAATGCCGTGGAGCACTTCTAACGGATTGCCGTTTTCAGCCGGGTAAGCAAAGTGCAGGTCGCGGAATTCGACCTCGCCGCGGATGTCTGTTGCCGCCGCAGTAAGGACCGCATCGCGATCGTCGATGGCAGGCTTCGCGATCAGCAGTTCGTGGATGCGGACGACAGAGGCGGTGCCGCGCTCGAAGAGGTTCACAACATAGCCCAGGGCGATGATGGGCCACATGAGCATATACATATAGGTCGTGAAGGTAACGAAACTGTCGATGTCGATGCGATGGGAGAGCACTTCATGGCCTCCCACGAGCAGAGATATGACCATGGCGAGGCCGAGCATGAACTCGAGGGTGGGCCACAGCATGCCCATCAGCCGCACCAGGCCTAATGCGCGGCGGATGTACTCGCGGTTGGAGCGCTCGAAGGCCCTGACCTGCGCTTCTTCCTGGGCGAAGGCGCGCACCAGGCGGGCGCCGGAGAAATTTTCCTGAGCCTGGGCGGAAATGTCGGAGAACATGGCCTGGATGCGCTCGAAGCGCTCGTGAATCCTGCGGCCCATGAACTGGATGAAGATGCTGGCCAGGGGCATGGGGGCGAGCGCCATGAGGGTAAGGAAAGGGCTGATGCGCAGCAGAAAGTAGAGCGCTCCTGTGAAAAAAAGCACGGTGTTGGCGGTGTACATGATGGCGGGACCCAGCAGCATGCGCACCGCATTCAGGTCGTTGGTCATGCGGGCCATGATGTCGCCGGTGCGGTGCTCCTGGTAATACGAGGCCGACTGCTTTTCAAGTTGCCGGAAGAGATCGTTGCGCAGATCGAATTCGATGTCGCGGGAGATGCCGATGATGATCCAGCGCATGTAGAAAAGCAGAACGCCGTGCGCGATGGTCACGGCCATGATCAGGCCGGCATAGCCGAAGATCTTGTGCCAGGTGACGCCCTGATTGAGGTCGCCGGCAGCCGCGCCAATCACACGCGGGAACTGGACCCAGATGGCGTTGGCTACGATCGTCCAGAGACAGCCCCACAGGTAGCCACGCCAGTAGCGACGCATGTAGGGGAGCAGCGGTTTGAGTTTGGCGAACATTTTTGGGTTTATGTGGGGGTGCGCAGCAGCAGCCAGGCTCCGGCAAGTCCGAAGAGAAAGTCGGGAGACCAGGCGGCGAGAAATGCGGGCAGCCAGCTGACGTCGCCCATGGCCTCGAAGAATCCGGAGACGACGAAGTAGGTAATGGCGACGCCGATGGCGATTCCAATGCTGGAGAGGGAGCCGCGCTTGCCCATGGAGAGCGCGAAGGGAATAGCAAGAACAGCCATGACGAGGGTGATGAGGGGATAGGCGATCTTGTGATTCAGCTGCACGCGCAGGGGAACAGTGTTGAATCCGCTTTGCCGGAGGTCGTGAATATAGGCAGCGAGCTCGCCGAAGTTCATCTCCGAAGACTGGCGCACTTCTTTCTTGAAGTATGCAGGTTGCTCGGAAATCTCAGGTAATGTGCTGACCGGGAAAGCCCCATAGCTGCTGGTCCCGGAGCCGTCAAAGGTGCGCACCCAGCCATCTTCGAAGACCCATGCGTTCAGAGTGGGTTCCCAGTGGGCGGCAGAGGCGAAGATTCTTTTGGCGATGGTGAAGGAGCCGGGACTGAACTCGAAGATGGAGATGTTGCCGAAGGTATCGATGTCCGAGTCGAAGTACTCGTAATAGAAGATGCGGTTGGGCTGGCCGGGCCGTTGCTGACCAAAGATCCACTTGCGTCCGGGATGCTCGAAAGTTTCCGCCGGCTTACCCTTGATGACGTTGCGCAGCGCTTCCTGCTTGCGATTGGCCTGCGGCAGGTAGAGCTCGTCGAACATGAAGAGGGAGACGGAGAGCACCGCGGCGATGGCGACGACCGGGACGGTGATGCGGTAGAGGCTGATTCCGGTGGCTTTCATGGCGGTCAGCTCGCTGTTGCGGTTCATGATGCCGAAGACCACCAGCACGCCGATGAGGACGCTGAGCGGAGTGATGAGGTAAATCATGCTGGGGGTGAGATTGATCAGGTACTCGCCGACCGTGACCAGCGGAGTCCGGTTGCGGATGATGTCGCTCAGCAGCTCGAAGAAGGTGAAGATGAGCATGAGCATGACAAATGTGACGAGCACCATTACAAATGTCTGGAGAAACTCGCGCAGCACATATTCGTCGAGGATGAGGGGAAAGCGGCCGCGGGTGGCGCGTTTGCGGAGGGGAAGGCGGATCGCTTCGGTCGATGCGGTGGATTCTTCGGCGCGAAGGCGAAACCAGTTGCCGAGCGAGGTCAGAGCGGAGAGGGCGGCGCCTCCGGTGGCCATCTGCCGCAGCAGGACAACGCCACAGAGGGCGAAGAGCAGGTTGGCCTGCCAAACGCCGAGAAACGCGGGGATCTTGTTCTGGCGCGCCAGGGCAGTGCCGGTGGACGAGAGGAAATAGTAGATGAAGACGAGGGCGATAGTCAGCACGAAGCCAGCGCCCTTGCCGCCGCGGCGCGATGAAATGCCTAGCGGGACGCCGACCAGCATGAGCACGAGACACGCGGCCGGATAGGCAAGGCGCTTCTCGAACTCGATTTCGAAGATCTGGCCATTTTTGCCGTGGGCGCGCTGGAGCAGTTCGCGATTGTTCATGGCGAGGATGGGCGTATCGCCGCGGCCCAGACGCAGGTCCTCCTGCGAGCCGGCGTTGAGTGGCAGATCTGTCTGTGAAAACGTGGAGACCGTGTCCTGGTCGGGTTTGTCGGGAACGGTTCCGATCTCGGTTCCGTCGCGCAGCCGCATGGTGATGGATTGATTAGCGCCATTGACGACGGTGGCGCGATCGGCGGTGGTGATCTTCGGCGCGTTGGGATCGGTTACGTCGGCCAGAAAGATGCCACGCCAGTTGGCGGCGCCGGAGCCAGCACGCACATCCTGCACGTAGAGGACGTAATCCTTGAAATCTTCATAGAAGACGCGGGGCTGGACTTCGTAGGAAGCCTGGGCATTGGCGAGAGAATCTTCCAGATTGCGCATGGCGGCAGCCGACTTCGGGGCCAGGACCATGGTGTTGAACATGCATATGACCCACCCGGCTACAGCTACCACGCTCACGACACGGACGAAGCTCCACACGCCGATGCCGGACGCGCGCATGGCAGTGATTTCGCTGTCGGAGGCGAGGCGACTGAGGCCCAGCAAAATGCCGACGAGCACGGCCATAGGAATCGTAACCGTGAACATGTCAGGGAGGGTGAACAGGACGATCTCGAGAATCGCGCCCAGCGAGGCGCTGTTGCGGACGACCATTTCCAGCAGGTGGGGCAGATAGCGGATGAAGAGGACGAAGGTGAAAATCGCGCCCCCGATGCCGGCGTGCGACAGGACTTCCGTCAGGATGTATCGGGTGAGGATCCGCACAGTTAAGGTTCCGTTACCAGTTTAGAGCGAATCCAGCGATCCTGTGCCCTGTTGAGATTCGCGAGATGCGGCTTTCTTCCCACCCCAGCACGCCGAATACCGGGCGTGCAGGGGACCCCGGGTCTCCGGCGGAAAGCCGCGTCCAGAGCGTGGCCTCGGGATACAGCTTCGCTGGATTCGCTTTACCGTGGAGTAAAGCGGCGCAGGCGGAGACTGTTGGAGAGCACGCTGACCGAGCTGAGCGCCATGGCGGCGCTGGCGATGGCCGGACTGAGCAGGATGCCGAAGGGCGGATACAGAACGCCGGCCGCGATGGGAATGCCGAGCAGATTGAAGCCGAAGGCCCAGACGAGGTTCTGTCGCATGGTTCGCAGGGCACGGCGCGCCAGCAGAATGGCGTCGAGAATCTGGCGGGGCTCGCCGTGCAGCAGAATGGCGTCGCCGGCTTCGCGTGCCAGATCCGAGCCTGTACCCATAGCGAGGCCCGCGTCTGCCTGGGAGATGGCTGCGGCGTCGTTGATGCCATCGCCCGCCATGCCTACGCGGTGGCCCTGTTGCTGCAACTCGCGAATCTTTTCGAGCTTCTGTTCGGGAAGGAGGCCGGCCCATACCTGGTCGATGCCCGCGGCCTGTGCGATTGCCTGGGCTGTGGCTGCAGTGTCGCCGGTGAGCATAGCGGTGCGGATACCGAGACGCCGCAGTCCGGCAATGGTTTCCGCGGCGGATGCGCGAAGGGTGTCGCGGGCTTCGATGTTGCCGAGGAAAGCATCGTTCAGCGCAATGTACATGCGGGTGGTTCCCGCTTCGCCTGCGGTGTCTTCCGGAACAGCGACGCCGATCTCCTGCATCAGCGCCGCGTTGCCGGCGGCTACGCGCTTGCCGTTCACAAGGCCTTGAATGCCTTTGCCGGGGACGGCTTGAACTTCTTCTGCGCTGGTCGCAGCGATGCCGCGTTTCTGAGCAGCGCTGAGGATGGCGCGGGCGAGAGGATGCTCAGATCGCCGCTCGAGCGCTGCAGCCAGTGACAGGACTTCGTTTTCCTTCGATCCCGAGGCCGCGTGGATCGCGGTCACTTCGGGCCTGCCTTCGGTCAGTGTCCCGGTCTTGTCGAGCACCAGCATGTCGATATGCGCCAGGCGCTCGAGGCTTTCGCCGCCTTTGAAGAGGATGCCGAGCTGTGCACCGCGTCCAATGGCAACGGTGAGCGCTGCGGGAACGGCAAGGCCCATGGCGCAGGGGCAGGCGATGACGAGTACAGCGACCGCGACTGCGAATGCGCGTCCCGATCCGCCGCCGGCGAGGATCCAGACGAGAAACGTGAGCAGCGCCAGCGCCAGCACCACCGGAACGAAGACCGCGCTGACGCGGTCGGCCAGCTGCTGCATGGGCGCGCGCGAAGACTGGGCCTCTTCGACCAGGCGCATCATCTGCCCGAGTACTGAGTCCGTGCCGATAGAGGTCGCGCGATATTCAAGCGCGCCGTCGAAATTCAGCGAGCCTCCGATGACGCGGTCGCCGGGCTTCCTTGCTACGGGAAGCGATTCTCCGGTGATCAGCGACTCGTCGATGGACGTGACACCGGCAAGGACGGCGCCATCCACCGGGACGCGCTCGCCGGGGCGTAGCACAACGATGTCTCCGGCGATGACCTGCGCGAGGGGGACATCGATTTCGTGTCCGTCGCGCAACAGCCGCGCCGACTGCGGCTGCAGCTTCATGAATTCGTGCAGGGCGTCGAGGGTGCGTCGTTTGGCACGCGCATCGAGCCAGCGGCCGAGCAGGAGAAAGCCGAGGATCAGCAGGACCGCGTCGTAATAAACGTCGGCGTGCAGCCCGTGGCGGCGAAAGACTCCCGGCATGGTTGTGGCTGCGATGGAATAGGCGAGTGCCGAGCCAGTTCCGAGAGCCACCAGCGTGTTCATGTTGGTGCCGCGGTGAATTGCAGCGGACCATGCCTGGCGATAAATGATGCCGCCGCCCCAGTACATACCCGCCAGGGTGATGGCCAGCATCGCATACTGGAGCGAGCGCGGCGAAACTCCAAACAGCACAGGCGCTGCGGGAGCGAGCCAGTGCTGCGCGTTCATAAGGAGAAGTACGAGAATGCCGCCCGCCAGCGTGAACAACGCCTTTGCACGCAGCCGCCCTTCGTCCGCGTGGGTCTCATCGGCAGGTGAGATGGAATCGGCCGGCAGCGCGGCATCATAACCAGATTCGCGCACCGAGGCGATCAGGTCCTCCGGTCCGGAGACGGCGGGATCGAAGCTGACACGAGCCGAGTTGGTAAGGAGATTGACCGAGGCTTCGCGGACTCCGGCAGTCGATCGCAGCGCGCTCTCGACGTGGCTCTGGCAGACCGCGCAGGTCATGCCCATCACAGGCAGAGTGACGGTGCGGAATTCCCTTTTTGCGGAGTCCGCCGCTTTCTCCGTCTTCTCTATCTCTGTCGTTGGCATTTGCTGCTCCACGATTATTGCTTCACGGTTACTGCTCCACTTTTATTCAACGAAGGCCGAGTATCCGGCCCGTTCCACCGCGGCTACCAGCGCGCTTTCGCGGACATCGTCGGGCGCCCGGACTCGGGCTCCACCGATGCGCACCTCGCCAACTTCGACCCCGCCGATATTCTCGAGCGCCTGGGTCACACGGCGCACACAGGCTCCGCAGTGCATGCTTTCGATGCGAAGCGTTACTTCCCGCATAATTACTCCCGCACTTTGTAGATGCGGCGGCACCGTCGTGGACTCAGAGGCATGCTACTCGGGATTCGGCATAAAGCGATAGCCGACGCCGCGCACGGTCTGCAGATACTTTGGCGATGCGGGATCCTCCTCGAGGTAACGGCGCAGCCGCACGATGAAATTGTCGATGGCGCGCGTGTCTGTGTCTTCACGGACGTGCCAAACCTGCTCCAGCAGTTCTTTGCGGGCGACGATCCTCCCCCGATGCCGCGTGAGGTAGCGCAGAAGATCGACTTCCATCAGAGTTAGACGAATGGTGCGTTCGGGCGTGTGCAGTTCCAGCGCGTCGAAGTCGATGCGGCGGCCGGCAAAGGAAAATTCTGCGAGGTCCTCGGGGGCAGCTTCGTTCTTATCCGCATTCTTACCCGCATCGCGGGGCCAGCTCATACGCCGCAAGAGCGCGTTCAGCCGTGCCAGAAGCACGGAGAGGTCAAAGGGCTTGGGCAGATAGTCGTCGGCGCCGGCGGCAAAGCCCATCACGACATCTTCGGGGCGGCCGCGGGCGGTCAGCATCAGCACGGGGACGAAATTCCCCTCGGCGCGGAGGGCTGCAGCGACTTCAAATCCATCTTTGCCAGGCAGCATCACATCCAGAACCACCGCGTCGAAGCGATCGCACCGCAAAGTCTCGAGGGCGGCGTCGCCATCCCCCTCGACCCTGACCTCATGGCCCTCGGCTTTGAAATTGAAGAGCAATCCCTGCGCGAGGTTGGCTTCATCTTCGACGATCAAAATGCGCGCCACGTTTCACTCCTGCTCCACGACTGGGGTCAAAATGCGGGGAAGCTGCAGACTCACGGTCGCGCCGCGGCCTTCGCCGGCGCTCGCGGCGGTCGCATCGCCGCCGTGCTGCCGTGCGATGGTGCGGACCAGGTACAGACCCAGGCCTGTACCCTTGGTGCGGAGTACGTTGCGGCTGGGGACGCGATAGAAGCGCCGAAAAATCCTCTTCTGGTGCGGGGCGGGGATGCCGATGCCCTGATCGGTAACGCTGACGCGCACCCATGCATCATGCTCTACGCTCAGAGCCACACGCACATCGACGCCGTTCGGTGAATACTTTACCGCATTGCCCAGGACGTTCATCAGCGCGGTCTGCAATTCCTCCGGATCGCCGCGCACCATCATGGGCAGGGAGGTCGGCTCGACGCTAAGGGTGATCGCATTCTCCTCGAGACCATGGCCGACCAGAGTGTTGTGGACGCAATCGGCCACCAGCTGCCGCATGTCGATGATGACACGCACGTGCGAACGCGAGCGCTGGCCCACTTCGCCGGCCTTGAGAACCTGTTCGACGGTGGCGAGGAGACGATCGCTGTCAGCAAGCATGCGTGTGTAGAATTCGTTGCGTTGCGCATTGTCGAGCTGCCGAAACTGGAGGGTCTCCAGGTAGAGGTGGATCGAAGCGATGGGCGTCTTCAGCTCGTGAGTCACCGCACTGAGGAAGGCATCGTGGCGTTCGTTGCGCCGGACTTCACGGACGAGAAAGACGGTGTTGAGCGCGACGCCAACGATGAGGAGCGCGAAGAACGGAACCCCGAGGGCAAGCGGGACGATGCGGCGCCAGTTGAGGAGGATCCAGCTCACGTTGAGGGCGACAGCCACGCCGATGAGGCACACGCCGAGCAGCGTGAACAGCACCATGTTCCGTCTTCGTCCGCTCACGCGCATGAATGGCTGAGTTGCGCTCCAATGCAAAGCGCCCGTCACGGGCTGACCGCGCGGGCGCTTCTATTTTCGCAGGTCCGGGGAGTGCCTGCCGTCAGGACCGGGGCTATGCTGTTCCCGCAGGGCGGGGATTGTACACATCGTACTGTGCGACTTTGATCTCGCGGGCCAGGCCGACCTTCCTCAGCAGCCATATGCCCCAGTAATTAACATCGACTTCGTACCACTTGAGCCCGTGCTTTGCCGAGACTGGATGCGCATGGTGGTTGTTGTGCCAGCCTTCGCCGCCGGTGATCAGCGCTACCCACCAGTTGTTGCGTGAATCGTCGCGGGTCTCAAAGCGGCGCGATCCCCACATGTGGGTCGCGGAGTTGACCAGCCAGGTGGCGTGGAGGCCGAGCGTGGTGCGCAGGAAGATGCCCCACATCACACACGGCCAGCCGCCGATGAAGTAGAGCGCCACTGCGACCGTTGCCAGCGGAACCCAGTGGTACTTGCTGAGCCAGCGGTAGAAGCGATCGCGCGTGAGGTCGGGCACGTAGCGCGCCAGCGAATCTGTTTCCGTGTTCAGCGAATCTCCGATAATGATCCAGCCCACGTGCGCCCACCATCCGCCTTCGTGCGGGGTGTGCGGGTCGCCTTCATGGTCGGAGAGCTGGTGATGTACGCGATGGAGCGACACCCAGAAAATCGGGCCGCCTTCGAGCGCCATGGTGCCGCAGACCGCCAGTATGTATTCGAGCCACTTCGGAACGCGATAGCCGCGGTGGGTGAGGAGGCGGTGATAGCACATGCCGATACCGACGTTCGTCGCCAAAACCCACAGCACCAGGAAACAGATGAGCGCCTTCCATGTGAACATGAAGAGTGCGGCGATGGCGCCCACATGGAAAAGGATCATGAAGCTGGTGGTGAACCAGTTAGGTCCCTTCTGGGCCTGAGCCTTGTACCCCAGCTGCGGCATCCCTACCGGGTTTTCGCGCGGGAGGGACTTGACGACGGGGCGCACTGCGGGAGTCGCGGCGAGGGTATGTTGCTCGACTTCAGCCTGCTCTTCTGTAAGTATTTCGGTGGTCATGAGGGGTACGTCTTTTCTTTGGAATCGGGATTTGCAGGCGCCGAATCGCGCCGTGTTCTTCAACCGTAGCAGCCGGGACTGCACCACTGATGTAACACTTTTGTAAAGCGGTTTGGGTTGTGGCTATGTGGCTGATTGAGGTGAGCAATATTGCACACAGGACCTCACTGCCTCTCATCCGGTTTTGCTTTCACCCGGCGTTAACGAATCATGGAGACGATAAAAAACGATGAATTCCCGGAATTTGCGCGCTTCATGCGTATCGCTCCTTTGCATCGCGGCAGGTTACTGCAGTCCGCAGACCGTGAACCTGCCCACCAGCAAGGAAATTATCGGGCCTGTGCCCGGCTCGCCGCAGCCGCTGAACAGCTTGCCTATGGCAGCGGTGTGGTCGCCGGATCACCGCTATCTGGCGCTGGTCAACGCCGGCTTCGGGACGGTTGAGTCGAACTACGAGCAGTCGATCGCCATCCTCGACACCGCTACGGGCAAGCTCACCGATTACCCCGAGCCCCGAACTGACATCCTCTCTCCGCAGACCTTCTACTCCGGCATCGCTTTTTCGACGGATGGATCGCGCCTCTACGTCAGCCTCGACTCGATCAGCGCACCGGAAGGGGGAAAAGAAGGCCAGACCGGCAATGCCATCGGCGTTTACAAATTCACGCCTGGCGGTTTGAATCCCGACACGCTTACGCCGGAGCGGTTGATCCCCGTCCCGCTGGGCGATCTGCCCGCAGGAAAAACGCAGCGGCATGGCGACATGGATCTGGCGGAGAACAAGGCGATCCCCGCGCCGGCGGGACTGGCCGTGGTGAAGGGTACGGATGGCGCGGAAAAGCTCCTCGTCGCAGACGAATATTCCGACGACGTCCTGCTGCTCGACGCAGCCGCGGGAAAGCTGGAGACGCGCTTCGATTTTTCCTCTGGCCCGACCATCCCGACTACTTATCCGATTGCTGTGATTGCCAGCCGCGATGGGAACCGCGCATGGGTTGCGCTGTGGAATGGCTCAGCAGTCGCGGAGATCGATCTGCGCAGCGGGAAGATCGTTCAGCAATTGCCGCTGCTGCCTCCGATACGGAACACGTCGCCGAGCTCGCACCCTATCGCCATGACCCTGAGCCCGGACGAGAAGCTGCTGTATGTTGCGCTGGCGAATCGGGATGGCGTTGCGGCGATTCGCGTATCCGGCCCAACCATGCGAACCGCGGCGTTCTACGACACGCGGCTCCCGGGGCAGGCGTTTTTTGGATCGATGCCGGATGCGGTAGCGCTCTCGGACGACGGCGCGACGCTGTACGTCGCCAATTCGGGTTCGAATGCCGTTGCCGTCTTCGATCTGCACGCGGCGCCCAGAGCGAACGCGCCCGTTATCCCCATCGGCTTTATTCCGACGGAGTGGTATCCGACGGCGATGGCGGTCGAGGGCAATCATCTCTACGTGGCAACCGGCAAGGGCAAGGGCACGGGGCCGAACGTCGCGCCGCAGCCGAAGCCTGCGAATCCGCCGGCTAATCAGACGAAGGGGCTGGATCGTCCTCACACCTACATTGCGACGATGCTGCACGGATCGCTGGCGACTATTGAGCTGGACGCGGCTCGGAGCACACTGCGCGAGCTTACGCGACAGACGCTCGAGAGCAACCTGATGTATGCGGCGCAGAAGCGGATTGAGTTCAAGGGTGGCGGCGACAAGATTCACCATGTGATCTACATCATCCGGGAGAACCGCACGTACGATCAGCTGCTGGGCGATCTGGGCGTGGGCGACGGCGATCCATCGCTCACCATGTATGGCCAGGAGATCACGCCGAACCTGCACGCGCTCGCGTTGCAGTTCGGCGTGCTCGATAATTTCTACGACTCGGGCGAAGTTTCGGGGGACGGGCATGTCTGGTCGACTGCCGGCATCGACAGCGACTACAACGAGCGGACCTGGCAAGTAGCCTATCGGGGGCACGAGCGCCCCTACGACTTTGAGGGCGTCGCCGAGGGCGGCTACCCGCTCGTCGAACGCATTCCCGACATCGATGAGCCGGGGAGCGGGTATCTGTGGACCGATCTTGCGCGCAGCCACAAATCGCTCTACCACTTTGGCGAGTTCATCTCGACGGAATTCTGCAGCGACTCCCTGGCCGCGCGGCCACCGGCGTTGCCGGAACAGACCGGAACGCCGGAGGGCAAGCATTATTGCGAGCATCCGTTCATCCACCAGGGCGATCCGGTCCCGGACAATTACGGCGGAGGTACGAGCCCCTATCCGTGGCCGATTCCGCTGATCTACAGGAACGTGGCAACCAAGCCGGAGCTGGTCGGGCGTTTCGACCCCGCATATCCCGACTTCGAGCTGAGTTTTCCGGATCAGCTGCGGGTAAACGAGTTTCTCGTCCACTTCAATCGCTGGGTCGATGATCTGAAGCAGGGCCACGACACCATGCCGGCCTTTGTGATGCTGCGCCTGCCGAACGACCACACGGCGGGCACGCGGCCGGGTTTGCCGACGCCGAGAGCTTCCGTCGCGGATAACGATCTCGCGGTGGGACGCGCGGTGGACGCGGTCTCGCATAGTCCTTATTGGGATTCGACGGCGTTTTTTGTGCTTGAGGATGACGCGCAGGACGGCGCGGATCACGTGGACGCGCATCGGTCGATTTCGCTGGTGGTCAGCAAGTACTCGCCGCACAATGCCACGCCCTTTATCGACCACACCTTCTACACCACGGTAAGCACAGTGCACACGATGCTCACGCTGCTGGGCGCGCCGCCCATGAACAACAACGACGCCTTCGCGCCGCTGATGGCGCCACTGTTCGCCGGAGATGGCGATCAGCCAGCGTTCAGCGCGGATTATCGGAACCGGGACAACGGGCTGATCTACACGGCCAACCCGCCGAAGGCCGAGGGCGCGAAGGAATCGAGCCGCATGGATTTTACGCACGAGGACCGCGCAGATCCGGTTAAGCTGAACGTGATTCTGTGGAAGGACGCGATGGGGAAGAAGCCGGTGCCGTGGATGCTGACGCATCCGCATGGGCTGAAGAAGGATGATGACGAGTAGCTGGTGGCTGATCGATTATCGGCGAGCTCTCGTTGGTCTCCTGGCTATCCCGCTCATGTGTGGAACCACACGGGTGACTGTGTAGCATCCCTCATAGTTTTCGACCCGGAACTTTCCTATCCTGAATTCAGTTCCGCAGATGCGGAATATCGATTGAAAAGGAACTGATTCTCATGTTGCCCTTCAAAGCGCTGCCGTATGGGTATGCCCCGGGGTGGTGTTTCCCGGTGATCGAATTGAGCCTGTATGTGTTTTGGATGTGGTGCGCGCTGGATGCGCGGCGGAAGGGCCGGGCAGCGATGGCCTACCTGTTGGGCGGCACGGCTTTCGGAGTGTTGCTGGAGACCTTCGAGGTGATGACCGGCAGCTACACCTACGGGCGTTTTCAGGTGATGCTGTGGCACGCGCCGATGCAGGTGCCGCTGTGGGTGGGCTGCGGGTGGGGCGTGATCATGTACACGGCGCGGCTGTTCAGCGATGCGGCGCGACTGCCGCTGGTGGCAGCGAAGGCGCTGGACACATTGCTGGCGCTGAATATCGACCTGGGGATCGACGCGGTGGCGTACCGGATGCACATGTGGCACTGGGACTGGACCTGGTCGACGCTCGATCCGCTGAAGGCGCAGTGGTTCGGGATTCCGTACGGGAACTTCGTGGGATGGATCACGGTGGTGTTCTGCTTTTCGGTGTTCAGCCGGATGTTTGAGCGGTGGCTGGCCGGGAGGGCGAAGGCGGCGTGGCGCAACGCGTTCGCGACGGTGCTGGCGATTGCATGCTCGCTGGGCGTGCTGATGGGGACGGAGATGGCGCTGTTTCCAGTGATGAACCGGCTGGGGGTGACGTCGGGATGGCGGCTGGTGCTGTTGTCCGCGGTGCTGATCGCTCTGGCGGCGATGGGATGGCGGAAGCGGGCAGCGGCGCGGGTGGTGGTGGAACCGCTGGCACAGCTGTTGCCGTTGTGGTTCCATGGCTACTTTTTTGTTTGCCTATTCGCGCTGGGATTCTGGCGGGAGAATGCGTGGCTGACGGCGGTGACCTTCGCGAATCTACTGGTGGGAGTGGCGGTGCATGTTTATCCGCACTGGAGTGCGGGGCGGGTAGGTTCGGCAGAGGCAGTTGGGGCCGGGGAGCGCGCGATGCCGCGGTACGGGAACGCCCTGCGGGGGCTCGCTGACTGAGTCGTGGGGGAACGCAAAATCCTGGGTGAGTAATACAGAAACGCGTCGGAGTGACGCGGGAGGAGAGAGAGATGACTACTTTGAAGGTAACGGAATGGGGTGAGGTTACGTTTCGGAAAGAGGTATTGGAGCATCTGGGCATTCGTCCCGGAGAAAAGATTGAGCTGCGCCTGTTGTCGAATGGGCGGGGGCTGCTCGAAGCGTCGCGGCCGGCGGGGCCGACGGGGAGCATGAATGACCTTATTGGGCTGCTGAAGGGGCGGCGGGAGAAGACCGCGACCCTGGATCGGTGAGGCGGCGGCTCATTCCACCTCTAAAAATCGAGACCTGGGGGCCCCACATCATCTCAGAGGCTGAGCCGTGCGCTCCCAAGGTTGGAGGATGCGGACTGAGGCCATGCCGGCGGCTGTCGCGGCCTGGATGCCCATCTCGGTGTCTTCGAAGACGAGGCAGGAGGCGGGCGGGATGTTGAGTTTTTCCGCGCCGAGGAGAAATGGCTCGGGGTCGGGCTTGGCCTTCTTGTAGTCGCCGGCGCAGACCAGCACGTCGAATTTGTCGAGGAGGCCGAGGATCGCGAGAGATTTGGTGACGGATTCGCGGGTGCTGCCGGAGACGACGGCGAAGGGGATGCGCCCGTGCGCCTCCTCGATCTGCTCGAGGACTTCGGGGACGGCGGTGAGCTTGGGGAGTAGTTCGTAGTAGAGGCCTTCTTTGCGGTGGGCGACCTCTTCGATCGGCATGTTGAGCGAATGGCGCTGGTTGAGGGTGGCGACGATTTCGCGGACGGGCATGCCTCCCTGGGAGTAGAAGAGCGGCTCGGGAAAGAGGGGACAGCCGTACTCGGCGAGGGCTTGCTTCCAGGCGATGTAGTGGAGGGGCATGGAGTCGGCGATGGTGCCGTCCATGTCGAAGAGGTAGGCGCGGAAGGGGCCGGCTGGGAGGGTTAGCTTCATGGGGTCAGTTTCGATCTTAGCGGCGCGGATTCTCAGTGATCCAGGGTGGCGATGCGGAGGAAGTCGAACGTGCCGGACGGGTTGGGATGGATATTGCCGAGACGGCGATTGTGGACGATGACTGAATCGAGATACCAGAGGTTGAGGGAGGGAAGGTCGCGGGCGGCGATCTGCTGGATGCGGACGTAGTCGGCGATTTGCTGCTGGCGGTTTGCGGTGGTGGTCGCGTCGGTGATCAGGCCGTCCATCTCGGGGTTCGAGTAATAACCGCGATTGGCGCCGTGCGGCGGGAAAGTCGCACTCGAATAGGCGTAGCGGAAGATGTCGGGGTTCTCGTTGCCGCCGATCCAGCGTGACGGTGCGAGCTGAAACGCACCACGGGTGAGGTCGGCGTAAAAGGTGGCGAACTCGTAGCTGCGCAGGTCGAGAGCGATGCCCACCTGCGCGAGCTGGTCCTGCATGGCGACGGACACGAGGCGCACGGTTTCGTCGTTGGAGGTTTTCATTCCAACATGGAAGCGGATGCCGTGGGCGTCGCGGCGGTAGCCGGCCTGCTCGAGGAGGGCGTTGGCTGCCGGGGGATCGTAATTGTGCTGGTCGTTGTTACTTGTCTGCCGACCGCTGTTCCTTGTCTGCTGACCGCTGTTACTTGTCGAATAGGCCCAGTGCTCGGGGGGCAGGAGGCTGTCGGCAAGGCGCGCTTCACCCCGATAAAGGGCCTGAATGATCAGCGGGCGGTTGAGGGCGAGGGCGATGGCGGTGCGCACGCGGACGTCGCGCAGGAGTGGATCGCGCATGTTGAAGACGACGTAATTGAGGACTGTGCCCGGGCCGTCTTCGATGGCGAGGTGCGAGTCGCGACCGAGGGCGTAAACCTCGTCAGCGGGCAGCGCATTGCTTTCAACGTCTGCTGAGGCCTTCTCAAGTTCGAGAGCGCGGGTGGTTGCGTCCGGGACCACGGCGAAGCGGATGCGCGTGATGTTGGGCATCGTGCCCCAGTACGAGGGCGCGCGGGCAATCACGACGTCGCGGTCGAGCTGCTGGCTAACAAACTGGAAAGGCCCGCTGCCGATGGGGTCGTGGCCGAAGTCTCGACCGCTGCCGTAAGGGACGACGCCCATGGCTCCGTCACAGAGATTGAAGGGCAGAGCCGGGTCGGGCTTTTTGAGATTGAAGACGACCGTTGCGGGGTCGGGCGCGTCGATGTGGTCAAGGGTGGCGAAGGAGCCGGCCTTAACGCTGATGACGGTTCCGTTGAAGAGCGAATCGATGGTCCACTTCACGTCGCGCGATGTGAGCGGACGGCCATCGTGAAAGCGAATGCCGCTGCGCAGATGAAAGACCCAGGTCAGCGGATCGGGCGTTTCCCAACTGGTGGCGAGGAAGGGCTGAAGGCCGAAGTGCTCGTCGCGGCGAACGAGGGCGTCGAAGAGGAGCGAGTCGATGTGCTCGGCCTGGGCATCGGTGCCAATGCGCGGATCGAGGCTGGCGGGGCTCGATTCGATCAGCATGGTGACGGTGTTCGGGTCTTGATTTTTGGCGCAGCCAAAAATCAGGGAACAGGCAACAGGCAACAGGCAACAGAGGAAAGCGCGGATAGCGGATATCGGATAGCGGACAGGAGAGAAGCGGCTGGCAAAGACAGAGCTTCCCTCAGGGGCTAAAGCCCAGATCATTCCGATACCTTTGGTTTGGCACGGCTGAAGCCGTGCCCCTTCAAAACGATTGGGCGCGACGCTCTGCACATAGACGCTTTACACATAGGTGATTGATCCGAGGATAGCGGGGCGGGCGGCTCCGGTGGCGGAAGGAATATTGCCGGGGCGGTGATGCCAGGTTTGGTATGCGAGCAGGGCGAAGGCGGCCGCTTCTTTGGCTTCGGCGGGGATGCCGGTGGCATCGATCGTAGTAAGGGTGACGTTTTGAGGGAGGCGGTCGCGGAGCATGGCAAGGAGGGTTGTGTTGCGGGCTCCTCCGCCGGCGACAATGAAGTCGATGGGGCGAGTGGGGACAGTAAGTGGGAGCGCCCAGCGGCGGACGGAGTGGGCGATGGATTCGGCGCTTAGAGCGGTGGCGGTAGCGATGGCGTCTTCCGGCTGCGGACTGAGTTTGCGACAAGCGGCGAGGAATCGCGCCGCGTAAGCAGCACCAAACTGCTCGCGTCCGGCAGATTTGGGCGGGGATTGGCGGAAGTATTTTTCTTTAAGGGCGGCAGTGAGGACGGGCGTGATGATTTGGCCCTGGGCGGCGATACGGCCATTGCGGTCGTAGGGTTTCGAGTAGAGCTGCTGGGTGAGCGCGTCGATGATCATGTTGCCGGGGCCGGTGTCGAAGGCGATGACTTTTTCCTGCAAGGCGCCGGCGGGGATGACGGTGAGATTGCCGATGCCGCCGATGTTCTGCAGGGCGCGGTTGCGGGTGGGATGAGAGAAGAGGGCGTAATCGAGGAAAGGGACGAGGGGCGCACCCTGACCGCCGGCGGCGATGTCGGCGGGGCGGAAGTTGGAGATGACGGGGATGCGGAGTGCCGCGGCGATGAGGGCGGGCTCGCCAAGCTGCCAGGTGCAGGCGAAACGGCGTCCGGCATAGGGGCCAGGAGTGCCCTGGTGGTAGACGGTCTGGCCATGGCAGCCGATGAGGGCGGGTCTGATTTTGGTGGAGTCGATGAGGGAGCTAAGAGCTTCAGCGTAGGCGATGCCGAGACGCCAGTTGAGGCGGGCTAGTTCAGGGGTGGACGTGGTCTGTTGATCGGATTGGCCGGCCATGGCGGCGAGGATGGCCAGGCGGAGCGATTTGGGCCAGGGGAAGGCGCGATGGGCAAGGAGCTTGATGCGGACGCCTCCGGCCCTTTCTTTTTGGGATATTTTGACGAGGGCGAGATCCATGCCGTCGGCGGAGGTTCCGCTCATGATGCCGGCAACGACGAGTGACTGGCTTGTCTGGCTTTTGCTCATCCCGAGGACAATCTTAAGCGACACCGGTCCAGCGTTCTGGATCGGCGGAGGCGACGGGGGCTTCTCCCACCAGTGCCGCGAAGTGCTTCACTTCATCGGAGAGCCGATCGAGGCGGGCAGGCGAAGGATTCTGGCGGCGTGTGGGCTGCAACCATCGCTTCTTGGAACGGTAGATCTTGCGCCAGGCACTGGCGACGACCTCGCGAAACACGGGAGATCGCTCCGCTTCCCGCAGCATGGCTTCCCAGGCTCGCTGAATGAGCGAGGGATCGCGGCAGATTTCGATCATCTGGATTCCGGCCAGGAGCGCCTGCACGGTAGCTTCTTCGATAGACATCTGCGAGAGGATGCCGCCCATCTCCATGTCGTCGGAGAGGATGATGCCTTTGAAGCGAATCTGGCGGCGGAGAACATTGGTGACCCAGTAACGGGAGACGGTGGCGGGCACGGAGTCGCGGCCCGGCCATGGGTATGACGCGTGCGCGACCATGGCAAAGGGCAAGCGGTTGGCGACTGCCAGCCACGGAGCAAGATCGGTGCGCCACATGAGGCGGGTCTGGCGCCGGATGACCGGCATCGAGTGATGGGAGTCGACGGTGCCGCCGCCGAGGCCGGGAAAATGCTTCCCGCAGGCGAGCATGTTCTCCATCTTCATGCCGGAAAGAAAAAAGCGGGCGTAATCGATGACACGGCCCGGTTGGGGGGAAACGGCACGCGAGCGCAGGATGGAGGCGGATTCCGGCAGGGCCAGATCGAGAACGGGCGCAAAGACAGCGTTGCAGCCGAGGGCGCGGGCTTCGCGGGCGATGAGCCAGCCGTGCTGGCGGAACAGGATTTTTTTACCGGTAGCGAAGACCGCGGCAGCCGAGGGCATGGGGGCGATGAGGTCGCGGAGGCGATCGACGAGGCCACCTTCGATATCGATACAGCGGAAGAGCGGGGTGGCGCCGATGCGGTCGGCATCGAGCAGCAGGGAGGCGACCTGCGCCCCCTGCTCGATATTGCGCCGGAAGAGGATGATGCCGCCGGGGCGTATGCGATCGAACCAGGCACGCTCTTCTTTGGAGAGTGAAGCCGCTTCGACCCCGGCGATGAGGATCTGACCGGCCTGTTCGGCGAGTTCCACGTTGCGACGGCGGGGCATGAAGACGCGACTCTGGCGAGCGCGATCGCCGGGAGAGGCTTTCGGGGCGGAGATGTGGGTTTGTTTGCGCCTGCTGCTCATAGGTTAGTGACCTTAGCTTGCGCTAACTTTCCTATCCCCAATTTCCGTTTTCAGTTCTTCCAGGAGGTTCAGCGCCTGAAGGGGCGTAAGGGCATCGATGTCGGTCTCCGCCAGACGATCGAGGATGCGCTGCGAGAGCGGAGTGAACATGGTGAGTTGCAGCGCGGGCTCGGTCTCCACAGCAACATTATGACGCTCCGAGCGTTCGTGCTGCTTCAGCACCTGACGTGCGCGCTGGATCACGGCCGGGGGAAGGCCAGCCAGACGCGCGACGTCGATTCCGTAACTCCGATTCGCGGGCCCCTGTTCTATCCGATGCAAGAAAACGATGCCCTGGGGAGATTCCCGGACCATAACGTGGAGGTTTTTTAAGCGGGGAAACTCGTCGGCCAGCATCGTGAGTTCGTGGTAATGGGTGGCGAACAGGGCGCGGGCGCCGATGTGGCGCTGCAGGTATTCGAGGGTGGCCCAGGCCAGAGCGAGGCCGTCGAAGGTCGATGTGCCGCGGCCCATTTCATCCAGCAGGATGAGGGACTGCGATGTGGCCGTGTTGAGGATGGTGGCAGTTTCGGTCATTTCGACCATGAACGTGGAGCGACCGCGGGCGAGGTTGTCGCTGGCGCCGATGCGGGTGTAGACCCGGTCTACGATGCCGTAAGTGATGCGGTCGGCGGGCACGAAGCTGCCGGTCTGGGCGAGGATGGTGAGCAGCGCGGCCTGGCGCAAGTAGGTGGATTTGCCCCCCATGTTGGGGCCGGTAATGAGTAGCAGATTCGGGGATGAGGTGTTGTCGCTGGCATCGAGATAGAGGTCGTTGGGAACGAAGCGGCTTTCGCCGGCGTTCTCCATAAGGCACTCGATGACGGGATGCCGGCCGCCGGCGATTTCGAGGATGGGCGCGGGGTCGATGCGGGGGCGGGTGTAGCTGCGCAGGGCGGCGAGGTGCGCGAAATTGGCGACGAGGTCGATTTCGGCGACAGCGGCGCTGGTGCGGCGGATGCGGCTGGCGTTCTCGACCAGGCGCCTGCGGAGCCCGGCGAAGAGGGACTTCTCGATTTCTACTGAGCGCTCCTGGGCGGTAAGGACTTTGGTCTCGTAATCCTTGAGCTCTGGGGTGGTGAAGCGCTCGGCATTGACGAGGGTCTGCTTGCGTTCGTAGTCGGCGGGAACGCTGGACAGATTCGATTTGGTGATCTCGATGTAGTAGCCGAAGACGGAATTAAAGCGGACTTTGAGCGAGCCGATGCCTGTGCGCTTCCGTTCGCGCTCTTCAATGGCCGCGATGGACGCGCGCCCACTGGAGCCGATGGAGCGGAGGTCGTCGAGTTCGGGGTCGATGCCGATGGCGATGACGCCCCCTTCGGCCAGGGTGAGTGGTGGCTCGGGGACGATGGTCGAGAAGATAGCCGCGCATAGGTCGTCGAGCAGGTCGAGGTTGGTATGAGCCTGGGTCCAGAATGACCGCAGCGGATCGGATGGCGCAGAAAACGCGGGTCCGTCGCCTGGGGGAGCTGTTGCGTCATCCGCTTGCGGGGCCAGCGCGGCTGCCGATTTGCGGACGTCCGGAAGATGCTTCAGGGACGCGGCCAGCGCCAGCACGTCGCGCGGGCCGGCGCTGTCGAGGGAGATGCGGGAGAGCAGGCGGTCGAGATCGAGAATGCCGCCAAGGGGGCGTCGTAGCTCTTCGCGGCGAATGAGGTCCGTGCGGGCGGCGTCGACCGCCTCGTAGCGGGATTCGATCGCGGTGGGATCGATCATGGGCCTCAGCAATGCCGCTCGCAGCATGCGCTTGCCCATCGGCGTACAGCAGGCGTCCATGGTGCGAAAGAGCGTGACGTCGGGCCCGGCCTCATTGAAGAGCGGGTCGGTCAGTTCAAGATTGCGCGCGGTCACCTGATCGATGTGCAGGCACTCGGCGCGACGATAGAAACGGAGCGAGTCGACGTGGCTGGCTTCGTTGTGCTGGGTAGTGCGCACGTAGTGGACGATGGCTCCGGCCGCGATGGCCGCGGCTGGATGGCCGGCAAGGCCGAAGCCTTCGAGCGACTGGCTGCCAAGCTGGCGCTCGAGCAGCGGGATGGCGAAATCCGGAGAGAAGGCCCAGTCGTCGACGGGCGTGCGGGTCTTGATCTGCGCGAGCAGCGGGTCGAGCGTGGCTGCATCGGTGTTGGGACCGAGGGGCCCGCGGGACGCTGGGAAAATCAGTTCGGTAGGCGCCAGGCGCAGCAGCTCATCGAGCGATTGTGCGGTCGCGCCTGGACCGGAGAATTCGGTCGCGCGGAAATCGCCTGTCGAAAGATCCAGATAGGCGAGCCCGGCGGCTTCGCCCGCGAGATGAAAGGCGGCCAGGTAGTTGCTTTGCTCCGCTGCGAGCGAGGAGTCGAGCGCGGTGCCAGGTGAGAGCACGCGCGTGACTTCGCGGCGGACGATCTTCTTTGTGAGCTTTGGGTCCTCCATCTGGTCGCAGATGGCGACGCGATAGCCCTTGCGCAGCAGGCGTGCGATGTAGTTTTCGGCAGCGTGGTAAGGGACGCCGCACATCGGCACATTGCGCTCTTTGTCGCGAGCCGTAAGGGTGATCTGCAGTTCGCGGGACGCGGTTTTGGCGTCATCGAAGAACAGCTCGTAGAAATCGCCGAGACGAAAGAAGAGCAGGGCGTCGGGGTGCTGGCGTTTGGCGGCCAGGTACTGGCGCATCAGCGGGGTCTGAGTATCGGTCGTCGCCTCGGACACGGATGGCTCAGGATACAGGGGAACCAACGGGTAGAGTCGTGTGCAAAACGGGCGGGGATGGCGCTCCCATATATAATGCCCTTAGTCAGACTAGTCTGACTAAGGGCAAAAGAAAAACGATCATGCCAAATCGAACCAGAAACGCTGTTGCCGGGAAACAGACCATAAATGCAGCATCCCGTGCATGGCAGGTACAGACGGCCAAGGCGCGTTTCAGCGAAGTATTTCGGCTGGCCCGTACCAGGGGTCCCCAGCGCATTACCCGGCAGGGGCGCGAAAGCGTTGTGATGATCGCCGAGGAGGTTTACGAGGAGCTTACGGCAAAGTCTCGCCAGCCCAAAAGTCTGGTCCAGTTCTTCAGGGAGTCTCCGCTGATGGGGATCGACCTTGATCTTGAGCGCTCGCGAGATATGGAGCGGGAGATCGAGTTGTGAACGGTTTCCTGCTTGGCACCAACTGCATTTCCGAAGTGGTGAGTCCCAGGCCCGAACGGCGTGTGCTGGATTGGCTGGATCGTACCGATGAGGCGCTTCTGCATCTGAGTGTGCTGACGCTGGGAGAGATTCGCAAAGGCATTGCGGGACTGGCCCAGGGAAAGCGGCGTACGCAGCTGGAAAGCTGGCTTGAAACTGATCTGCCGGCTCGCTTTTCCGGCAGGATTTTGACGATTGACCGGTCAGTGGCCGATCGATGGGGGTCGATCTCCGCAGATGCGAAGCGAAAAGGGAAAACGGTGGCGAGCATCGATGCGTTCCTGGCCGCAACCGCCCTGCATTTCGAGCTGACTCTCGTTACGAGGAATACTAATGATTTTGCACCAGCGCGCGTCTCTCTACTGAACCTTTGGCAGTGACGAATCACAGTGAAGCGCGGCGCATCGGCATTCATCTCTCCACATCGGGCGGCGTTTTTCGCGCGGCGGAGCGGGCGCACGAGATCGGCGCGAACACCTTCCAGATTTTCTCGTCGAGTCCGCGCATGTGGCGGCCGCAGCGCCTTGATCCGAGCCATTGCGAGCAGATGCGGCATCTGCGCCAGCAGTACGACTGCTTGCCGCTGGTCATCCACACCAGCTATCTCGTGAATCTGTGCAGCCAGACCGATTTGTTCCGCGAAAAATCGATTGTTGCCTTTCGCGGCGAGGTGGAGCGTGCGCTGGCGCTGGGCGCCGAATATCTCGTTTTGCATCCTGGATCATGGAAAGGGCTGACGCGCGAGGAAGGTCTACGGCGGGCTGCAGAATCGATTGCGCGCGCCATGGACGGAATCGCGCTCGACGATTGCGACTTCCGCGTGCTGATCGAGAACACGGCCGGCGCGGAGTTTTCACTGGGAGGCAGCCTGGAGCAGGTGGCGGAGTTGATCGAAAAGCTGCGCGGGCTGGTCCCGGTCGGGGCGTGCCTCGATACCTGCCATTGTCACGTGGCTGGCTACGATCTGGTGACCGATACCGGCTACGAAGAGACGATGGAGCGGGTTCGCGACACCATCGGCCTCGAAACGGTTCGCGTGTGGCACATGAATGACGCGAAAGCTGCACGCGGCTCGCGGCTCGACCGGCATCAGCATATAGGACAGGGGACGATGGGCCTGGAGCCCTTTCGCCGGCTGCTGAACGACCGGCGCTTTGCGCATTGCGCTTTTATCGCGGAAACTCCGGTGGACGAGCCGGAAGACGACCGCCGCAATGTGGAGACGATGTTGGCGTTGGTGGAAAGGGCGCGGGTCAGGCCGCGCGGAGCAGGCAAACCGGCGAAGTGACGTAGCAATTTACAATCAGATTGAGTCCGTTATGGCCACAAGAGAACCAGCAGAAGCCGCCCAGCAAGCGGCCACCGGGGAACCATCATCTTTAGAGGCCCGCTACAATCCCGCCGAGATTGAGGCGCGTTGGCAGGCGCGCTGGGCTGCGCAGCCGGAGCTGTACGCCGCCGAGCCACCCTCGTCGACCAAGCCGAAGTATTACGTGTTGGAAATGCTGCCGTACCCCTCAGGCCAGTTACACATGGGCCACGTGCGCAACTACTCCATTGGCGATGCGCTGGCACGCTACATGTGGATGCAAGGTCACAACGTGCTGCACCCCATGGGTTGGGACGCTTTTGGTTTGCCGGCGGAGAACGCCGCGCTCAAGAACAACACGCCGCCGCGCCAATGGACGCTGGGCAATGTCGCGGCCATGAAGCGGCAGATGAACCGGATCGGGCTGAGCTATGACTGGCGCAACGAGATCACCACCTGCCTGCCGGATTACTACCGCTGGAATCAGTGGTTCTTCCTGCGCATGTATGAGCGCGGATTGGCGTATCGCAAGAAGAGCAAGGTCAACTGGTGCCCGCAGTGCTGCACGGTGCTGGCGAATGAGCAGGTGGTGAACGGCTGCTGCTGGCGGCACGAAGAACAGCTTGTGGAACAGCGCGATCTGGAGCAGTGGTTTTTGCGCATCACCAGCTACGCGCAGGAGCTGCTCGACGATTTGAGCAAGCTGGAGGGCTGGCCGGAAAAAGTCCGCACCATGCAGCGCAACTGGATCGGCCGCAGCGAAGGTGCGGAAATTGCGTTCGAGCTGGAGGACGGGAGCGCGATCCCTGAAGATGAAGAGAGGGCGCGCAGGACCGGGACTGCTCTGCTGCCGGCGCGCGAGGACGTGAAGGGTACGGGGAAGAAGATCGCCGTCTTCACCACGCGAGTGGACACGATCTTCGGGGCAACGAGTTTGCAGTTGGCGCCGGAGCATCCGGTGGTGAAGGAGCTGGCTGCCGCAGATGCGGCGCTGTCGGACGCGGTAGCGGCGCTGCTCGATCAGCAAAGGAAGGCGCGCGAGGCCGGGGACGTGGGCGCCATCGAGAAGCACGGTGTCATTACGGGACACTACGCGATCAATCCGTTCAATGGCGAGCGGCTGCCGGTGTGGGTTGGCAATTACATTTTGCTGGACTACGGCACCGGCGCGATCATGTCGGTGCCGGCGCACGACGAGCGCGATTACGACTTTGCAAAGAAGTACGGGCTTGAGATTCGAGTCGTGATCCTGCCGCGAAACCAGGGTGAAAACCTGGACAGCGGAGAGCGCGAGCCCCTGCTGCCGTATACCGCGGAAGACAGCCTGCTGATCAATTCCGGCGATTTCAATTCGCTCGGGTGCGTAGAAGCGCAGCACAAAATGACGGCTTACGCTGAGAAGCAGGGGTTTGGCAAGGCCACGGTTACATTTCGACTAAAGGACTGGGGGATCAGCCGCCAGCGCTATTGGGGCACGCCGATTCCGATGCTCTACTGCGCTAAATGCGGCATTGTCCCGGTTCCCGACAGCGAATTGCCCGTATTGCTGCCGGAAAACGTCGAGATTACGCAGCAGGGCGGGTCGCCGCTGGCACGGATGCCGGAGTTTGTGAACGCAAAGTGCCCGAAATGCGGGGGCAGTGCGCTCCGTGAGACAGACACGATGGATACCTTTGTCGATTCGTCCTGGTATTTCTACCGTTATACGGACGCGCACAACGACCGCGCTCCATTTGCAACCGAGACGGTAGCTTATTGGTTTCCCATCGATCAGTACATCGGTGGTGTGGAGCACGCGATCCTGCACCTGATCTACTCACGCTTCTGGACGAAGGTGATGCGCGACCTGGGGTTGGTGCGCAACGACGAACCTGTGGAGCGGCTGTTCACCCAGGGCATGGTGATCCGCAACGGTGCAAAGATGTCGAAGTCGAAGGGGAACGTCGTCTCGCCCGACGAGATGATCGCCCGTTTCGGCGCCGACGCCACGCGCATGTACTCGCTGTTCGCCGCGCCTCCGGATCGCGACCTCGACTGGCAGGAGAACGGCGTCGCGGGGATTAGTAGATTCCTGAGCCGCGTCTATCGGATGGTGATGAAGTATGCGGAGAAAATGCGGGATGCGGGACTCGCGACTCCTGACGAGGCCGGGCCTTCAGAGAAGAGCGAAGCTGAGGAGAAACTCCTTCGCAAGATGCATCAGACGATTGCAAAGATTGCAGATGACTTCAATGGCCGCTGGCATTTCAACACGTCCATCGCGTCGATCATGATCTTCGTCAATCTGCTCCATTTTCTGGATTTGCCAATGGAGAACGGTTTCGCAGGGGCGCCCCTGCAAACCGGATTTGTGTCGCCGAAGGTTACAAGAGAGGTCTTTCGGAATCTGGTATTAATGCTTGCGCCGTTCGCGCCGTACCTGGCGTTTGAGTTGTGGGAGCAGATCGGCGAAAAGGACAATTTGCTGCGCGCGCCGTGGCCGAAATTCGACGAAGCTCTGGCCCGCGAAGAACAGATCGAGATTCCTGTGCAGATCAACGGGAAGTTGCGGGCGGTGGTGCGAGTCGACGCGAACGCGGAAGAAGACGCGGTGCGTGATGCGGCTCTCGCTGACGAGAAAATCGCGGCGCTCCTCGCCGGCAAGGAAGTCGTTCGTCTGATCGTGGTGCCCCGCAAGCTGATCAACATTGTGGTGAAGTAGGCGGGGATGGCGGTCGCCGGATCTGGAAGTCCCAGCGCCGTGCGGGCGGCACCGCGTGGCACGCAGTCTTTCGTGCACATCCTGGAACTGTGCTGGCGGCGGCCTTCGCTGCTTGGCGTGGAGCTGCTATGGCGCTGGAGCTTCGGCGTTCCGTTGCTGGGGGTGCTGTGGTTTGAGGGGCTGCGCATCTGGTCTGCGACTTCCGCGCGCCTCGAGGCCACCGGCATATTCGAATTTTCGCTGCAATACCCGATGCAGGGCGCGCTGCAAGTGTCGGACGCCATCGATGTGCTCAAGCCGCCGGTGTTGCATGCCGCCGCGTGGCTGCTGCCAGTATCGGTACTGGCATGGGCTGTGGCGGCGGGGCTGGGTCGCAACGCGGTGCTGCGGCGTTACAGGCCGGGGACCGCGCGGCGGCCCTCAGCCATGATCGCGCTGCAACTGCTGCGGGTTGTTGCTGTGTGCGGAAGCTTCGCGATTTGGTTCGTGGCGATTCGCCGGGCGGCGAATTTCACGCTGGCAGATGGACCGATGAACGGCGACGCGCAGGGCGAGCCGAATCTTGTCCTCTACTGCGCCCTGGTCATCGTTTTTTCGCTGGGCATCTTCACCGTGTGGGCGCTTCTCAGCTGGGTGTTTTCCATCGCGCCTCTGCTTGCCGTCCTCGAAGGACGCAGCATTGGGGGCAGCCTTCTGCGCAGTTTGCGGCTCGGTCCGCTCAGGGGGAAGCTGGTCGAGATCAATCTGGTGATGGGCATTGTGAAGATTGCCCTGATTGTGCTGGCGATGGTGTTCTCCGCGACGCCGCTGCCGTTTGAGGAGGTCGTGCATGGGGCATCGCTTTATGCATGGTGGGCGGTGGTGACGGTGCTGTATCTGGTGGCGTCGGATTTCTTCCAGGTGGCTCGGGTGGTGGCGTTTGTCGAACTTGGGGGGTTGGTGACAGGGTAATTGCCTTCCAGACCGGAACTTCGCTGGATTTCTTTACAGCGAAAATAAACCCTGCCAAACTAACCTGTGCACCCCCCCTCCATTGTCATCCTCGATTTTGGCTCGCAATACGTACAGCTCATCGCGCGCCGTATCCGCGAGCAAAATGTTCACTCGGTTGTTTTGCGCTGCACCGCGAAGATCGACGAAATCCGAGCGATGAACCCGATCGGCATCGTGCTCTCCGGAGGGCCATGCTCGGTGTACGACGCCGACGCGCCGCCCGCCGATCCGGCCGTGCTCGATATGGGTCTGCCGGTGCTCGGCATCTGCTATGGGCTGCAGTTCATCGCGCACCACTTGGGCGGGCGCGTGCGCTCCGCAGCGAAGCGCGAGTACGGTCACGCTGCAGTCGATTTGATCGACACGAACAATCCGCTGTTCGCCGAATTACCAGCGTCGCTGCACGTATGGATGTCGCATGGGGACGAGGCGCTGGATTTGCCGCCGGGATTTCATCTGACCGCCAAAACGGCGAATGCGGTTGCGGGGATCGCAAATCCCGAGAGGCGAATCTGGGCGGTGCAGTTTCACCCAGAGGTGCACCACACGGAGCAGGGGACGGCGCTGCTGCGCAACTTTCTTTTCAATATTTGCCACGCCCAGCCGGACTGGACGCCGGAGCATTTCATTCAGAGCACCGTCAGTTCCATCCGCGAAAAAGTTGGAGAGGGCCGCGCTATCTGCGCGCTTTCCGGAGGCGTCGATTCTTCGGTCGCCGCAGTGCTGGTCGATCGCGCCATCGGCGATCGGCTCACGTGCGTATTTGTGAACAATGGAGTGCTGCGCAAGAACGAATTCGAGAAGGTGCAGCAGAACCTGCGCGAGAAGCTGGGGCTCAAGGTGGTCGCGGTCGACGCGAGCAAGCGATTTCTGGGAAAGCTCCGCGGTGTGACCGATCCCGAAGGCAAGCGCAAGATCATTGGCAACGAATTCATCGCGGTGTTTGACGACGAGGCTGTGCGCATCGCGGAGGAAACCGGCGGTGTGGAGTGGCTGGTGCAGGGCACGCTGTATCCCGACGTGATCGAATCATCGTCGGTGAAAGGCCCGTCGCAGACTATCAAGAGCCACCACAATGTGGGCGGCCTGCCGGAAGAGATGACGCTGAAGCTGATCGAGCCTTTGCGCGATTTGTTCAAAGATGAGGTTCGGCGCATCGGGCGGGACCTCGGGATGCCGGAAGAGATTTTGCAGCGGCAGCCGTTTCCGGGGCCGGGACTGGCTGTACGCATCCTGGGTGAAGTAACTCCGGAGCGCGTGGCGCTGATCCAGGAAGCGGACGACATCGTCGTCACGGAAATCAAAAACGCCGGTCTGTATCAGCACATTTGGCAGTCGTTCGCGGTGCTGTTGCCGGTGAAGAGTGTGGGCGTGATGGGCGATCAACGGACGTACGCGTATACCTGCGCGATTCGCGCGGTGCATTCCGAAGACGGGATGACGGCGGACTGGGTTCCGCTGCCGTATGAGGTGCTGAAGACCATATCCAGCCGGATCGTGAACGAGGTGCGCGGGATTAATCGCGTGGTGTATGACATCACCTCGAAGCCACCGGGCACGATTGAATGGGAGTGAAGCAGGGTACAGCGCTCAGGGTTCACTGTTCAGGTATTTCCTCCACCCGTCGCCTTCCGCTACCTGCTTGAGCAGCAAATTTCGCTCGCGCAGGAATTGCCGGAGATATGGTCGCAACAGGAGTTCAGCGAATTGACCGGCAATTGGCACGGGCGCCGAAAACCGGAGAACATCCTTCATTTCCGTCACGTTACACTTATCCGAAAAGAAGTGGTCGTGCTGGAAAGAGCGGAAAGCGCCGCGGATCATCGTGTCTTGAAAATATGCAGGAGGATCGAACGCGGTGATGCGGGAAGTCATTCGCTGCCAAACGCCAAAATGGCGGGCACGCCAGACAACGGTTTCTGTTGGCCCGATCAGGCCTGACGTGACACCAGCAATTGCCTGCTCGCGCGTGCGAGCTGTGCTTGCCTCGTGAAGATCGATGCTGCGGGAAAGGTCAAAGCAGCGCTCGATCGGCGCGTTGATGAGGGTAATCTCGGTAAGCGTGACCATTTGAGTCCCGCGGCGGTTCTCTCTGATATTCTGCATCCTCCGCTACATATCCAGGTCGTCCGAGGCTGTGCCCGCATGAAGATTCGTCGCCGCCCGACCGTTTTGCTGCTCGCTTCCCTTCCCTGTCTGATTTCGTTGCCGGTGCGGGCGCAAACGGCGCTGAGCACGAGCTATGCGCGCGATCCGCAGCAGGCGATCGATCAGGACTATACCGATCACATTAAGAAGTACACGACGGAGCCGTATTTCAATTCGGCGCTAACCGACTATTTGCCGGCGTCGAAGATGGTGCCCACTCCGGCAAAGGTGCTGGGCGACGTTTCCGGCGCGCCGAATATGCTGCCGTATGCCGAGGATGTTTACAAATATTTCCGGCTGCTGGCTGCCAGCACACCGCGCGTGAAGGTATACACCATCGGGCACACCGAAGAAGGCCGCGAGATGATCGCCGTGGCCATCGCCGATGAGCAGCTGCTGGCGAGGCAGAAGGAGAACGATGCGCGGCTGGCGAAGCTGGCCGATCCGCGAACGATCAACCTTGACGACAAGGTTGCGGCCAATCTGGTGAAGCAGTCGTTTCCGGTCTACTACATCACGGGCACGATTCATTCGCCTGAGACCGGCGCGCCCACTGCGTTGATGGAGCTGGCGTATCGCCTGGCCGTCGATGACTCGCCTTACATCAAGTACATTCGCTCGCACATGATCGTGCTGATCACGCCGGTGGTCGAGGTGGACGGGCGCGATCGCATGGTAGACATCTACAAGTGGCACCTGGCGCACCCCGGCGAGAACTGGCCCCGGCTTGTCTACTGGGGCCACTACGTTGCGCACGACAACAACCGCGACGCGATGGCCATGACGCTCGACCTGACGCGCAACGTGCTTGACACGTATTTGGGTTGGCATGCGCAGGTGCTGCATGATCTCCATGAGTCTGTACCGTTCCTCTACGACAACACCGTTGGCGATGGCCCGTACAATGCGTGGATCGATCCGATTCTCGCCGGCGAATGGGCGGAGATTGGCTGGAACAACGTGCAGCAGATGACGGAGTTCGGCATGCCCGGCGTTTTCACGCATGGCGACTTCGATACGTGGAGCCCGGGTTATCTCATGTTCCTGGCAGCCATGCACAACGGCATCAGCCGGCTGTATGAGACGTTCGGAAACGGCGGTGCCGACACGGAAAAGCGCATTCTGGGGCCCGACGAATATCAGCGCACTTGGTTCAGGCAGAATCCACCGCTGCCGGTGGTCGAATGGTCGCAGCGCGACAACAATAATTATGAAGAAACCGCGCTGCTGACGACGATTTCGTACTTTGCGCAAAACAACCCGCAATGGCTGGAGAATTTCTACCTCAAGGCGAAGCGTTCGATTGGCAAGCCGGACAGTTCAGGCCCGGCAGCGTACGTGATTGCTCCCGATAATCAGTCGGCCAGCCGCCGTGCGGAGCTGCTGCGCGTGATGGCGCTGCAGCATGTGGAGGTGAGCCGGCTTTCTGAAGCAGTCACGGTTACAAATAAGTCAGTAAAAAAGCAGGATGACGCCGCTAGCGCTCCGAAGCCGCAGACCTTCCCAGCGGGCAGTTACGTAATCCGCATGGATCAGCCCTATTCGCGCATTGCCGATGCGCTTCTGGACCGGCAGTACTGGGCGCCGGAGGATCCGCAAAAGCATCCCTACGACGATACGGGGTGGTCGTTTCCCGATTTGTTCGCCGTGCCGACAGTGCGCGTCACCGATGCATCGATCCTGAAGGCAAAGATGGAACCGGCGGCCGACGTGGGTGTTCCGGCTGGCTCTGTAAGTGGTTCTGGCGATGTAGTGGCAATCAATAATTCCGGAGAGATCACGTTTCCTGGCCTTCGCTACGCGCTGAAAGACGCGAAGATCTCCATCGCGGAGCAGGCGTTTGACGCTGGAGGCAAGCACTTTGCAGCTGGGTCGATCATCATTCAGAATGCTTCCGCCGATGCATTGAAGTCCGCTTTGAAAGATGCGGATGTCGAAGCGGTGAGCCTCGGCGCAGCGCCTTCAGTTGCGATGCACGATGCTCCGGTGCCACGCATCGCGATGATGCACACATGGGGCGGCACGCAGACCGAGGGCTGGTGGCGCGAAGCGCTGGACAAGCTGCATATGCCCTACGACTACATCAGCACGCAGACGGTTTCGCACGAAGGCGATCTGCGAGCGAAGTACGACGTGATCATCTTCGCGCCCATCGGCCGGTCGTCGACGCAGCAGATTGTGAACGGTATGCCCATGTGGGGCAATCCACTGCCGTGGCAGAAGACCGACCTGACGCCAAACCTGACGATCGACTCGACGGAGGATATGCGGCCGGGCCTGGGACTGGACGGGGTCGCGCACCTGAGGGACTTCGTCGATAAAGGTGGATTGCTGATCACCGCGGAAGACACGGCGCAGTTTGCCATCGACGAGGGGCTGGCGCCGGGTGTGTTCGTAAATCGCGCCACGGGCTTGCATGTGGTGGGCAGCGTGCTTGGCGCGCAGTTCGTCGATCATAAGAACCCCGCGTCGTGGGGCTATGGCGACAACCTCGCGGTGTACAGCGCCGAAGGCATGGCGTTCACCATCGGCAACATGACCGTGCCGCGCCACGTTGAGACGGAGAAGGACTACCATCGGGCGACGGGGCGCGGCGGGCCGCAGGAGGAGGACATTCCCCAGGGGCGTGAGGCTGTGGAGCCGGAGCCGCTGCCATCGCCGAAGGCATGGGAAGCGACGCCGCTGAACGAAGAGGAGGCGCGCGACAATCCGTACGTGATTCCGGAGCAGTACCGGCCGGATGTGATCCTGCGGTTTGTGTCGGCGAAGGGGCTGCTTTTGTCGGGGCTGCTGGAGGGTGGCGGACAGATCGAAGAGAAGCCGATCGTGGTCGACGCGCATTTCGGCAGCGGCAACGTGCTACTCTTCGCCAACAATCCCATTTATCGCGGTGAGACTGTCGGGACCTATCCGCTGGTGCTGAATGCGATTCTGAATTTCGATCACCTGGCGAAACCGGCGCCGGCAAAGTAACGCGGCGGGTGGAGTGATGGACAAGCTTGGCCTCATCGCCGGCAACGGGCGCTTTCCGTTCCTGCTGCTTGACGCCGCGCGCGCTAATGGGAATGAGGTGGTTGTCGCGGCGATCAAAGAGGAAACCGATCCTGAAATGGACGATCGGGCCGCGGCTGATCCTGGCGTGCGAGTCCATTGGCTATCGCTGGGCGAGCTTTCGCGGCTGATCGAAACGTTCCAGCGCGAGGGCGTTCATCAGGCCGTGATGGCGGGTCAGGTAAAGCACAAGCAGATTTTTTCGAGCATCCGGCCGGACTGGCGGCTGGCGAAGTTGCTGCTGTCGTTGCGGACGCGGAACACCGATATGCTGCTGGGCGCTGTGGCGAAGGTGCTGGGCGATGAGGGGATTGAACTGATTGCGTCGACGGCGTATCTGGAACCTCTGCTGGCGCTGCCGGGCGTTCTGACCGCGCGGGCGCCGAACGAACAGGAGCAGCAGGACATTTCGTATGGCAGAGAAATGGCTCGCGGGCTGGCCGCCTTCGACCTCGGCCAGACGGTCGTTGTCGCCGCGCAAGCCTGCATCGCGATCGAGGCCATGGAAGGCACAGACGCCACCATCGAGCGGGCCGGCGCGTTGATGCGCAGCCTGGGCGAGCCCGCGTCGACGCTCGAGCGCAGCCTGACGGTGGTCAAAGTCGCGAAACCGAAACAGGACCTGCGCTTCGATGTTCCGGTGATCGGCATTCAGACAATCAGGACGATGATGGCGGCAGGCGCGACGTGCCTCGCGCTCGAAGCGCGGCGAACGCTGATCTTCGACCGGGATGCTGTTCGCGCCGAAGCGGACGCTGCCGGAATTGCCGTAATCGCCCTGGAGAACGGATAATGGTCGTTGCGGCCAAATGAACCGCACAAACGCGGCCGAGCCCATACCCAGGCCCCATACCCCAGGGTCCGCACAGAAGGAGAAATGCTATGTCGAAGACTTACGCGATTGCCGCTGCCGTCGCCGTTATTCTGGTCGTTGCAGGTTTTGCCGTCGTCCGCAGCTTCGCTGCCGATAACGCCCCTATGCCGCAGGAGGGACAGGCCGCACCGACCTTCACCCTGCCGAACCAGGAAGGCACCCCCGTCGACTTCGGCAGCTACCGCGGCAAGTGGGTGGTGCTCTACTTCTATCCGAAGGACATGACCACCGGCTGCACCATCGAAGCGCATAACTTCCAGCGCGATCTGGATAAATACAAGGCGCTGAATGCGGTGATTCTTGGAGTGAGCGTCGATACGGTGGACAGCCACAAGCAGTTCTGCACGAAGGATTCGCTCACCTTCACCCTCCTTGCCGATCCAGATAAGAAGGTCGTGGAGCAGTACGGCTCATTGGGCAACTTCGGCCCGATGGTGATCGCGAAGCGCAACACTTTCCTGATCGATCCGCAGGGCAAGATTGTGAAAGTGTGGACAAGCGTGAATCCCAACACGCACAGTGACGACGTTTTGGCGGCTCTTGGGCAACTCCAGAAGGCCGGCTAATCGACGTTTTGCCACTGGGCCGGCAACGCTCCGGCCCTCCCCAAAGCCGCTTTTCTACGGCCCGTCCTTGATGGGTGTGATGGGGTGCTTGTTCTCGGGAGCATTCGGCGACACGCCGAAATCCCATACATCGAGATTGATCACGCCCGGCGCGAGGATTTCCATCAGCGCGTACTCGCCGATCTGCAGCGGCTCTTTTGGCGTGAGCTTCATCCAGTGTTTGCCGGTCAGAATCTCGGCGTTGGTCGGCACAATGTCCGCCGACTGCGTGGCGTTGCCGGCGCGGCTGATGCGCACCGCGCCGATGACGCGCTCGCCTGGATGCACATCGACGCGGACGATGGCGTAACGACTGTCGGGAGAGCTGTACTCGTTCTTGTCCCTGATCGAATTGGCGCCGTGCGTATTCACCATCATCGCGTCTTCGGGCGCGACCTCTTCAGAGTTGCCGGTGTCGAGGCTCACGTAGAGCGCAGGGTCGTCGACGTGGACCCGCACCTTCGCGGCCTGGCCGTCGATGCGGACCGGTTCCTTCGCGCCGCTGAAGGAAGCGATGGCCGCGCGCAGCACGTTGTGGTTCGCGTCGCGGTTCACGTTACCGGTGCTCTGGTCCAGATGAATGAGCTCGGGAACGCTCTGATAATTGTCGAGGATGAAGATGCCGTCCCGGTCGGGCAGATGCAGGCCTGGCGCAACCAGGGGAATGCGCGCCCGCTGATCGGCTCGTTCGGCGGCCACTGCGGCATCGATAGTCGCAGCCTCCTTCTGTTCAGACTCGGGCGTGGCGCCGGGGGTCACCGCCGCGGGCGGAGGATTGGGAGTGGACGCGGCTGGCGCCCCTGGCTGGTGATCCTTATTCCATTGGTCGGTAGCGGGCCAGTCGATCAGAGCGTAGGGCATCTCCTCCCACTCCGCGCGCTCGGCGCTGTAGTAGCGGACGCGATCGCCCTTCACTTCCCATTTCGTGACGATCTGGTACGAGCCGTCTTTCAGGATGAGCCGCTTGCGGTCGATCCGCTGCGCGGACGCGTCCGGTGCCGATCCCGCGATCAGGATGAGCGGAGGTCCGGGTGCCCAGGCAAGCAGCAACAACGCCATCGAAATAAGACGTGAGCTTCGCATCGCTTCCCATTAGATACGCGGTCGAGCGTATCCGTCACCCGGCATCGGAGCCTGCGCGAATTTGCCCCGATGGAATATCCTCAGACATATGGTTTTTCGATCGGTCCTCGCTGCTTGCAGTCTCGCGGGTGCTTTTTGTCTCACTTCCCCGGCGCAGTCGAATTCGTCGCCTTCCGAGGGGGCAACAAGCCCCGCCCAATCCGGCCAGTCCGGTCAATCCGCACCGGCGCAGACCCAACCCGCCGGTCCGTCGCTCCAGCTCCACGATTTGCCCGCTGATCCGCACACTCCGACGCCAGCGGAACTGGAACAACAGCGGCAGCAACAAGCGCTGGCTGCCGCGACCCGGCTGGCGACTTTGCAGGCACGCTGGGGGCCGGCCATGGACACGCCTGGCCTCTCGATCGCTCTGACTGAGGTTCAGCGCACCAGGACCGCAGCAGGAACGACGCAGATTACCTACCAAATCACCGGCACCGGATTCTCACCGGATGAAAGGCTCATGCTGGTGCGTTGGCCGCTAAACACCGAGGCGGAGCCCGTGATGGGCGGCATCAATTTTGAGGCAAAAGGGGTCGCCGTGTGTGCGACGGAGGCGCAGCCTGTTCCGCCCGCGTCTGCTACGCCGAACGCATCGGCAGAGGCTGCCGCTCCTGCAGGTGGATTGAGCGCAGCGCCTGTCCCGAATGGAGGCGGAACGCCGTTGGCGCCCGCGCGTCCTCCGAGCTGCGCGAACACAATGCAGCCGCACCAGCCCGTCGAGATTCAAACCACCGCGGCGGCTGGCGAAGCCATTCGCGTAGCCGTGCTAAGCGAGGATCGCAGGCACGGCGCAGCGGCCAGTGTGATTCCGTTCCCGATTGCGAATGTGGATAAGGGATGTAAGTTGCAGGTGATCCTGGGCATGAAGGAAGCGGCTCTGGTGCTGATCGAGGGCACTGGCCTTCCGGCCAACACGGCCGTGAAGATTGACGCCATCACAGCCGGCAACACGCGCACTCTGCATCCCAAAACCAACGCCGACGGACGGCTGGTTTCTTCCATCCTGCCGGGCGTTAGCGGTCAGGATTCCGGCGAAACTACCGTCCGCTTTGGCGGGGTCAACCACATCCCCAGCCTCGCGGCCTCCAGCGCGCCCACGCCGCCCGACCCGGACTGCGCCCCGGCGGTTAGTTTTCAGTGGGGTAAAGGGACCTATAAACCGGAATAGGGTTGGGGCTGGAGGAGCATTGCGATTTAGCATCAACAATGTTCTTCCTTTCCCCTGGACTTCCTGCGATACTTGATCGTGCCCGCCTGGTTCGTCCAGCACACAAATCCAAAAAAGGTGACGCGAAAATGTCTGCAAAGTACATTTTTGTGACCGGCGGAGTTGTGTCCAGCCTCGGCAAGGGTCTTGCCGCCGCCTCGATCGGCTGTCTCCTCGAAAGTCGTGGCCTCAAAGTCAATCTGATGAAGTTCGATCCGTACCTGAACGTCGACCCGGGTACGATGTCGCCCTTCCAGCACGGCGAGGTCTTCGTCACCGATGACGGCGCGGAGACCGACCTCGACCTCGGCCACTACGAGCGCTTCACCCATGCCAAACTGACCCGCGATAACAACCTGACCACGGGCCGCATCTACGAGCAGATCATCACGAAGGAGCGTCGCGGCGACTACCTGGGCAAGACGGTCCAGGTCATCCCCCACGTGACGAATGAGATCAGGAACGCCATGCGTAAAGTGGCGGCTGAGGGCGATGTCACGATCGTCGAGATTGGCGGGACCGTCGGCGATATTGAATCGCTGCCCTTCCTTGAAGCGATTCGCCAGGTGCGCCAGGAACTGGGCCGCGAGAACACCGTCTTCGTCCACGTCACGCTGGTGCCATGGATCGGAGCGGCGCAGGAGCTGAAAACCAAGCCCACGCAGCATTCCGTCAAAGAGCTGCTATCGATCGGTATTCAGCCCGACATTCTGCTTTGCCGCACCGACCGCTTGCTATCGCGTGAGGTCAAGAGCAAGATCGCGCTCTTCTGCAACCTCGAAGATCAGGCCGTGATCACGGCCAAAGATGTCGAATCGATTTACGAAGTGCCGCTCACTTTCGCACAGGAGGGCGTGGATCGCCTTGCGCTGAGGTACCTTCACATCGAAACGCCGGAGCCGGACCTGAGCAAGTGGTCCGATCTGGTGCGCCGCTGTTATAACCCGCGAGACGAAGTCTCCATTGCGATCGTCGGGAAGTATGTAGAGTACGAAGACAGTTACAAATCCCTGAAGGAAGCCCTGGTCCACGGCGCGCTGGCCGACAATCTCAAGCTCACGGTCACCTGGATCGAGGCCGAGGGCCTCGAAGAACCCGGCTACGAGGAGCAACTGCGCGGGTTCGACGGAATCCTCGTGCCGGGGGGCTTCGGTAAGCGCGGAATCGAGGGGATGCTGAATGCCATCCGGTACGCGCGCGAGCGCCAGGTGCCGTATTTCGGGATTTGCCTTGGGATGCAGACGGCGTGCATCGAGTACGCGCGCAATGTGTGCGGGCTGGCTGGAGCCAACTCAAGCGAGTTCGATCCCGCGACCCCGCACCGAATCATCTACAAGCTGCGGGAGCTCACTGGTGTCGAAGAGATGGGTGGGACGATGCGCCTGGGCGCGTGGACCTGCCTGTTGGAGCCTGGTTCGCTGGCGGCAAAATCGTACGGGAAAACAGAAATCAGCGAACGTCACCGTCACCGTTACGAATTCAACCGCGAATATGAAGCGCTGCTCACCGGCGCTGGACTGAACATCACCGGAACCACTCCCGACGGGACTTACGTCGAGATCGTCGAGATTCCTGGGCACCCATTTTTCCTGGGCTGCCAGTTCCATCCTGAATTTAAGTCGAAGCCGCTCGAACCGCATCCCTTGTTCGCCAACTTCATCAAGGCCAGTTACGAGAATCGCCGGAAGACGACGCACGCCGAACCGGCGAAAGTGGAAGTCGGGCAGAGCTGATTCTCAGCCGCGCGGGTTCTCCTGGCGGGCCTCGTCGAGGTCGAGCATTGTGCGCGTGTGTCGTTGGCTGCATATACTGAACGCGATGAAGCGTAGATTGCGCTTTTCTATGTTGTTGACTGTTGCTTCTCTGTCGCTGCATGCGCAATTACCTGCCGGCATGCCGCAACCGGTTTTTCTGTGGCCGCATGGCGTGCCGAATGCGCTGGGCCAGGGTGAGGCGGATTTGCCGCGCCTTTATCCGTTCCTGCCGAAGACGCGATCGACGAGCACCGCTGTGCTGGTGATTCCGGGCGGCGGCTACGAGCATGTGGCCATCGGGCATGAAGGTGTGCAGATTGCGGGATGGCTGAATGCGCAGGGCATTCCCGCGTTTGTACTGGATTACCGGGTCGCGCCTTATCACTACCCTGTGCCGATCGAGGATGGGCAGCGGGCGATGCGGCTGATTCGCGCGCATGCGGCGGAGTACGGGATCGATCCGCATCGGATCGGCGTGTGGGGATTCTCGGCGGGCGGGCATCTGGCGTCGACGCTGGGGACGCACTGCGATGCGGATGCGGTGCCGGTGAAGACTCCTGACGAGGCGGACGCGCAAAGCTGCCGGCCTGATTTTATGGTGTTGTCGTATCCGGTGATCGGCATGGAATTGCCGGAGACTCACGCGGGTTCGCGCAGGAACTTGCTGGGACCGGAGGTGGATCCCGCGCTGGAGCGTCGCTACTCGAATCAGTTTGCGGTGACGGCCGAGACGCCGGGGACATTCTTGTTTGCGACGACGAATGACCCAACAGTGCCGGTGGCGAACAGCCTGGACTTTTATCGGGCGTTGCAGCAGGCGCATGTGCCCGCGGAGTTGCACATCTACGATTTCGCGAATCACGGATGCGGGCTGTGCGGATCGATCGGGCCGCTGTCGACGTGGCCAACATTGCTGCGAAACTGGCTGGTGCAGCGGGGATGGGTTCCAGCGACCGCGCCCCCACCGCCGCCGCCGATGCCCAATCTTCCCGCGTGGATTCCGGGGCTGACTGGGCCGGGCAAGCCCGCCGACTAATCGTAACTATGACAATTACGTATACGGTTCCGGAAGAGGCAGCTAAACAGCGCCTGGATGCGTGGCTTACCGCTCAAATAAATGGCGTCAGCCGCGAGCGCGTGCAGCTGCTGCTGGAACAGGGGAAGGTCCGCATCGGGGGCACGACGCCGCGGGCGTCGTATCGATTGAAGGGCGGCGAGGCGGTCGAAGTGCTCGGCGATCCAACGCCTCCGCCATTGAAGGCCTTTGCTGAAGATATTCCGCTCAACGTCGTTTATGAGGACGAGGAGCTGTCGGTCATCGACAAACCCGCAGGGATGACGGTGCATGCGGGAGCCGGTGCGGTGGATGGCGAAGGCGGTACGTTGGTGAACGCGCTGCTGCATCGCTATCGGGCGCTCTCGTCGGTAGGCGGCGATCAGCGGCCGGGGATTGTGCATCGGCTGGATAAACAGACGAGCGGGCTGATCATTGTGGCGCGCAACGACGCTGCACATGCACGGCTGGCAGAGATGTTTGCGCAACGCAAGATGCGGAAGACCTACATCGCGCTGGTGCACGGACATCTGAAGCAGGACCATGGCACGATTGATGAGCCCATCGCGCGCGATCTGCTGCGGCGCACGCGCATGACGACGAAGCGGCACACCGGCGCGCGGACGGCGGTCTCGCATTACACGGTGATGCGGCGCATCAGCTCGCGGTTCGGGCAGTACACACTGGTTTCGGTGCGCATTGAGACGGGACGCACGCACCAGATTCGCGTTCACCTGGCTTCGATTGGACATCCGGTGGTAGGTGACACGTTGTATGGTGCGCCGGCGCGGCTGACGGTGATGCCTTCGCGGCAAAGGATGGATTCTGAACCGGAATGCCTGACTCTGAAGCGGAATTTTCTGCACGCGGCGGAGCTGGAGTTTGCGCATCCGAAGACGGGCGAGACGGTGCATCTGACGTCGCCGTTGCCGAGCGAGCTGGAGGCAGTGCTGCGAGAGATCGAATCCGGGAACATCGAGAGCCAGAGAGAATCAGAGTCTCGGTAGCGGATAAAACAGAAGCTGGCGGAAGAGTCGCCGCTCCATCCTTCGACCGAGGGGCGAAGCCGAAAACGAGTTGCGCAGCCACTCGAGCGCGGGTTGATTCAGCTGCAGGATGCGGCCGGTTCGCCTGGAACTGTTCACAATCGCGGCTGTGCGCGGGATGCGGAGACCCTCGTACGCGCGCAACGCCGCGTCCACGGGCTGCTCGGCGCGCAGGCAGTGCGCCAGAACGATGGCATCTTCCAGCGCCTGACACGCGCCCTGGCCGAGATTCGGAGTGGCGGCGTGCGCCGCGTCTCCGAGCAGCGTCGCGCGTCCGAGGCCCAATTTGCGAAGCGGAGGGCGATCCAGAATATCGTTTTGGATGATGGAGTCCGAGGGCGTGCTTTCGACGACTCCGGGAATCGGAGGAGCCCAGTTGCGGCAGAGCGCCAGAACCTCAGCCTTGCCGCCGGCCGTGCCCTCGGGCGCGTTTTTCGTCACGAACCAGTAGATCTGTCCTTCGCCGCAGTGCCAGATTCACATTGCATGCCGTGGCCCACCGCCAGAATTGCGGACCCATCCGGCAGAGATCCATCATCGCGGCAAATTCCCCGCCAGCAGGTGTAGCCTGCGTAGACTGGCGCCGCTTTTCCGTGAAGAGCCTGGCGAATCGCCGATGCGATGCCATCCGCTCCAACCAGAACATCGGCTTCGACGCGTTCGCCGTCTTCCAGAATCGCGGTCGACTGCTCGAAACCAATGCAGCGTGCCCCGGTTCGCACAGACCAGGGCGGCAGTTTCTGCAACAAGATCTGTTGCAGTGCAGCACGGTGAACGCAAATGCACGGTGCGCCGGCTTCCCGGCTAAAACTCGCGACGTCGGTGACCGCGACCTTACGTCCGGCAGCAGTGACCGTGACCATCTGCTCGACGACTGTCGCCGACGCGAGCACCTGGTCTTCCACGCCGAGTTCGCGGAGCGCATGCACGGCATTCGACCACAGAGAAAGTCCCGCGCCCACCTCGCGAATCTGTGGGACTCGCTCGAGGACGAGGACATCGACGCCGATCTTTCGAAGCGCGACTGCGGCTGCAAGGCCGCCGATTCCGCCTCCGATGACGACTGCCCGCATTGCGCAAGTCTAAGCGATGCTGCTGCCGACGGCACTGGCGTGCACGTTGCCAGGCGCGCAAACCGTGCCATCATCGGCGAGAATTGAGTTGGAGGGTTTTTGTCGATGCATGTTTTGTATACAGCGGATGTAACAGCCGAGGGCGCGCGCCACGGCCGTGTGCGCAGCTCCGACGGACTGCTTGATCTGGACCTGGCGTTGCCGCCGGGGATGGGTGGCAAGGGCGACAAGACGAATCCCGAGCAGCTGTTTGGGGCGGGGTATGCGGCGTGCTTCGGCGGCGCTGTCGAATACCAGGCACTTCAGGTGAAGAAAAGGACGGGCGTGGTCAGCGTGCGGGCGCGCGTGGGCGTGGGGCCTTTCGATGAGGGAAAAGGCGAGGGGTTCACGCTGCGTGTGGAACTCGATGTGACGATTCCAGAGCAGGATCAGGCGAGCGCCGAGGAGTTGGTGGCGGCGGCGCATCGGGCCTGTCCTTATTCGAATGCTACGCGGGGGAATATTGAGGTGGTGGTGAGGGCGCGGGGCGAGAAGTAGCGGCTACAGCTTCTGAGAGCGCTGGACGTCGCGTACTCCTGGCAGGCGGCGGAGGCTCTGTACGAGACGGGTGAGGTGGCGGACGTCCTCCGCGTCGATGACGAATTCGATGGTCGCGTCGCCGGCATCGCCGGGATGGGTTTCCATGGTGCGGATGTTGGTGTTCTCGTCGCTGATGATGGCGGTGATTTCCTTGAGCATGCCGGCGCGGTCGTCGCAGTGCACCGTGAAGCGGACGGGGTAGGTCTGGCGCGTGCCGACCTTATCTTCGGCGGATCGGGCCCATTCGACGGAGATGCGGCGGTCGGCCTCGTAGAGCAGGTTCTGGACATTGGGGCAGCTGCGCGCATGGACAGCGACTCCCTTGCCGCGCGTAACGTAGCCGATAATCTCTTCGCCGCGGATGGGGTTGCAACATCGCGCGCGATAGACGAGCAGCTCGTTCTGACCCTCTACGATGAGCGACTCGGTACCGCTGGTGGCGGCGACCCGACGGACGGCATCGGCGCCGGGTGTGGCGGGCGCGGCTTCGGTCTCCGCTGGCTGATGGATGAGCCCGGGCGCAAGGCGGTTGAGGACCTGGCGCGCGGAGTACTTGCCGAATCCAATGGCGGACCACAGATCGTTGGGCGTGGCCACGCTGTAATCGGCGGCGACGCGGGCGTAGTCTGACTCTTCAAACTGGGAGAGGCTGACTTTGTACTTCCGCGCTTCGCGCTCCAGCAGCTTGCGGCCGATTTCGATGGCACGCTCGCGTTGATGCTCGTTGAGCCAATGGCGAATTTTGTTGCGGGCGCGTGGACTCTTGACGAAGGTGAGCCAGTCGCGGCTGGGCGTGTGGCCGTTCTGCGTGATGACTTCGACGATGTCGCCATTGCGCAACTTAGTCCGCAGCGGCACCATGCGGCCGTTGACGCGTGCGCCGACGCAGGTGTTTCCGACCTCGGTGTGGATGGTGTAGGCGAAGTCGATGGGGGTGCCGTCGCGGGGGACAACGACGACTTTTCCCTTGGGCGTAAACGTGTAGACCTCTTCCGGGTACAGGTCGATCTTGAGCGTCGACAGGAACTCGTTGGGATCGGTCATGTCGCGCTGCCACTCGACGAGCTGCCGGACCCACGCGAGGCGCTGCTCATCGCGCGCGCTGACAGGGGAGCCGCCGGATTTGTATTTCCAGTGCGCGGCGATGCCTTCTTCCGCGATGCGATGCATTTCCTCGGTGCGAATCTGAACTTCGAACTGGTGGCCGCCCTCGCCCATCACAGTTGTGTGCAGTGACTGATACAGATTGGGCCGCGGCATGGCGATGAAGTCCTTGATGCGGCCGGGGACCGGACGCCAGATGCTGTGGATGATGCCGAAGACGGCGTAGCAGTCCTGCACGCTGGAAGTGATGACGCGCAGGGCGAGGAGATCGTAGACCTGATCGATGGAGGTCTGCGACTTCACCAGCTTGCTGTGGATGCTGTAGAGGCGCTTGATGCGCCATTCGACGCGGGCCTTGATGTTGTTCTCGTGCAGGCGCTCGGAGAGCAGGCCTTCAACGCCGGCGAGGAACTGCTCGCCTTCGGAGCGGCGGGCTTCGATGGCCTCGTGGAGCTGCTCCCACGTAATGGGATCGACCCAGCGGAAGGCGAGATCTTCGAGCTCGCCGCGCAGTTTGCCCATGCCGAGGCGATGCGCGAGCGGCGCGTAGATATCGAGGGTCTCGCGGGCGATGGCGCGCTGGCGCTCGGGGGGCAGATGCTCGAGGGTGCGCATGTTGTGCAGGCGGTCGGCGAGCTTGATGAGGACGACACGCACATCGCTGACCATGGCGAGGAGCATCTTGCGGACATTCTCGGCCTGGCGGTCTTCGCGATTCGCGAACTGGATTTTGTCGATCTTGGTGACGCCCTCGACGATGTGGGCGACCTGCTCGCCGAATTTGGCAACGATGTCCTCGGTGGTGACGGGAGTGTCTTCGACCGCGTCGTGAAGGAGGCCGGCGGCGATGGCCGTCGAATCGAGCTTCATCTCGGCGAGAACGAGCGCGACTTCGAGCGGGTGGAGGACGTAGGGCTCGCCGGACGCGCGGAGCTGGCCGTTGTGGTGTTCGAGGCAGAACTGCCAGGCCTGGCGGATGATGTCGAGGTCGTCGGAGGGTCGATTGGTGTGGACGGTGTCCAGAAGCCGGCCGAACTTCTCCCGGAACAGGTCAGGGACCCGCTCTACGGGGAGCGTGGTGGACTGGACAACCGCCATAATCCATTATATGCGGAAGTTGCAAGGGCGGCATTAGAGAAGGGCTCTAGAGAGGGCACGAATGGGCGGCAGAGTGGCAGGCGAGGTTAGACAGGAGGAGCACAACTCAGCGCAAGGAAGTCACATTACTTGCTTGACATCGGTCGATCAAATCATCATGCTGGGAAGAGATGGATTGGGGTTTGTACCCGGTCGGCAAGAGGGGCTCGGTTTTCCGGGTCCCTTTTGTTATTTCGGAAAGACCTTTAACCCAAAGCCGTCGACAACTCCGGCTTGGTTCCTCCGGAATTTGGGCTCGATCAAGTCGAATGCGCGGTTCGACTGTTCAGGTTTGAGAATCTTGCGGCCGATGGGCCGCACGACGAGATCGGCTATTTGTAAGCCCGTTGTGTTCGACCTCTTGTCCGCAAAAACAATGTCGAATTCCGGCATTGGTCCGCATCTATTAGCACCATCGCAGATTCGACGAAACGCCAATTCCAGGCTTTCATCTTCCACCCTGCCGCGGCTCTCCACAATGAGGGATGTTCGCCTTCCGCTTTGGCCAACGCCTGCGAGGAACATGTGCAGCCGCTCCATGCAGAAGCAAAGGGCAATATCGTACGGGTTATCAGGCCGGTTGTATTGCGAGGCAAGCGCGCGCTTATCGATCACAGCCGCAATCAACGTGAATTGTGTGGCCGAGATGAGATGGTTGAGCCTCTCCATGAACTCATCCCTGCGAGCTCTGTTTTTTAGAAAGCCGAACGATGCTCCTGTTTCCGAATTTCGCGTTCATGGAATACGATCTGGTCGTGACCGAAGTAATCGAACTTAATTCGGTGAGCCTCTATTACAGCATCGTTGGCATAGCGTGACTTCTCGAAAATGCAAAAGGCCAGGACGAAAATAGGGAATTCCAGATCGATGGAATACATTCCATGATCGCCACTCTCATCGACAAAAACGATGTAATCTCCAAAATTTAGCATGGCCCGGACAATCTCAGAATATCTCCCGCAGCATCACTCCGGTTTGCCGGGATTCTTCGGCTTGGGTGGATTCTTTTCGGGCGGCGGCGGGCTGCCGGGAAGCAGTCCCGGCGTGGGCCGCTGATTGTCGTGGACCCAGGAGAGCAGCTCGTCGAAGGCCAGGCCGGTCTGGTCGGCGGTGACGTTGCAGTGACCGTCGCGGTCGACGTACTGCTCGACGAACTGATCGCCGTTGCCGAGACGGCGGGTTAGCTCGTTATACCAGCCGGTGGTGGAGGCCGGGACCAGCGGGTCGTAGATGGTGTGGACTTCGAGCAGCTTGCGGTGAAGGTTGCCGGTGGGCGAATACCAGTTGGCGAGGAATCGGTACGCGTCGGGATCGGCGGCGTAGCGGTGCACGCGCTGGTTGAGGAGGGCATCGTTGGCGGTGCCGTTGTAGACGAGGTTGGTGTTGTCGAAGGGATTGCCGCCGGACTTGAGGCGGAGATCTTCGATGACGAAGGTGTTGAAGACGAGGACTTCGGCCAGGCCGCGGTTGGCGTGGATGTTGGCGAGATCGCGGACGAGCGCAGCCTGGTCGGCGTTAGCGTCGAGGTTCTTCTGCACGTTGGTGATGGTGGGAATGTCGTTCATCATGAAACTGGGCGGTATGTGCTCGACGTCAGGCAGAACGCCGGGGAAGAAGGCGTCGAAGGCGACACGGTTGGCGAAGGCGCGCTGCATGACGAGGTCGGCGGGGGCAAGGACTCCGCAGAGCGCGAGGCCGCCGGCGTAGTCTTTGGGGTCTTGTTCGAGGCCCATCACCGTTAGAAGGCCACCCATGGAATGGCCCATGAGGAAGGTCTCGTGGGGCTGGCCATACTTTTTTCGAAAGTAGCGGCGGAGGGATTCCGTTTCTGTGGCGGCCTGGGGGACGGCCCATCCACCGACGGCATAGCCGGAGCGCGCGACAGCGTAGCCGCGATTGAGGATCTCCTGAAGGACGCGGGTGGGCGGGTATTTGGGGTCGAAGGTCTGCGGAGTGGGCTGGTAGCCATGGAAGTAAAGGACCAAGCCGTGGTTCCAGTTTTTGGGGATGTCGATGCGAAAGGATGCGCCGTCGATATGGCCGATTTCGGTTTGGACAGGAATGGGGGGCGGCGCGGGCGGTGGTGCCGTTGCAGGTGGGGTGGTTCCGGCCGAGGAGGTGGTCGATCCTGGCGGGTGCGTTACGGGAGCGGGAGCAGCAGGGGAAGGCGATGCATGAGTCCCCGGGGTCGCCTGAGCCACTGCCGGCTGGTCCCTGGTGACGGGGGTGGTCTGGGCAGATGCGCTTGCCGCGAGAAGCAGCAGGAACAGCCAGATTGCTCGCCCTGGGTTCCCTGACAAGTACGCTCCTTTCCGCTGTGCGAAGATGAGGTTCGGCCCCGCGCATCTTGCTGGAGCCAGCGAGCAGCCTCTGTAGAACTCTGATGCCAACACGCCCAAGACGCGAATCTTTACTGCAATCTAACCGAAAAGCGGCGCGACCGGATTCGAAGGAGCGCGGGGGCGTGGCAAAGAAGCCCCTGGATGGCGGCGCGCGTTCTACGCGGGCCGGGAATTCACAGGCCGGGAAATCACATTCAATGGACGCTGCACCGGAGATTGCCGGGGCGGTGCGGATCACGCGGCGGGCGGCGGATCGGCTGCGGGCGGGGCATGTTTGGGTGTACCGGTCCGATGTAGAGGAGTGGCCTGCGGAGTTGAGCGCCGGGCTGGTTCCGGTGACGGATCGGCGGGGCGAGTTGTTGGGAACGGGGCTGCACAGCCCGGCTTCGGAGATCGCACTGCGGCTTATTTCGCGGGAGCTGATTTCGGACGAAACGATTTGGCTGGAGATGCTGCGCGGACGGCTGCGGGCGGCGATTGCGCGGCGCCACGCCATGCTCGACGCGGAAAACGACGCGTGCCGGCTGGTCTTCAGCGAGGCGGATGAACTGCCGGGGATCACTGTCGACAAGTATGCGGGGCTGGTCATCGTGCAGCTGCGGCACAAGGCGCTGGACACGGCTGCGGTTCGCGCGGCGGTGGCGGAGACGATTCGCGAGGCGGTCGGTCCTGAGACGGGCGTGGAGACAATCCTCGAGCGGGAGGACCCGCGGATTCGCGAGTTGGAGCATCTGAGTGTGCCGGCTTCGGCGACTTTGTTTGCGCGGGATCCTGAGCAGCCGGTGACGAGCACGGTTTTCAGGCTGAACGGGCTGAGGTTTCATTTCGACGCAACCAGCGGGCAGAAGACGGGTGCATTTCTCGATCAGCGGGAGAACTATGCCGCTGCGGCTCGTTATGCGCAGGGCGAGGCGCTCGATGTCTGCACCTACCAGGGAGGATTTGCGCTGCATCTGGCGCGGGTTTGTCCTCGTGTGACGGGCGTCGACGTTTCGCGGGCTGCTCTCGAAGTGGCAGACCGAAACCTCGAACTGAACCGCGCGGCGCTGGGTTCAGGCGAAGTGGATTGGGTGGAGGCCGATGCCTTTGCTCTGCTGCGCGACTGGAGCGATGCGGGCTCGGTGTACGACACCATCGTCGTCGATCCGCCGGCATTTGCAAAGACGAAGCGCGCGGTGGAGGGGGCGCTGCGCGGCTATCGCGAATTGAACCTGCGGGCGCTGAAGATGCTGCGGCCGGGTGGGCGGCTGATCACGTGTTCGTGCTCGCACCATGTCTCGCTGGGCGTGTTCATGGAGACGCTGCGTGCGGCGGCGGGCGATGCTGGGCGGCGTGTGAGGCTGCTCGAGGTACGGGGCGCGGCGGCGGATCATCCGGTGGTGCTGAATATTCCGGAGACGGAGTATTTGAAGTGCGTGGTTCTTGAAGCGGAGTGAGGGAGGGCGGGGCGAGACTTCACTGTCCCTGCGATCAGCGCCGCAGGCGGAACACCAGGCCCGGGATGAATCGCACAGCCAGGGCGAGCAGCGCCAGGCAGCCAATGGACCAGGGCGCGGCGAAGGTCCAGAAAACCGAATGGATCGAGCTCATCTGGTGGCGCAACGGCGAGAAGAGGGCTGAAAATCCCAGATAGCACGCGACCATGAATAGAAAGAAGATCACGGTCCCGATCCAGCTCAGCGGCTTTCCGATCATTGCGTCTCCTCAGGTGAAGTCGGCATAAGCCGGCGACACCTCGCGCAGCTTGCGGACTACGTCGATCAGTCGCTCCGCAACGTAGTCTACTTCTTCTTCGGTATTGAAGCGGCCTAAACCGAAGCGAAGAGTGCTGTGCGCGTCTTCTTCCCCGAGTCCCAGCGCTCGCAGCACGTGCGAAGGCTCAATTTTCGCCGATGTGCAGGCGGAGCCGCTCGAGAGCGCGACATCCTTGAGGCCCATCATCAGCGTTTCGCTGTCCGCGTGATCGAAGGTCATGTTGAGATTGCCGGGAAGACGGTGTTCCTGAGAGCCGTTGACGCGAACGCGGTCGAGCCCGGCGAGGAGCTTCGCCTGGAGACGGTCGCGCAGGGCGCTGAGACGGGCGGCTTCGGATTCCATCTCTGCCGCAGCGATTTCGCACGCTGCGCCGAGACCCACGATGCCGGGGACGTTGAGCGTGCCGGAGCGCATGCCACGCTCGTGGCCGCCTCCGTGCATCTGCTCGGCGAGCTCAACGCGCGGACTGCGACGGTGGACGTAGAGCGCGCCAACGCCTTTGGGGCCGTAGATTTTGTGCCCGGAGATGGAGAGCAGGTCGATATTGCTGCGGTTGACGTCGATGGGAATTTTGCCGGCAGCCTGGGCGGCGTCTGTGTGAAAGAGCACGCCGCGTTCGCGGCAGAGCGTGCCGATTTCGTCGATGGGTTGGATGGCGCCGATTTCGTTGTTGGCGGCCAGGACGGTGACGAGCACAGGCTCGTCTTCGTCGTCGAAGGCACGGCGGAGATCGTCGAGCCGGATGCGGCCGGCATTGTTCGAACTCTGGGGATCGACGGGCAAGCGCGTCACGCGGCAACCCTGTTTCTCAAGCCAGCCACAGGTGTCGAGGACAGCTTTGTGCTCGGTGGCCTGGGTGATGATGTGTGCGCGACCGCCGTGCGCTTGCACGACACCGGTGATGGCAAGATTGTCACTTTCCGTTGCGCCGGAGGTGAAGACAATTTCCCGGGCCGAGGCGCCGATGAGTTTGGCCACCTGCGCACGGGCGGTTTCGACAGCCGAGTCGGCGGCCCAGCCGAAAGAGTGGCTGCGGCTGGCTGCATTGCCGTAGACCTCGGTCAAGGAGGGCATCATCGCCTCCAGCACGCGGGGATCGAGCCGCGTGGTGGCGTGATTGTCCATGTAGATGGGAAGTTTCATCCGGGTCCCGTCCGTTCTTACAGCAGGGTCGTCGCCTTTAGAGCTGAATCGTCACCAGGTCCGCGCTACGTTTGGTTCGGACGGCGGCTTCGGCGCTGGGTTCCGCCAGATCGGCGATGCTGATGCTGCGCAGCAGGCCGGAGATGCTGTCGTTGACGCGCGCCAGCGGTTCCTTGATCGTGCAGCTGTCGGTCAGGTCGCAGGAGCTGTCGCTGGTTCCGCATGAGGTGATGAACAGCGGGCCATCGATGGCGTGAATGACCTCGAAGGCGGAGATTTCGCGCGCGCTTTTGAACAGCGAGTAGCCGCCGCTCATGCCGGCGTGCGAACGCAGGATGCCGACCTTCGCCAGCCGCTGCAGGATCTTGGCGAGCAGCTGCGGGGGGATGTGGTAGGCCTCGGCGATGTCCCTGGCGCTGAGCGAGGCTTGGTCTGCGTGCTCGGCGAGGAACTTGAGGGCCATGAGGCCGTAGTCGGCTTTTTTGGTGAGCCTGAGCATAATTTGCCCGTATATCAAGTTTACGGCGAAGGGGAAGCGAATTCAATGCGAATGGGGGTAGGGGGATAGCGGCCGGGAAAAGTGCACCCCCCTCTTTGAGTCCCACGCCACTTCTCTTTGCGATCAGAGTCTCGGCTTGCTTGCCGAGGATGCCGACAACGAAGGGACACATGACCGTGTTGACAAGACGAGGTATCGCCGTGTACCCTCACGCCACAAATCAATCAAAAGTAATTATGATCATTCGGATCTTTTGAGGTACTTCCCTTTTCCCTAGAAGCGCACAGATAACTGGACCCTCAAGGGGCGCTCAGATGAAATCCACCGTTACAGGGAAACGGCGAAGTCTCGTTCAAATTGGAGGTGCTGCTTGACCTCAGAGACTATTTTGACTTGGGCTCGCGCTTTCGAACGCTTGTCAATCGTTGGCCTCTCCGGTCTCTCTCTCGTATTGGGATGGGATCTCTTTAAGCGCGGAATACTAGAGGCGCAATCGGCCGATTTCAAGATTAAGGACTGGATGTTTAAATTCCAGAAGGTTGGCCCAGGCATCTTTTTCGCTTTTTTTGCCACGGCCACTTTCGTCTCGGCACTGTATCGCCCGTTGACCATTGCTCCAGGGTCACCCAACACTTTCGCCGCAAACACCCCAAACGACGCGAGCCGCACGATACAGAATCCCAACATCCAGTATGAGAGTCACCCTCAGCAAGCGCCTGACTCAGTCAGAATCGTCAAATCAATCAATACGATTCAACGACTGGCGCTGCCCCGCGTCGAAGCTGTTTCTAAAGAAGAAGAGATCACGGCGCTCCGGAAGGCTGCTGATGTTCTCGAGTCATACAAGAGAGAGTTGATGTACGAGCAGTATGGCGCAGACAGTGTTCTGTTTTATCAGATTCACGACGATGTGGTCTCCACCCCTTCGATCCTGTCAAAGCAAAGCAAAGACTTCCAAGCCAAATATGAGGATATGGAGCGTTTCGACAAAGAGACTTTCCTGGAGGATCGGAAATGAAATCGTTTCGCGTCATTTGTCTCTTGCTTTGCTTTGCCGGGACCGCGATGTATGCTCAGACATCAAGTCAGATCAATTCTCGGATAAACACTCTCTACCATTTTTACGCTGATCGCGGAGATTACTTAATCAGTACAATCCGTCCGAAATTTCGCGCCGTTTTATCAGCCCCTGATCAGCGGCTGGAGGAGAGTATTAGATACGACACGATCATCACAGGTAATACAAATGCGTTTGCGACTCGCGAAGGCACCACAATAGTGACCGCCAGCATGTTGCAGATAATTGACTCAGTCGCAACTATGCTTGCGGCATCTCAGACGTTTTCTGCCCCGCAATGCTTAAGCAGTTACCTGAATTACCTTACCGAAAGCACCAATGAGAATAGCCGCCTAGCCGCGCGGAGTCTACCGCCCCAGCCAGTTCTTATGGCCTTTAGCTTCTGGGCTGCAAGGCCAGATGTTTGTAGCGGCCTCACTGAAGCAAAGTTTCGAAACAGTACGGCAGCGGATAATTTACGCGAATTGATGATTTATTCAAGCATCATCTACATCATTGGGCACGAATTTGCTCACCATAAATATGGCGACACTCAATATCATATGGTGACCGACGACCGATACAAACGGGAATTGGAAGCGGGTCGAGACGTTACCACTTTTGTCACACCGACCCAGCAAAGAACGAAGGAAGCCCGAGCGGATTCTTTTGCATTCCAGAAGATGATAGAGATGGACTTTACACCAATTGGAGCTCTACCCGTGCTTTTGTTTTTCAGCGGAATCGAGGGTTTTTCTCCGGAATTGACTAGCAACGCCGATCATCCAGCGGCAATATGTAGGTTTGAGGAGATGATTGAATATACAGATCGGGATCCTGAGTTCAAAACTACGATAAACAAATTGCATAAGGAACCGGAATGGCAAGCGTTCGAGGCGCAACTGAGGAATGTTATTCGGAATCCGTAAAGCGAAGTCCTGACGAGTCAAAATACAAAGATTTGTGGACTGGTCCATTCGCAGTGCCGAGGTAATAGTTAATATGGATTTAAGTACTCAACAGTGCGCAGCTACCCCTGCAGCTGCTGGCATATGACGATTCTGCACTGAAGCGTCTGAAAAGAACCTCTAGGACAAAAGGCTCCGCTCGGTCTTCCTCACTCAAAAAAAAGAGAGTTGTGACTGACGATTCACATTCGAGACAAAAAGCTTAACCACCGGGTTCGTCAGCGTGAAGAAAACGAAGACTAGCGCTGATCATGGAGGGTAGGATGACACCCGACTTGCGCGACGTTGGTGGATGGGGAGGTCTAGGCGACAGTCGCTACATGCGATACTGCCATGCTTTCGACCGAGTTGACCATTGCGTAAAGTCTGGCTTCTTCCCCGAAGCAATCGCAATCCTTGATTCGTTAATTGGCGACCGGTTAAGCAGCCGTCTCGGACATGTCGCAAGCGAACCCGTCGATTATCGAATGACAACCAACCAATTGTGTGGCGCGTTGGTAGGCAACGGCGCGGCTAAGAGCGGAGCAGAACAGGATGCGGCGTTCCGTCATGTCATTGCGGACATCAGGACATGGGCTCATGAACGAAACGAAGCTGTGCACGCGACGGCAAAGGTCTTCCGTGTCAACACGTCGAAAAAGGACTTTGCCGCAATCTTGCGGTCGCACAGACAAACTGCCATTGCTGGTATTCGCTGTCTTCAGGCCTTCGACAAATTGGACACAAAGGACCGTGCTAAAGCGCGGAAACATCCAGCAAGTTTTCCAAATGCCTTCTTCCCAAAACGGCGATCCGCACCCTCGTATGTGAGAAGTCGAGCTATTTGGGATGCTGTGCTTCCGACGGAAACGACCTAACAGCCAGATTCTCGCGTCGCTCAAATCTGAAATCCAAGCCGTCGCAGGGCGTCAATGATCAGCCTCTGATTCCGCGGATGCGGCTGCCTCACATGCCCCTTTCTTGCGTTGATCAGCATTCTGCGCGAGAGACCTGTTCCGCTTATCAGCATACGCAGAGTAACGCCCTTGGTGTTAAGCAGCGGTCTGACAATCCGCTCCCAATGATCCGCTTTTTGATCCGGGTACACGGTATAGACATCATCTGGGGAGTGAATCAGCCCCGCGTCCACCTCTTCCAGATGGTTGGATTCTTTTCCAATCGGGACGATCTCGGCGATCCGTACATGACGCCGTTGCAGGAGGCCAATCGTCTGCCGATCGGACGGGTTTCCGTGTTCGTCAGCATATTTGGATTCCGGGTGATATGCGTACTCGGCAATCACGTCCCCAAACGTCTTCACCCATGCGGTTCGCCGATCATTTCGATTCGGCTCCATCGAGATCCTGAATTGTTCTCCGGAATATTGATCGGTCCAATGCATTTCCGACCATTTTGCAGAATTCCTCTCAAATGGTGCGACCAAATGGAAATGGTCTGGTTGGGTTCCAACTGGATGTCCCAGCGGGTTGACATGGCAGGTTAGGAGGAAATTGAAAGGCTTGATCTGATCCGGATATTTTTTCCCTGTGTTTAATCCGGCCATCGGGGCTAAGATTCCGGGGCTCGTGATTGCAAATCGTCCCACTGCCGGGACGCCCCCAAATTCGATTTTCTTCATGGGCATGCCGAGCGCATCGGCGATAATCGATTCCCAGATTTGGGCAATCCATTCCCGATCATCGCTGAGCAGATCGGTGGGATTCAGCAGATGCCCGAGCCCGTGCTCGGACCAGTGATTGTCAGTGTCATTCCTACCCTTTCGCAACAGCTCGGGGCGTCCCGCCTTGTCCTGAAGAAACAGCGCGTACCGTTTCGCCGAAATTGCGAAACACCAAATCTGTCGCTGTTTCTTGGAATTCGGATCAAAATTGCAGTCCTCAATTTTTAATATCGAGCCCGACACAGCCGTGCGGTCATAGGGATTGAGCGATTCGAAACGCTTCGCGATCTGTCGCCCCTGAGCCCAGCTCACTGCATTAACGGCAGGACGGCCATCCGGCATTTTCAGCGTTCCTCCCGGACATGGCACCAAGCCACCTCGCTCGGTCGCAACGATCGCCATCGAGTCCGTGTCCTCCATCGCATACGTGCCACCAAGCTGAGTCAGGCAGTTTTCCAGCAGAGCCAGCATCAGTCGTGCTCCGCCCGTGATCAGGGCGGCAAGCGGGGGAAAACAGAATTCCCCTGGGACATCCCAATTCCGGACACGGCAGACGTAAGCGCTTCGCTCGATACCATGGCACGTCACCGGCTTCTTGTCCGTGGCTTGCTCTTGATTCATCTGCCCGTAGATACCGTAGTTCGTGGAGTTGGCGAGCACCTTGAGCGCTTTGCTGATGCGCTCGCGTTCGACGGGATCAAGATCGCCGCGTGAAGAGACTCGCCTTCGTTCCTCGATCACGGCCTTAAAGAAATCCTGTTTGGCGGGATCGATTTCGATTTGCCCTCTAAATCTGATCGACTTGAGATTTTCTAGCCTCTGCCGAGAGGGTTCTATCCGGAACGCATCCACGATCTTCGGCACACGTCCCGTCCGAAGTACCGAAGCCACGACATCGGGCAGAGAAAACCACAATGCATCCTCGGGCACGCCAGCGTACAGATGGTTGATCGCGATCTGCCAGTCATTGCTATTTGATCCGTACTGACCGCGCGCCGGAAGAATATCGCCATCCGGAACCAGCCGAACGAATGCAGTGAGATGTGGCCAATTCTCCCGAAGAAATAGCTGATCCTCTGTGAGCTCTTGGAGAAACTGAATGATCTCCTCTTGGCAGTGATCGACGATTTTGATGTCACGCGCAATGACAAATTGCCAGAGACTCATGAGGCTGTTCACCGTGGTGTACATCGAAAGAAAATCGGTGTAAACGACAGGCACCGGAACTTTGCGTATGTGCGCGCTCGTTCGTCCGCCAAAAAATGCAGTTTGTGCGAAGCCGAGATAGGGCAAAAGATTTGGCTGTCGTTGCACGACGGGGGTAATTCCCATCTCTCTCAGATAGCTCTTCCCGATGGAGGCTGCCGAAAAGGCTTTGGTCTCCTGCAGGGAAATTGGGTGCAGGTCATATTCCCTGAGGAGAATCACGGCGAGCTCGGCTGTCGCCTCCACGTCTCGGCGGCCGTAGTCGATATATTCCTCGCTGATTGTTCCGTGGTCACTTACATCCAGCTTGCTGTGTTCGACGCCGAAGGCTTCGCATGCGGCCTTCAAAGAATAGGCGCGATCCGTCAATGCATAGGCGAGTGTCCTGAGGTCAAGGAAATGTCCGGCAAAGCCATATTTTTCTAAGGGCTTTCCGTCAGGGGAATCGTCCGGGATGAGATCATCTGTATCCGGCGTCATCCTCTTTCGGAAGCTGATCAGCGCCCGTTTGGAATCGAGGTGCTTGATGACGACTCGTGGTCGATTGTTGTCGGAAGTTTCCAATCCGGTGTCTTTGTCGAAATAGGTCCAAAGATCCAGCGAGAATCCGCCGCGAAAATCGCGGCGCGCAGCCCCCGCGTCGAACGCCAATCTGGAAAGGTCAAACGGGAGGTTGAAGCCCACCACCAGGCAACGATCTTTGTACGAAGCGGTGAAAAACTTCTTCAGGAATTCGCGGAGGGTCAGAAACTTGAGAGGCCTCCTCTTCACGGTGTCGGCGCGGTGTG